>Ga0073906_1004098_pt1 | contig 15228 bp, 9 predicted proteins | sample Inofromicrocosms_FD_65485 | JGI IMG/M metagenome (GOLD analysis project Ga0073906, IMG submission 65485) | Mouse cecum microbial communities from Vienna, Austria - Inoculum for glucosamine and mucus D2O microcosms | ecosystem: Host-associated > Mammals > Digestive system > Large intestine > Cecum... | reverse complement strand
TAAACGCCAGTTTATTTTGGAACATTAAATATCTGGTTTTATGTGCCGCTGCGTGGGCTAACGTAGCGGAAGCGTGCCCTGTCATGGAATAATTTAGTGGAACACTGGAAACCCTGCGTCCGTTACAAACAAAAGATAACTGTAAATTATCCTGCATCAAGCAAAGGACGATAAATCTTGTCCTTTTAATGCCTTTTCAAGAAGTTCTGGCAGAAGCTGCGGGCTGCACGCAAAGCATGGTATTCCAAGGTTTGCAATTTTTTGTGCCATCTGTTCATCACAGTATGGCTTGCCGCCGTCCGCCAGTGCAAGCAGGCTTATTATTGTTACGCCTGATTCTTTCATGTCTTCAATGCGCCTTAAAAGGGCAGCCCTGTTTCCTCCTTCTTCAAGGTCAGATATTAAAAAGAATAATGTTTTTGAGGGGTTTTCTATAAACTGCCCGCAATATGCTACAGACTTGTTAATATCAGTACCTCCGCCAAGCTGGAAACCAAAAAGCAGGTCAACAGGGTCATTGCTTTTTTCTGTTAAGTCTACGATATTTGTATCAAAGGCAACTATATGCGTTTTAATGCTTGGCATGCTTGCAAGTATGCAGCTTATAATTGATGAGTAAATAACAGATTCACCCATTGAGCCGCTCTGGTCAATATCAAGAATTATTGTCCATTTATTAGCTGCTGTAGTGCTGGTTCTGTCAAAAAAGTAAAAATGTTCTGGTATAACAGTTTTTAGTTCCGGGTTGTAATGCTTTAAATTGCGTGTTATAGTCATTTTAAAGTCAAGTGCTGCCGCGGAGGGGACAGGGGAGTGTTTTCTTTTATTTATAGCAGCAGTTACTGCCCGCCTGATATCCTGTTCAAGAAGTTTGTTAATCTGTTCTACTATTTTTTTAATAAATTCCCTTACACTGTCTTTGGAGCGTGCTGGTATCTGTTCTTTAAGCATTAGTATAGTAGCAGCAAGGCTTGTGTCAGGTTCAGTATTTTCCAGAAGTTCAGGTTCTAGCACTAACTGTTTTAAGCCACAGCGGTTTACTGCATCATTTTGTATCACTTTGACCAGCTCTTTATCAAAAAGTGTCCTTACATCACCGAGCCAGCGGGTTATCTGCGGGTCAGAAGGTCCATGTCCTGCCCCTTTGCCAGAAAAATCCTGCCATTGGTGGTTGTAGTTATATATTGCGGCGAGTGCCTGGTCCATTAAATCCTGTTCAGGACTCAGGGCAGCATCTGCCATTCCAGAAAAACGTTCTTCGCTTTCCCGTCCTAAAATAAGCCGCCACCTGCGGATTTGTTCATTTATTTCCATATGCTATCCTTTCTTGTATAATCCCAGGATTACTTAATGGGGTCAAAAATCAAAGTCGAAATCCCCAAGGCTGTCTATTATTTCCTGTGAACTTTCGTCAAGCACAGTATTAACTGCCTCACTGGTTTCCCTGCCATCGAGTCCTAATATTTCTCCAAGGTTTTCTGCAATCTCATCTTTTTCTGCTGCCGAAAATCCAGAAAACGCCCTTCTTAGAAATACCAGCGCCCTTTTAAATTCTTCATCTTCCAGTGTTGTAAGGTATATATTCAGGCTTTCCCATAAAGACAGCCTCGCTATTAGTGCATATTTATTTTTCATGGCAAGTCCTTCAAACCATCCAGCGCCAAGGTCTGCAGGAGTACCAGCAGACAGGCGTCTTGAAACTTCTGTACACAGGCTGTCTGTATCCAGGCTGCCGCGTTCTAAAAGAATTGCAGCCGCAAATCCTGACAGCTTTGTATTCAGGTTGTCATGCCTGGCAATGTTGCTAAGGGTTTTAAGCCATTCTTCTGTATCAAGGAAATCATGTGCAAGTTCTGTACTGTCCAGCTTACCTATTGCACTAATTATTATCTGGCTTGCTGTATCATCACATATACATGCGCCTTCAAGTACAAGGCATGCCCTGTAAAAAATCTGTGAAAGCATAGGCTGGAAAGGCTCCGGGTCTGCTTTCCTTATATTGCCATATTGTATTATTACTGAAAGCCTTTGTGCTGTTTCTGCCAGGTCTTCTACAGATATAGTATCTACTGCCATTCTCTGTAATGCTTTTGTTGCATAAACTGCGGCTGTTTCCATTCCACAGTAACATGCATCTTCTATAACAAGTGCAATCTGCCCCATGCTGGTGGCATTTTCTACACGTTCTTTCATTTCAAATGATGCTGCACCTGCTACAGTGTCACCCTTTAAAGCAGACTCTACAAGTGCAATTTCTGCTTCAGGAGTCCATTGCAGCATCCAGTGTTCCTGCCATGTTGCATTATCCTGGTTTGTTTTTTGCTGTGCAGCGAAGCTGGTATTTAGTATTCTTAGCTGGTGCAGGAAAAATGACCTGTGTAAATCAATAAATGCTGCTGATTCTGATTTTACACGCCTGTTTTCCCTAAGGTCTAACATAATGTCCTGGCATACAGGGCTGTGGTACTTTTCAAGTTTTAATTCATTTAATTGCCTGTAAAAATCATCCTGTATACTGGTGCGGCTTACACCATACGGGAGTGTGCCAATGGCTGTACCAATTTCAGTATCGGCTGTGCCAAGGCTTATTGCTGTAAAGCTGCCTTCACCGATACATGTTATTGCTGCATCACGTAAATCGCAGAGTGCAGGCCTGCTGCCATCCCTTAACATTGCAAGTGCTTCCGCAAGCCGTACAGCTTCAATAACTGATGCAGCAGAAACAGGATTGCCAGTTTTACGCATATATGCTGCCAGCTTTACAAGATAACTGTAAGAAGAATATCCTGGTTCATTTCTTTTAAAGCCTTCCCATAAAAGAGAATAGTAAGCTGGTGCTTTATTGCCTGCCCCGTAACCTGACCTTGTAGAAAGCCTGTAATAAGAATATGGCATTAGTGTATGTACAGCTTCAGTTTCTGGCATTCCTTTGAAATCTTCATTACTGTCCTGCCAGTTTTTTAAACCTTCCACATGGTAAGAACCGGTTACTACTACAATATTTTCCGGTTTAATGCCAGAATTTACAGCATCTTTAATCTGCTGGCGCATATATGCTTCACGCAGTACAGTTTCAGCCCAGTTATCCTCCCTGCCTTCTGTAAGGCTTCTTAAATTAGCACCGAAATTTTTAGCACCTTTATGGTAAGCTTCAAGGCTTTCTGCCTGCTCCAGGGTGCGTTCCCAGAATGTTTCATGCCCGCCGCTGCCGCATATTTTATCAAGTTCCATATATACACTGGTTCTGCCTTCTTCACCTTCTGCGTATAAAGGACAGCGTTCTGGCAATGCCAGGAATGTACTGGAAGGCAGGTCTATAAAGCGGAGTCTGGTATTATTTTCTTCACACCATAATATTGCCTGGTATTCAGGTGAATATTCTGCAAATGGATATAATATAGTTCTGACAGGTACTTCTTTTGTATATGCAAGCACTGCTATAGGAGGCTTTGTTTCTTTTCTTGTAATGTCTTTTAAAATATCATTAAAATCGGAAGGCCCTTCAACAAGTACAAGTTCTGGCTGTTTAATATCCAGAAAACAGCGGAGGTAGTATGCACCTGCTGGGGACAAATGCCTTATTCCAAAAAAATTTGGGTTATCCATTAATTTATTCTCCACTTAAATCTTTACATGCCATATAAAACCCGGACCATTCTGAACCACGTTTTTTCATAATGTTTTCCAGATATTCTTTCCATGCCATATTGTCTTTCTCTTCGTCCTTAATAACAGCGCCTTGTAGTGCAGATGCCAGGTCAGTATCTGATACAATGCCATTGCCAAAGCTTCCTGCGAGCGCCATGCTGTTACATAGCAGTGAAATTGCTTCTGCTGTAGATAATACGCCAGATGTACCCTTTACTTTCTGTTTGCGGTCAAGTGTTTCACCGTTTCTTAATTCCCGGAATATTGTACATACTTTTTCTATTACATCTTCTTCTGGCAGTGATGCATTTAAGTCAAGGTTTTCAGAAAGCTGTGATACCCTTGTCTTTACAATTTCCATTTCAGACTCCAGGTTTGCAGGGGCAGGAAGTATAACAATATTAAAACGGCGTTTTAATGCAGCCGACATTTCATTAACGCCTTTATCCCTTGTATTAGCTGTAGCTATAACAGAAAATCCTTTTTTGGCTGGTACTTCAAGCGCAAGTTCAGGTACAGAAATACGTTTTTCGGAAAGCAGTGATATAAGGGCATCCTGCACTTCGGAAGCACATCTTGAAATCTCTTCTACACGTGCGATTGTACCTGTTTCCATAGCATTAAATACAGGGCTTTTAAGCATTGCTTCAACTGACGGGCCTTTTGCCACAAGCATTGCATAGTTCCATGAATACTTAACCTGTTCTTCCGTTGTGCCTGCTGTACCTTGTACTACCTTAGTAGAACAGCCGTTTATTGCGGCAGTTAAATGTTCGGAAAGCCAGCTTTTGGCAGTACCAGGTTCACCAGTTAAAAGCAATGCGCGGTCTGTAACAAGTGTTGATATAGCAATTTCCACAAGGCGTTCATGCCCTATATACTTTGGTGTAATCTTTGTACCGTTAACCTCACCGCCACAGATATATGTTTTAACTGACTGTGGGGACATATTCCATCCTGCTGGCACAGGATGCTTTTCTGCTGCTATTAGTGCATCAATTTCATTCTGGAAAAGCTGCTCTGCTGGCAGCCTTAAAATTTGTTCTTCCATCTTTCCCTCCATGTTTAGTATAACATCCTTACTATGCTGTTTTTAGTGATAATGCTTAATGGCTGTGCCTGTAGCCTGCGTTTTCTATTGTTGTAGTAAAATGCTGCAAGCATTACCTGGTCTTTTAAAAGATAACTTCCAGGAAGCATTTCTATACGTGGTGTTGTCTGTTCCATGTCTGGCATATCCCCAAGCAGGATATTATCACCACTTTCTGAGATAAGTACAAAACCATCATCACACCTGGCAATCTTCTGGTATTTTACCAGTTTAAGTAACATTGGCTGTGCCAGGGTATTTTTTAAGGTATTTTTAATTGCTTTTGCTTCAGAATTTATTGAACCTGATGCAAAACTGGTTATCCTGCTGTAGTCTTCTTCTGTTAAATCACGTATTTGTGCGTTTTCCCATCTGATACGCAGGTTGCCGTCACCAGGATATGTTGCTGCTCTCTGTACCCTTGCAGCACCAAATACAGAGTCATCCTGTTTAATATATTTAATTGCTTTAAGAGGACGGTAATTATAATTTATGTAAATATTCCCGTCTTCCAGGCAAATCCAGCATCCTGTATCTGTATACATTTTTGCAGCCTCGCTGTAATCTGTCCAGAAAGAGAGCTGTACGAAATCCTTATCTTTAATGCCCCTGCCAATTTCTTCAAGTTCCGCCAGTTTCCATACCCCGCCAAGTTCTTCATATAACATATTATCATCAAGTTCAGCGTCATCATTGGCAAGTTTGTTTTCTATATACTGGCGTGACTTTTTACTAAGGGTGTGCAGTCTTTTTAATATATCTATGGCATTGCCATAATGTGCCACATCACTATCTTTCTGGAAATTTGTTATCTCAATAAGAAGCTGGCTGCACAATTTCTGCACTCCTGTAAGGTAATAGTCACCCATTTGTTTTAAAATATCCTGGTATGTTTTGAGGGAAGCACTTCCTATAGTGCCAAGCCCTGCCATAACGAGGCTGTCTGTCATTTTATCTGCTAAATCCAGCCCTTTAAGCTGGTTTTTAAGTTTTTTAATCCTTGCATTTTTAGCTGTTTTAGCTGCTGAAGCTTTTTTCTTTTCTGCCTTCTTGAGCTCTTCCTCTGTCATTTCACTTTCAGGCTTTGAAGCTTTATTATCCCTTGTCAGCTTTTTTTCACGTTTTCTTTTGATATCTTCTGGTACTTCACAGATGCTAAATTCTTTTCCTGCTATTATTTCATATAACAGTGCAAGACTATGTTTACATGGGTACTGGCGGCTGGGGCAGCTGCAGCGGAAAACGGGGTCTGCCTGGTTTATGTAATCTGCTGATGTAATATAATTATTTTTGCCACTTCCCTTACATCCGCCTATATAAAGTGTATTATCACTGGTACGCATAAGATTTACAAATCCGCCTTTCTGGGAGATTTTCTTTCCGTTAGATGCGGCTGTTGCATTTGGTGCAAATGCTAAAATCTGCTGTTCTGTAATTTCTATCATTTTAATCCTCCATACCGCTGCAAATATAATTAGCAGGGTCTCTCAGGCTGTCAAACCAGTTCTGCGCCCGTTCCGTATCTATATTAAGATTACTTACAACAAGACTGCCTGACTTGATGATTTCTATAACGGCATCAATTTCTTTCTGTATTTTGTGTATTGTTCCGGCATTTCCAGGCAGGTGGTATAAATAATCAGTTAATTCCCACATTTGTATTTTCTTTTTATTCCTGGCAAATCTGGCAGCGAGCCCTTTACATTCTGTCCATTTGCAGTTTAGCATATAGTTAAGGTAATCTGTGTTGTCCTGGACTGAAAGTGCCCTGTTATAAAAATAACTGCCAGCTTTTTCACACTGTTTCTGGTCTGTTGTATTAATCCATCTGTTTAAAATCTCATCAATATACTGTAAATTATATTTTTTACCACTCTTTTTGACACCTGCCTTTGTAAGCAAAAGGCTGCTGTCCTGTGGCTGGCTTGCCTGTTCCATCATCCAGTCCTGTATTCTGCTGGCATCTGGAATTTCTATTTTATTTAAAATAAACTTACGGCTGTCTTCCCATTCCATATCAGAAAAAAGCATATTTGTTACATAGCTGTTTAACCGTACATCCCATTTTATATATGACAATGCCCTTTGTATTTCTGTTATGGCAGAAGCGTCCTGTTTAATTTGTACATCAAACCACCTGGTGCAGTTGTTATTTTCAAGGATTTGTACAAATGCAGCTGCTGTAAGGAAGTTTATGCTGTTTCCGCTGTTTTCAAAGAGTTCCATTGCCATCTGCCTTGACTGGCTGCCTGGAAATATAACAAGTGATTGTGCTATATGGCTGCCAATTATAAGTTCCCAGGTTAATTTTCTTGCTGTCCTTGGTGGGAAGTTCTGGCGGCTGAAGAGCTGGAAGTCTGTATCTCTGGAATGTACCATTGGATAATTGCCTGGAATATAATCCAGTACCTCAAGCGCAGGTTTATAGCTGCACTGGTCAAGGATTTTGCTTTTAGAAAGAAGCTGCCTGTAACAAAGACAGGCTTCATCACCATGTTTGCCAGGCAGGGCTTCAATTAACCTGCAGAACGGGGTAAGTTTTTTTTCTATTGCAGCAGCATTATTTTTTTCTATTGCTTCAATTATCTTAGGAAGCTGTTCCATACATTCTTCTGCAATTATCCTTGAAGCGCAGATGGTTGTAGAAGGCATAAGTGCTATAAGGGCAGAAGAAGGGCTTTTCTTAATAGTCTGTTTAAATAAGTTATATAATTCTCCGCTTTCTGACACACTTTCCATTTTGCCAAGAATATTTAAAACACATTGTTTATTTCTGCCTCTTTCAGTTTTTGCCATAGAAAGCAGCCTGCCAGAATTAGCAGGTTCATTGCATAAAGCATTTATTAAGGCTGTGCGTACATCCCCTGTTGCGGTTTCAAGCATTTCTATGTAGAAATCATTTTCAGATGCCCCTGCAATTCCAGTTATTATATTTACCCTGTGTACCATTTCCTTTTTACCCTTTGGGTCAAAATCCTTCTTTAAAAGAGGGATTATTTCTGTGCCGCATTGGGAAAGGTAATTACGTACCAGGTTAACAAGTTCATAGTATTGAGCGCCTAATGCGCGGACAAGTGCATGTCTTATACGGTAATCCTTAAAAATATCCGGGAATGTGTGTAACAAGTCATTTACAATGGAATAATTGCCGCCTCCAGTTGTAGTAAGTGCATTTATAAGTGTTTTAACTTGTGAATAAGGAACGTTAAAAATATATGGGTTATCTGTTCTGTATTCTTCTGTCTGTGGGTTCAGGGCAAGCTCCACATCAGTTGTTTCCTGTTTGGTTTCCACAGTTCCAAGGGTGCATATTATGGCATCTGCCAGGGATATTGTATCAAGCAGTACGCTTGCAGGTGCACTGCATCCAGGTGATAATAGTAAATCTGTCTGCTGGCATAATTTCGCAAATACAGGTGAAGCAGATGCAAGAGGTTTTATAGCTTCGGCAGCACGCCTCAACCTGAAATCTTCATTAAGAAGATTAGCACCTGCAATAATGGCAGTACGCAGGCGTTCCTGTAATTCATAAACCGGGCTTAAATCCATGTTATTCTCCTTCCGTTAGTTTATTATAATTATAATATGGGTGTCTTTGGTAATATTATATAACGAATGTGTGTTCTTTACAATAAAATTTATAAAAATTTCCAGTTATCTTGTGTTTTGTGGATGACGGACGGTTTCTGTGTGCCAGAGCCAGAATATTCCATACAGGGGCACGCTTCCGCTACGATAAGCCACGTAGCGGCACATAAAGCCCATATGTTACAGAGGAAACTTACGCTTCCTCTGTAACATATGGGCTTAAATGCCGACGGGCTTAAAGTACCCCTGTACGGAATATTGCTGGCATCTGGCACGTGAAACCTGTAATCAGAAACTCACAGTAAAACCCAGAATAATAAGATAACTGGAAATGGGGAAGCAGGGATTATTCTGCTAGTCACTTATCAAACAGTATAAATTTTATAGTTACAAAGCCTGCTGGTATAATTTTTGTAAATAATATTGGTTTCACTGTGTAATCCCTGGCTAGCAGAATAATCCCTGCCGCCGTATTTACAGTTATCTTGTTATTCCAGAAGGGTGTGTGAGGTTTTTGGTAACAGGTTTTGTGTGCCAGATTCCAGTAATATTCCATAAAAGGGGTACTTTAACACCGCCGGCATTTAAGCCACTATGTTCCAGGGGAAACGTAAGTTTACTCTGGGATATGGTGGCTTTATGTGCCGCTGCGTGTGTTAACGTAGCGGAAGCGTACCCCTTTTATGGAATATTCTGGCTCTGGCATTAAAAACCGTCCGTTACCCACAAAACACAAGATAACTGGAAAAAATTTTTAAAAACCTCTTGACGGAATACAGGTCTTATGGTAGTATACTAGTCGTACGCTCTCATAGTTAAATGGATATAACAGCCCCCTCCTAAGGGGCAGTTGTAGGTTCGATTCCTACTGAGAGTGTTTTTTAAATGTACCTGTATCTGGAACAGGTTTTTGGCTGGACAAGAGTATAGAAATAGGAATTAACATAATTACATATTACAGACAGGACGGTATATTATGAAATTAAAACGCATTGTTTCTGTTTTACTAGCTGGTGTAATTCTTATGACAGATATTGCATGGACAACCTCCAGTGCTGCTGTAAATAATAACAGCCTGGTAATGCCAGCAAGAAAACAGGCTAAGAATGGACAAGGCAGTAAAAGTGTTAAATGGCCTTCTGGTCCAAAACCTAAAAGCCTGTCCTGTGATTCTGCTATCGTCATGGAAGTCTCCACTGGTTCAATATTATATAAAAAGAATATACACAAACAACATTATCCGGCAAGTATTACTAAAATATTAACTGCTTTGCTTCTGCTTGAGAACAGTTCATTAAGTGATACTGTAACATTTTCGGAAGAGGCTGTATTTGGGATTGAGCCAGGAAGCTCAACAATCTATTCAGATGTTGGCGAGAAAATGTCTATGGAACAGTGTTTGTATGCTATTATGCTGGAATCGGCAAATGAGGTATGTCTTGCAGGTGGTGAGCATGTAGCAGGAAGTGTAAAATCATTTGTAGATATGATGAATGACAAGGTTGCAGAATTAGGATTGAAAAATACACATTTTAATAATCCTAACGGGCTTCCTGATACAAAACATTATACAACAGCTTATGATATGGCAGTAATTTCAAGGCAGGCATTACAAAATACTGCTTTTAGGAAGATAGCAGGCACAAGGACATATACATGTGATAAAACTAATACACATAAAACAAAACGTATATGGCGTAACCACCACCAGATGTTAAATGGATATGACCATCCTAAATATGAGTATAAATATTGTATTGGTGGCAAGACAGGTTTTACACAGGCATCACAGTATACACTTGTAACTTTTGCTGAGAAGAATGGCATGCAGCTTTTATCTGTTATTATGAAAGCAAGCAGCCCAAAACTTGGTGAGCCGAATGAATATACAGATACAACAGCACTTCTTAATTTTGGATTTGAAAATTACAGGAAGTATAATGTTAATGAAGAGAAAACAAATATAAATGAGGGGCTTTTTAACAATTATAATAATTTTTTTAATACAGAAAGTTCACCTGTACACCTTTCTAATGAATCAGCAGTTGTGCTTCCAAAAGGGGTTAAACTTTCAAGCGCAACCCAGAAGATAACATACAATAAAAATGCCAGCATTAAAGATGGGAAAAATGTTATTGGAAAGGTGACATATACTTATGGTGGCAGGGTAACAGGCTCTACTGATATAATTTATGAGAAGGCGTCATATAACCATCTTGATGAGGCATCAAGGAAGATAATAGATATTGAGATAGAAGATATTGAAAATAATGTTGCTAAAAATGCCAGTAAGAATAAGCGTATTGCAAAGATAAAAAATGCAATTGCAGGTGTATTTTCACCAGTAATAAATTTTTTTGGAAAGCATATCATTATTCCGGTAATTATAGCAGGTGCTGCAATTGTAATATTTTTAGCAGTATTCCTGTTTAAAAAATTGCGTAACAGAAGAGGAAGGGCACATAGAAGCAGCGGAGGTTACAGGAGCAAGGCAGGACGAAGAAGGCATGCAAGGATGCAGAAACGGGCAAGACGCCAGAATGCACCAGAAAAGGCAAGACGCCGCAACCATAGCAGCCATTACCAGAAAAGGACAGTTCCTGTAAAAAGCACACCAAATAAGCATAAAAGAAGTGCAAGTGTTAGTAAGCGCAAAAGGAATACACGTGAAAGTTTTGGTAAAAATTTCTTTGATTTTTAATATTATTTAAATAATAAAAGGGAGGAATATTATCAGATTTATAATATTTCTCCCTTTAAACAAGTAATTACCAGTTGCTATTAAATTCCCAATGGTTTTTTATACTGTAATTATAATACAAATTAATTAAAAAATCTTTACTTTTTCCTTAATTTTTTCAATGATGCGGGCAATCCAAAATACCTTTTGCCCCTGGTATCATTATATACATTTATTTAATCTCCATTTAGTTTTTGTATCCTGTTTTTAGAGTAAACAGTTTTATATATGCTGTTTTTTTATTTTTATTACATTGGATAACAGCTTCTTTTTTAATTCCTGCTATTGCATTTTTGCCAAAGTATTGAGGAAATACAAGAATTAAATGATAAAATGGTATATGATTTTACAATGCATATTAAAGAACTGCGCAAAACCAGGATAGTTTCACACCATATAAGAAAATGTATTGGGTATATTTACAATAACCTGCATGAACCGCTTATGGTAAACAGCATAAGCAGACAGATAGGGCTTAATCCAAGTTATCTGTCTGCTCTTTTTAAAAAAGAAACAGGAAAAACAATACATGCTTTTATACAGGAAACAAGGCTTGATACTGCAACAGAAATGTTAAAAAAACAGAATATCCATATGCCTTGGTTTCAAATACATTGTGTTTTTCCTCACAAAGCCATTTTACAAAGCTTTTTCGTGAGCATACAGGGCTGGCACCAAAAGAGTACCAGACAAAATACAGTTTAAAATAATTTTTTGTGCTGTGCCAGCCTGCACAATAGTGCACCTGTTCATTTATAGTTATCTAAAACGTTGTCTGCCGCCTTATTAGCACTGGTGTTATGTTTTTGTGTACAAGTTCTTTCTGGGGTTCTGGGCGGCGTTTTTTACGTTCATCCATCTGTTTTACAAGAAGTTCTGCTGCTTCATATGCTATTTTATCTATCTGCTGCCCCACAGTGCTTATTGGGATTACAGCTTCACTTGCTATAGGTGAATCATCAAAACCTACAATACAGAAATCATCTGGAAGTGTGCCATATTCATTGAAAATAATATTTAACATAATATTGGCGTGTGTATCATTAGCCATAAACAGTCCCTTTTTCATGCCAGGGTATTTATCTTTAATATAGTTAAATATTTCTAGCAGTATTTTCCTTGATTTATCATAAGAGCTGCCTAAATCCCTTAAAACTAATTCATGTAAAATACCCTGTTCCTGGCAAATATCTTTAAAACCAAGAATACGTTTATAAGAAGGCACTTTCTCTGGCACATCTGAATTTATATGGACAAGAACCTGGCATCCGCTTTTGATAAGCAGGCTTGTGGCTTGTACAGCACCCATATAGTTATCAGTGTTTACACTGTTGATATACTGGTCTTCGCGTTCAATAGCCACTATCGGGATATTGTATGAAGCAAGTTCTCTGGAGGGGATGGTATGGCTTAATATAATCATGCCTTCAATTTTATAAGCCAGAAGTTCCTGTATATATTTGCGTTCTGTTTCTTCGTGTCCTGTCCCTGTAAAAACAAGGAATTTATATCCAAACTTTTCATAAGTGCTTAAAAGCTGGTTTAACATTTCTGCATAATAATGAAGGTAAAGATTAGGAATGATAATACCAATAAATTCACTTTTTCCATTAGCAAGGACTTTGGCAAGTTTGTTTTCCTGGTAATCAAGGTCAATAAGTGCCTGGGCAATGATTTCCTGGTTTTCAAGGGTGAGTGAATCAGGATTGTTAAAATACCTGGATATTGTTGTTTTTGAAAAATTAGTGTATTTGGCAATATCATTAAAAGTTACTTTCTTTTTATTCATTGGATTGTACCTCCCATATTCAAGTATAACAATATTAACAAGTGAAATCAATAAAAAAATAACCGGTCATATAACCGGTTATTTATATAAATTGGTCTTTTCAAGGCAGCCCAACAAAAAATAACTGCAAATTATCCCAAAATCCTATTGACAGGATGTTATAGCTGTGCTACTATTATTGCATAAAGTAACCGGTTACTTAACTAGTTACATAACCGGTTATAAAGTGTATACACTAGTACCGTAGATTTGAGGTTTAAGACAGAACCAGGAAGTTCCTGGATAACTTCCTGGTTAAAAGAAAGGGGAAAGGATAATGAAGAAATTATTAATGACAGTCCTGCTTCCAGTTATCCTGGCAGTCCTGCTTCCAGGATGCCAAAGCAAACAGCCAGAACCAGGTGATATTGCTGGTTATGATGAAGGGGAACAGTACCTGTCCATATGGGTACATTCTATTGAAGATACGGATGAAGGCAGATGTTACAGGGAGTCGGTTGAGGCTTTTAATGAAAAGTATAATGGAAAGTACTATGCAGATATTGAATTTATTCCAAGGAACGACAGTGGCGGGGGATATTCTGATAAGATTAACGCTTCTGTAATGTCGGGGGATTTGCCAGATGTACTTACTGTTGACGGACCGAATATTGCAGCGTATGCAGCTAATGGCATTATACAGCCTTTAGCAGAACTTAAGGAAGATGAAAAGGCGGAATATTTACAGTCAATTATTGAACAGGGAACTTATAATAACAAGCTGTACGCTTTAGGTGCAATGGAGTCAAGTGTTGGCTTGTATTATAACAAAGATATTTTAGATGAGGCAGGCATTGAAGTGCCAGATGCAGAGCATCCATGGACACGTACAGAATTTCTTGGTGTTCTGGAGAAATTAAAGCCTGTCCTTGAAGAAAAGAACGGATATGCACTGGATATGACATTTCCAACAGGTGAGGCAACTATTTACTATTATGCGCCGTTTTTCTGGGCGGATGGCGGGGACTTCGTAGATGAAACAGGGCTTGTAGCAGAAGGCATATTTAATTCAGAAGAAAATGCCGGTACTGTAGAATATTTTAAGACATTATTAGATAAGGGGTATATGTCAAAAGTTCCTATAGACCATTTATTTGAAAGCGGGCGTGCTGCTTTTAAATTTGATGGGGCATGGGAAGTAAATACAGTTTATAACAGTTACCCTGATATTAACTTAGGGGTTGCACCATATATTACAGGGGATAACTGGAATGGTGAGAGATACACGCCTACTGGTTCATGGGCTTATGCAGCATCTTCCAGGACAGATAATATAGAGGGTGCTACAGAACTTGTAAAATGGATGAGCGGGGTGGAAAGCGGCCTGCTGCTCTGGGAAAAGGCAAAGAACTTCCCATCTACCTATAAAGCATTTGAGTCAATAGACACATTCCAGACAGATGAAAATTACAGCATGTTATATAAACAGCTTAGTAACTATGGGCATCCAAGGCCAAAGACACCTGTTTATCCGCAGGTAAGTACGTCTTTCCAGCAGGTACTTGAGAATTGTGTGTTAAGCGGCGCAGAGCCAGAGGCAGAACTGGGTAAATCTATAGAAAGGATTAACGCAAAGTTAAAGCGTTATAAGGTGCAGTGAATATGAAGAAAAAACGTGATTCTGTTTTAGGCATGGCATTTTTTGGCCCGGCACTTGTGCTGCTAATTATATTTTTGTTCCTGCCTATGATACTTACATTAATATTTAGTTTTACTGATTTTTTTGCCTTAAATCCTGGATTAACACATTTTACAGGACTTGATAACTTCTTCCAGATTTTTAAGGATGAGGATTTTAGGAAGGCTTTTATAAACACAGTGTGTTTTGTAGTTATTATTGTGCCTTTACAGGGGCTTGGTTCACTGGGGCTTGCTTTACTGGTAAATAAAGTTTCACATTGTAAACGTTATTTTAAGGTAGCATTTTTCCTGCCAGTTGTTATGTCACTTGCAGTTGTGTCTACATTGTGGGTACAGATTTACAGCCCTGAAGGCATACTGAATTCGGTACTTTCTAATTTTGGAATACCAGCACAGCCATTTATTAATAGTGCATCGCAAGCTTTGCCATCTATTGCGGTTATGAGCGCATGGCAGGGTGTTGGCTACCAGATGATTATATTTTTAGGAGGGTTACAGGCTATTAATCCCGCTTTATATGAAGCAGCAGATATGGACCATGCAACTGCATGGCAGAAATTTAAGGATATAACACTTCCAGAATTGAAACCGCTTTGTATATTTGTATTTATAACAATTACTATAGGTGCATTCCGTATGCTTGTACAGCCTATGGTTATGACTGGCGGAGGGCCTTCACATTCAACCTATACA
>Ga0073906_1004097_pt1 | contig 15229 bp, 14 predicted proteins | sample Inofromicrocosms_FD_65485 | JGI IMG/M metagenome (GOLD analysis project Ga0073906, IMG submission 65485) | Mouse cecum microbial communities from Vienna, Austria - Inoculum for glucosamine and mucus D2O microcosms | ecosystem: Host-associated > Mammals > Digestive system > Large intestine >... | reverse complement strand
CGATATCCGCTCTTGGGGGCGGTTTAGGCCGCCCCCGCCGCTCAGGCATCCCCCTCCAGAAGGAGAGAGGATGGGCATTTCAGCTCACAGCCTTCGCACTTCGTCTTTGAATTCGCGTTCTACCCTTTTACTCGCGTAATATATCTTCATTATGATTACCTGCATGACTAAGAACAGGATCCGCAGAGTGCGTTCTTTAAACCTTACCGGCGTATAGATTGTTTCCATTGCAAGATGCATATTTTATTATATGCGAAATTAAACAAGCATGTATTAGATAAAAAAGTTGATGCTATGAAGTTTGAACAACCAAGATTGCCCTATGCCATAGATGCACTGCAGCCGGCGATATCGGCCAGGACCATCGACTTCCATTATGGCAAACATGAGAAGACTTATATCGATACACTCAACACGCTGATCGAGGGAACCCCCTTCGCCGACATGTCGCTCGAAGAGATTATCGCCAAAAGCGACGGCAAACTCTTCAACAATGCCGCCCAGGCCTGGAACCATATCTTCTACTTCTTCCAGTTCTCGCCCAACGGCCTTAAAGCGCCATCCGGGAAGCTCGCCGAGAAAATCGACGCCACCTTCGGCAGCTTCGACGACTTCAAGAGAATCTTCGAAGAGAAGGGAGCCACTCTCTTCGGCTCGGGATGGGTATGGCTGTCGGCCGACAAGGATGGCGAGCTTCACATCACTCAAGGTGCCAACGCCTCAAACCCCATGACCGACGGTCTGAGACCTATCCTCGTCTTCGACGTATGGGAACACGCTTATTACCTTGACTACCAGAACCGCCGCGCCGAATACCTGCACAACCTCTGGCAGGTGGTCGACTGGGACATCGTATCAATGCGCTACGAATAACCGCGGCAGAAAGTCAACAAGATAGCGCCGCCAGTTCTGCCAGGTGTGGTCTCCCTCGCTCTCGTTATAGACATAACGGTAGCCGTTACGGTCGAGAAGCCGGCGATACTCGTCGGTCATCCCCTTGAGACTGTCGTCGCTCCCTATCGCGATATAATACAATGCCGGTGGATTGGAAAATTCATCGGCAAGTTTTTTGTCCATATTCTCATAGATGGTAAAATCCCGGGGAGTGCCGCCGGTCGACTTCCCGAAAAGCCCTCTGAAATCATCCTTTACCGATGTGACCGATTCAATAAGCCCCTTTACCTTTCCGCCATGCTTCGTATTGACGCCGTTAACGGTCTGCGGCGAGAAGAGCCCTACATAATCGAAGGCGTCGGGATTGTTCATGGCCAGAAACATTGAATGCAACGCGCCCAACGACAGCCCGGCCACGGCGCGGCTCTTCTTGTCGGTCTTCACACGGTATCTGCTTTCGACATAGCTCACCACATCCTGGAAGAATGTCGATTCAAAACCGCCCATCATAGAGTTGAGATTCTTTGCGGAAGGTTTTACATCGGGGTTACGGGGGTCGCTGCCCGGTGCCGAACGCAAATCAACGTTCCCGTTGGGCATCACCACCACCATGGGCCGACATCTCCCGTCTGATATCATGTTGTCGAGAATCTGCACCACCCGGCCACATCCCGACCATGCATCCTCATCGCCACCCGACCCGTGCAGAAGATAAAGCACAGGGTAACGCCGCGTAGTATTGTCGCTGTAATCGGGAGGCAGATATACTTTCATCCGGCGTTTCTCCATACCGGGTAATTGCGACGGATACCATACGGTCTCCAGCTTGCCGTGAGGCACATCACGGTCGGCGAAATTGTCGCCCATACCTCCCGGAACTATGAACCAGCTCAGACTGTCGGCAATATCCCTAACCTTGTCGGGATTCATCGGATCCATGATCACATTCTCGTCGTCATCGTCAAGCTCGAAGGAATAGGTATAGAAATCCGACGGCAATGCCTCGGTGACAGTCCTCCAGTTGCCCTCTTCCTCCTTGCCCACACGTTCCATTTCCAGCTTACGCTGCCTGCTGAAAAGCCCGCTCCCCAACAGGCTCTTGTTCTTGTTGAAACTGCCTATGACATGCACCTCGTCGATATCTTCGTCATCAAGATGCAGCGTGAAAGTCACTCTGCCGTCGGGAGCTACCTGCGGTGTTCTGTAGGCATATGCCAACGGCGTCATGACAGCCAGCAGTGCTATAATGATTCCTGTCCTCATATCAAGTCAAGCTGTAATTAGGGTTAGAGCGCGTTCCTTAAAATCCGGTAGTTGCCCATCTTCGCCGACAATCTTCACATTGCTGACGAAGCCGTCGGCACAGGCCTCGAATATAAGCCGCGCATCCTCGGAGGCAAAGCGGGCATAAACCATGGTCCGGGGATAAATCAGAGCAATCGTGAGAGCCAGCTCGCCATTGCCCGAGACAGCATCCACGCATATGGCGGCATTCTCTCCAAGGCTTTCTATTTCCGCCGACCTCGCCACAATCTCCTTCATGGCCCTGCGGGCCCGCATCTCTATATCGAAGCCCTTGTAGATATATCTACCCATCACCCAAGGCCGCGCATCCCGCACAGTCTTTACTTCCGCGAGCGGCACGTAACGCTTCCTGCGCAACACATTCATAAGCGTCAGCGGCATCACGCGACGGTGTCGGCCGGAATGGGTGAGCCACCTGAAAAGCAACGGCGGTATCAGATAAGCCATCAGCACCACTGCCGTCATGCCTATCACGGTAATCTCTCCCAGCGACTTCATGGCCGGATGCTCGGCAAACACCAGAGTGCCTATGCCTATGAACATTATCAGCGCCGACACAACGATGCTGTTCTTGTAGGAGGCGAGCACCTTGCGCCGATAAGCATACTCATAGCTCAATCCCTCGGTTATGAATATCGTATAGTCGTCGCCCTGACCGAAGATAAAGGAGGCAAGGATGATATTGACGATATTGAAGCGAATGTCGGCCAATGCCATGATACCCAATATCCATATCCAGCTCAACGCCATGGGGAGGAATGATATCACCGCCAGCTCCAGTCGTCCCAGCGACAGCCACAGGAATACAAACACTATAAACCCGCAGGCCATGCATATGTAATTGAAATCATCGGATATGGTTCCGGCTATGGAGGCGTTCATGCTCCTGACATCGAAGCATAATCCGCCGAAATTTTTCCTAATATCCCCGGAAACCTGTGCAATCTCGGGCGCCGGCACATCCACAGTCTGCACAAGAGCCTTGGAGCCGTCGCTTTCCTCAATGACCGAATTGGCAAAAAGGAGTCCGAACATATCCCTGAGCTCCGCGAACTCCACAGGACTGAAATGGCTGTCGAGGAGAGAGCTGAAGCCGGCGAAGGCGTCGCTGCTGAAGCCGGCCTGCGTCTGCGCCGCCGGCAGACGATTGCGAAATATGTCGCTGTGCCTGTTGCCGAACTCCTCCCATAATTTGAGACGTCGTTCCTGTTCGGCCTTCGAGGGAAGGAAGCGTGCCATGTCGCCGCGCCTGAAGAGCCTTCCATCGCGCTCCATTGCCGCCAGCCGGCTTGTCACGCTGTCGTTGGCCCGCTGTACTTCTTCCCAATCGGTGCCCCGCGACACCACAAACAACTCCTCGGTGTCCTTGCCGCTGACTGTAAGCGTACAGAAATACTCCATATCCTCGCGGATCTGCCGGCTCATGTAATTGATATTCCGCATGTCGGAATCAAAACCGGTGTCGAAGCTGAAGAATGCGAAGAAAGCCGTCAGGAGCACCACCGCCCATACCATGACTCTCGACTTTTCCGGTCGTACATCGGCTATTAGCGACAACCATGTCTTGCCGGATGCTCCACCCTTCTCTTTGCCTACACGCTTCACAAGCTGCGGCAGAAAAACAAGCACAAAGAGAATCGTACCCACCAGCAGAAGCGAACTGAAGAGACCCAGATCATGGAGAGCCGTGGCGTTCAACGGCACAAGACATAGAAAGGCCCCTACCGTGGTGATATTGCCCACCACCAGCGGCGATACTATCTCCCGTAGGGCCAGCCGACGGTCGCCATGTTCCTTAAGATGGTCTATGACATGGAGAGGATAATTGATGGCGATACCTAAAATCACCGACGATATGCCGAGCACTATCACCGACACCGAGTCATAATGCAACGCTATGCACCCCATGGCGAAAAGGAATCCCCAGCCAACCGACAGGAATATCAGCAATATGTTGACCACGCTTCGGAACACGTAAATAAGGAGCGCCACGATGAGAAGGGCGGCAATAGCCACGGCTATGATACTGTCCTTCTTGATGCGGCTCGCATTCTCCACGGCAATCACCGGACCGCCCACGATGCTTATGTCGATTTCTGGACTCGAAGCCTCGGCCATGGTGCCGGCCCTTTCCAGCAGCTTCACAAGATCTCCGTTACGGTCCGACTCCCGCGCGCCGAACCCCGATACTATGATGGCCACAGCCCTTTTGCCGTCGGGAGTAAGGATATAGCCGTCGTACGAATCCATACGCATCGACGAACCGGAGTTCTGCAGCTTTTCCGTCACGCTGCCGAAGAGGGCGAGGGGGTCGTGCTGCATGGCCGTAACGGAGAATCCTCCCGTGGGGAACTGCAGCAACTCCTTGTTGGCCTCCATCCTCGCTTCCACATAGCCGGGCAACGCCAGCAGGCTGTCGGCTCGCGCATAATCCTCGTCGGTAAGGAAATAGGGCAACATGCCGTACAGATTCTCCGACATATCCATGATCTGCTCCAGGTCTATTCTGGTGACGACCTCGCCGACCAGACTGTCGGTGTCGAGCGAATCTATGGCAGCCTTATAGCTGTCGACGGCCGATACAAGTCGCTCGGGGTCATCCATAGTGGTGTCGCGCATACTAACTATGGCATAAATCCTGTCGGCGCCCGACACCTTCTGATATATGTCAAGAGCCTCGCGGTTGGTCTTGTCGAGCGGGAGGAAATCGGAGATATCCTCCTTGTAGTCGAGGGTTGATGCGAGAACCAGAAGCACAGCGGTGACCATGGCGCAGATTGTCCATCCCGCCGCACGATGCTTCCTGAGCCAATCGTATATGATGAGGACTATTCGGTTCATCTGTGGCGCTTGTCGATGAATTTCACTGGCTTCCTTGACATTGCCGGATAGAGGATGGCATTGACATCTTTGGCGTCAAGAATCTCCACCACCGGCGCCACCCTGAGTCGTGAACGGAACCGGTCCTTCAGATCCTTTATCACATCGCATTCCGGATTACGGGAAAGGCCTGCCTTCACCACCACTTCATCCGTGCCGGCATAGCTGTCCTGAACCACCACCACATAATTCGCGATATAGGGCGTGTTGTCGAGCACATCGTTGATGGCCGGCGGATATATGGTGGTTCCCTTCAGCTTTATCATATTGTTTTTCCTGCCGATAATGGGAGTGAGCCGGTAAGAGTTTCTGCCGCAACGGCACTTGTCGGTAATCTTGCGGCTAATGTCGCCCGTGCGGAATCGCAACAGAGGCATTCCTTCCTCGCCGAGAGTGGTCACCACCACCTCCCCCATCATGCCGTCGGCCACCGGCCTGTCGTCCTCGCCGATTATCTCCACGATTATAAGTTCCGGATGCACATGGCCGCCGCACCCGTAGGGACACTCCGAGAAGGTGGCCCCCATCTCCGTGGAGGAATAGGTGGCAAACAGGTCAACATCCCATTTCTCCTTGATGCGACGTCCGAGAAGGTTCAGCGAGAAATCCTGCTCCCTCAGCCCTTCGCCTATGCCGATTATTCTTCTGATGCTTGAGGATTTGTAATCTATGCCATTTTTTTCGGCATATTCTATCAGACGCAGTATGAACGAGGGAACGCACATGATTGTGTCGGGCCGCAGTCTCATGATGGTGTCCCATTGCAGTTCGGGGATACCGTTGCCTACGCGTATTACCCCGGCACCGAGTTCGCGAATGCCCAGGAAATAAGCCAGGCCTGCCATGAAACGCTTGTCGAGAGTGGTCATCAGCTGCACCACATTGTCGGGCCCAAGTCCGGCACACGCGAAGGATTTCTTCTCGTTATAGGCCAGCCGCTGCAGGTCATTCTCCGTACAGCCGAAAGTCACCGGCGAGCCGAGAGTCCCCGACGTGGTGATGAAGTCAACAATCCTGTTGCGGGGCACGCAAAGGAAATCCTCATTATAGAGCTGCAGGTCCTTTTTCTCGGTGAATGGCACCTTCTCCAGATCCTCTATGCAGCGAATGCCGGCAGGGTCAATGCCATGCTCCGCGAACATGCGCCGGTAATACGGCGAGTTGACGGCAAGATAGTCTACAGCCTTTCGCAGCAAATCGTCCTGATACTCCTTGATTTTCTCCCTGGAGGCAAACTCTATGTCTTTGATGTCGGTCATGATTTCTTGTTGAAAATATTTCCAAGCCAGTTGAGGAACTCCTCCTTCCAACCAATAGCTTCTGTTGACGTCTTGGCCGGGTCGGCACCGAAGCCGTGGCCGCCTGTCTGATACTGAATATATACGTGGTTCACTCCTTTGGCGGTAAGCGCCGAATCGAGCAATACGGAATTGCGGTATTTCACTATGGGGTCGTCGACGCAGTTCATGAGGAATACCGGAGGCATGTCGGCACGGACATGTTTCTCCATCGACAGGGAGTCCATCATCAACGGAGTGATAGCCTTCTTACCTTCGCCGAGGATACCTCTGCGCGACCTGCCGTGCGCCGAATAATCGCTCAGCGACACCACCGGATATATAGGCGCTATGAAATCGGGACGCAGCGACACCTCCGGCCTTACGCCCACTGCCGACAGCACATCGGTGTCGAAGAAAGTGCCGGCCATCAGGGAGAGATGTCCGCCGGCGGAGAAGCCCATCACCCCTATCTCATTGGGGTTGATGCGGTAACGCGTGCTGTCGCGGCGTATCAGCTCAATGCTTCGCTGCACATCCTGGAGCATGTCGGGATAACGGTTGCCCCGCGCATGATGACGGTAATGGGTGATGAATCCCTTCACGGTACCCACACGATATCGGAGCACGAACGCCGATATGCCGTTTTGCTGCAGCCACCGGGCCACACCATCTCCCTCCGTCTTGACATCATGCCAGAAGTAACTTCCCCCCGGACACACTATGACCGCCGGCGACTTCTCCTTGCCGCTCAGATAGGGCGTAAGCGTAACCTTTGCCTTGCAGCCGGTCCCCTCCCATATGTTCAGATTTTCCGGCATGCCTCCTCTGCCATGGGCCACGGCACCCGCAAGCAGCAGCACAGTAACAATCAATATCCTAATTCCTGTTGATCTCATCCACAATAACGTTTTTGCCGAGGATTGCCTCGGCGGTATGTATCGCGGTCAGCGGCACACCGCATATTCCGTGAAGTATGATGTTCTGACCGGTAAGAAAGAGGTTCCTCACCTTCGTCTGTATCGGCAGATACGAGTCGGTCAATGACGACGCATCCTTGAAGAAACCGCATATGGCACCCTCTTTGGTGCCAAAATAATCCCTTATCGTCAATGGCGACGATGAATATATCTTTCTGACGCCACCCCTGAATCCGGGATAGCGGGCATCAAGACGCTTCAGAATCTCCTCGGCGCACCGGCTCTTCCATTCGAGATAGTCGGCGCCACGTCGGCCCACGGCTGTGTCGACCCATTTCTCCACATGCCGGAAACTCATGGGGCAATGCACGAGCAGTCGAGATGCGTAGCGTCCCTGATTTCTGTCGGGTGGCGTCATGTACATGAACGTCCGCGGCCACCTTTCGCATTCCCCGTCGGCCTGTTCCCACATGTCGCCGTAACGGTCGCTGTAATAGCAGGTATGGTCTATGTAAGGGAATGCCCCCTCCTCAAGGTCTATATAGAGGGAGAATGCCGAATGTGTGCTCGCTATGCTGTTGACTCGGTCCTTGAAGACTTTCAGGAAAGTGCCGTCGGGCACCATTCGCAGCAGTTCCACGGGATGGATCGCCGATACCACGGTATCGGGCTCGAAAAGAGCACCGTCGAATGTGCGTACAGCCGTCACTCTTCTATCGCGTATCTCCAGGCTCTCCACCTCCTTTCCGCATAGCACTCTGCCGCCATTCTCCACAATCACCCCGACGAGTGCGTCGGCAAGCTGCTGGCTTCCTCCACGGAAACGGCTCGCCCCGTTGATGTACAGCACGTTGATGAGTGCATGAATGTATACCGGCGAGTGGCCCCTGACACCTCCATACAGCGGACTGAGATAGGCAAGGAGCTCCCGGAGCACCGGATTCCCCACTTTGCGCGCTATGAACTCGTCGGCAGGCTCCTTGAGCGCTTCCGGAAGCGTGAGCATGTTGAACTCCGACGGCTTGAGATAAAAGAGCCCGTAATGACGCGTCATGGCATATATGTCATCCACATAGCTTCTGATTCCCTCGCCCTCTTCGGGAAACATACGCGACAGCTCCGCTACGAATCTCTCACGGCCCGAGGGTATCTTCCAGCTCCGGCCGTCAACGGCATAATACAGTTCGTCGCAACATTCCGGACTTATGTGCTCTATGTCGAGCTTGTCGAGGATTCCGAGATAGCGGCATATCCTGGTGAGAGTGCCTTCGCTGCCGAAACCTCCCATGATGTGCATGCCCGTCTCGTAAATCTTGCCGTCACGGTAGAAGCACTGCAAACCGCCGCCTGCCGTAGGGTTCTTCTCGAGAACCGTCACCTTCCTGCCGTTACCTGCCAGAAAAGCGCCGGCAAACAGACCGCCGATGCCTCCGCCTATCACCGTTATGCCCTCGCCGCCCCTCATTTTATCCTTCTCAGTTTAGAGCCGTCGGCCTCATAAATCCTGTCGAAGTGCCGAGCCGAGAAATGGGTATCCCACACATCATGCACAAAATGCAGGTTCGCCGGCACATCGGCAAGCCGCTCTACCAGCTCAATATTCTCCTTTTCATTGATATAGGCATAAATCTCGGAGCGGCGGTTCACGAGAGCCATGAGCCATGCCAGCGCCCCGGTGCCGGCGTTGCGCAAAGCCACGCTACCCGTAGTCGAAGGTATGCTGTCGATCTCCCCAGCATAATCACCGTGATGACGCAGTATCCTCTTCACTTCCGACACGTTGCGCCAGCCAGTATAGGCATACTTATACTTTACGAACTTACGGAAATATGCCGTATTCTCCTTGGCGTCGGCCATACGGTCAAGTTCCTCCATGATAATTCTGCGGAAACGGGATGCCGTCTTGCGGAGCGTTGCCGTATCGTCGGCATCATAAGGAACCCTTTGAAGCACCGACAGTGACATTCTCCCCCTTCTGAGCCAGGGGTCGTGCTTATGATGATAATGTCCCACACCGTGGAGCACCATGGGAACCACATCCATATGCAGTTCGCGGGCTATATGGAAGGCACCCTGATGAAAACGGAGCACCTTGTCGTCGGCCGACCGTGTACCCTCGGGAAATATCACCACGCTATAGCCTCTGTCGCGAAGATCAGCCAGCTTTGGGAGCAGCTCGCCGACACCTTCCGTCACCGGCAGAAACTCCGCACGCCTTATCAGCGACCCGTAATACCGGTTGTTCCATTCACGCTCATTGGTCAGAAACACCAGCCGGGGTGACAGCGACATAAGTAAGGGCAGGTCGAAATGCGACTGATGGTTGCATACTATCACAGCCGGCCTGTCGAACGTCTCGCCATGAGGATTAAGGATTTCCGTACGGGCATCGGGGAAGTTTCGCAATATGAATCTCGAGAGATACTGCAGTGACTTATGGTATCTCAGACGGCTCTCCTCGCCCACATTGCCGAAACGGAAACGCAGATAAGTCACGGGGCGCAACACACACATGGTCCATGTCACGAAAAAAGCCGCCGCATACAACGACTTAAGGAATTTTCCCAACGTCACCGCAGTGGAACGCCGCACATCCCCTGAATGCGTGAACCATCTGAAATCGCCGGCAAACGGTTTACGATGCCGCAGACCGTTGACCATACGGCACGGGAGTCCATATACCAGAGCGCCTGCACAGAGGAAAGTGTTGAGCACAGATATGCGTGTAAAGTCGAGAGCCGGCTTGAAATGGGTCACACGGAGGTTTCGCGGCGGATAATAAACGTCGATAGGCACCGACACTATCCTTATGCCATGCCAGGCGGCAAAGACAAGCATCTCCAGTTCCGACTCATATCGCGAGGTTATCAATCCCAGTCCATGCAACCGTTTCAACGGATAGACGCGGTAACCCGTCTGTGTATCGCTCAGACTGATGCCCGTCTGCACTCTGAACCAGAAGTTGGAGAATTTATTGGCAAACGAGCTTTTGCCGTTTATGTCGACCTTCGAGAGGTCGCGGGCTCCGATAATCAGGGCTCCAGGGTTCTCTATCACCGCAGCCACCATCGCCGGCAAATCCGATGCCTTGTGCTGTCCGTCGGAATCGATGGTCACGGCATATTCAAAACCGGCCTCGCGGGCTTTTGCAAGTCCTCGTTTTAAAGCATATCCTTTGCCCCGGTTACGGCCGTATGATACTGTGGTGACGGCATTGCCGTAACCGGCCAATATCCCGAGAGTGTCGTCGGTGCATCCGTCGTTGACCACAATGATGTCGCCGCAGTAATCGAGCAGACTGTCAATTACCGCGCCTACAGTGGCCCCATTGTTATATGTGGGCATTACCACACATATCTTATGGGCACGCATTGCCGCAGCGACTTCCGGATACCTCACTTATCGTTGATCTTTAATCGTTTATCACTTATCACTATCCTTACCGTAAGCTTGGACAACGCCTTCCCTTCCGTGTCAGTCACCAGGACACTCGTCTTGACGCCGCCGGGTGTCTCAACCGTGCGGCTGAAGGTAAAGTGGGCTGTAGGCGTAGAAGCCGGTGACATCACTGCAAGAAATTTGGCGTTGACCACCTCGTCAATCCGCCATGTGTGACCTTCCAGAAGGCCGAATGCCTCCACGGCCATCCCTATGATGCACACTCCGGGGGTAACCGGGTTGCCGGGAAAATGCGCCGAATATATCACGCTGTCGAGCTTTAGCCGCACCGTGACCCGCGACATCTCCTTGTCGACTGATTCCACTTCATACAGATTATTCCTCAGTTCCATCGCTATATTCCGTCAATGTTTCCTCCAGGGGCGAGAAAGTGAATGTAAGATTATATTGTCGGTCGGAGAGGGTCGTGGAGCCGTCGTCACAGCTTATTTCGAACCTCCTTCCGGGCGCACACGGCATCCCCGTGAGAAGCTCCACACAATATTTCAGGTCTCTGCGGAGAACCATCCGTATATACCATTTGTCGAGAAACGGCATCACGTGAAGCAGCTTCACGGAATGCCTGTTGAGGTTATAGGAGAAATCGATGCCGGAGACGCCGAACTCATTGAACATGCATCCCACAATATCATTATCCTCGCGATTCATGACCATGACGCCCTCGATGCCGCCGTTTTTCGCACTCAGCGAGAAGCGGTATCGCAGCGGCGACGTTGCCGTGACCGGCAACGTCATCGCCAACAGTACAAGGCTATATAGTAAACAGCGAATCATTGAGCCGCGCAGGTGATACGATATTTTTCATCTCTATGGTGGTGACATCCCCTTTTTTCTCGTACAGACGGATGCGCTGTACCTGACTGTCGCTTTTGCGGAAGGAGAGGATTATTTTGGAGAACATCTGTCGGAGGTCGCGACGTTTCGGCAGCAGTGTCACCTCCCATGTGGCATTGCCGTCGGCAACTGTCGACGTGAAATCCGACGTACTCGTCAAGGCGTTTCCCGTCACCGTGCTCATCATGATGCGCGATATCTCTTTGAAAACCTTGTTGTTGTCGACATCCACAACATCCTTGCGGTTCTTACCCTTCATGGAGGCTTTGGTGCCGTTGAGGATTAAACTGTAGGTATAGGGCGATGTATATTCCCAACGCAGCTTATTGCTTTTCTTGTAATACATCTTGCCGCGCGACACCATCTTGTCTTTCAGCAGCGACATCTGCTTTGTCTGTACTATGTCGCAGCTCATCGACGACATTGCGGCAGCCGCTTTAGACAGCGACGCCACCACCTCTTTCTGCCTTGCCGCACTCAACGGCGCCGACACGGCATCTGCCACCGTCAGCAACAGCAGTGCAAGAGTCACCAATATACTGTGTATCAATTTCATAACTACCTATTTTACGGCTACCAACGCGCAGCCGGCCATAATCATAAACACCCCTATCCATCGGGTAAAGGGTATCGCCTCCTGAAACACCACCACAGCCAGCACCGTGGCTATCACAAAGCTGAGACTCGACAAGGGGTAAGCGATACTCAGCGGATAATGGCGCAGGATATACATCCACAACAGCGACCCGCCGCCAAACAGCAGTCCGCTCGCCAGCAGCCACCAGTTTAGAAACACCCCCTCAACCCAGAACCGGCTCGTCCAGCCGAACGAAGGCATCCTCTCGAGAGCTATCTTGAGAGTGACCTGTCCTGCCGACAAGGCCATACACTGTATGACGCTCAGAAGTATCAGCCACCACATGACCCATTCCTTTTGAGTGTAACCATACTGTCGGGGGTAATCACCATGACGCTGTCCGGCTTTGCCGCAGTCTTCCCTCTCCTGATCATAAAAGGAGGCACCGTGCCGTAGCGCATGATGCTGTAGCCCACATAGAGTCCCATGGCCGGCGATGAGAAATTCTCGCCGAAAATATTTTTATACTCCACAACCGCCACATCCTCCGGCACAAGCCGCAACAATTCCTCATAGAAAGGCTCGTCGGCAAGGTATCCTCCGCAACCGGCGACAACAATCGAGGGCTTATCCTTATCTATCGTCCCTGCCACATATGCCGGCGTCAGACCGTCGCGAAGCTCCACGCGAGTTACCTCCGGGTCGCCGCAGGCGTGCGGTACTGCCGACAATACCATGGATACCGACGTTTCCGACAGGAAAGATGCCACGGGGGTATGCATGGCCATAGCCTCGGCCATGATGGGAGTGGTTTCGTCGTGCGCTCCTACAAGGGCATTTCCGACAGCCCCCTCGCGCAGCTGCAGCCACGCGTCGAGAAGGGCGCTGACGAACGACAGGCTCCCGTTGGAATAGGTGGTGTTATAGCCGTGTGCCTTGAGGAGTATACCTATCAGCGAACCTATGGTGTTGTGGGTAGACTGCATGAATAGAGTAGGCTTCAGCAACGCCTCACCGTTGCGGCATAGGTCGATAAGGAACTTCTCGGAGTTCTCCATACATCCCATTCCGGTACCTGTCACCACAGCATCGGGCACCTCTATGCCGGCATCTGCAAGAGCGGTGAGCGACGTGGCGACCACTCTCCGCAGCAACCTGCACATTCTCCTCGCTTCCCCGGCACTGACATATTCGCGCACATCAGGCTCCTGCGACCTCACATACTTCGCGTCATAACGCAGAGGTTCGTCACGCCATGGATCGTCCAGAGGCTTCTGCGACGACACCTGCGAGGCTGATACTATATAACACCTTCCCGTCATGCTCATTCCCTTTCGCCTGAAGCCATATTCCTTAAAATCATCGAGCTGTCGTTTCCTCCGAAGCCGAAGGAATTGTTCATCACATACCGCAACGTGCAGCCGCGGACTGTCTGCATGACCGGAGGATAATCCTCTTCCATAGGCTCTGTGCATCCCGCCGACGCCGGCATGAACCCTTCGTTGAGAGCCAATACGGATATCACCGCCTCTATGGCTCCCGATGCACTCGTAGTATGTCCCGTAAGACCCTTCGTGGAGGAATAATGCGGCAACCGACATCCTATCCATACCCTCCGCATGGCGGCAAGCTCGCTGGCGTCATTGTTGGGTGTGCCAGTGCCATGACAGTTCACATAATCAATGTCATCGGGATTCAGACCGGCCATTTTCAATGCTCCCGACATTGCCCGGAAAGGGCCTTCCCCTTCTGCCGACGTGGCTGTCTGGTGATATGCGTCGCAGGCATTCCCGTAACCCATGAGCTCTGCCAACGGTCTCGCGCCTCGTTTCTTCATCGACTCTCCGCGCTCCAGCACCAGATAGGCTGCTCCTTCTCCAAGATTTATGCCTTGATGGTTTTTGTCGAAAGGACGGCACCGACTCTCTGACAGAATCATGAGGGTGTTGAAACCGTTGAGATGGAATCTGGACAGTCCTTCCGTACCGCCGGCCACCACTCTGTCGACCAGCCCGGCCTTGATCATCCGCGCCCCCATGATTATTGCGTTTGCGGCCGACGAACAGGCTGTGGATACAGTGGTGTGCATGGAGAATGACCCCAAGGTCTTCGCTATAAGGTCGGTGGCGCTACCGCAGTCGTTGTAGACAAGTGCCTTGCATCCTTCCCCACCGACGCTTTTGTCGAGAGTCTCCCGGAAATGGCGCTCCGTATAATCCATACCTCCTACGGTGGTACCGTTGATGAAGGCTGTCCGTAACAGTTCAGCACGACCGATACCGGCGGAGACCATGGCTTCCCGTGCGGCTATGATGCCGAGGAGAACCGTACGCAATTCCCTGACATCCTCCGTAGGAAGGACTCCGGCCATTGCCGCAAGCTCTTCATTGCTGTACGGTACTTCGCCCGTGGGAAAGGATCGGTGCCCGGTGGATAGATATCGTATCTCGCCGATGCCCGATATACCGCCTGATACCGATGCCTCTGTGGCCTCGATACCATTTCCCGACGCCGAGATGATGCCGATTCCGGTGATGTATATTCGGCTATCCACTTGGATAAAGATTAACGATTAGTGATTAACGATTAGTGATCAACGATGAACGATCAATAACGATCACTTCTTGCGGTTGGCGCTCACATATTCGGCGATGCTGCGCACCGACTTGAAAATCTCTTTCCCTTGTGCCGGATTGCTTAACTTTATGCCGTACTCACGCTCCAGAAGCACTATAAGCTCCAGAGCGTCGATGGAGTCAAGGCCCAGTCCTGTGCCGAAGAGCGCGGCATCGTCCTCGATGTCTGTCACGCTCATCTCCTCAAGATTCAACGCCTCTATAATCTGCTCCTTCAGGGTCTTTATTAATTCTTCCATTTATTTTTTCTCTTTTCTATAAAGATTTATCATTAATTTATAAAGCACTATCATTATCATAATGACATATCATTATTTTATAAAGCCTTATCATTATCGTAATGATTTATCATTAATCTATAAAGCTTTGTCATTATTTATAAAGATTCATCATTACTTCATACTTGTCGGCATCCTCGCAGTCGCACCACCCGGCCAGAACGAAGCC
>Ga0073906_1004092_pt1 | contig 15250 bp, 16 predicted proteins | sample Inofromicrocosms_FD_65485 | JGI IMG/M metagenome (GOLD analysis project Ga0073906, IMG submission 65485) | Mouse cecum microbial communities from Vienna, Austria - Inoculum for glucosamine and mucus D2O microcosms | ecosystem: Host-associated > Mammals > Digestive system > Large intestine >... | reverse complement strand
TCATCTGTTGCTGAAATTTTATGAGGAGGAGCCGAGCAGGAGCCTTGCTTTTCTGGTCAACGGAACGAACCCTTCGCTGTTTCACAACGGCAGTCATACTTCCCCGGCGATATTCCAGGAGTGGGAAGCGCTGACCTATGATATGCTGGGAGATGAGGAGTTTTCGCTGGATGATGTGTTGGATTCGGCCATAGCCTTTGTGGAGCATGAAATCCACACCTTTGGCTATTGCCAGAATGGAAAGGTGAACGAGGCGGGAAAGGCGTTTGCAGAGGCCGCGCTGAAGATGGCCGACAGCAGAGGAGAATGCCTCGCCTGTCTGCGGGAGGCCGCGGCGCTTTCGGTGCTTTCAATGGTATGAGGAGGCAGAGTAATGACGCTGAAGATAGAAGCGATCCCCTGTGAGCTGACAGTGTGCAAGGTGGCGGATACAGACCGGCTGCCTGTGAAGGGGGAACTGTATTTTATTGCCAAAACAGACGAGGAGGTTTCCTTGGTCTGTCCATCGGAGGATGCTCCAAGGGAAACCCTGGCCCGTGAGGATGGCTGGAGGGCTTTCCGGATATCGGGGATGCTGGACTTTTCCCTGGTTGGGATTTTGTCCGAAATATTGTCCCTTTTGGCTCAAGGGCAGATTGGCATTTACGCAGTGTCTACCTTCAACACGGATTACATTCTGGTGAAGAAGGAGAACTTTGGGAGGGCGCTGGACATTTTAAGCCGGAACGGTTATGAAATCCTGTAAAAGAATTTGTTACAAATATAGAATTGTTTTTTGGCGAATTTTGTATTCTTTGTCTGGAAAGTGAACATTGACCTTGACGGCAAAATGTGGTATAGTGAAATAGCAGAGGAGGTGTGATTGCTTTGAGCTTTGAAGAAAAAATGATACAAATGCTCACGAATATTCAGGAAAACCAGCAGGCTATGTGGGTCGAGTTGAAGACATTGAAGGCAGACCAGCAGGCCATGTGGGATGAATTGCGGGCATTGAAGGCAGACCAGCAAAATATGCAGAGCGTACAGCAGCAAATGCTTGAACGCCTCGATAGGCTGGAACAGGGACAGGCAGACCTGCGCCTGGAGATGAACGAGCGATTTGATAAAGTTGACGGCCGCTTGGAATTTTTGGAGACCTGCATCAATGAGGCGGCTAAAGATGCCTACTTATCCATCACACGCCACGAGAAGGAATATCATCAGGCTGTATGAATCCCGATTTGTTTGGCGGATGCATGGTCCCCTTTATATAAATTCCAAGACAGCAGAGTGAAAAATTGCACCCTGCTGTTTTTTATTTCCATTTAGGACGTTTTGTGATATAATGTTTGAGAATCGACGAAATTTGTTGATTCTCTGTAGACAAAAACGGAGATTTTTCCGTCTTATAATATAAAGGGGTTTTTCCCGGAAATTGCAGGAGGTTTTCATCATGATGGAGCAGCAGACAAAATGGTATAAACAAGGCGGCGACCTTTTAAATGAACTATCCAATACGGCCTTCCCAGAGGAAATCGCGGCATTGTGGTACCTGGGACAATCGGGCTTTGCACTGAAGGCAAAGGGGACATTGGTTTTCTTTGACCCGGTTTTTGCGGACCTGCAAAATAAGGACGGGACGACACGCCGCTATTATCCCGCGCCCTTTGCGCCAGAAGAAGCCGCCATGACCGGTGTCTCCTATGTCTTTTGCAGCCATGACCACAAGGACCATCTCCAGCCGGAAACCGTTGCGCCGATGGCGCAGGCAAAGCCAAACCTGAAAATCGTTGTCCCCGCACCGTCGGTGGAGAAGGCGCTATCTGCGGGTGTGCCGGAGGGGCAGGTCATCGCCGCCTGTGCGGAGCAGCCCATCGTGTTGCCGGACGGAAGTGTCTGCACCCCCATACCCTCCGCCCATGAGGAATATGAAACCGACGAAAAAGGCGACCAGAAGGCCCTTTCTTACATATTCCAGACCTCTGGCGGCATGAAAATTTTTCACGCGGGGGATACGGTCATTACTCCGGAGCTGACCGAAAGGCTCCGGCGGGAAAAGAGCTTTACCGCCGCCCTGCTGCCCATCAACGGCGCGGACTACAAGCGCCGCCGCCGGGGCGTCATCGGCAACATGAACAGCCGGGAGGCCGCCGATCTTTCTGCCGATATGGATGCCGATTTGGTGATCCCCTGCCACTATGACATGGTGTTCGGCAACGGGGAGAACCCCCTCCACTTTGCGGAATATATGCAGACCTATTACCCAGGAAGAAGGTTTCATATCATGGCCTTGGGGGAGAGGATGCTTCTTACGCAATGATAGTCTGTTTGGGATTTCAGGCGTTTCAACTGCCGCTTGAAGCTCATTCAACTATCGCTTGCTTTACCAAAGGGAAATCTTTGTGTATCATGTAAGTACAGGGAGAGGCCCTGAGGAAAAAAATGGAGGACTAAATTGTATGAAGCAGAAACTGAAACGCCTGTTTTCCGCATACGGCTTTTTATTGGGAACTCTGTATCAAACCGCTCCCGTTATGGTTATCATGACCTTTGTGGCGGCGGTTCTGCTGGGGGTTATCCAAACCCCGCTCACCCTGTATGTCAACAGCCATATTTTTAATGACGGCCTGCTGGTGGCCCAGGGGAAGATGGCCTTTGGGCAGTACTCCTTTCTCCTTGTTTTGTTCGCGCTGACCGCCCTGCTGCCCCCGGTTGTCAACGATATTTTTATCGGGGGGTATGTTCAGTTCCGGTCACTGCTGATTCTTCGCTCCGCCTTCCGGGAGAAGATGCTCCAGAAGATCAAGCGGATGAAATACGCTCACTTTGAAGACGAAAAATCCATTGAAATCATCGACAAGGCCTATAACCGAGCGGAAAACTCCGCCCGGCATATGTTCCCCATGTATGTGACCTGGACCTTGTCGTCTATGGTGGGCGCGGCAGGGGTTATCGTCTATCTTGCCCGTGTCCGCTGGTGGCTGGTGCTGACGGTCGTGATTCCCTGGGTTCTGGAAATCATACAGAGGGTCAGGGACAATTACAGCGTTTATGATGAGCTGGAATCCTACTGGAAACAGGAGCATTCCTATGGAATATTGGCGGACTTTTTAAGGCGGAGGGAATATCTGAAGGATAACAAGGTCTTCAGGCTATCCGAACACCTGACCGAAACCTACCGGAAGAGGCTGAATGCCCGCAACCGTCAGTATGAAGGCTTTTACTTTAAGCACCTGAAAAGGGTGCTGCTGAAACAAAACATCACCAAAATAGGCGTGCTGTTCAATATCCTTCTTTTGCTGTATCTGTTTTTACAGGGACAGTTAGATGTGGGTATGTTCATTGCTTTGACACTGTACATCTATCAAAATGTGTACAACACCCTCAATGGATGCGCTGTCTTTTTTGCGGCCAGCGGCTACCATATCAACTTTTTTGAATACTATGAGAAATATCTCAGCCTCTCCGAGGACGACGCAGGCGAATGTACGGACGAGGTCCCCGAAAAGCTCTCCATTGAGTTTAAGGACGTCTGGTTCCGGTATCCCAACACGGAGCGGGATATTTTAAAGGGGCTGACCTTCCGCATTGAGCCAGGGGAGAGGATTTCCCTGGTGGGCGAAAACGGGGAGGGCAAGTCCACGATGATAAAGCTTCTGCTGGGGCTGTTTGTCCCCGACAAGGGGGAGATTCTGCTCAACGGTAAGCCGCTGCTCTCCTATTCCTCAGAGGCCCGCAGCCAGATGTTCGGCGTGGTGTTTCAAGATTTTGTAAAGTACGACATCTCTTTCCGGGAGAATGTCCAGGTGGGGGATATTTCCAATCATTCGGAGGAGGCTTTTCGGGAAGCGGTTGAAAAGTCGGGGCTGACAGAGGTCTTGGCAAAGCTGCCCAATGGAGCGGACACCCTGCTGGGGAGGGAGTTTGAAAACGGGGTGGACCTTTCCGGCGGACAGTGGCAGAGGATTGCCATGGCAAGGGCCTTTTTGGGGGACAAGCCCGCCCTGATTCTGGACGAGCCAACCAGTCAGCTTGACCCCATCGCCGAAAGCGACCTGTACACCGAGTTTGCGGAGATGTCCGCCGGGAGGACCACTATTTTTATCACCCACCGTCTGGCCTCTACCATGATTACCGACAGAATCCTTGTCATTTCTGAAGGGAGAATCGCTGAAAACGGTCCCCATGACCAGCTGGTGAAGACCGGGGGCATTTACGCCCGGATGTATGAAGCGCAGAAGCAGTGGTATGTGAAAGAGGAAGGGCAGGTGACAGCAGTATGAGTGTTGTTCAGGACAAAACCACCCCTGTTGAGGATTCCCTGAACATTGAAAACAAGCCCAGTGTGAAACATATCGTCAAGCTTTGGAAATATGTTTTTTCTTCGGCAAAGGTGATGTGCTTTGTCTTTATGGGGCTGACCATCCTCCTGTCCCTGGTAAGGCCGGTGATGGCCTTTGTGTGGGGAAAATATGTGGATCAGGCGGCTGTATGCCTTACAGATACAAGGGCTTTGGGACAGGTTGCCGTTTTGGGGATTTTGTATTACCTGCTCTATATCTTAACAGACCTGCTTCAGCGCTTTACAGGCCGCTGGGAGGATATCGAACGGCTGGACAAGGTACAGCAGAACCGCTTTCAGGAGATGATAAACACCCGCATCTACCGAAAAATAGGAAGCCTGAACTATGAGCAGCTGGAATCCTCCAAGCTGTATGACCGTGTGCAGCGGGTATTGGATTTTACGGAGGACGGCTGGAGCGGCTTAAACGGCAGTATTATGCGCCCGTCCTACTTTGTGATTGCCCGGATTGTTTCGGTGGCGTCCATCGCCCTTTCGCTGTATGTGGTCAACCCGATTTTGTGTGTGGTTCTGTTGATTGCGCCGGTTCCGGTTCTGTATACCACCTATCTGGGGAATAAGCTCTCCTTTAAATTTGTAAAGGACAATGTGGGAATCAAGCGGAAAGCCGACTATTATCAGAACCTGATGCTCAAGCGGGCGGTAAAGGAGGTCAAGGCCTTTCACCTCTTTGACTTCTTCTTTGCCAAGTGGAAGACCAGCATTGATGAATACACCGCCGCGGAGCATAAAGCCTATGTTCACAGGTCCTTTCTGGAGATACTCAACGTCTCCATTTCCACCATAGCAAGCGTCGCGGCCGATATTGTCGCGATTGTTATGATGGCGCTGGGGCAGATATCCCTTGGTTCGCTGGCGGCGGTGATGTCCTTAATCAATACGCTGATCCAGGATACCACCGGCCTGTTTGAGTCTATCTCCTCTGTAATCTCCAAAAAGAACGAGTCCGCCATGTTCTTTGATTTGATGGATTTGTCCGGGGAAAAGGAGGAGAGGGAGAAGCTGGAGGAAGTAAACAAGGTCGAGGCGGTAAACCTTTCCTACCGCTACCCCTTTACGGACCTGTATGTGTTAGACCATGTGGATTTGACCATTCACAGGGGAGAGAAGATTGCCTTTGTAGGGGAAAACGGCGCGGGGAAAACCACCTTTGTCAAGCTGCTGAGCGGTTTGCTGAAGCCCTCCGATGGAGATTTGCGTATCAATGGCACAGAGGTGGAGCGTCTGAATCCCAGCAGCCGGTTTGAGGTTTTAAGCTCAGTGCCTCAGGACCCGGCCAGATACACCACCTTTACCGTAGCGGATAACGTGCGGTTCGGGAATATCGCCGCGATTGCTGATAAAGGAAAAATTTCAGAGTCCCTTCATTTTGCCGGATTGGAGGCGATGGATGAAAACGCTCTCCTTGGAAAAGATGTGGGCGGGACGGATATGTCCGGGGGACAGTGGCAGAAGCTGGCTATCGCAAGGGCGTATTACCGGGATAAGGACTTTTTCATCCTGGACGAACCCACAGGGAACCTTGACCCACTGGCGGAAGCAGATGTTTTCCAAAAATACCTGGACATGGCCCAGGATAAGACCGTTATCATGGTGACGCATCGAATCAGCGTCGCGTCGCTGGCGGAGCGGATTGTCGTCTTTGCCCATGGGAAAATTGTCGAGGATGGCAGCCATGAGCAGCTTTTGGAGCAGGGTGGGGAGTATGCCCGTCTTTACAAAGCCCAAGCCCAATGGTATGATAGATAAAAAACTGTGAGGTGTTGTTATGCCCAATCCAATCGCCCCTGAAAAAATCGCGGCCCTTCGGTTTCACCGCCAAAAGCTGGCCGAACCAGTCCAGACCGAGCAGGAATACCGGGAACTTTTCCGCATGCTCTCCCCGGTTATGACCCCCTATTGGTGCTGTCCCGGCGACCCGCCCAGTATTTCCCCAAGAGCGGCTTTTGACGAAAAGCTCCTCTGCAATCGCCTGCGGCTGGAGCACAAGCTGATAAAGGGCCGCTTCCAGAAGGGGAATATCGCCTATATTTTCGCGGACGAGCTGCCGTTGTCCGGGGCGGTGTACCGGAAGGATATCCCCCTTACCGGGCAGGCGCAGGAGATTTTGGGGCTGTTCCAGCGGGAGGGTCCCCTCACAGTTCAAAGAATCAAGGAACTGACCGGAATGCTGGTCAAGGAGATTACCCCGGTTCTCCATAAGCTCCAGACAGCTTTCCTGATCTGTGAAAACCAGGAGGACAGTGAGTGGGACCGGGCGTGGTATCCCTTTTCGGAGATGTTCCCCGACATTCAGATTGACGTGGCAAAGAAAAAAGAGGGGATAGAAGCTCTGATTCTCCGGGCGGCGCAGGTTCTTGTAAAGGTTTTCCCGGAAATGCTCCGTTCCCTGTACGGCTTTACCGCCAAAGAGGTAAGGGAGACTTTGGCAGGACTTGTCAAAGCGGAAAGGTTGATTTTCGACGGGGAAGGGTATCTTCTGCCGGAGGATTTGCGGGAATTGGAAAGCCTGGAAGGGGATTGTCCCAGGTCGGTGTTTGCTTTACAGCGGAACGATTATCTGGTGAGGTCCTTTGAAACGTCCTTGAAAGGAAAGTATCAGCCCCGCGGCGAGGACAAGGACTGGACGGAAATCTTCTATCTGCTGATTAACGGGGAGTTTCAGGGTGCGGTTCTGGGGAAATTCCACAACGGGCCCTTTGATTTGGAGGATGTTGTTCTGGATTTGCCAGCAAAAGAAGCGGAGGCGCGTCGGGAGGAAATCATCAAAGCAATCGGGGAGCGGGCCAGTCTGGAGGCCAGCCAGCTGAGACGGTATCAGGGGAGGAAGCTATGATCAGAGAAGTGACAGAAAAGGATTTTCAGGGCCTGATGTCCCTGTATACCCAGCTCCACAACAACGAGATTCCTCCGGAGTCGGAGAGCATCCAAAGATTGTGGCGGCGTATCCTCGGCGACCCGGACCATCATATCATCGTGGCGGAGGAGGACGGAAGGATTGTATCCTCCTGTGTGTGCGTGATTGTCCCCAACCTGACCCATTGCCAGCGCCCCTATGCTCTGGTTGAAAACGTGGTGACGGATGAACAATACCGGGGCAGGGGACTGGCGACCGGGTGCCTGAACTATGCAAGGGAGATTGGCAAAAAGGAGAACTGCTATAAAATCATGCTGCTGACCGGCTCCAAGCAGGAGAACACTCTGAATTTTTACCGCCGCGCCGGGTACAACAGCGAGGATAAGACGGCGTTTATCCAGTGGCTGGATTGAGATGCAAACAAAAATGTGAAAATCAAAGGAGTCGTCTCAAATCAATTCCTGATTTGAGACGGCTCTGTGCTTTATTTTCTGATTTACAGGCGATAATGATTGATAAAATACCTTCCAATTTTCTCCAAAAACACCATTGCATCCTCCGCCAGCTCGGCAGGGTACATACACACAGCGCCATCGGTCTCCAAATTGAAGGTGCCGGAATAGCCAATCTCCCGCAGAGCGGCGCATACCGAATCCCAGTCCACCGAGACCAGCCCCGGACGGAAAAAGGGGGTGACGTGGTCGTCGTTGCTGCCGCTGTTGTCGTGGATGTGCAGGACCTTCAGGTGCTTGCCCAGCGTCCGTATCTCGTCGGCAATGGAGAGGCCCAGCAGGTTGGCGTGGCCGATATCCAGGCAGGCGCCGAACCGGTCGCTGTTCAGCGCCTCCAGGCAGCGGACCATGTCCTTTGCCACGCCGCAGGAGGAGGGAATATATTTGCGGTTTTTGTCGCGGCAGTTGATGTTTTCGATGCAAATAACAACGTCGTGCTCCTCCGCGCAGGGCTGGAGGGACTTGAACCGCGCTACGTTGATATCGAAGGCCTTGGACCGGCTGGATTGGTCCACACACCCGTTTGGGGCGGCCGGGTGGATTACCATGTATTTGCAGCCCATCAGGGAGGTGGCGATGATTTCCCGCTCATAGAGCCACAACATGTGCCGGTCCTCCTCCGGGTTCCCCGTATAGGAGGGATAGTTGGCGTGGGTCTGGCCGATGACAATGCCGCACTCATCCGCAATTTGGCGGATATGGCGGGCATAGTCCTGGTATCCATCCGTTGTGTAAATGCCGGTGTGCCGGTGATGGTTGGTAAAGCCGTAATCAATGGCGTCAAAGCCGGTGCGGGCCAGCAGCCGGATGGCCTCCTCGTCGGTGCAGTATCTGGTAACCAGGTGGCCGGTGGAAACGCTGAGCTTCATATCAATTCCCCTTTTACAAATCAGTCAGTATGTACTCCCCAATCTCTGAGGGCGTTTGGGCCAGATGCTTCGCCCCGGCTTCGGTCAGCTCCTCTCGGCTGCCGTAGCCGTACAGAGCCCCCAGGGGGTAGGTCCCGGTTTTCACCGCGCCTATCATATCGTGCTTGCGGTCGCCTACCATGACGGCGCTTTCCGGCGGCTCCCCGATGTGGGACAGCGCCCACCGTATCACCTCCGCCTTATCGGTGCGGGTTCCGTCCAGCTCGCTGCCCGCCACAAAGTCAAAATACCGGGCAATGTGGAAGTGCTCCAGAATCCGGTTGGCGAACACGGTGGGCTTGGAGGTGGCGACAGCCAGCTTCAGGCCGCCCTCTTTCAGGGCTTGGAGCATCTCTTCGATACCGGGGTAAATCTTGTTTTCAAATATCCCGGTTTTGGAGAAGTATTCCCGGTAGGTCTCCACCGCCAGCAGCGCGTCCAGCTGAGAAAAGCCGTAAAGCCTGACAAAGGATTCCAGCAGGGGAGGACCGATTACCTGCCGCAGCTTGTTCTGGTCCGTTTCCTCAATGCCAAACCGCCGGAGGGCATGGCGGAAGGAGCGGGTGATGCCCTCCTCCGGGTCGGTGAGGGTGCCGTCTAAGTCGAATAAAACGGCATGATAGAGCTTTGTCTGTTTCATTGTGCAACCCCATCCTTTTTTGATGATTGATGATTATAGTAGTTCATAATTTTTTTCAGATTAAATACATTTCCCGCCAATTTTGCCAGCTTCCGCGAATGGAGGAAGACAAAGGCAGCCATACTATATCCAGGCTGACCGTTTTGACTGTTGGCGGCCGGCCGTATCCCAAGGGAATGGATGTGTAATACCTTTGAAGCGTAGGATATACTTTGGTGAAGCTGTCAGCCTCTTTTGCATCGGCGGCCTTGGATATGTGATATTGGAGATACTCTGGCGGGGGTTCAGCCATTGGACTATGTTCGCCACCGGGGGGCTCTGCGTGGTCCTCGTCTGTGAGATGGACCGCAGGTGCCGCCAGCGGAGGACCGCATTTCTGCTGCGGTGCGTGTACGGGGCGCTGATTATCACCGCCGTGGAATTTTCAGTGGGCTGTATCGTCAACCTGTGGCTGCAATGGGACATCTGGGATTATTCCCGCCTGCCGCTGAACCTTCTGGGCCAGGTGAGCCTGCCCTTTACCGCCGCCTGGATGTTCCTTTCCGCCCCTGTGATGGGGGTAGGGGAATTGGTCCGGCGGGCCTGGGGAGATTCCCCGCCCTCCAGGCCCGCCCTTTACCGGGGGTGAAAAAGGCCCCCGAAAGCAGCTTCGAGGGCCTGTCCGGCACATTATGACGGGGAATTGGCGGTTCCCGATTCCTCGTCCTCCCCTTCGGGGATGAGCTGTTCGTCGCTGAATACGGCCTCCTCCTCGGCCCCTTCATCCTCCGGGCGGTAGCCGGGGCGCTCCTCCGGATGGGCCGCGTAGTAGGGCTCCACAATGTACTTCTCCAGGTACTGGAAAGAATTGAAGCAGGTGATCATGGAGATAGTGGAAAAGCCCACCGGGACCAGGAAAAGCAGGGTGTAGGGGAAGAACCACAGGGACAGGAACACCAGAATGCCGCAGAAGAACACAGTCAGCAGATTGGTTTTAAAGCCCAGGATGGCAAAGCGGAAGGCGTTGCTGATAATGGCCCGCAGGCTCAGGTTGACGGTGACAATCTGGAGATAAACGTAACAGTTCATAAAGGAGAACAGCAGCGCCGCGGCGATGGTCAGCCCCAGCAGCGCGTAATACATCAGGCCCCTGCCCAGCAGCCCCAGATAGCTGATGAGGGCAAAGATAATCAGGGTAAAGATAACCGAAAAGATTGCTCCATAGGCCAGGGACTGGCGGAAGTTGCTTTTAAAGGCATCCCAGAAATCGGAGAACATGAAAACCGGCTGCTCCCGCGACAGATTTTTAACTACATAGGTCATCCCGGCCATGGGCGGCCCCACCAGGACCAGGGGAAGGGTGAGGTAGAGCAAAAGGCTGTTGGAGGGGATGAAAAAGACCGCCAGAAAGATTGCCGGAAAGCAGAACAGCAGAAACAGCAGATTGACGCTCACCAGCTTGGAGAGCTTGCGGAAATACAGCTCAAAGAATTGGAAAAAACGCTTTTTCTGCGGCGCGTCCTTGGAGACGCCGGGGCCTTCCTTTGTAAAATCAAAAAAGCCAAAAAAACCTGCCAACGAAAACAACTCCTTGTTTTTAAAAGATGCTGTATGCTCCTTCCTACATCCACCAGGCGGAAAGCAGAGCGTCCAGCCCTGCAAAGACGGTCGAGAGCGCTGTAAACAGCAGAAAGAGAAGCCAGTAGCTCCTGGACTCCCGCCGGGCCTTTTCACCGGTGAGAACAGCGGCCTGAGACTGATACCTCCAGACCGTATTGGCCGCCCAAATCAGAAGGACTGTCTGGCAAAGAGCGACCGGCGTCACCACCTTTGCCATGAAGGGGAAGGCGTCCCAGCCCGCCTGATAATAGATTCCCGCCGCTGAAAGTCCGCTCCCCAGTCCCCGGAACCATATCAGCGGAAGGACAAGCCATTTTCCGCCGCGGATGAGCCCCATCAGGGAGAACAGTCCAATATACCAGAATACGGAGAGAAAGGAGGAGAAAAAAATCTCTCGGAAGCTTCCGTAGATTCGGCTGGAGAGAAACGCCTCGCTGACTTGTCCCACAAGGTCAAGGGTTTCCAGGTTTTCCTGAGAGGAATCGGTTAAGAAAAGAAAGCATACGCCCATAGATAAGCCTAATATATATAATATCGCAAAAAGGAGCGTTTGCCAATTCCTTTTCACATAAAATTTACAATAAACCCGGAAAAACCTTTTGTTTTTTGTTGTTCCCTGCATTTTTTTCAGCTCCATTCTGTTTTTTCAATGGCGTTATACGATTTTCGGAGGAGTTGAGGGGATACAAAGCGCTTGTCCCCTGATATCCCTATTTATATGCAGGAGTGGCAGGGTGTATCCATCCGAATAAAGCCAAAAAGGGTCCCGGCCTCGCTGGAAGACCGGGACCGAAACAGTTGGCAGAGCTTGGAACCGCTAACCTTCCAAATCCTTTTGGTGCTTCAGAATATCTCCGGTGTATGCGTCAATCTCGTATTCGTATTCATAAGCTCCGCTTTCAAATTCCATTTTATAGACCATGCGCCCATCGTCGCTGTCCAGCTCACACTCATATTTCCGAATATTCCCTTCATCCACACCGGCGTGGGACAGCGCAATGGATTTCGCCCTGCCCTCTCCGATATAGGAGGTGTTTGAAGCAGCGGAAGAAACAGGGATACCTTCCCGCTGCTCCTGTTCATATTTTATTACCTCGCCAGTAAATGCGCTGATGTCATAATCGTATTCAGTGCTGCCGGAGTAAAACTCTATCTCGTAGTGGGCGTCCCTGTCGTCCCGGTCCAGCTTGCACCGGTAGCCCTGGACATCGCCTTCCGCAACGCCCGCATGGGTCAGGGCGGCGGCTTTGGCGGTGGCTTCACCGATATAACTGGTTCCGCTGCCGGAGGGGGCGGAAGAGGAATGATGTCCATTCTCCGCTTCGCGCTTTATATCCAATATCTCACCTGTGACCGCGTCAATATCGTACTCGTATTCATAGATGTCTGCGTAAAATTCTATCTCATAGTGAACTACTCTGCCGTCCTGGTCCAGCTTGCACTGGTAGCCCTGGATATCGCCTTCCGCAACGCCCGCATGGGTCAGGGCGGCGGCTTTGGCGGCGGCTTCACCGATATAACTGGTTCCGCTGCCGGAGGGGGCGGGAGAAACGGAGGAAGAGGAACGATGTTCATCCTCGGCCTCCCGTTTCATTTCCAGGACATCCCCGGTCAGGGCGTCGATGTCGTATTCGTATTCATAGCCGCCTGCATAGAACTCTATCTCGTAGACCATCTTCCCGTGTTCATAATCCAGCTTGGTTTCGGTCAGGAGGATATCCTGGGGCGTCAATCCGGCGTGAGTGAGGGCGGCCTGACGGGCGCTTTCCTCACCGATATACGCCTTCTCGCTGGCCGAACCGGTGGAGTTCAGATTTTCACGGACGGCTGCTGTTCCGGTCAGAAGGTTCAGCTCGTTGATGGATAGGGGGACCAGGTCCTCAAATTGGTACAGGCCATTGCCGGAAACCAACTGCTGAATCAGCTGGGCTTTGCCCTCGGTGATTCCATAGCGGTCCGCCAGCTCCCGGACCTGCGCGTTGTGGGAGATGGTTTGGCTCAGGACTGCGCCGCGGAAGGTATCCGTCTGGAGCAGGCCGTCTATCTCCGCCGTCAGCTTTTGCTGGAGCAGCGTCCCGCGGGCTGGATCGCTGCCGTCCACGCTGACCAGGATGGAGTTGGACACCTCGTTGAGGTATCCGCCGCGAAGCATGGAGCCTATCAGGGCGTTGACCGTCACTTCAAGGTCACTTCCCTTAAAATCCATGTTTCCCACAATTTTTTTGGCGTTCTCGTTGCGGGGGAGGACGGAGAGAACCTTTTCCTTTTGGTTGACGGTGATTTCTATGCTGGGGTTTACATCCAGGGAAATGGTGGCGGCTATGTCATGGTTGACCTTGTAAAGCATCCCCAGGCCCGTTCCGCCTGCAAGGAGAGCGAACGCCGCCGCGATGCCCGCGGCCCATCTGGTCCAGCTTTTCTTTTTGGAGTTTTTCATTTCTGACATTTCAAACACCTTACCTTCCTGTCCTTCGCAATCCGAGAGGACTGATTCCAATACATTGGGAACGATATGGGAAAACGCCTGATTCACCTTTTGTTCCATTTTCTTCTTCATTCGGCTGTCCTCCTTTATTCCTCATTCCTGAAGACTGCGGCGTAATTTTTTGACGGCCCGGCTGTATTTGGAAAGAACCGTGGACAGGGGCAGGGACATAAACTGAGCGATTTCCCTGTGCCGGAAGCCGGAAACAGCGTGCAGGAGCACGATCTGACATTCCTCGTCCGTCAGCCGGAGCAGGCATTCCCGCAAAAGCAGCTTTTCCTCGGTGGAGACTGCCTCCGGAGGGCTTTCCCAGACAGACGACAGGTCCTCCGCGGCGTGCCTGCGCTCTCTCAGCTTTTTCAGGCAGCAGTTGCGGGCGATGGTCATAATCCACGCCATGGGCTTGTCTGCGGAGCGGTAGCTTCCGGCAGCCATGTAGGCGCTGATGAAGGTGTCGTGCAGGACATCCTCCGCGTCCTGGCGGTTCTTCAGGAGGGAAAGGGCAAAGCCATACACTGCCGGGCTGGCAGCCAGGTACAGGTCCGCAAGGGCTTCCTTGTTCCCGGTCTGCATTCCAGCCAGACAGTTTTCCAAATACGCCTTATCAAGGCCCGATGGACATGCCGGAGAATCAGTACGCATCTTCCACTTCTCCCTTCTACCTTTATTAATCCATTGGAAGGCGGTTTTATTGCATTGCGTCAAAAAAATTTTTCAAGCGGACGCACAATAAGGAAAAGGCTTGAGAAAACTCAAACCTTTTTGCAATGCCGCTACAGCTGGAACACGATGCCCGCCGCGGCCGCGATGAGTATGATAAAGACCGGGTGCCATTTAACCTTTTTATTCAGTATAAACAACGCCGCAAAGAGAACAATGTTTTTCCACTGGAACAGGTTCAGAAGATTGCGGGTCTCCAAAAAGGGCTCGATTGCCAATAGGGTGATGCGGTAAATTTCAAAGGCGGCGGCGGCGATCAGGCCGGTGACAGCCGGACGCAGGCCGTAAAAGGCGCTTTTGACATAAAAGCTCTCGCTGAAGCGCTTCAGGAAAGAGGCGACAATCATAATGATAATCAGGGAAGGGAGCACCAAAGCGGTTGTGGTGATAACCGCACCCAATACGCCCGCTGTGTGGAAGCCCACATAGGTGGCCATATTGATGCCGATAGGGCCGGGGGTGGACTCCGAAACCGCGATCATGTCGGCCAGGTCGCTGCGGGTGAACCAGTCGTACTTATCCGCCATGTTGTACAGAAAGGGGAGGGTGGCAAGGCCGCCGCCGATGGCGAACAGACCGGTTTTGAAAAACTCAAGGAACATGAGCAGGAGGGTCATTGCGCCTTACCCCCTTTCCGTTTTTCCAGTGTTTTGACGGCGATTCCCAGCAGAATGGCCGCGATTACAATGTAGACCGGGGAGAGGCCCAGCAGCACCTGAACGACAAAGGTGCCGATGCAGATGGCGATTCCCAGTTTATCCTTGACGCCGGTTTTCCACAGCTTGATGATTGCCGTTGTCACCAGTACCGCCACGGCGACGCGGATCCCCCCAAAGGCGTGCTGCACAACGGGAAGGTCCGCGAAGTTTTGAAGACATGCCGCAATGATGGAAATGATGACGATAGAAGGGAAGACAACCCCGGCTGTCGCAGCAATTCCCCCGATCACGCCCCGCTGCTTATATCCGATAAAGGTGGCGGTGTTGACCGCAATGATTCCGGGGGTACACTGCCCCACGGCGTAATAATCCATGACCTCCTCATTGGTGGCCCATTTGCGCTTTTCGACGACCTCCTGCTGGATCATGGGCAGCATGGCATAGCCGCCCCCGAAGGTCAGCCCGCCGATGCGGCAGAAGGTCAGAAACAGGTCCGCTAGCTCTTTCATAGACTCTGATCATACCCTT
>Ga0073906_1004090_pt1 | contig 15257 bp, 9 predicted proteins | sample Inofromicrocosms_FD_65485 | JGI IMG/M metagenome (GOLD analysis project Ga0073906, IMG submission 65485) | Mouse cecum microbial communities from Vienna, Austria - Inoculum for glucosamine and mucus D2O microcosms | ecosystem: Host-associated > Mammals > Digestive system > Large intestine > Cecum... | reverse complement strand
TCTACGGCTCTACTGGTTCTAGCGATCATTTGGGGATGCGTGATCCTGAAATCTTGGAATATCGCCAATGAGAATCCGGTCCGTAGCATTAAGAACGAATAATATAACAGGTAATATAAAATTACGTATGAAAACTATTTTGAGGAATCTCTTGAGTGTATTGCGCCGTTTCAAGATGGCGACACTTTTAAATGTATTAGGACTATCTGTGGCTTTTTCTGCTTTCATCTTGATTATGATGCAAGTCGAGTATGATCAGAATTTTGACCGAGGATATACGGATACGGAATCTATATTTCGGGTAGAAGCTATGTTTGAGGATGGTGGGCAGGCAGTTATTTGCCGTCCGCTGGCCGATGCTTTTATCCAATCCTCGCCTCATATTGTAGCTGGGACCTTGGCGAATCCTTGGGGAGGGGACTTGTTTTTCTCTGTAGAAGAGAATGGTGTACGGAATACTTTTAAGGAACAATGTATAAATGTTTATCCTGAATTCACGAAGGTATTTGACTTTAAATTTCAGGAAGGAAATCCGGAGGCGTTACAGGAGCCAAACGTTGTTTTGTTGCCGCAGAGCATGGCTCAGAAGTTTTTTGGGAATCAATCGGCTGTAGGCAAGCAATTGAAGTTTGAGAATGGAGATCATCTAACGGTAGGTGGAGTGTATAAGGATTATCCACGGAATTCATCTGTACGGAATTGTATTTATCAAAAGATGGACCCGAAGGAAAACGCCCAAAGCTGGGGAAACTGGAATTATATTTTCTATATCCGTTTGGACAATCCGAAGAATGTCGAGGGGTTATTTGAAAATTTCAAGGCACATTTTGATCCTGCTCTAATAAAGGATAATAGTTTCTCATGGGGGGGATCTGGAATGACTTTCCGTATTAATCCGTTGCCTGATGTTCATTATACGACTGATGTAAAATATGACCAGACCCCGAAAGCCAGCAGGCAAACTTTGATGATATTATTTGCCATAGCTATCGTGATCGTGATAATCGCCGGAATTAATTTCACGAATTTCAGTACGGCACTTACCCCGATGCGTATTAAGAGTATTAATACACAAAAAGTATTAGGGGGAAAAGAATCTGTGATCCGTTTTGCTTTGATTTTAGAAGCGGTGTTAATAAGTATAATCTCTTATTTGTTAGGACTGCTATTAGTTTATATCGCGGGGAAGACGGAAATAGCCTCATTGATAAATGCCGATATTTCGTTATCAATGCATATCGGATTGGTTTTGGCTACAGCTTTTATCTCAATAGCTACCGGGCTTCTTGCCGGTATATATCCAGCATATTATATGACTTCTTTCCCACCGGCTTTAGTGTTGAAAGGTAGTTTTGGCTTGTCTCCGAAGGGACGTCAATTACGAAATGCATTGATAGGAGTGCAGTATGTAGCTTCTTTCGGATTAATTATTGGTGCTACATTCATGTATTTGCAGAATTATTATATGCAAAATACCCCTCTCGGTTATGATAAGGATGAGATAATTATTACGAATATGAATAACAATATCCGGAAAAGTCGGGATGCCTTCGCCAGCCAAGTGAAATCTTTCTCCGGTATCGAAGAGGTTACATATGCGGAGATGCTCCTTTCTAGTCAGGACCAATACATGGGATGGGGACGTAAATACCGGGATAAGGATATACAATTCCAATGTCTACCGGTTGAACCTTCTTTTTTGAAGGTGATGAATGTGAAAATATCGGAAGGTCGTGATTTCCGGGAGGAAGATAAGGCGAAACGTTATGGCACGTTTGTCTTTAACGAACGTGCCCGGACAGAATATGGGCTGGAGATAGGATCTTTAATAGATAGTATGGAGATTGTCGGTTTTATGCCGGATGTTAAATTCGCCTCTTTCCGTACGGAGGTAACGCCTATGGCCTTTTTTGTATGGGGTACTAATAATTGGGGAAACCAACCTAATTACGCTTATATAAAGGTAAAAGCCGGCTCTGACTTACGGGGGGCTATGCAACATGTCAAGACTACGCTTCAATCATTTGATCCGGAATACCCGTTTAATGTCCGTTTCTTCGATGAGGTATTGAACGGACTTTATGAGAAAGAGAGAAGCCTCAGTTCATTGATTACCTTATTTAGTTTAATCGCGATCTTTATCTCGGTGGTAGGGGTATTCGGTTTGGTCGTATTCGATAGTGAGTACCGGAAGAAAGAGATCGGTATCCGTAAGGTATTAGGCTCTACTACCGAGGAGATTATCGTGATGTTTAACAAAACATACATACGAATCTTATGTGTTTGTTTTGTTTTGGGGGCGCCGATCGCCGGTTACGTGGTACATCGATGGCTTGAGAATTTCGCTTATAAGACTCCTATGTATTGGTGGGTGTATTTGATCGCTTTTGCTATCATAGCGGTTATCACGATATTGACTGTCACTTTCCAGAACTGGCGTGCGGCGAATGAGAATCCAGTACATAGTATTAAGAATGAATAGAAGATTTTTGTAAAATCATATTGCTGCTTTCATAGAAAAGCATGTGTCCAATAATTGTACAATGGTGTCCAATTATTGGACACTTCTGTTTTATGAATTGAGAATTAATTTATTGAGTATTAGTTTAATATGTAGTTTGGCACGTTATTTGAATATTATTAGATGGATTTGAGTATAATAAATTAAAACAAATACAGCCATGATTAAGATCGAAGGTTTAAGTAAGTTTTTCCGTACGGAAGAGGTTGAGACAATTGCGTTGAACAAGGTTTCTTTGAATATCTTGAAACGAATGAATATCAGCCATCTTATTTAAGGAATACTCTTTTTGGGTCGATTTTAGTATCAATAAAATAGAGCAAGTTATGAAAACAATCATACGCAATTTCATCAATGTATTAATACGTTTCAAGGTAGCTACCTTTTTGAATGTAGCGGGATTAGCGGTCGCTTTCGCCGCGTTTTTAATTATCATGATGCAAGTAAGCTTTGAGCATAACTTCGATCGTTGTCATCCGAACTCGACCCGGATTTATCGGATGGGACTTTCTTTCCCGGATGGAGCGAGCATGATCCATTGCCGCCCGTTGATAGAGTCGTTTATCCACTCTTCCCCGCATATTGAGGCCGGTACGTTAATCAATCCGTATATAGGAGAGATGTATGTGACTGTTACAAGAAAAGAGGGAAAGCAAGGTTTCAAGGAGACGATCATAACTTGCCATCCGGAGATTACCCAGATGTTCCAGTTTACGATGCGTGAAGGAGAATCTTCTTGCTTGTCGGAACCAGAAAAAGCCTTGATACCGGAAAGTATGGCTCACCGGTTATTTGGAAAGGAATCGGCAATTGGAAAGCAGATCGTTCCCGATGGTGGGATCTGGACAAAACCGGGCGTGAAATATTTGGTCGTAGGAGGTGTTTATAAGGATTTCCCGGAAAACACACAGTTGAAGAACGTGATTTATACGGAGATGTCTCCGGATTACGCGCTGACGAATTGGATAAGTAGTAACTATTTCTGTTACGTGATGCTAGATCCTTCTGCTTCCCCGAAAGAAGTGGCTGGGAATTTTGATGTCCATTTTGACTATTCGAAGCAATATGGGGATATGGCGAAAGATATACATGCCGAGCTGGTCCCCCTAACCGATATTTATTATATGAACGAGGATTCCAGCGGAAGTTTAGTGAAAAGCGGTAGCGCGGAGAAAGCCCGGTTACTGATGCTGATCGCTTTTCTGGTGATTATTGTGGCGGGTATCAACTTCACGAATTTTAGTACCTCTTTGGCGCCTTTGCGCATCAAGAGTATCAACACGCAAAAAGTTCTGGGGAGTTCTGCTGGCATATTACGTGCTTCCCTGTTATTTGAAGCCGTGGGTATTAGTTTGCTTGCTTTCCTTTGTTCTTTGTTTATCGTTTGGGGATTAGGACATATGGGATGGCTGTATTTTGTGCAAGCGGATACGACATTGACTGCTTACCCCGGTTTAGTAGGTGGCTTAGCTGTATTATCTGTTATAATAGGTCTTATTGCGGGGATCTATCCATCTTTATATATGACTTCTTTCCCTCCGGCATTAGTATTGAAAGGCTCTTTCGGGCTTTCTTCCTCTGGGAAGAAGTTGCGTACGGCATTGATCGGTTTTCAGTTTATCGTTTCTATCGTATTGATTATATCAGCCATGTTCGTTCGTCAACAAAATAGGTTTATGCAAAAATATTCTTTGGGTTTCGACAAAGATCAGGTAGTAGTTGTCGAGCTGAACCGGAATATTATGCATGACCATAAGGATAGCTACGTGGGTGGATTGAAAGAATATCCGGGAATAGAGGATGTGGCGTTCTGTTCCCAGAAGTTTGGATCGGAGGATAGCTATCGTACGTGGGGAGGTGTATATAAAGAGCAGAGTGTTAATTTTACGTCTCTTTCTGTTTCTTGGAATTTCTTCAAAGTAATGGGTATTCCATTGATTGGGGGGCGGATGCCTACCGAGTCTGATGAGAGAGGTAACAACTATAGTTATGTATTCAATAGACAAATGCGGGATAAATGGAACATGGAACCGAATGATATCATGCGGATTCCATGGCTTGAGGAGGAATCGGCCGATGGTTCCGTCATCGGATTTGTAGATGATGTTAAATTTACTTCCTTGCGACAAAGCGTCTCCGAATTAGGTTTTGTTATTAATGAACCTCGTTTGATGCTTTATTCTTTTATTCGTGTGAAAGCGGGAAGCGATATCATGGGCGTGGTGGATCATATCCGTAAGACAGTAGCCCACTTAGATCCCACATATCCTTGTGAGGTAGAATTTTATGATGAGATTTTCGATCATTTATATCATCAAGAACGGAATTTAAGTACGATGATTTTATTGTTTAGCCTGTTGGCTGTGATTATCTCTATTGTCGGTATATTCGGCCTCGTTATATTCGAGACCCAGTATCGCCGGAAAGAGATCGGTATTCGTAAGGTATTCGGGGCCACGGTCCATGAGATCTTGGTTATGTTCAATAAGATTTATTTCCGTATTGTCTGCGTTTGCTTTATCATAGCGGCTCCTTTGGCTTATTATGGCGTACGGAAATGGTTAGAGGGTTTTGCTTATAAAACTCCTATTTATTGGTGGATATTTGCGTTCGCTCTATTAATTGTCTCCTTAATAACGATGTTTACGGTAACTTTCCAAAACTGGCGTGCGGCGAACGCGAATCCGGTGGATAGTATTAAAACGGAATAATAAATGAAACTATAATAAAATGAAAACGATTATTCGAAACTTTCTAAGTGTGTTGAGGCGGTTTAAAATGGCGACCGCATTGAACGTAGCCGGTCTTGCGGTTGCTTTCGCCGCTTTTATCGTGATTTTGATACAGATTAATTTTGAGCGGACTTTTGACCGTTGCCATCCTACGTCCGGGCGGATTTTTAGGGTGGACTTGACCATTCCGGGTACTTTCGGGACAATATTACCCCGTGCCTTTGTGGAGGCTGTCATCCAATCTTCCCCGCATATAGAGGCGGGTACATTGTTGACTCCTTCTTTTGGCCAGAATGGCGTTTATCTCTCGGTGGATAGAAACGGGCAACCGTTTGGGTTTAAGGAAATCGTGACAACCTGCCACGCTAGTTTACCGAAGATATTCGCGTTCCCGATCGTGGAAGGCGATATCGATTGCTTGAAAGATCCCGAGAAAGTAATGGTACCCCGAAGCTTGGCTGACAAGTTGTTTGGGGAAGATATCTCTGCGGTTGGTAAGACGTTGCGAGCGGAAGAAAATATCTGGACTAAATCGGCTAAGCTCTTTACGATTGGCGCGGTTTATAAGGATTTCCCGGAGAACACGCAGCTTCGGAACGTGGTCTATACGGCGATCGATCCGGATTATAATATCAATAATTTTAGCTCAAGTAACTGGGTTTGTTATTTATTGCTTGATAATCCTGCCATGGCAGATGAGGTTGCCGATAATTTCAACCGTCATTTTGATTTCAAGAAGATTTACCATGAAGGAGAACAGATCCGGCTCGTTCCGCTGACTGATATTTATTATATGAATGAGACGCAAGACGGTGGTACATTCCGGAGCGGAAACAAGGAAGTCACGGCCTTATTGTTCGGTATAGCCCTTCTGATCGTCATTGTCGCGGCTATTAACTTCACGAACTTTAGCACTTCTCTGACTCCGTTGCGAATCAAAAGTATCAATACGCAGAAGGTATTGGGTAGTTCGGATACTTTGTTGCGCAGATCTTTATTGATAGAGGCAGCCCTTATTAGTTTTATAGCATGGCTGGTAAGTCTCGTTATCGTTTGGGGATTGGATTGGGCGGAAGCGCTACCTTTTATCGAGGCCGATTTGAGTTTGGTCTCAAATCTTCCGATCGTTTTCTTGTGTGGCATCGTAGCGTTAGTTATCGGTTGGCTGGCGGGTATTTATCCTGCTTATTATATAACTTCTTTTCCTCCGGCCTTGGTGCTGAAGGGCAGCTTCGGGTTATCTCCTTCCGGGCGTAAGTTACGTACGACATTGATTTGTGTCCAGTTCGTTGTTTCGATCGTGTTGATTATCGGGGCTTGCTTTGTACAAATCCAGAATAGTTATATGCGGAATTTCTCTTTAGGATTCGATAAGGATCAGGTAGCTATCGTGGAGCTGAATGAGACAATGTACAATAAGCATCACGATACATATGTGAATCGCTTGAAAGAGAATCCGGGGATCGAGGATGTAGCTTTCGCTATGGAGAAAGTGGGCTCTAAGGACGGGTATAACACGAATGGCGGTAATTATAAGGGTAAGGACTTTCAGTATTTCATAATTATAGCATCTTCCAATTTCTTGCGGGTGATGGGGATTCCGGTTATAGAAGGGAGAGATTTCTCAAAGGCGGACGAACTTTCGGATCATGTGTCTTATATATTCAATCGTACGGCGATGGAGGGGTTGGATATGCAAGTGGGTGACGCGTTCGATAGCTATTCTTCCGGTCATCTTATCGGTTTCTCCGACGATGTGAAATTCACCTCGCTTCGTGGTGGAGAGGATAATATCGCTTTCTTGGTCGGAAACTTTGGTTATTCTTTGCCAATCTCTTATATCCGCTTGAAAGCCGGATCGGACATTCATGCCGTAGTAGGACACATCCAGGAGACGATGAGAGAATTAGACCCTTCCTATCCGTTCAATATCGAGTTCTATGATGAGATCTTTAATCATCTTTACCGGAAAGAGGAGAACCTGCGCGATCTGGTTACGGTCTTTAGTCTACTGGCGATTATTATCTCTTTGGTCGGGGTATTTGGCTTAGTGGTGTTCGAGACTCAATACCGCCGTAAGGAAATAGGTATCCGCAAGGTACATGGAGCTACGGTAGGGGAGATCCTGCTGATGTTTAATAAGGCCTATCTGAGGATTGTAGGTATTTGCTTCGTGATAGCGGCGCCGATCGCTTGGCAGGGCGTGAGGATGTGGCTCGAGGGTTTCGCCTATAAGACTCCGCTTCATTGGTGGGTATTCTTAATCGCCTTATTGATCGTAACCGTAATCACGTTATTGACCGTGAGTTTCCAGAACTGGAAAGCGGCGAACGAGAACCCGGTAAATAGTATCAAGAGCGAGTAATCCACCATCCCATCTTCCACGCCAGTAGCAAGATCAGTAGGGAAAGGACCAAGCAGGCTAATAGCAACCAAACTCCCAATCCGTTTACGAAAAGGATGGGGACGAAGGTGATCAATAAGATCTCTATGGGAGCGATAGGCAGATAAGCCATCGCATAATCATCCATCGCTTTGCTGGAAAGTTTCGGATCGACGATCCGCAGCAAGGCGATGCCCATGGCCATCGTGCCGGTCCACCATCCCCAAGCGAAAATCATGCGCTCGAACCAAAAGGTCTTGGCTAATCTTCTTCCTAAGAAGAATGTTATGCACCAGACGATCGCCACGCCCGCTATGATGAGTACGATAAGCGGCAAGGCATATTTTACGATCACCCCTAGCTTGATAGACGCTACACCGCAAGCTACCAGCATATCCGTGAAGGAACTGCTCAGCCTCTGGGTCGTCTGCGGGCAGATATATCTGGATATGGTTGTCGCGTCGAAGAATTTCTTTAATACTAATCCAATGATAAAGGCACAACTGAAAACAGGTAACTCCAATACCGGATAATACACCTTTACGGTTTGGCTAACCATATATCCCAAAAAAGCCACGACAAATACCAAAGCCACATGGAAAGTCAGCGTATCGATGGATATGGAGGAAGTCGTAGCTTCTCCGATGGAATCCCGCTTATCCTCTGGCAGCAACCCACTTCTCAGCTCGTCCGGTAGATCGTCGAAATCCGAGATAAAAGCGGTTTGTTTATGCTTGGCCGCCCATTTGACCATCAGTAAACCTCCGATGATCGAGCAAATAACCCCCACGGTAGCGGTTGTCATGCCTAAACTGCGTGCCTCGTCCCAGCCCAATCCCTCGAACGCGGACCCGATAGCGGCGGCTGTGCCGTGTCCGCCATAAAAGCCTGTCGGCAGCATAATGCCGAAAGCGTCATTCAGGTCCGGCCAGATCAGCTTGATCACGTACAATCCGAACAAGCCTACTAATGCCCATTGCAATAACATACCCACCTGAGCGTACGCCCACATCGGCCCGACTCGTTTCGCTACTTCTTTCATGGAGACGTTCGGGGAAGATAAAGGCAACGCGCCGAACACCAAGGCGATAAGGATAGCCGCATAAGTACCTAAGTCATTGGAAAGCGGAATCCACCCCAGTCCATTAGGTCCGAACGCCAGTCCTAGCAAGCCTGCGATCAAGCTGGGTGGGATGAATAATTGTTGTATCAGTTTTACCTTGACTCGTATGAATTTGCCAACCAATAGAAGTATCGAAATGAATCCAAGATCCGTAAAGAGAGTCCAAGGGGTGAACTGTGTTAGGTCTATCATAGTAACTACTTACTTTATGTTCGTTTAAATATCTATTGTACAAATATATTTTATTCTCATGAGAAATACTAGAAATCCAAACGAATTCTATATCTCCATCTCCTTTTTACGATAAACGGAAGGAGAGCAACCCATAACTTTCGTAAACGTACGCGAGAAGTAGGCGGCATCCTCGAATCCCAGATGCGTGGCGATCTCATTCAACTTCATATTCGTTAGCTCGATATATTCACAAGCCTTCTGTATTTTCAAGCGTATGAAGTAATTCATGGGCGAGACCCCGGTCTCGCCAAAGAAGAGAGCCGAGAAGTGAGAAGGGGAATATTTGAAATAAGACGCTAATTCCTTCAAGGTAAGATTCTGCTGGATGTTCTCACGCATATAATGAATAACCCGTGCCGTGAACGGATATTCTTTTTGCGAGGGAATCATGATATGGCGGAATTGCTCCAGATAGATGAAAGAGGCCAGAAAATTGTAAAGGCACATGGAGGAATAAATCATATATTCTTTAATATATCCCATGGAGAAACTGCTATATATCTCCTCAAACAGCCGTAACCGATCTTGTAAACGGGAATATTCATTCGGCGAAATAGTGACCGGAACCGGATGCGACGGCAGGAATTGATCGCAAAGCTTCCCTTGGAAGTGTAACCAGTAAATAGTCCATGGATCTCCCTCGTCTGCCCCGAATGAGTAGGGGATACCGGGAGGGATGATGATATATTGGTATTTCTCCACGGTATATTGTTTACCGAGGATACGATACCATCCTTTTCCCTCCGTACAATAAATAAGCATGGCGTAGTCACAGCCATGTTCTTTTTGGAGAAAATGATATTTAACACGTGGGAAGAAACCTATCTTGCGTACATATAAATTATTGATGAGCGGTTCCCTCCGGTAGCTTGCCAATAGTTCCTCGGGTAAAGAAACGAGCCGTTCTCCCTTAAATCCTTCTTTTATCTTGACCATGATCTATAAATCATAAGATTGTACAAGTAAATCGGAACAAATGTAGCATTTCTTTCTGGATTATTGAAATAATTTTGCCGACATAAATCATAACATAATGCCATGAATAAAATTCTAGTTGTAGTTTCTTTTGTATTTGTATCTTTTTTATCCTGTACGGGATTGACCGAGAAACAGCGATTGGCCAATCAAATATTGTCCGACACGGCTTTACATAAGGTGGATAGTATGGCTCGTGCGACCATTCGTAGTGGCTTTAACGCAGGGAGCGGTTATTCGCAGATATGGGCACGGGATATGAATACGTTTATTGAGGTAGCTTGCGAGGAAAGCGATCCGCATGAACTGCGGGAAGCTATTTTATTGTTTTTCGCTCTTCAACAGCCGAATGATGAGATGATCGATGGTTATGTGCTGAAAGAAGATTTTACATGGTATGATGATACGCCTTATTATTCGAATGCCGCTCCGAAACATGTCGCTTTTAAGAATACGGTAGAGACGGACCAAGAGTCTTCCTTGATTCAGATCGTAGGTAAATACATTCGTAAGACGGGTGATCGGGAGATATTGAATGAGAAAGTTGCCGGGAAGACCGTTCTCGAGCGAATGAACGCGATGGTAGATTATCTGATGCGGGAACGATATAATGAGAAATATGGATTGCTTTATGGAGCAATGACCGCTGATTGGGGCGATGTACAGCCGAATGACGATTTCGGATGTGATATGAATGATTTGTCGGATCCAGCTATCGATGTATATGATAACGCTATGTTCATAATAGCCTTGGATTATTTGTTGGAAATGGCTCCTGATTCTCCGCAAGCCTCCCGTTGGAAAAGTCTGCGTGAGGGAATCGAGAGAAATGTGCGGGCTCATCTATGGGATGTAAAGCGCCAGAAGTTCATTCCTCATATTTATCCGGAGAAATCTTCGATTCCGGAAGGTTTTGATGAACTTGCCATTCATTATCATGGTGGGACGGCTATCGCTATAGAGGCCGGCTTATTATCGAAAGACGAGATACGTACCGTAAATGCCCAGATGCTTGAGAATGTTCGCCTGTCGGGTATGCCAAGCATTGGTCTTACCTTATATCCCGTGTATCCGGATGGTTTTTTCCATGGAGGAATGTCAAAGGCTTATCTGTATCAGAATGGCGGGGATTGGACTTGGTTTGGCGGTCGGATGATCCAGCAGCTTGTCGTTAATGGAATGGTTGAGGAGGCTTATGCGGAGATTCATCCGATGATCGAGCGTGTGATCCAAAATGACGGATTCTACGAATGGTATGGCAAAGGCGGTGTCCCCAGTGGCTCTGGTAATTTCAAGGGGTCGGCCGGAGTGTTATCTAAGGCGATTGAATTATTAAGGGATTGGGCAGAGAAAAATAAGAGTTAAATACAAGCGTGCAATATTAAATATCAAAAGAGATGAGAAAAAGTAATTATGATAAAATGCCGGCCACCGTTGTAGACGGTACCTTGTGGAAAGGCTGGGAATCGATACGGAAGCGATTGGCGGAGATACATGCGGAAACGAATGGATCACAAGTTTGGGTGGTGGAATGCTACCAAGGGGTTCATCACGAGGAGTTGATGCGTGAACTGCAAGCGCTCGTGCCCGATCGTTTTATCAATACGCGAGATTTATTTAAATCGGCAGAAGATATAGAGGCGATGACCTATCCTTATCTGACGGATGACCGGTTGTTTGGCCGCCGGGCTCATTTCTCTTATACGGATTTCTTGGATGAGGAGAAGGTGAACGCCTGCCGGGAGTCCTTGCGTGATGGAAAAGGCTGGACAATCGTTTATGGCCATGCCGCCGCCGAGATCGTTCCCGCTCCGGACAAATTGATCTACGCAGACATGGCTCGTTGGGAGATCCAGATGCGTTCCCGTAGAAAAGAGGTGAACGGGCTAGGTGTGGAAAACCGGGAGGAAGCCCCGTCGTACCATTATAAGCGAGGATATTTTATTGATTGGATTGTTTGCGATAATCTGAAGAAGAAAGTCCTTCCCAAGGTCGATTATTGGTTGGATACCCATATCGTCGGAACACCTAAGATGATTTCCGGGGAGACCTTGAAAGAAGGGTTAGAGAAAACGGCGCATACTCCGTTCCGGGTAGTACCTTTCTTTGATCCGGCTCCTTGGGGCGGCCAATGGATGAAAGAGGTCTGTGATCTGGATAAAAAGCAAGATAACTTCGGCTGGTGTTTTGATTGCGTGCCCGAGGAAAATAGTTTATACCTGAAAGTTGCCGGAGAGCTGTTTGAGATCCCTTCCAATGACTTGGTATTCTATAAGACGAGAGACTTGCTGGGCGGGCCGGTCGAGGCTCGTTTCGGACAAGATTTCCCGATCCGTTTCGACTTCTTGGATACGATGGGAGGAGGAAACCTAAGTTTGCAAGTGCATCCGGTCACCCAATATATCCGGGATACGTTCGGGATTTATTATACGCAGGACGAGAGCTACTACCTGCTGGATGCCGAGGAGGACGCTACCGTTTATCTGGGATTGAAAACCGGTGTCAACCCGGACGAGATGATCGCTGCCCTAAACGACTCCCAACAGACCGGAAAGCCTTTCGATACGGAGAAATATGTCAACAAATGGCCTGCCAAACGCCATGATCATTATCTGATCCCCGCCGGAACGGTCCATTGTTCGGGAGCCGGTGCCATGGTGCTGGAGATTAGCGCTACCCCAAGTATCTTTACCTTTAAGCTTTGGGACTGGGGCCGCTTGGGATTGGACGGACTGCCTCGACCTATTAATATCGGCCACGGCTCGAAAGTGATCCAATGGGAGCGGCAAACGGAGTTTGTCCGTCATAACTTGATCAACCAAGTGGAGATGATCGCCGAGGGAGACGGTTGGCGGGAGGAGCGGACCGGCTTGCATGAGAACGAGTTCATCGAGACCCGCCGTCATTGGTTCACGGATATCGTGCCTCACAATACGAATGGAGGGGTGCAAGTGCTAAATGTAATCAAGGGAGATGAGTTGATCGTGGAGAGTCCGACAAACGCTTTTGAACCATTCATCGTTCATTACGCGGAGACTTTTATCATTCCGGCTTGCGTGGGTGAATATACGATCCGCCCGTATGGATCGTCCGTAGGTAAATACTGTGGTACTATAAAAGCTTACGTACGATTTAGGCAATAATCACCGTGCCATAGGCATCGCACAACTGTGCCACCCTTGATGGCACGCCAATGCCAACCCTATGGCACGGCTGTGCCACCACGGTGGCACTGGCGGAACATGGGTAAATAAAGAAAAGGAATATATGATGTATACAAATGACAATAGAATAGTAATGACATTGGATGCGGGAGGAACGAATTTTGTTTTCTCTGCCATCCAAGGAGGAAAAGAGATAGCCGATCCGGTAGTTCTTCCGGCATGTGCGGATTGTTTAGATAAGTGTTTAGGCAATTTGGTAGAGGGTTTTAAGGCAATTCAAGCAGGCTTGCCGGAAACTCCGGTCGCTATCAGTTTCGCTTTTCCCGGTCCGGCAGACTATCAAGCCGGTATTATAGGCGATTTACCCAACTTCCCCTCTTTCCGGGGTGGCGTAGCGTTAGGCCCGTTTCTGGAGGATATCTTCGGGATACCGGTATTTATCAATAACGACGGAAGCCTGTTCGCTTACGGAGAGGCGTTGACGGGAGTGCTCCCGGAGATCAACCGCCGTTTGCGGGAGGCGGGAAGTGTGAAACAATATAAGAACTTGCTAGGTGTCACGCTAGGGACAGGTTTCGGTGCCGGGGTTATCATCGATGGAGAGCTCTTGCGGGGTGATAACGCGGCGGGAGGATATGTCTGGTGCCTGCGGAATAAGAAATACCCGGAGTATATCGTAGAGGAGAGCGTCAGCATACGAGCGGTGATGCGTGTCTATGCGGAACGATCCGGTGATATGGGAGCGCGTACTCCGAAAGAGATCTTTGAGATTGCCGAGGGTATCCGTCCGGGTAATAGGGAAGCGGCTATCGCCGCATTCGAGGAGTTGGGTGAGATGGCTGGGGATGCGTTGGCTTCCGCCATTACCTTGATCGATGGGCTTATCGTGATAGGCGGTGGTTTGTCCGGTGCCGCTAAATACATCTTGCCGGCCTTGTTGAAGGAGATGAACGCGCTGACGGGGATGATGGACGGTACTCGTTTCGGGCGCTTGCAAAAGGAGGTGTATGACTTGGACGACGAGAAGAGCTTCGCCGCTTTTGCCCGGGGAGAGGCTGTCGAGGTACTGGTTCCGGGTACGAGTCGCAAGGTAGGATACGATCCTTGTAAACGGATAGGAGTGACCTTCAGCAAGCAAGGAGCCAACCGCTCGATCGCTATGGGTGCTTATGTTTTTGCGTTAAACCATCTATCTAAATAAATTATGGGAAAGTATAGTATGAAGCCGGTCTGTTTCCTCTTGTTCCTGTGCGGGGTTTTCACATCCTGCGTGACACAAGGCAAGAAGGTCCAGCAAGAGGAGCTAGCCCAGTATGTAGAGCCTCGGATCGGCACGGCGCATTGCCGTTGGTTTCATTTTACCCCGGGAGCGATGCCTTTCGGTATGGCCAAGCCGGCCCCTTCTACGAACGGGCATATCGGGAATAAATCCGGCTGGGAGGCTACCGGTTACGATTATCGGGATCAATCGATCGAGGGTTTCCCCTGCTTGCATGAGTTCCAGATCGGCGGAATCGTTTTGATGCCTACGACGGGTTCATTGAAAACGATACCCGGGGCGGTAGACGACTCGACCGGTATGGGATATCGTTCTCGTTTTGATCGTGCGGACGAGATCGCTACGGCCGGTTATTATTCCGTCCTTCTGAAAGATTACTCGATCCGTGCGGAGCTTACCGCTACCCCTCGTGTCGCTATTCAGCGTTATACGTTTCCGGCCGGAGAGGATAGCCGTATCTTGTTCGATATAGGAAACCGCCAAGGAGAGAGCGGAGCCGTGCGGGATGCGGAAATTACTTTTACGGAAGACGGGCGTATTGAGGGCTGGGTGATTACCGAGCCTGAATATGTGAGAAAATATCAACCCGGAGCATCGGTTCCTTTGTATTTCTCGGCGGTGCTGGATAAGGCTCCCGTTGGATATGGCGCTTTCAATGGAGCGGATATCCGTCCGGATGAGCGAAAAGCGACGGGTGTGGGGGCCGGACTTTATCTGACCTTCCGTACCCAAGACCAAGAGTCGGTAACCGCTAAAGTAGGTCTTTCCTATACATCCGTGGAGAATGCCCGGTTAAATAGGGAGACTGAGGCCGCTACCCTTTCGTTTGACGAGGCAAGGGAAATA
>Ga0073906_1004089_pt1 | contig 15258 bp, 14 predicted proteins | sample Inofromicrocosms_FD_65485 | JGI IMG/M metagenome (GOLD analysis project Ga0073906, IMG submission 65485) | Mouse cecum microbial communities from Vienna, Austria - Inoculum for glucosamine and mucus D2O microcosms | ecosystem: Host-associated > Mammals > Digestive system > Large intestine >... | reverse complement strand
TGGACGCCGTGGGCGGCGTGCCCGGCACGTCCACCAACGCGGACATCCCCCTGTACCTGGAGGACGCCATCCAGGGCGCCGGCGACAACGCCTACGCCGAGTACTGGCATGAGCGGGACGGCAAGCTCAACGAGAACAGCGAGCAGATTGAGGTCGCCTCCTTCTCCATCACCGACGTGTCTGTGGCGGTGACCATCAACGCCAATGCCAACACCGCCGCCGATGTGGACGAGGAGGCCCTGCGGGACCATGTGGCCGTGGCGGCGGGCCTGGGCACCGACGAGAGGATGGTGGCCAAGGTCTCTGTGCTGCTGGTGCCCTTCCCGGCGGAGCCGGTGGAGCCGGTGACAGACAGCGTTATCCCGGCGGATATCCTGCCGTTCATTATCATCGGCGCGGCGATCCTGGTGGTCATGATTATCCTCCTGGTCACGCTGCTGCGGGTGCGCAACAAGCGGAAGAAGGAGCGGGAGGCCGAGCTGGCGGAGGTCGAGGCGCGGCTGGGCGAGCTGGGTCCCATCGGCGAGCTGGACGATACCCTGGAGCCCCTGGCGGGTCCGCTGGGCGGCCCGGCGGTCGCCACGGTTATCGGGCCCGACGGGCAGCCGGTACAGGTGCCTGTGGACACCAAGGCCGAGATTACCGAGGTCAACACCGAGAAGAGTATGGAGCTGCGCAAGATGGTCCGGCAGTTCGTTCAGAGCAACCCGGAGATCGCGGCGCAGGTCATCAAGAACTGGCTGAAGGGAGAGGACAGCAATGGCTAGCAAGACCCCTGTTGAGAGCGTGAAAAAAGAGCTGACCTTCTCTCAGAAGGCTGCGGGCGTGATCGTGTCCCTGGGCACGGAAAAGGCGTCCCAGCTCTACCAGTACATGGAGCCGGAGGACGTGGAGGCCCTCACCCTGGAGGTGGCCCGGCTGGGCATGCTGAACGCGGAGGAGACCGAGGAGGTGCTCACCGAGTTCTACCAGAACTGCGTGACCAACAAGGCGGTGACGGAGGGCGGACTGGAGTACGCGCGGGCGGTGCTGGAGAAGGCCTTCGGCACCCAGGCGGCGGCGTCCATGATCGCCAAGCTGGAAAAGAGCTTCAAGAACCGGGAGTTCGCCTTCCTCAACAAGGCGGATTCCAAGTCCCTGTACTCCGCGCTGCAGAACGAGCGGCCCCAGACCATGGCGTTGGTCCTCAGCTACGTGGAGCCGGACAAGGCGGCGGGCGTCATCGAACAGCTGCCCCCGGAGCGGCAGGTGCGGGTGGTGGAGGCCATTGCCACCATGGAGAGCGCCTCCCCGGCGGCGGTCAAGATCATCGAGAAGGAAATGGAACGGAAATTCTCCAGTATTATTGTCAACTCCAACGTGAAGGTGGGCGGCGTGGACTACGTGGCCGACATCATGAACAATTTGGACCGCTCCAGCGAGAAGAGCATCTTCGACGGCCTGTCCGTCAATAATGCGGAGCTGGCCGACGAGATTCGCAAGCGTATGTTCGTCTTTGAGGATATAATCACTCTGGACGACCGGGCGGTGCAGCGGTTCCTGCGGGAGTGCGACCAGAGGGATCTGGTGCTGGCGCTGAAGACGGCCAACGACGACGTGGCCAGCAAGCTCTTTACCAACATGTCTGCCCGTATGGCGGAGACCATCCGGGACGACCTGGAGATCACCAGCAACGTCCGCATGAAAGATGTGGAGGACGCCCAGCAGAGGATCGTCGGCGTCATCCGCGACCTGGAGGAGAAGAACGAAATCGTTATTCTGAAGGGCGGAAAGGACGATATCATTGCGTAACATCCTGAAAGGGTTTCTAAACCCCAAGGCGGAGGCATATGTATTGCCCGAAGCCGACAGTATCATTATGGAGGAGGCGTTTCCCCCGGAGCCGGAGCCGGCGGAGGCTGTGGATGACAGCGAGTTCTCCATCCCCGCCCAGTGGGGCGGGGAGGAGAGCGCCCCGCCGCCGCCCCAGGACCAGGTCCCCATGCAGGAGCCCTTTCCCGCAGAGGACCTGCCCCCCCAGCCGGACGCCGCCCCCCCCTCCCCCCAGCCGGGGCCGGGGATGCCGGTGCAGTATGCCCAGCTGCAGGCGGAGCTGATCCTGAAGCAGGCACGGGAGGACGCGGAGCAGATGATGGCGGCGGCCCGGGAGGACGCGGCGCAGGAGCTGGAGAGTATCCGGGCCGGGGCCCGTGACGAGGGCTACCGGGCCGGGTACATGGAGGGCACCGCCAAGGCCATGGAGGACTCCGCCAGGGACCGGGAGGAGCAGGCCAAGCGCCTGGAGGAGGACGTGAAGTTCTTCCTGGAAAAGGCCTCCCTGGCCCGTGAGGAGATGCTGATGCAGACCCGTGAGGAGCTGCTGGATTTGTGCATCGCAGTGGCGGAAAAGGTGGTGCGGGTGAGCCTGCGCAGCAGCAGCGAGGTGATCGTGCGGATGATCCAGACCGCCACCGAGCGGATGAAAAAGCAGGAGTGGGTGCACATCTACATCCCCGGCTGCGACGCCAGGGGTGTGACCAAGATCTCCCCTGCCCTGACCACCACCCTGGCGGGACTGAGCCAGCACATCAAGGTGGTCCCCATGGGGGACGAGGAGGACGGCACCTGCATCATTGAGACGCCGGAGGAGATTATCGACGCCAGCGTCTCCACCCAGATGTCCACCATGCGGGACATCCTCCGGGAGCAGCTGGGCGGGCAGGCGCTGCCCCCGCAGTAGGGAGGAGGGACGGATATGTTCCGCGAATTGATTCCAAGCGTCCGGAACGCGGAGACCATGAGCCGGACGGGCAAAATTGAAAATATCGTGGGCATGTCCATCGAGGCCTCCGGCGGCCGGGCCGCCATCGGCGACATCTGCCGGATTTACAGCAACGAGTCCGGCGGCCAGGTCCCCGCGGAGGTGGTGGGGTTCAAAAATGACCACATCCTCCTGATGCCCTATGCCAACATGAGCGGAATCTCCGCCGGCAACTTCGTCCGCAACACTGGAAAGCGGCTGACGCTGCCGGTAGGCCCTTTTCTCAGGGGCCGGGTCATCAACGCCCTGGGCCAGCCCATCGACGGGAAGGAGCCCTTCCAGCGGGGGGATTCCTACTCCATCGACTCCGGGTACATCAACCCCATGGCCCGCCCGCCCATCCGGGAGAGGATGGAATTCGGGGTGAAGGCCATCGACAGTTTGCTGACAATCGGCAAAGGACAGAGGATCGGGATCTTCGCCGGGTCCGGCGTGGGGAAATCCACCCTGCTGGGCATGATTGCCAAGAACGTGAAGGCGGACATCAACGTTATCGCCCTGGTGGGCGAGCGGGGCCGGGAGGTGCTGGAGTTCATGCAGAAGGACCTGGGGGAGGAGGGCATGCGCCGGAGCATTCTGGTGGTGGCCACCTCCGACCAGCCGGCCATGCTGCGGATGAAGTGCCCCAGCGTGGCCACCAGTATTGCGGAGTATTTCCGGGACCAGGGGTACGACGTGCTGCTGATGATGGACTCCCTGACCCGCTTTGCCATGGCCCAGCGGGAGATCGGCCTGGCCATCGGCGAGCCGCCGGTGGCGAGAGGGTATACGCCGTCCATGTACGCGGAGATGCCCAAGCTGCTGGAGCGCAGCGGGAACTTTGAGCGTGGCTCCATCACCGGCGTGTATACGGTGCTGGTGGAGGGCGACGACACCAACGAGCCCATCGCCGACACGGTGCGGGGCATTCTGGACGGACACATCGTGCTCTCCCGGCAGCTGGCCAACAGCAACCACTTCCCGGCCATCGATGTGGGAGCCAGCATCTCCCGTCTGATGGTGGAGATCGTGCCGGAGGAGCACCGGCAGCTGGCGGGCCGGCTGCGGGATGTGCTGAGCGTGTACGAGAAGAACGCGGACCTGGTGTCCATCGGCGCGTATAAGGCCGGCACCAACCCCAGGCTGGACCACGCGCTGAAAAAGATTGACGCCATCAACCAGTTTCTGTGCCAGGGCATTGACGAGGCCTTCTCCTATGAGGAGAGCCTGAAGGAGATGCGGCGCATTCTGGAGTAGAAATCTTAGCGGGAAATTAACGGAGAAGAAAGGCGTGTTTGATGAAAAAGTTTCGCTTTTCCCTGGAAACTGTGTTAGACTATAAGCAGCAGGTGCTGGACGCCCTCCAGAAGGAGCACGGCGTCATTATGGCCCAGGTCAAGGAGCAGGAGGAATACCTGGCGGGCCTGGAGGCGGATTACCGGGACATGGACGCGGAGTTCTGCCAGCGGAAGCTGGAGGGCATCACCATCCTGGACGCCATGCGCTATGAGCAGTACCTGCGGGCCATGGAGCGGCAGATCCAGCAGGCGGTGTACCGCCTGGAGGAGCTGCGCAGGCAGGAGGAAGCAAAACGGCTGGAGGTAGTGGCCGCCAAGCAGGATACCTCCTCCATTGAGAAGCTGAAGGAAAAGAAGCTGGACAGCTACAATAAGGCGGTGCAGAAGAGCGAGGAGGCCATGATCGACGAGTTCGTGTCCACGACGCGGGCTATGGCCGCTCTGCAGAGTGCGTAGCAGCCGCTTATTGTATACATAGGATGCAGTAAAGGAGGTGGTGCGGGACTCAAGTGAATAGCAGGCAGAAGCCTGATTTCCACGGCCATAGTGGGAAGAGGGCGGAGCACGGTATGCCTTTCTTACCCGCTATGAACTCTGAGCAGAGAACGAAGGTGAAGCAAGTGAACGTAAGCAATACCAAAGCACATTACACCGCGCCCAATGGCGGGGAAAAGTATCTCTACGGCATCCACACCAAAGAGGACTTCATGGAGCTGATGATGGCCAACCGGCCAAGCCCGGAAAAGCTGCGCTATAACGGCTCCAAAGAGCGCGGCCCCATGACCAACGACCAGGTGACGGAGCTGGCGAAGAAGTACGACCCCACCAATATGACCCACAAGCAGTACCGGGATTTTCTGGATGATCTGGTGGCTATGGGCAGGATTTCCGAGATGGAAAAGGAAATCATGGACTATTATGGCGGAGCCATCCCCATTGGCTATGTGGACGAGGACGGCGATTATATCACGACTTCCCATTCCTACGTCTGTAACGCCGATCTGAGCCGGGAGGAACTGGATTTCCTCTACAATTCCCACGGGGATATTCAACTGGGCTTTGACGGTGATCTGCAGAAAAGCCTGCAAACCACCAACAAGTGTACATATCCCAAGTCCTTTGGACATTCTGACGCGGATACGGCCAGGGCATCGGCAAAGGCCGAGCGGCTTCTGGAGGAGCGTCGGCAGGTCATGACCACCGTGGTGGAGAACATCATGAAGCGGCGCGGAGAGCTGGGACTGACCAGCGGAAAGGCCGAAGCGTCCGAACAGACGGAGGAACCCGGCCTCATGGAGCGGGCCACTGAACCCGGCGGCGCATTCTGGCTGGACCTGCGCAATACCATCATCGATAACGCGCGGGAGAAGCAGAAGCAGGCGGCGAAGGACGCGGAGCTGGAGCTGCTGGACCTGATCCTGGAGAGCATGACAGGAGACGAGGATTCCCGGCGGGAAGCGGCGGCGAAGCTGCGTGTGCGGACGCTGATGGACATCGCGGCCATCGTGGATAAGTATGACCTGAAAGCCCTTGGAGCCGTCACAGGGGGCAGTCACACAGAGACCGGCGGCAGCAATACCTATCTGAAGATGCGGGTCATCAATGATATGTACCCCAGCGGCAAGTGGCTGACCTTCACACCGGAGCAGGAGGATATCCTCAGGGACATCATGCATCGAATCCGGCAGGCGGAGGACAGCGAAACAATCCCGGCTGCAAGCAGCCTTTAAGTGAGGTGAAGCGGGCATGAACGTAAACACAAGCATCAACGGCTTTGGCATTGACGGCGGCAGCGTATTCGGTACGTCCAAGAGAGCGCCTGAACACCGGGGCGGCTTCTGGTCTGCTCTGTCCGCGGCCAATGCTGAGAAGTCGGGCAACATGCTGTTCCGGGACGAGAGCAAGGTGCGGGCCAGACTGACGGATGACGACATCGCGTCCCTGGCGCAGAAATACAACCCCGGCGATATGAACCGGCAGGAGTACCAAGCGTTTCTGGATGACCTGGAGAGCATGGGCGCCATTACTGCGGCGGAATACGAGCGGATGCAGGGCTACTTTATGGCCGGCGCCGGTCCGGAGCTGCGGGGCGACCTGCTGGCGAAGCTGCAGAATATGTCCGGCGTCGGAACCCAGGAGCTGGCAGGGCTGAACGCCCTTACCGGCATCGTCCAGGAGATGGACGGGGCTATCAACGGCATGAGCCTGCGGGAACAGGCCGCCAGCGGGAAGCTGTGGCTCAATCTCAGACAGTACATCATGGAGAACGCCGAGGAGAAGGAAAAGCAGCGGCAGGAGGACGAAAAGCTGGAGCTTTTGAACCTGCTCCTGGACAACATGACCGGGCGGAACGACCCGCGGGTCAGCGCGGCCACGGGCCTGCGTTTGGGCATGGACGCGGACCAGGACGCCATCAAGTCCGGGCAGCTGCCCTCAGAGCTGTACGCCTACCTGGCCACCCTCGCCAGCAAGTCCACCGATGAGCTGGTGGAGGAGACGGAGGATGAGCGGGCGGCCATCGAGTCCGTGGACGAGGCCGCTGCGGAGCGGCTGTACATGGACAGCGAGCGGCGGCAGAACCTCAGCGAGGACGACCTGATGGATCTGGCCAGGAAGTACGACCCCAACAACATGAGCCGGGAGCAGTACGACCAGTTCCTGGAGGACATGGTCCGGATGGACGTGGCCATCCAGAGCGTCATCGAGCGCATCGGCTACCGGGGCCTGACGGCCAGCGGCAGTGAGGAGGCCCAGATCCCGTACGTCAGCGAGGTACCCAACGCGCCCATCCGCCAGCAGAGCCCTGTGGACAGCGACATCGAGGGCTGGCTGAAAAACCGGGCGCTGTGGAAACCGGGCATCACCCGGGAGGCTGCCAAGCGGGCCGGCCTGGAAAACCAGTACGAACAGATCACACTAGAGGAAAAAACTTTGTCAAACATCGCCAATATCCTGGCGGACGTGAAGCGCCAGCGGTATCCAGGCGTACCCCTGTAAGCAACCCCTATTCAAGGAGGTGACTGACGACAGTGAATGTCGCAGAGAATCTGCTGATGCAGCAGATGCAGAGCATGGCAAATTTGCCTAAGATCGGAAATACCGGCAATAAGGACCAGACCGGCTCCTTCCAGGACATGATGGACCAGACCGGGAAGGACAACGCCGTTGACACCAGCAAGGACCCCAGCCAGCCCACCCGCCCGGAAAAGACGGACGGCGATCAGGAGGAGCCCAAAGCCCCCCTGCAGAAGAAGGACGCGGAGAAGCTGGAGGAGACCGAGGTGGACCCCGCCGCCGCAGTCCTGGTGATGGATTTGTTCCGTCCGGAGATCGTGGAGGTGCAGCCGGAGGCGGCGGAAGCCGTGGTGGAGCTGGTGGCGGAAGCAGCGCCTGTAGTGGAAGAGCCAGTTGTGGAAGCCCCGGTGATGGAGACGGCGGCGCCTGTGCAGGAGGAAGCGGCCCCTGCGGCGGAGGTTCCTGCGGAAGTGCAGGAGACCGCGGCGGAGGAAGCGCCGGAGGCCATTGTGGAGACGGCGAAGCCGGTGGAGACAGAACGGCCTGTGGAAGCGCCCCGGGATACCGGCGCGGACGAGACGGAGCAGACCACCGATACCGGCGAGCTGCGTGAGGTCCGGCCCGCGGAGGAGACCGGGGAGGACGACAGCGTCCAGGGCGAGGCCGCGGAGTTGACGGAGCAGGTGTTCCACGACGTGAAGGCGGCCCCCATCAAGGTTGCCGAGCACTATGAGCCGGTGGACACCCAGGAGCCGGAGATGGACGCCAAGCTGGCCAACACCATCCTGGACGCGGCGGCCAACGGCGTGGAAAAGATGCAGATCCAGCTCACACCCGCCAATCTCGGCAGCATCACCATCGACCTGACCCGGGACGCCGGCGGCGCGCTGGAGGTGGTCATCCACGCAACCACCAGCAAGGCGGCGGGACTGCTCAGCCAGCATCTGGACGGACTCCATACGGCGCTCCAGAGCTACGGCGGCAGCCAGCCGGTACATGTGGAGGTGCAGCGGGGCCAGGAGGGCCAGGAGCAGCACATGTTCCAGCACGCGGACCCCGACGGACGGGGACAGCAGCAGCACAGACAGCAGGAGAGCCGCCAGGAGACGGAGAGCTCCGGCGAGGACTTTTTGCAGAAACTCCGGCTGGGCCTGACGGGCCTGGAGGAATAAACAGGAAAGGAGCGTGCATATCCTATGAGCGCAATTGGCGACGTTACCAGCGGTGTGGAGAAATACCGGCAGGACAACAGCATGGACATCAACACCCGCTATCAGAGCACCAAGGAAAAATCAGAGGGCGCGTCCAGCACCGATTTCGACGACCTTGACGCCGTAACCAAAGACCGGGAAAAACGGAAACCAAGCAATCAGCTGACCTTCGAAGACATGCTGTCTTTGATGATTACCCAGCTCCAGAACCAGACCATCGACAACACGGCGGACACCAACGACATGATGAACCAGCTCATCTCCATGACGGTCATGCAGTCCCTGACGACCCTCACCACGGCGGTGGAGGAGGTACAGACCGCCAGCACCATGAGCTACGCGGCCTCCCTGGTGGGCAAGGAAGTGACCCTGGGCATCTACAATGAGAAGACCGGGAAGATCGAGGAGCTGTACGGCACGGTGGAGGCCTCCGGCACATACGATGGCAAACAGGTCATCTTTGTCAATGGAGAGAGCTACTTCCTCAGCAGCATTATGGCCGTGGGCAAGCTGCCGCCGATCCAGGACGATACGCCCCCGGAGGATGATGAGAACACGGACGTGGAGAACTCCGGAGCAGCCGGCGGGACCACCGGCGGCGGAACATCAGAAGACAACAGCACTGGCGGTACGGATGCCGGGAACAGTGTGAGCGGCGCGGATGAGGCGGCTCAGGTCTGAATGACATAACCACCTGACTGGCGTGCCGGGAAAAGGAAGGATCTTTATGGCGGACCGAATCTCTCCCATAGAGCGAGTACAAAAAATCTCTCCCACGGAAGCAGTACAGGGAGTGAAGGCGGCGGCGAGAGGACAGACGCCCGGGCGCATGGACGCGGCGGGACAGTTTGGCGCTCTGCTGCGGCAGGAGCGGGCAGCCCAGGCGGAGGGCGTGGCGTTTTCCAAGCACGCCATGGCCAGGGCCGAGGAGCGGGGGATCGAAGTGACACCCGCGCTGATGGAGCAGCTGACCAGCTCCGTGGAGCGCGCCCAGGCGAAGGGGGCCACCAATATCCTGGCCTTTGACGCGACACGCGCATTCATCATCAACGTCCCCCACGGGCGGGTGATCACCACCATGTCCCAGGAGGAGATGCAGGAGAATATTTTTACCAATATCGACGGCGCTGTGCTCTTGAAATAAGAAAAGCAGGACCTCTTTGAGGATGCTTTGGTCCTCCGCCCGATTGGCGGAGGACCGGCAGCGGCCACTGAAAAAGGAGATTATTCATTTATGACTGGAGCAATGTATGCCGCAATTGGCGGCTTGAAGACCCATATGAGCAACCTGAACGTCATCGGCAACAATATCGCCAACGTCAACACCCAGGCCTACAAGGCCCAGCGCATGACGTTCCAGGAGTCCATGTATATTACCAGCAAGGCCGGCAGCGACGGCACGGCCAGCCAGGGCGGCAACAACCCCTCCCAGGTGGGCTACGGCGCGTCGGTGGGTTCTATCGACCTGAACATGAGTCCCGGAACCTTCTCCCCCACGGGCTACGATCTGGACTGTATGCTGGACGGCGAGGGCTTCTTCATCGTCGGCGACAAGGAGACCGGGGAAGCGGTGTCCGGCGCCGCCGACCTGAGCGCCTTCGAGCTGACCCGCATGGGCGACTTCTGGGTGGACCCCAACGGCTACGTCTGCGACCGCCGGGGCAAGTGCGTCTACGGCTACGCCATGGTGCAGAACCCGGCCTACAACCCCAATCTGGCGGAGGACCCGGATACCAACCCCAAGACCATCCCCAGCACCACGCTGGTGCCCCTGCGCCTGCCCCTGTCCGCGGCCAAGGACGTGGCCAACCAGGCCAACCCCCGGTGGCAGGAGGGCACGGCGGTGTACAACGTGCTGACCCGGGCCGATGAGCACGACAACAACTCCCGGCGGAATTTCTCCGTGGGCGACGTGACCCAGGCGGCCAAGGAGTATATCGCGCAGCTGAAGTCGACCCAAGGCGAGGATTTCGAAATACCGGACGAAGGCTGGACCTACTCCGTGGAGGTGGTCAACGGCCAGAACATGTCCCACGAGGGCGAGCCTGTGGAGGGCAATACCAACGAGGTGGCCCATGTGATGTTCAACGCGGCCGGCGAGGTGACCAGCGTCACCCTGCTCAACGGCTACGGCGCGCGACCGGCAGGGGTCAACGACGAGGGCAACGTGGAGGACGGCGCTTATCCGGGCATCAACTATGTGGACCAGGGCGGCATCATCCCCAATGCGGAGAACAAGTGCATTTCTCTGAAGGACATGAACATCAACAAGAACGGGGCCATCTACGGCACCAACGAGGCCACCGGCGAGACGGTGTACGTGGGCTATGTGGCGGTGGTCAACGCGGCGGCCAACGACGGCGTCACCCACATCGGCGGCCACTACTACAAGGCCCAGGAGGGCGCGGGCGACCTGCGGGTATCCATACTGGGCGGCGTGATGAAGGACAGCAACGGCAACCCGCTGTACATGAACAACAAGGAGTACATGGCCAACATGGGCAACCCGCCGGTGAACGACGCCATCCTGGCCGGCGGCCGGTCGGAGATCGTAGGCGGCGGCCTGGAGGCCTCCACGGCGGACGTGGCCACCGAGTTTGCCAATATGATTTTGACACAGCGCGGCTATCAGGCCAACACCCGCATGGTCACAGTGACCGACTCCATGCTGGAAGAGCTGGTGAATATGAAGCGGTAATAGCAGCCTGACAAAAAAATTTTTGTCAGCTGCGGAGCCTCCCCAGGGGGCCAAACCCTAGAATTTGCAATGATTTTGGGGGATGGTCCCCTGTGGGGAGCGTTTTGGGGGGACTGGACAGAAAGGAGGCGGATATGGTATGATTGTGCTGACCAAGCGCAACAACGAAAAATTCCTGCTCAACCACAATCAGATCATGACCATTGAGCGGATTCCGGAATCCAAGATCGTCATGATGAACCGGGATTTCTACATTGTGAAGGAGACCCCGGAGGACATTATCAAGAAGATCTGGGAGTACAACGCCAAGGTGCTGGACGTGCGCCGCGAGGTCACGGTAGTGGACAAGTCCTAGTGCCCTGGGTATGTCCTGGGGGACGAGCGGAGCTGTGCGGGAGGACGCGGAGCGCATTGACCGTCCGGCAGGACCGCGTCTGCCGTAAAAGATTCAGTGAAATTTGCCGTTGTAGAGGCCTGGGAGCAGGGTCCCCTACGATTGGGCGCACACAACTGCAAATTTCGCTGAATCTGTTGAGTAGGACGCGAAGCGTGTTGGCCGTCCGACTAGGACCGCCTTGGGCGCAGGATGGATTTCCCAAGCCATTCCGTTTCGCGGCGGAAGGCGTGTCTCAGAAAAAAGAGCAAAATGAGATCATCTCCCCTTTGCCGGGAGCGGAAAGGAATGTGAGCATGCTTCTATGAACATTACGTATATCATCGGTGTAATCGGCGCGTTCGCCATCATGGTCATCGGTATGATGCAGGGCGGTGAGCAGTTTCTCACTCCCAGCCAGGTCGGGCGCTTTGTGGACGGCGCCAGCGTCTTTATCACCATCGGCTGTACCCTCATGGTCCTCATCGGCAGCTTCCCTATCAAGCAGATTACCTCGATCCCCAAGCACATCGGCATCCTGATGAACACCAAGCGGTACGACCCCATGAACATCATCGAGCAGCTGGTGAACCTGGCCCAGATCGCCCGTAAAAACGGCCTGCTGGCCCTGGAGGAACAGGGCAACAAGCAGGAGGACCCGTTCTTCAAGCAGTGCATCATGCTCATCGTGGACAACAATGACGCGGACCAGGTCAAGGATATCATGATGAATGATATCGAGCAGTCCTCCGCCCGCCATGAGTCCATCGCCGGCATGTATGACAAGGGCTCCTCCGTGGCCCCGGCCTTCGGCATGGTCGGCACGCTGGTTGGCCTGATCAATATGTTGAAAACCATGAATGTTGATTCCGCCAGCGGCGGAGCCGGGGACATCGGTACCTCCATGGGTACCGCCCTTATCACTACCCTGTACGGGTGCGTACTGGCCCATATGATCTTCGGGCCCATTTCCCAGCAGCTGCGGCAGCGGGACGAGGAGGAAGTGCTCTGCAAGCTCATTATCGTGGAGGGCATCATGTCCATCCAGGCCGGAGCCAACCCCAAGTTCCTGCGGGAGAAGCTGATGACCTTCATGCAGCAGAAGCAGCGCGGCGAGGGCGGCGAGAAGTAAAGGAGGGCGCGCAATGGCTTCCATTAAAAAAAAGAGCAGCGGCGGCGGCGGAGCCAACTGGATGGATACATACGGCGACATGGTTACCTTGCTGCTGTGCTTCTTCGTGCTGCTGTACTCCATCTCCAGCCTGGATGAGGCCAAGTGGATGATCGTCGTCCAGAGCTTCAACAAGGACGCCATCGTCAGCGTGGATGACGAGCCCAAGGGCCCCATGGGCGAGGAGACCAACTCAGGCGGCGACGACATGCCCTACACCCAGGACGAGGTCAACGAGAAGATGGAGGAGCTGCTGATGTACCTGCAGACCGCAGCGGCCAGCAGCGACGCCGTCAGCGTCACCTCCGGGGACGGGTACGTGTTCCTGTCCTTTGAGGAGGGGGTCTTCTTCGAGGGGGAGAGCTCCGCTCTGAAGGCGGAGGGCCGCGCGGCCCTGGACGCCATCCTCCCCGGCCTGGAGCAGGCGGGACCCTACATCGACGAGGTCCAGATCATGGGCCACACGGCCCAGGGCAACCCCAACCGCGCCAATACCATCCGCGGCGACCGGCAGCTGAGCAGCGACCGGGCCAACGAGGTTTTGATCTACCTTCTGGAAAACAGCAGCCCCACGCTCTTGGACCCCGCCCGTTTCCAGGCCATCGGCATGGGCCAGTGGCGGCCCATCGCCACCAATGACACCGCCGAGGGCCGGGCGAAGAACCGCCGCGTGGAGATGATGATCAGCGGCAGGAACGTGGAGGAGGCGATGAGCGACAGCGTCGCCGCCTACTACGCGGAGACCAACCAGGCGCCGCCGGAGCTGGAGGCTGTGGACCCGGCGGGCAGCAATGCGGCCACGGAGCCGGAGACGCCGCCGGTGGACCAGACTGCCCTGGAAATTCTGGGTCCTGACGCTGTCATGGGCGGCGCCAACGCGGGGGCGGGAGCCGGTTAAAGGCTCAGGGCTTCCAAGAAGCAAGGAGGAAAAAAGTATGGCGGAAGTCTTATCACAAAGCCAGATCGACGCCCTGCTTAACGCAGCCCGCAGCGGGGAAATGGATCTGGAAGCCCCAGCGCTGGAGCCGGAGAAGAAGTATAAGAAGTACGACTTCTACAGCCCCAGGAAATTTACAAAAGAGCGGCTGAAGATGCTCAACAGCATCTTTGAGAGCTATGCCCGGGTAAGCAACTCCCGGCTCAACGCCCTGCTCCACGCCACCTGCGAGATCGAGGTGGAGTCGGTGGAGGAGCAGCGTTACAATGAGTTTTCCAACGCCCTCACGGAGAGCGACGTGGTGGCCCTGGCCAAGATCGACCAGGAGAAGCTGCAGGAGGAGACCCCGATTCTGGTCCACATGGACACAGGGGTGGCTCTGACCATCATCGACCGCATGATCGGCGGCGACGGTGCGCCGGAGCCGGATCTGCCCAGCGACTATAAGCTGACAGACCTGGAGCTGAACATATACGAGGACGTGATCAGCCAGCTGATCTCCATTATGGGCGGCAGCTGGGAAAACTATATGCCCATGGAGTTTTCCTATGTGCGCACAGAGGTGAACCCCACGATGGTGCAGCTCATCGGCTTTGACGAGACGGTGGTCATCGTAAGCATCAGCATCAAATTCCCCAACTGCCAGGGCACCATGAGTCTCTGCCTGCCCGGCGTGATGCTGGCGAACATCTTCTCGGAGATCAGCAAGAACAATACCCGGCGCAGCAGCGGCGAGGACAAATCCGACGAGATCTTCGGCTCTCTGCGGGAGTCGGATATGGAGATCATCGCGGAGCTGGCCCGGCCGCGGGTGCTGCTCAGCGACATCTACCACTTGAACGTGGGCGACGTACTGGACATCAAGCGGCCTAAGGACGCCCCCGTCTATCTGAATATCGGCGGGCGGAGATGGTTCGACGGGCGGCTCGGCGTGCATAACAAGCAGATGGCCGTGAAGATCGGTGAGACTTACATTAAGGCTTAAAGGAGCGGAATCCTGATGGGAGAGAGTATTTTTAGCCCGGTGGTAATTGACGCCATCGGAGAGATCATGAATATCAGCCTGGGCTCCTCCGCCACGGCGGTCTCCAACATGCTGGACCACCGCGTGGACATCACCACGCCTGTCGTACAGGTGGTGAACGCGGAGGAATTTGTGCTGGGCGAGATCGACCCGGCGGTTGGCGTGGAGATCAAGTACGTCACCGGCCTGGACGGCAGAAATATCATGATGCTCAAACGCAGCGACGTAAAGGCAATTGTGGATATTCTCCTGGGCTCGGAGACGCCGGATGAGGAGTTTGTCCTGGACGAACTCAGCATCAGCTGCGTCTGCGAGGTAATGAACCAGATGATGGGCGCGGCGGCCACCGCCATGAGCGATTTTCTGGGCATGGTGGTGAATATTTCCACACCGGAGTCCTTTGAGATGGACGATCTGGACCAGGTCCGGCGGGAGCACTTCCCTGTGGAGAGGGGTCCGGTGGTGGTGGTCCAGTTCAAGCTGTATATCGAGGGCATCCTGGAGAGCGAGTTTATGAACGTGATCTCCGTGGAGCTGGCCAGAGATATGCTCAAGGGCTTCGGCATTGAGGTGGATTTGAATGCCAGCGCCGCCGACGCGGCGGCGGCCCCTGCCGCTCCCGCGCCGGAACCGGCGGCGGACAGCGGAAAGAAGATGAGCCAGGAGGAGATCGAGGCGCTGCTCAGCGGCGGCGCGGCGGCCCCTGCCGCTCCCGCGCCGGAACCGGCGGCGGACAGCGGAAAGAAGATGAG
>Ga0073906_1004084_pt1 | contig 15276 bp, 3 predicted proteins | sample Inofromicrocosms_FD_65485 | JGI IMG/M metagenome (GOLD analysis project Ga0073906, IMG submission 65485) | Mouse cecum microbial communities from Vienna, Austria - Inoculum for glucosamine and mucus D2O microcosms | ecosystem: Host-associated > Mammals > Digestive system > Large intestine > Cecum... | reverse complement strand
GCCGATCGCTCTCTTTCAAAGGCGCGAACATGGGCGCGTAAGCGGCAAGTTTGATGATATCGCCGTTTCGCTCGTAAGCCGTCATCATCGCCGCTTCGGAAAGCGCCGTGACCCAACTGTTGCGCCAAGCGTTGCCGTCGAACCCGAAATCGTTCCCCGAATTGTTTTTCGCCTCGTTCGCGGAATATTCCCCTACGAACACCTCGTAGTACTCGCTCGGGCTGTCCGCAGGGCGGGCGTAGCCGTCGTACATGGTGGTGTTTGTAAAGAAATCGGTATAGTTCATGTAGTAGTGCTGGTCGTGCACCCCGTAGTCGGCAATCTTGCCGATCACGGCGGATTTATTGTAGAACACGTTCGCCGCCCTCTGCGCAAGCCCCATAGAGTTCGGTTTGTCGCCGTGCTGGCATTGCGAAAACAGCGGCCCGTTCCCCACGATGAGCTTGACCGTTTTAAGAAGAGGGTCGGGATCTTCCGCAAACGCCTCCAAGAATTTTTCGTAGTACTGTGTGTAATAGATGCCCGACTGCTCGTTGCCGATGCCGAGATAGTCCATTTCGAACGGATCGGGATGCCCCAAATCGGCGCGGATCTTGCCCCACTTGGTGTCCGTTCCGCCCTTGGCAAACTCGATCAGATCCTTCGCGTCCTGAATGAAGTCGGCAACGCCGTTTCCGAATCTCCCCGAAAGCGGCTTTGGTCTGCGGTCGCCCTGCGCAAGCCCGCCCTGACAGCTCAACCCGCAGTTGAGCACGGGAACGGCGCTCGCCCCCACGCTCTCGCAGAGCAGGAAATACTCGTAAAAACCCACGGCATATTCCATTTCATAATAACCGTTCCGCCAAATATCGGTGTTCGCCGCCCGCGTAACGGGCTCGCCGTAGGTCGTTACCTCCGATATTTCCCCGTTTACGCTCTCTTTATACGTGAATGCGGGCACGACGTCGCCCCCCGTTTTCGCCACCGCACCGATCGAATTCTTCCAATCGTACGCTTCGCTGTCGCTCGTCCCCTCGATGACGCACCCGCCCGGGAAGCGGATAAACTTGGGCGACAGATCTTTGATCGCCTCGTAGACGTAGTTTTTGATGCCCACGGTGGAATCCGTCGTTTCGAATGCCACACCGTCGAGAAGCACCGTGCCCGCAGAATCGAACGCAAGCTCGAAATACAGCCCCTCGCTGCCCGTTTCTTCGGCGGGGGCGGACGCGGAATATTTCACCCATTCGTTGCTTGCCGTAAGCGCGACCGTCTTTTCGAAATACACCTTGCTATCGCTCTTGACGCGCACGGTCATGTTGCCGTGATAACTTCCCGTCTTGACAAAGGCGGAAAACGCATAATCGACGCCCTCTTTCACCGCAAACGGCACGGCGGGGAAGCCCGCGTTTTTCAGCGTTCCGCCCGAAGCGGGAAGCACGAGCTTCGCATAATTGGGGTTCACCCTCTCTCCGTTGTACTTTTCGTAAAGACTGCCAAGAACCCCCTCGGTATCCTCTACCGAAAAGGTTGCGCCGCTCGCCGTCCAAGCGTATTTCTTGTCGCCGCGCCTGTTTTCGAAAGAACCGTTGCAAACCATGTTGTCGTCCATCGCGTACGAGGCATAGTTGATGTCCTCCAAAAACGCGCCGAACAGACTCTTTGAAATTTTACGTTCCTCGTTCATGCGGTCTACCGCTCCGCTCACGGAAAGCGTGACGGAGGGATCGGAATAAGCGGGCGCGCGCTCGTCGAACACGACGGGCTCCTCGGGCCCGTTAGGCTGTTCGTTTTCCCCGCACGCGACCGTGCCGCAAATTGCGCCTGCGGAAATCGCGCCCGCAAGCAAAACGGAATAAATTTTTTTCATGTTTCATTTCTCCCCGATTTATTTCGTGCGAATGCGAAGTGCGGTAACGGAATAGCTTCCGAGCGTAACGCCGATCTTGTTTCCGTCCGTGAATCCGCCCAAAATGTTGGAATAGGGCAAAACCGCGCTCTCTTGCAACGTGTTCACGTCATCTTTGGTAAAGCCTTGCAAAACGGTGCGCTTTGCCGTTCCCCCGAGCGTGACGCCCGTCATCTGAACGTCGATATTCAGCTTAATTTCGTTTGCGCCCGCATTGACGACCTTCACGATCACGTCCTTCGTTTCCTCGTCCGCACTGACGACGAAATAAACGTCGTCAAGCTCGCGGTCGGCTCCGCCCGTCGCCTTGTAGGTCGTCTTATAGGGCTCGCCCGAAGCAAAAGTCATGCGCGCGTCCACTTTATGATCGCCCGCATTCTGCATGAAGAGCTGCTGCACGTAGTAGTTGGGCGTGAGTATGACGTCGGTATTGTTGAAGAACATCATGTTCACCGACCAGTGCATTTTTGCCTTCGCGTCGCCGGGGTCGATAAGATTGCCGAACATGGGCGCATAGGCGGCGAGCTTTACAATGTCGCCGTTGCGCTCGAAGCCCGTCATCATCGCCGCTTCGGAGAGCGCGGTGATCCAGCTGTTTTCCTTATATTGGAACAAATATCTGTCGTTCGCGGAGGGCGAGCGCACCGCCGTAGAGTTCGCGGAATATTCGCCCACGAACACGTCGTAATAAGTGTCGGGATCGGTATCGGGACGCTTGTAATCGTCGTAGAGATAGGCGTTCGCCAAAAAGTCGGTGTAGTTCATGTAGTAGTGCTGATCGTGTACGCCGTACTCGGAAACGGAAGTGACCATGCTATTGCTCTTTCGCAAATAGCTTTCCGCCGCAGTCTGCGCGACCCCCTTTCTGTTCGAGACGGGCAGTTCGCAGTGATCGAACATGGTGCAGTTCCCGACGATAGGCGTAACGCTGCGGTACAGAGGATTTTCCTCCAACATGAAATCGTCCAAAAACTTTTCGTAATAGCGGGCAAAATAATCGCCCCACTGCTCGTTCCCGATGCCGATATAATCCATCTCGAAGGGCTCGGGATGTCCCATATTCGTGCGCACCTGCGCCCAATATTTTTCGTTCGCATCGGGAGAGTTCACGCTCCCCTTGGCAAAGGCGATCAAATCCTTCGCGTCTTGAATGAAGTCGGCAACGCCTTTGCCGTGCCGCCCTTTGAGCGCCGTACCGTTCGATTGCGTCTGACAGCTCATACCGCAGCTCACAATGGGGATCGCCTTTGCGCCGAGCGATTCGCACAACAAAAAATACTCGTAAAAGCCGATGCCGTATTCCATTTGATAGTACGATCCGCCCGAAAGCCCGTTGCGATACCAAATGTCGGTATTGTAAGTGCGGGTCGCCTGTTCGCCGTAGGTCGTCACTTCGGAAACCGCGCCGTCGTCGTTGAGCGTATAGGTAAACGCGGGAACGGTATCGGAGGTAGCCCCCTTCACCGCCCCGATGGAGTTTTTCCAATCGTACGCGCTCCGATCGTCCACGCCCTCGATAATGCACCCGCCGGGGAAGCGGAAGAATGCGGGCGACAGATCCTTGATCGCGTTATATAAATAGTTTTTAATCCCGATCGTCGAATCGGCGGTTTCCAGCTTCGCGCAGTCCAAAAGCACCTTGCCCGCGCTCCCGAACGTGAGGCGCACGAAAAGATTTTGGGAAGCCGTTTCCGTCGCCTTGAAGGTGGACTGATATTTCACCCACTCGTTGGAAGCCGACAGCGAGAGCTCTGTTTCTGCATACGTTTTCGTACCGTCCGTCACTTCCGCTTTAAGCGTGCCCGCGTAGCTCCCCGTTTTCAAAAAAACGGAAAACACGTATTCGACGCCCGCCTTTACCGCGACGGGCGCGGCGGCAAAACCCAAGTTATCCACGTAGCCGTTCGCGGGCAGAGTGAGCTCCGCATAGTCGGGATTGGTGTCCCCGAATTCGGGCTTGCTTTTCAGCACTCCGTCCTCTGCGGATACCGTGAGCGACGTGCCGTTCGAAACGCGCCAGCGCACGCTCTTGCCCTCTTTTTCGCTATTCTCGAAAGAGCCGTTCGCGATCATGTTATCGTCGAGCGCCTGCGAAGCGTAATTGATGTCTTCGAGGAACAATCCGAATAAATCAGCGGAAATCTGCTTGCGCGCCGTCGTCTTGTCGATCGAGCCCGTCAGCGTGAGCGTCGCGTCCGCGCTTGCATGCGCGGGCGCGTTTTCGTCGGGTTTTTCTTCGACTACGGGCGGGTTATCCGTATTCTGATTCCCGTTCCCGCACGCGGCAAGCCCGAGCCCCACCGATACGCATAACAGGCTCGCAAGACAAGTTGCCCAAATCCTTTTTTTCATAACATCCCCCCGAGAATATGATTTTTTCCGAATTCGTGATAATTTCTCACGAAACTTGTAATGATTATAGCACATTCGTCTTCAAAATGCAATAGCTGTTTTAAAAATTTTTGCAGTATTTTATTTTTTATTAAAGAATTGCGCAATATTTTTCCCTCGCATGGCTCACCTCATTTCCCGTCCTTTCCGCTGTCGCGCGTCAACCGTCATCTTATACATTCTCACGCGCGTTTACGTATTGAGAATAATGCAGAAAAGATAAGACCGAAAAAACAAAATAAAACAACACGGCAAAGCAAAACCCCCGCACTTTTGTGCGGGGGAAAGATTTTAATACTTATCGTTATCGTCGTTATTGCCGTAACCGCCGTAACCGCCGCCGTAGCTGCCGTTTCCGTAACTGCCGTTTCCGTAGCCGCCGTAACCGCTGTTACCGCCGTTCCCGTAATATCCGCCGTTGTTGCCGTAATAACCGCTGTTATCGGGGCTGACGAAGGGCTTCGCATTCGCCGAGCGGGAAGGTTCGGCGGGTCTGGGAGCAGGCGCGGGAGGAGGCGCGGGAGCCGTTGGAGGAGGCGCTGCGGGAGTCTGAGGAGCTTGAGGCTGAACGGGCTGTACCGTTTGCACGGGTTGCACGGGCGCGTACGCCATAGGAGCCGCCGCAACCACAACCTGCTGTGCGTTCTTCTTGCGTTTGGGGATCGCAATGATAATGATAAGCTCGATGACCACAAGTCCGACGAGCGCCCAGAAAAGAATGATCTGCCACAAGGGCGTCTGTTCCGCAACCGTCACGAGTGCACCCTGACGGAATACGTCGATGTAGATCGTCTTTAACGGGTCGGCGTCGGCTGTTGCCGAAGCCCCCGCGCTCTTGGCGTAAATTTCCACCTTGATTTGCGCGAATCCGCCCTCGGGGAGCTCGCCGTCCGCACCGACGATTTTATATTCGAGGTCGTCGTTGTTGAGCGTAACGGAAATTTGGTCTTTGAGCGAAGTTACGCCGTTTGCAACCGAGCAGATGAAGCTCGTTGCGCCCGCGTCAAAGCGGAAGTCCTCGCTCCCCTTTACCTCGATCGATTTCGCGCCTACGCCGCCTCGTTCCATAACGATGACGACCGTACGCTCGGCTTTCTTATCGCTCGAAGTGATTTTTACGCAGAAGATGTTCGTGCCGTAGGCAAGGCGCACGCCTCCGTCCACCGCCGTACCGTTATCGACCATGAGCACGTCCTCGTTCTTGTTATTGCGGCGGCGCACCTGATACGTGCCCTTTGCACCGCCCAAGTCGGCAAGGTTGATTTGGAAATTCAGGCTCGCTTGATCCACGGTATAAGGTCCGTAAACGGGCAGATCCGCATTCACGACGTACTCGTTATTAAAGTCGGCGAGCGGGTCAGTGCCGTTCGAATCTTTAAAAATATTGATCGTCGCAGAGGTGTCGCTCGTGAGCACGGTGAAGATAATGCGGTAGGAAGTGAAATTTCCTTCCCCGCCCGCCGCCAAAACAAGGAGCGGAATTTCTACCGTGACGCTTTCCTGCAATTTGGCTTCCAAATCGAAGCCCTCGTAGAAGAGCGTTCCCGTATATTTTTCGGGATCGTCGGCAAGCTTGATGATTGCCAGATCGTCGCTTGCCCGCGCCGTGATGTCGATTTTCATGCCGTTCGCACTGTCCAAATTGACGTAGAAGGTCTTGTCCTTATTGAGCGCGTCTTCATCGCTCTCCCCGATGAGATTCCCGTCTTTGTCGTAGATCCCGTAAGTGCCGACGCGCAGGAATTTGAGTTGAGGGCTTTGAGAAGCGCGCGTGACGGTAACGGTGTACGTTCTCGTTTCGTTGTCGATTTCCACGCTGATGGTGAAAATGACGGAATCGCGCTCGCCCTTCTCCGCCGTGAAGGCGTATAACCCTTGCGCAACGCCCTTGTCCCTTGCGAGCTCAACGCCGACGTTGATTTTAACAAGCGCCTCCTCGTTTTCGGCAATGGCGCGCAGTTCGATTTTTTCCGACGTGCTCACCACGGTGTGACTGTAAATGGTCTTTTCGGTTTCGAAGCCGTTTACCTGAACGCCGTCGATCGTGATATTGAAAAGTCCCGATTTGCGCTGCTCCTGACGGGTGATTTTAAAGATGTACGCGCTTGCGCCGTCCTGATTGGTTACACCGTCCTCCGCAACGGCGTAAACTTTGATTTCCTTCGCTACGCCTGCCGTATCGGCAAGCTCAACCGCGCCGTCGCCCTTGATGCTTGCTCCCGAATAGCCGGGCATCGCCGTAATATTCACGCGCGTAACGCCGAAGGGCACGGATATTTCAACTACGTTTCCTATGGAAGGCGCACCGTTGTAATATTGTACGGTATCGTTCCCCAAAATCGTAACGTTCTTAATGGAAATATCCTTATTGAGCGTGATTTCGTTACGGGAAACGGCGATCGTATACGTCTGTTTCGTAACGCCGTCTTCCGAAGTAACCGTAACGTTAAAGCTGTTGATCCCCTTCGAGCTCTCGAATTTCAGATCGGAACTCGTATCGCCCGAAACGGTAGAAGTGCTTGCGTTAGGGACCGCCGTAATGGAAACGCTTGCCGAATCGAGCGTTTCGTCCGTCAATTCAAGCGGATAGGTAAATTGTCCGTCTTTGAGCGAAATTTCATATTCCTTCGTGCCGATCGTGATCGTAAGCTTGTTCAAACTCACGTCCTTGTTCGCCGCAGATCGGGTAACGGTGATCGTGTACCAATCCCCTGCCTCGCTCAGCCCAGACAGGTTCATGTCGCTCACGGCGTGGAACTTCACGGTGTTCACCGTCGCATCGGGGTTGGGAAGCGTAAAGAGGAAGTTCGAAGTATGCTCGCGCTTTGCCGAATCGCTCTTGAACTGATCGCCGTTGTCCGCAAACACGCGGGTGTAAGTGCCGTCCGTCGTAACGGCAAGCTGTGCGTTTGCCGTGGAATACGGCACAATGATATTGTATTCTTTGGTATTTTGGTTAAAGGTAAATCCGTCGATTGCTTTTCCGTTATAGGTAAGGGTGATGCCCGTGATCGTGTTCTTCTTTTCAAGCACGTTAATGACGAACGTGTAGACCTTCGTGCCCTCGTCCGTGCTCAAACTCACGCGGAATTCGTTTTTCCCGTGCTTTAAACTGCCCGTGAGCACCTGTTCCTGTCCTGCGGTCGGTTCGGAAAGTCCGCCCCCTACCGTTACGCTTGCTCCCGCGGAAACAGTTCCCTTAATTTTGAACTCGGTATTGGCGGATACGGGCACTTCGCGGGTATAAACCGCGCTCGAAGTTTCCAATCCTTCCCATTTTCCGTCAGCGCCCGAAGCGAGAATGTCCTCGTAGCTTCCTCCGCCGATGGATAAGGAAATCGATTCGAATTTCGCCGCGTCGAATTTATTTTCCACGGTAACAGAATAATCCTCCGTGTTCCCAGCCTCCGCCGTTACCCGAACGGTATACGTTCCCGCGCCGTACTGCGTGGAAGCGTTATACGCCGCACCGTTTACCGTAACCTTAGAAGTGGTTTGCGCCGCTTGAATGTGAAAAGTGCCTTGGAAGCCCGTGGGAGAAGGCAGGGAGAAATAATAATCCGCGCTCGCCTTGGTGCTGTCGCTGTTGTAGGTCGCGCCGTCGTTTTTACCCGTCATGGTAAAAGAAGCGATCGATGTGTCGATGTTCACCGTTTTAAAGGTAAAGTTATAGGTCTGCGTATCTCCGCTTGCCGCCGTAGCGGTCAGTTTGAGAGTCGCGTTGTTTTTGACGTTCGTCACGAGCAGGGTCGCCCCGTTCTTCACGCTCGACGAAGCCGTGCAATTTGCAACGTCCGTTACCGCGATATCCTCCGAAATGCCGTAGCCGCCCGGAATTTGAGGAACGAACTGCACGCCCGCAGAATCGGTCACGTCGCTCGGAACAAATACGGTGTAAGAATATTTAGTACCGCTGAAAGCTCCGTCCAAACCGTTTTTCGGCACCGCCGCCGCGCCGCCGGGGCGCTGAGGCGTTACCGTTAACATACGAATCCGCACGTAGTTGCTGGTTACGGTAAGGCAATATTCCTTGGTCGCCACCTTATCGGGCGCGATGATACGGATAAACACCTTGGCGATGCCCGTTGTGTTGTTGTTCTGCATTAAGTTGAGGTTGCCGCTTTCCTGCCCGCTTTTGAGAGCCCCCGTCGTTTTGTCGGCAGGGAAACTGCCCGCCGTAGCCGTACCGCTCCCTACGCTCACCTGATAGGTCGCGTTGGGATCGTTCGCGTCCACTTTCACGCGGAAATTTTGAAGATTTTCGGCGGGATTTTTCCATTGCATTTGCTCTGCAACGGCAACCCCGCTCGTTGCCGAACCGCTTCCGACGGTAAGCCCCTTCATCGTCGCATCGCTGCTGGGAGCATCGACCGTAACGGTTACGGTGTTGCAAGCGAACTCGTCCGTATCCGCAGTAACTTCGATTTCCATGTCGTTATAATCGACGAAGTTCGTATCGTATTTTTCAATTCCGAATTGAATGGACGTACCGCCAGGCGCATTTTCCGCAACAACAATGTCGAATTCGAAAACGCACGCCGTAGAAACGGAAATCTCGTTACCGCTCTTCCATGCCAAAGAAATACGAAGTCCGGGTACTTCCTCGTTCGGATTGACCCCGAAATAGTCCGCCGAACTGTCCGTATAAGTCGTCATGTTCGTCGTATGACTCGGGGACGATAAATACGGGCACATAGTTGCGTCGAATTCCCCGTTGGCCTGCAAGGGGGAAACCATAAAGTCCAACGCAGACCAAGTTCCGTTTGGAATGGTAGAAGTAACCGTAACGGTAAGCTTAAAGGTATCGCCCGGAACGACTCGCGTTTTGTCTGCCGATAGCGTTACTGTCGTATTCGGATTTACCGCAAATGCTTTCTCTGTTTTATTTGTAAAAACGATATTTGCGCCGAATACCACAACGCAAAGAAAGAATACGACTGATACTATTGCAAGCGATATGTGTTTAATTGCTTTTTTCACTGGAATTCTCCTTCAAGAATTGTTGTATGTTTTGTGTTTGTAACGATTCCTTTTGATTGCATTCCCGATTCTTTACGCACCCGTCGCATTCTCCGCAGGCTTGTATAGGCAATCCTCGATCTTGTCTTTTAAAGTGATAATTCGGTTTAGCTTCGTAATATCTTTAGATGCTATACTGCCGCCATTGGTGACGTAACCTGCTAAACGCACTTCCAAATCCGTTATCAATTTCTTTTTGGAAATATGAGCGCTCATCTTTACGGAATCCGCCGAATCGATAGTCCCGTTACAGCTCGTATCGCCCAAAACCGATATATAGACCGTTTCCAAAGGATTTTCTGCCGTCCCCCCGTACTGTACATACCAACTTGTTGATATACGGTATTTGCTCCACTTATCGTAATTTGCTTTATCGATCCCTTCGATATCCGCTCCGCAATCGTACAACAATCGATCTTTATTGTTATAGATGCGGATCATGTTCCGCTGTGAAGGCGAAACGTTGGCAAGAAACATATTGATTGTGGTCTTAGGTGCGATATTTCCCAACACAACTTTTTCAAACTGTTTATCGTCCACACCGTGCGTCATGCCCTTCTCGTGATAAGTACGAAGATAACTTTTCGCGCGCGCACCCGTTCCCGTCGTTTCCTCGAATATAAACTGAAAGGTGGATTCCGCCGCCAATTCCAAGTATTCCATTTTGGATAGGGAAGCGACGTACTGTTTCGTGTTGCCTGCATCTGCCGTAAGAATAATGCTATACGTCCCCGCACCGTATTCTTTCGTCGCGTCGTACTTTTCAGCCGTTCCTCCGAAAGGTTGAATTTGAATGGAAATATCCGTAACGGAAGGAGTAATTAGAAATTTACCCTTACATTCCGCTTCGTCCGTTAAAAGGAAATAATAATCGATTTTCTTCTCCGCCGCTTTTTCCGCGTCGCTTTCGTAAGGAGCTTCCCGTTCGCCCTTCACCTTAAAGTCTATCGTACCCGTTTCCACGCTCCAAAGCTTAAAGGTAATGATATACGCTTTTGCGGTCACGCCGTCGGAAGCGGTCGCGGTCAAGGTCAAAGAGCCGTCGTTTGCAATACCCGTGACCTGCACGGAAGATCCGCTTGCAACCGAATTGTTTTCGGGGGAGCTGTTTGTGCCCGCAAGCGCGACCGTCGCCTGAATGCCGTGCCCCTCCGCTATCGTAGGCGTAATTTTAACGCCCGTTTCCGAAGAAGCATAGTCGCTCGGAACGTCTACCGTGTAGGTAAGCGTTTCGGGGTCGAACGCGACGCCCTCCCCCAAGCCGATTTTGGTAACGCCCTCCGTCTTGGTTCCCACTTCTATTACAAGATCGGAAAGCGCGACGTACTTATCCACGATGGTTACGGTATATGTTTTCGTGTCGCCCGATTCGGCTTTCACCAAAATAGTGACCGTGCGGATCTCCGAAGTAAGCGCGATATTCTTCTCTTTCCCGCTTTCGACTAAATTTGCTTCCGTCTGTTCGGGAGCCGTACTGCCCGCCGCCATGTAAACGGTAGCATATTCGTTAGCGGCGGTCGGCGTAATATTGATGCTCGAAAGCACGGCGGATTCGGCATAATCATAGTTGATCGAATCCGCAACCGCAGTTTCTCCTTCTTTCGGATAGCTGATCGCATTGTTTTCGGTCGTACCTACCTTTAAAGCAGACAGCGTATTGTCGGAGCTCTTTTCGCGAACGGTAATCGTCGCACTGCTGTCGATTACAAACATATCTGCATTCGAATCGGTATCTACGGTGTTTTCGTCGTAACCGCTAACCGAATAATATGTAACCTGCGTTTCCTGTTTAAAATAATCATCTATTTGAAATTTGATTTTTGTTCCGCCCGGAGTACCTTCTGCAAGCTTAAACCTGACCTTCATCGTACAAGGCTTATCCATTGTAAGGCTTTCGTTCAAGGCATCGTTTAACAATGCGAAACGAATGGTGGAATGGGAAATTCCTCCTTCTTCCAATGTTTCCTGCACTGTGTTATTGACGCAATCGCTGAAATCACCTTCGAAATCCAGCACTTCTAAATTTTCGATATAAGACGGATCGATATTATTGCCGTCATCATCGGTAATTTGGAAGGTCAGCGTAACCGCTCCCCAAAAATAAGCTGAACCCAACGTGGAACTTGCAGTAACCGTGAGTGTAACCGTGTCGCCCGCAAGAACTTCGTCGCCTTCCTCGACCGCTACCGAAGAGGTGATCGTGCCCTCGACAGCGCTTGCCGATTGCGTTGCATTAAGCGTAAAAAGCGCACTTGTCAATAGCCCCACAAGCACGGTAATGCCGAGCAACAGCGTTGTTCCGATTTTTAACGCTTTTTGTTTCAAGTTGTTTCTCCTATGTGGAAGTAATTTTACAGTTTATAACTTTCTTTTTTGCTATGCGCGCAGCAAGGTTTGTCATTCCAAGCTTAAACTCGAAATGACAAACTAAATTGCTCGATGCATTTTGTCTTTATTCGGCCTTTCGCTTCTCGCATAGCGACGAAAGTCTGCTCTTCCCCTTACTGCTTAGAATCGTAGTAAAAGTCCTCGATATCGACTTTTAAGGTAATAACGCGATTGAGTTGCGTAACGTCCGCAGCGGAAATCTGACCGTTGTTTACAATCATTGCCGCGAGTAAGAACTCCGTTTCGACTATCTGCGATTTGTTTTGGATATAAGCCGATATGCTGACGGAATCGGAAGAATTCACCAAACCGTCGCCGTTCACGTCGCCCAAAACGGACAAATAAACTCTTTCGACTTCCGCATCACCCTTCATAAGAACAACGTAGCTGCCCGTGGTAACGCGGATTTTCGACCATCTGCCCAAATCGTCGGCGGTAACGCCTTCGCCGGGAGCTCCGCGATCGTAGAGTAATTTGCCCTCTTTGCTGTAAACGCGCACGCTCTTGTTATTTTTGATATGATTCAAGAACGCGTTTACCGAAGTTCGGGGACTGATTTGCCCTATGACGTACTTATCTACCTTGCCGACGTCGTGATCGCCATGCGTCCAACCCATTTCCGCATACGTAAACCGATAGTTACCGCCGTTCTCTTCCGTCTTGGTAATAAATTGATAATTCGATTCATCTCTCAGCGTGATGACGTCGGTGCTTTCGCCGTTGACGATCAGATCGCAGTACTCGTCGTCGGGGTCAATGATCAGCTTCAAGGCGTAGTTCCCGCAGACGACCGCTTCGTCCGAAATATCGGGCGTAAGCAGATAAATGCCGTTTTCGGTAATTTCCGTCAAGACGTTTTCGCCCGATTTGATAATGGGTTTTAAAACCAAACCTGCAAACAGCTCTTCGGGCGTGAGATCGGAATCGGCGGGAGCGAGCGCGCCCTGTAATTCCAATACGTACCAACCTTCGATGTCGTCGGCGGTAATGGGCGCTCCCTCGTAAATCACGGTCACGTCTTTGGGCGTGACGAGCACGGGAATTTCCATGGGCGTAATAACGAACGTAAGCGTTTCCTGCCCTTCCTTAACGGCATAATTGCCCTTAGCCGTACCGCTGAGAACAAGCTTGATTTCGTACTTGCCCACTTTGTATTCGCCGTATTCGCCCAAGCCTTCGAGCGTAAGCACCACGTCGTCATTCTCGTCGAGCGGCGTCACGAAGATATCGGGTTTCTGATACTCGCCGTTATACTCTTTGACAAGATCTTGCGCCGTAATTTCCAGCTCGTAGGGCTTAATGGAGTACTTGGTGGTACTTGTATTTTCGAGCGCGTAGTTAGGATTGAGAACTCCCTCTACGGTTGCAGAGTAATTGTTACCGACGTCCTTTTGCGCGCCCGTAACGGTGAGCTCGCATTCGTCGCCCTCCACAAGCCCGCCTAAAACAGGCACGGGCGTTTGCGGTCTGCCGTTGTACACAAGCTGCGTTTCACCCCATTCGACGCTAATCGTCCGTTGCTTGATGACGAAGTTCACGGTTGCGTTTTCACAGCCCTCTAACGTATAGTTCTTGTTGGAAAGCTCGGTTGCCGTCGCTTTTGCGGTGAGCGAAGCGTCCTTCTGCCCCGTAACGGTGATCTCGCACTCGTCGCCCGCGATCAGATTCAATATTTTCACGTCGGGCTTTTGTTCTTTTCCGTTGTAGGTATAATCGCCGACCGTCCATTCGAGCACGACGATACAGGGCGTAATTTCGAACTCTTTGCTCTTCTCCGCGTCCTCAGCAAGAATATAATTTTCGTTGCCCAGCATGGTGATCGTCGCGGTATGCTTGCCCGCGTCGCTGCTCGCGCCGCCTACGGTGACTTCGCAAGTATCCCCTTCGACTAAGTTGGAAAGCGTGACGGAAGCGACCTGCTCCGTGCCGTTGTAGACTAAGGACAAATTGCCCCAAGTTACACCGACCGCGCGCGGCTTGATGGTAACGGTGACATTCTCGGTTGCGCCCTGATAACTGTCGGACGCACCAACGGAGAGAATGACTGTGACAGTACCCGCTCTCTTGGGAATCAGCGTATTGCCTACGATCTCCGCAGAACCCGTTCCGCCCTCGCCGAGCTTGAACGAAACGACGCCCTCCTCGTACTCCTTGGCGACGAGCTTCAAGTTGTCGCCGTAAACCGTTTCCGTTTCGGTGAGTTCCAAAGGAATCTCGGGAGCTTCGATCGTGACAGTACCGTTCCAATAAGCCTCGTTGTAGTTAGCGGTAGCCGACACGGTGGCGCGCACGTACACTTCTCCGAGCTTCGTGCCTATGAATTCGTCGCCGTTGATGACCGCCGCGCCCGTTCCGCCCGCCGAAGTTACGATCTCGTACTTCACCGTGCCTTCGCCGTCGTTTCCGCTCACTTCGAGGGTGAGAGGAACGCCGAGCGTCGCCTTTTGCGTAGTAAGCGTAATGGTCGGATCTGCCTTTTCGATCGTGAACTCGGGAGCGTTGATTCCTCCGACGGAGCCGAGCGTATAGTTGGGGTTGGAGAGCGCGGATGCGTAAGCCGTGCCCGCGGCGTAAATGCCTGCGTTGACCTTGCCGCCCGCAACGGTGACGTTGCATTCGTCTCCGCTCAAAATCCCCGAAGCCGACGCAACGGGCGCTTGCGCTTCGCCGTTATAGACGAGCTCGGGCACCGCCCAGCTCAGTCCGCCGATTTGACGGGGCAAAACGGTAAACTTGACCGTTTCGCTCGACGACTGATAGCTGTCGGTTTCCGCAACGGTAATAATAATGTTGACCGTGCCTGCGCCCGTGCCCTTTAAAACGCCGCTTTCGGAAACGGTTGCAGAACCCGTATCGTTGACTACGGAGAACTTCACCGCGCCGTTCTCTTCGTTGCCCGTTACGACAAGAGTGATCTCATTGCCGTAGACGACCTCCGTTTGGGCAAGCCCGAGCACGATCTTCTTCTTTTCGATGACGATGACCGCCTGCGTCGTCTTGCCGTAATAGTTCTTCGATTCCGCCACAACCGCTTTCACGATGACCGAACCCTCGACGGTCGGCGTAATGGTACTCCCGCTGATTTCCGCAGAACCCGTTCCGCCGTCTACGACGGTGTATGCGACTTCCGCGTCGCCGAGATTGCCTTCGAGCGTGATTTCGGCAGGAATCTGACAGTACACGCGGGACAGGGTGATGACGGGGTTGATTTCCGCCTTGTCGATCTTAAACTCGGTGGTGTTTCCGCTCTCGGAAAGCACGTAGTTGACCGCATTGTCGCCCGTAAGACGAATCGCCGTCGCCGTATAACTTCCCGCGTCCGTCTGCATTCCGTCTACGACGACTTCCACCTTATCCTTATCTGCGGAAAGCAAGTTGGTGACACGCGCCGTGGGAACTTGACCGTCGCCGTTATAGACGAACTCCGTCTTTTCCCAAGCGATTTCCGCCGTCATGGGCGTGATCGCGACCTCGGCCGTAAAGAAAGTTTCCACAAACTGTTCGGTTTCCCCGACCGTGATTTTCAGCGTAACGGTGCCCGCACGCGTGGGCGTGAGAATACTACCGCTGATTTCCGCAGAACCCGTTCC
>Ga0073906_1004082_pt1 | contig 15276 bp, 13 predicted proteins | sample Inofromicrocosms_FD_65485 | JGI IMG/M metagenome (GOLD analysis project Ga0073906, IMG submission 65485) | Mouse cecum microbial communities from Vienna, Austria - Inoculum for glucosamine and mucus D2O microcosms | ecosystem: Host-associated > Mammals > Digestive system > Large intestine >... | reverse complement strand
CTCCTCCTGGGCGATGAGCTCCTTCAGCTTTTTTTCGGCGGTATCCGCCTTACGATAGTCGGAATAGTATTTCTGAGCGTTGCGGGAGGGGGTCAGCGCAGGGTCCAAGGGAATATCGATCTCCGGCATTCCCTCCTCAAAGAAGTTTTCCACCCGCACCGAGGCCATCCCCTTTTCCAGGCGGTAAAGATTGGTCTGGAGCAGGTCGCCGTACTGCCGCAGCGTCTCCCGCTGGGTGCTCTGCATCAGCTCCTCCTTTTGGACGGCCATCTTTCGGGTGATGCGCTCGGTGGTGGTCACCAGCAGGCGCAGCAGATGGTTGGAGCGCTGCCGCATCCGCTCCGCCAGGTCCCGCTCGCTGTAAAAGGTGTCCAGCAGGGCGCTGTATCCGTCGCAGCCCTGCGTCAAAAGCGAATGGCCGTATTGGTGGATTTCCAGGAAGGAAAAATCCTTGGGCTTGCCTCCGGTATCAAAGACAACGGTTGGAGAGGCAAGGTCGCTTTGTCCCACAGGACTGCGCAGAATATCCCCCAGCCGCCCCAGTATGAACCGTAGCTTATCCCGCTGACTTTCTGTCAGGGCGGAATAGGGGACGTGCTCGCCCCGGTTGACATAGTGGGCAATCTCCCGCGCCACAATGGGGGAGACGCCCAGCACCGCGTCCATCAGCGCCTTGGCAAGCTCCACATCCCGGCCGCCGTCCAGCCGCGCGATAATCTCCTCCGGCGAAGCGGCGCGGGGGTCCAGCTTGTTCTGCCGCGGGGGGAGGATGTAGGGCATTCCCGGAAGCACCTGCCGCACAGAAGACATCTCCTCGTCCACATGCTTGATGGATTCCATGATGCGGTTGTTCTGGTCTACAACGATAATATTGCTGTGCCGCCCCATGATTTCCGCCGCCACGGTGATCTTCACCATATCCCCCAGCTCGTTCTGGGTCTCGAAAATCAGGTGGACAATGCGGTCCAGGCCCAGCTGGCGTATCTCCACCAGCCTGGCGTTGCCAAGGTGTTTGCGGAGAAACATGCAGAACATGAGCGGGACTTTGGGGTTTTCAAACGCCGCGTTGGTGAATTGCAGACGGGCGGTATCCGCGTTGGCGGACAGCAGCAGTTTGCCGGAGCCGCCCCTCCACCGCAGAACAAAGAGGATTTCCTCCCGCCCAGGCTGAAAGATGCGGTCCACCCGCGCGTCCAATGCGTTTAGAGAAATTTCCTGTACCAGACGGGATAAAAAGGCACCGTCTAAGGCCATAATCAATCACCTGCTTTCAATAGACTGCCCTGATGGGGGGCTGCTGCACAAAGGGGAAGACCGGAAGCTCCGGGAACTGTTCCTCCAGCCTTTTGGCCAGCAGGGGAACAGCCAGGATTTCCGTTCCGTAGTGGCCCCCGTCTATCATCACGATGCCCATGTCCAGGGCGTCCTGGGCGATGTTGTGCTTAATCTCCGAGGTGACAAGGGCGTCAGCCCCTTCCTGAGCGCAGTCGTACAGCAGGGAACTTCCCGCGCCGGAGCAGACCGCGACCCTGGTCAGCGGCTTTTCCTCCAGCCCCTCCCGGCAGACCAGGCCAACGGCTTCCAGCCCCAGCCGCTCCTTTACCTGTCCGGCCAGGGCGTCGGGGGTCAGGGGAGCGGGGAGCATCCCGACACGGCCCTCATAGACCGGACCATTGGGGGATACAAGGCCCAGCCCCGTGACGCCGGTCAGCCCCAGCCGCTTGGCCAGCGCGTCGTTGAGGCCGCCCTTGACCATATCCAGGTTGGTGTGGGCGCTGATGACCGACACCCCATAGCGGATGTATTGGTACACCGCGGACTGGGTATCGATACGCTTGAGGGCGTTGAAGATGATGGGATGGTGGGTGACCACCAGATTGCACCGGTTTTCAAGGGCGTATTGCAGGGCCTCCAGGGTGGCGTCCAGGGATACCACTGCCCCTGTGGGCTCGGTTTCCCCGCTGCCGATGAGCAGGCCGCAGTTGTCGTAGGGCATGGCGGTGGAAAAAGGGGCGAAGCTGTCGATATATTGCACGATTTCTTTTGTTCTCATGTTATAGATGTCTCCTTTTTATAGAGATCAGATCGTCAGGGGGATTTGGTACACCTGTATCTGCCGGCCGTCGGTATACAGCAGCTCCCGTTCCAACCTTCCGCCGCATTTCAGAATGATTTTTCTGGATGCCTCGTTTTCGCTGTAACAGGAAAGCATGACGTCCTCCAAGCCCAGATATGCGGCGTATTTCAGTCCCAGCCGGAGCATCTCCGAGCCGTACCCTTTGCCGCGTTCCGTGGGACGGATACCATATCCGATGTGCCCGGCGTATTGGCGGAGAAAATCGTTGAGCTGGTGGCGGATATCCAGCATCCCCACGGCTTTTCCGTCCTCCCGGCGCACCGCGAAGAATACGGAGGTCTGTACCCAGTGGGACTGTACCGTTTCCGGACGGGAGTTGGCGGCTGTCTTGCAGATCCACTGCTCAAAGGGGAGCGAATCCAGCATAGCCGAGCCATGGAGGATTTTTTCCCCGTACCGGTGGTGTTCCCCAAGGTAATCCTCCGCCATGGAGCGCTGGGACTCATTCGCCTGTATCAGGGATAAGTGCTCCCCCTCCATGCCCTGGAGCCTCCGGTCAATATGGAGCAGCATGGTCCGAAGCGACGCAAGCTCCTGCGGAGTGTCCGGCTTCACGGCGCTTTTTCTGCCCTCCAGCCGGAGCAGAAGCGCTTTTCTTCTCCGGCGCAGATACGCGTTTTCCGCCGGGCAGAACGCACTGGTCTCGCCGATTCGCCCGATTGTGTAAAAGAGGCGGCGCTGTTCCTCTGGTATTTCCATTTTCCCCGCCTCTGCTATGAGGATAGGATAGACGAAGTTGCCGTCCTGGACAGCGTGCTCCTCCAAAATCTGAAACCCGTGGAGATGCAGCCATTCCCGAAGGTGATCCTCCTTGGAGTTGGGCTGGAGCAGATAGCGGATCCCCGCCTGGCCGCTCCACGGAACGCCTGCCAGGATATCCGCAATGGTGTCCCCGCCCATTCCGGCGATGACCGCCTGGCTGAATTCACCGGGGGAGAGCTCCTTCAGGCCGTCGGAGAGGCGGGTTTCCACCTTTTCCTCCATGCGGCAGCGGGCAATGGTGGAGCGGGAATGCTCCAGGGGCATGGGGTTGATGTCGCAGGCAAGGCCTTTGTCAATGCGCCCATGGGCGGCCAGCCATGTCACAAGATACCCGTGGTCGGCGCCGATATCCGCCAGTACTCCGCCGGGACGGACCAGGGAGGCTATCATCTGAAGCCTGGGACTGAGGCGAAATGGCAATTTGGGGAGAGACATTCTATCAACTCCTTTTGTGAAACCAAAACCGGGTTGCTCCTACATACTCAGTATCCTTGCCGCCGTTTCTCTGGCCCGCTTGTAATAGAGTTGGTTTTCGGGTTCTCCTCCGCAGCCGCGTGGGACCGCCTGGAGCCCGTTGAGCTCCTCCTCCAAAAACTCCACATACTCGTTCAGAACAGCCAGGGTGATATCTGCCAGATATCGCTCCCAGCCAGGCTTTTGCCCTAGCCCCTCGTAGTGGGCCTGGAGGAAAGCCTTTCGCAGGCTGTCGTCCATGTAAAAGGGGAAGCCGTATCCCAGGGGGTCCGGCTGCTCGGTCCCATGGGCAATCAGCCGGGCGGCGTCCAGGGCATAGGGCATAACCCCGCCGAAGGCCCAGTCGAGCATATATGCCCGTCCGCCCCGCATGACGGCATTAAACTGGATGAAATCCCCGCTGCTCAGGGTGCGGGGGCAGGTCTCCTGCCGTTCCAGAAATACCCGGTAGGCCGCCGCCAGTTCCGGCTCCCCGGCCAGGCACTGGGCACGCCAGTGGATGCGCTCCATGTACTTTTGGTATCTGCTGCCGTCCAGGCCGCATTCCCAGTAGGCGTTCTGGATTTCCGCCAGGGTTTTGGCGCAGGCCAAGGCCGCTTTCCCGTCAAAGCGCCGTAGGTCCGGCCCGTCGATATGCTCCATCAGCAGCCAAACGCCGTCCTCCCGCTGGGTGTCGCCATAGTACTCTGGGACCGCGAAGCCTTTTTTCAGCAAAAATGTCCGATATAGGTCAGCCTCCCGGCGGTCGGATTTTTTCAGCACAAAGCTCCTTTGGCCTGAACTGATTTTATATACGTTGTATTTTCGTTGATATTCCCCGTCACTGTCGCAGAAGCGCTCCGCGGTCACGGGGCCGAGGTATTCCGCAAATTCGCCTATGGGAAGGGCGTCTCCGGATACCCTTTCAAAATAGATTCCCATAACACATAACAGCCTCCTTTATTGGGTCTCCTGGGAGGGGAGCAGTGATGCCTCCTTTACCGCGAAATGGTAGAGAATGGGGGTACCGAACTGGAGCAGGGTGATTGCCAGCATCCCCAGAACACTGCCCTGGGCAGTCCCCGGCATGGAGGAGACGATAATCACCCCCGCCACCCGGCCAATAGCCAGAAAATAAGCCTTCAGCGCCAGATATTCCGAGCGCCGCTCCTGGCTTTCCGGCAGCTTGCTGACTACATAAAACTGCATACTGGAGCTTGGGTTGAGGGTAAAGCAGGTGAAGAAGGAGTTGCAGACGCTCATCAGCATTACGGTAAAGGCATCCAGCCGCAGCAGCAGGATACAGGTCACGCACAGCAGGCTTGCCAGGGCGGCGAACATATACCGGATGCGGTTGTGGGGGCGGACCAGCCGCCCCAGCAGCCAGCACCCAAAGATGGAGACAATGCCCACCAGCAGGGTGTTGACCCCCACCAGAAATTCACTTTGAATGCACTCAAAGAGCAGGACGTTGAGGAAGAAGGTGAATACCCCCTCCCGGACACCCTTGAAGGTCTCCGCCAGCCCAGCCAGCAGAAAGGGGCGGCTGTGGAGGGCGTCCCGGACCGTCTCCCGGAAGTGGATTTGGCCGGGGATGCGGCGGTCGGGGAGCTTGCGGGTCTGGCGGACGGCAAAGAAGGCGATGACCATAGAGACGCCGAACACCGCGTAGTAGCCGCCCAGCCCCGGAAGGGCGGAGATAATCGCACCGTTGATGACCGGCATTGCCATGGAAATCACACCGGACACCACGCCGCTGATGGAGATGGCAGCCTCCCGGTTTTCGTCGGCGCTGTATTCCAGGGTCATGGTTTGGTTGGCCAGGGTGTAAAAGCCGAAGGAAATCGCGGTGATAACTGAGAGCAGGGGCAGCATCCACACCAGATGGTTCAGGGACAGGAAGAAGACCGCGTAGAACAGGGCCGAGAAGCCCATACCCCACGCGGCGGCCCTGGGCAGGGAACGGCGGCGGATGTAAAAGGCCCCCAGGGTGTAGGCGAAGGGGATGCAGATAAACTGCATCAGATTAAACTTCATGACCAGGGAATTGTCGCCGGTGACGCGGATGAGCAGGGTGTTGGTGAACAGGCTTTTCATGTTGGTGAAAAGTAAGTAGCCCGCGTGCATCTTGACAAATTCCAGATAGGTGCCGGAGACAAGGTCTGCGCCCAGCAGCCGCGCCAGCAGCCGGGAAGCCCTCCGGCGGGGACGGGTGATCTTTTTATCCATAGGTTTCAGTTTTCCTCCTATGCCTTCCGTTTTTGGAGCAGGTGGAAAACCGTGTGGAACACCCCACGAAGGTTGACCACTGTCACCACCAGGAAAATCAAAGCGGAGATCAGGTAACAATAAGGAATTTCATAAATCATTACAGCGGACTGTCCCCCCAGGAGGGCGAGGTTAAGCAGAGTTTTGCCGGAACGGAATTTCATGGGAATCAGCCGCCGGGTGGAAATGCCGCGGACACAGTAGACGGTGATATAGGAAATCATGGTGGCCAGCGCCGCCCCGTTTACCCCCAGCTTGGGCACCAGCAACAGGTTCATCAGGATGTTTGTCACCGCCCCCAGAAGGGTGGTGACAAAGGAGGTGACGCTCTTCTTTTCCACAATATAGACGCTCCCCAGAAAGGTGACAAAGCAGGAGAAGCAGGTGGCCATTACCAGAATAGGAACATACTTCCAGGCGATGTAGTAGCTGGGCTTTCCTAGGGAAAGGAGATAAATCAAAACCTTGCACAGCATAATGCACCCGGACCCGCCGAAGAACAGCAGGGACTGGAAGGAGGAGAAGACGTCGGTGAAAAACTTGGCCAGCTTGGGGTCGTTTTTCTCCACCACCGCGGAGAGCTGCCAGGCCTCGATAAAGATAGTGGAGACAATGGAAATCATGGTGGGGATTTTATAGGCTAGGGCATACATGCCGTTGGCGCTTTCGTCTATCATATAGGTCACCATGTACCGGTCAGAGACATGGGTAATCCACCAGAAGATATTGGCGGGTATCAGGGGAAGGGCGTAGCGGAGCATGGGAAAGAGGACCTTGGCTTTGACCCGTGAAAAATCCACAAACCGGGTGAGCCCCGCAATGGCAATGAGAAACAGCACCGAGCACAGGTCGGAACAGATGGTAGCCAGGACATACCCCACAACTCCCAGCTTAAAGGCCATCAGGTACAGAATGTTGAAGAAGATGACCAACACGGTACACAGCACCCCGTCAAAGGCGTACAGCCGGGGATACAGCGCCCGGACAAAGTTGGTGCAGAGCAGGCGGAAGCACCCCACAAACACATAGATGTACAGCAGAAGGGTATAGGCGTTGATGATCTTCACCTTCAGCAGCAGGGGGATGAAAAAGAGAAAGACCACAAAGCCGAACAGAATGGCGGAGATGCCTGCGGTAAAGACAGCCTTTTTGTTGTAAGCATTGTCCAGGCCGAACCGCAGCACCGCGCTGGCAATCCCCAGGGAGACCAGGGGAATCAGCAGGTTGGCGGTCTGAGTGATCAGATCCACAGTTCCATATTCCGCCTCGGAGAGGTGATAGGTGTAAAAGGGGACCAGAAGGAACACCAGAATCTTAGAACTGAAGGTGCCGATAGAAAAGATTATGGTGTTGGAAAAGAGCTTTTTGTATTTGCGCTCCACAGATCATCCGTCCTATCTAAACAAATTAGAACCTGGATTGATAGCCGGCGTTCACCGGCTGCGAATGCAGGTTCCTATTCCCGGACGGAGAACCACCAGGAAATAAAGGCAAACAGCGCCATCAGGAGAATTGCGATAATCCCCTCCGCCCCCAGGACAAAGCCCGGATAGATGGAGAACAGCGACCCGGCAATCAGGCCCAGAATGGCCATATAGGCGGCCTGGGGGTATTTTTTCATCAGCTTGGAGATGAGCAGCGCCCCCAGCAGCAGACCCACCACACAGCCCGCCGCCACAGGGAGCAGCAGAATGATGTTTAAATCCGAAACGGCGGAGATGATGGTGGAATAGCAGCCCAGGAGAAGCATGACAAAGGAACCGCTGATACCCGGCAGCAGCATGGAAAAGGCGCTGGCAATGGAGGCGAAGAAGAGCTGAATTGTCAGTACTGGAGTGAGCTGGGTCTGGACTGTATTTTCGATAGAATCGCGGTTCAAAAAGGCCAGCAGGAGCATGAGGGCAAAGGCGGCCGCAAAGAATACCACATTCAGCGGAGAGACGGAGGTCTCCCCCTGGGGATTGCGTGCCCGCTTCCAAATCATAGGGATGCTCCCCAGGATAAGGCCGATAAAGGCGAAGTTGGTGGCAATGGGGTAGTTGGCGAGGACAAACTTGATTGTTTTGCTCAGGGCCAGAATCCCCGCCCCGCCGCCCAGGGCCACAGGGAGAAGGAACAGGATGTTCCGCTTGAGGTTTTTAAAGGATATGCTTTCCAAAAGCTTATCGTAAATCCCCAGGATGACAGCCATAGTTCCGCCGCTGACGCCGGGAATCACGTTCGCCACCCCGATGACAGCGCCGTACAGCATTCTTTTTAAAAATTCCATTTTAACTTCCTCCGTTTTTTCAGGCGAGCGCCTGATGGTTCCATCATTTTCATATACCTTTATTATAGTTATTTTAAGGGCGGTACACAACAGCTTTTCGGGAAAAAGAGAAAAATTTACGATTTCATCGAAAATGGCTTGGGGGAGCTGTCCTATTTTGATAGAAAAGTTTTCATCTTGCTTTTGTGCAAAATATATATTATTTCTTGAATTTCTAGGAAAATCCAGTGAATTGACCGCTATATGCGTACTTATCAACCTAAAATGTCCATGTATTACGCACACCCCCAAAGAATTTCTTTTTTCAATATGTCGTGACGCGATTGACTTTCCTGAAAAGAGGGCGTATCATAGAATACGACAGCCAAGGTTCTGAAAAGTGCGGGCTTGCAGAGATAACCGGCAAATCCGCCGCGTCACGGCAATCTGGAATCAGGAAAGGAACGAAGTAACATGGAAATTTCTCAGGTAAAAGACTTAGCGGACCGTTTGAAGGCCAATATCGGCAAGGTGGTCAACGGCAAGGAGGAGGTCACCGACCGGGTGCTCACCGCCCTGTTTGCCTCCGGCCACCTGCTGCTGGAGGATATGCCCGGCACCGGCAAAACCACCCTGGCAAAGGCGCTGGCCAAGTCCATTGAGGCGGACTTTACAAGGGTGCAGTTTACCCCGGACCTTCTGCCCTCCGACCTGACGGGGGTCAACTTCTTCAGCCAGAAGGAGGGGGACTTTATCTTTCGCAAGGGGCCGCTGTTCACCAATATTCTGCTGGCCGACGAGATCAACCGCACCACCCCCCGCACCCAATCAAGCCTGCTGGAGTGCATGGAGGAGGGGCAGGTTTCGGTGGACGGCGCTACATACAAGCTGGGTAAGCCCTTTTTCGTCATCGCCACCCAGAACCCTATTGAGACCCAGGGCACCTTCCCCCTGCCGGAGGCCCAGCTGGACCGCTTTTTCATGAAGCTTTCCATGGGGTATCCCTCCAAGGAGGCGGAGGAGGCCATGCTGGGGCGGTTTCAGCAGGAGAACCCGCTGGACTCCTTACAGCCCGCCGCAACCAAGGAAGAGGTGGTGGAGGCCCGCGAGGCGATTAAACAGGTGCGGGTATCGGATACCACCAGGGGCTATATTGTGGACTTGGCAAGGGCGAGCCGCACCTTTGACAGCGTCCGCCTGGGTCTGAGCCCCCGCGGTGCCCTGGCCCTGATGCGGGGCGCGCAAGTGCGGGCCGCCTTTGACGGTCGGGATTTCGTCACCCCCGACGACGTGAAGAACATCGCCCCCTATATCATGGCCCACCGGATTCTGGTGCGGGGCGGCTCCGCCCTGCGGGACGCGGACACCGCGCCAAAGGCGTTGCAGGGGATTCTGGCGGCTGTCCCTGTGCCGGTGGAAAAATAGGAGGGTCCATTCATGCCCATTATTGTAATACTGTTTATGCTGGCTGTTCTGCTGTGGGGCCAGGCCCGATTATTTGGCAGAAAGGCTTTTCAGAATTTTGAGTACCGGTGTAGCTTCGACCGGCCGGAGGCCTTTGAAGGGGACGAGATAGAGCTGGTGGAGGAGGTTTACAACCGGAAATGGGTGCCCCTGCCCTGGTTCAAAACCGAGATTACCACCAGCCGCTGGCTGGAGTTCGCCGGTTCCCAGTCGGTGGTCACATACAATACCCGCTTTGTGCCCAGCTTTTTCCTGGTGAAGAGCTACCAGAAGGTGACCCGGAGATGGAAGGTAAAATGCCTGAAGCGGGGGATTTTCCCCATCGAAAGCGTAATCCTGGTGTCCACCGACCTTTTGGGACAGAGGGTGGTTTCCCAAAAGGCCGATGTCTCCGCCTCTATCACCGTCCTGCCCCGGACCGTGGACCTGGACCGGATGTTTGTCAGTGCCAGATACCTCCAGGGGGACAATCCGGTCCGCAATCAGTTGATTCCCGACCCCTTTTATGTCTCCGGCGTGCGGGAGTACCAGCCCTCCGACCCCATAAAGAACATCCACTGGAACGCCACCGCCAAGCTGGGGCGGATTATGATACGCAACATGGAGTACACCACCCGCCAGAACATCACAGTGGTGCTCAATATGCAGTCCCGCCAGTTTGAACAGGGGGAGGCCATCGACCAGGAGAGAATGGAACAGTGTATCCGTGTGGCGGCAACCCTGCTGGAGGAAACCCTGGAAAACAGCCTTCCCGTTTCCCTGGCCTCCAATGCCTCCCTGAACGGGGTGGACAAGGAGACCTTTGAAAGCGTGCAGAACTTTGGACGGGAGCACATCCTCAGCCTGCTGCACACCCTGGCCTGCTTCCCCAAAGGGAGCAGTCTGGATTTTCCCTCCTACCTGGACACCAGGGGGGAGGTATTCCCCTCCACCGATATCCAGATTGTCACCCCTTACTTATGCGATGAAATCTATGACTACGCCCGTATCGCCATGAGGGAGGACAAACGGGTGACGGTTTTTCTGGTGGGATTCCCTCCCGCCGGTATGCCCGATGATATTGAGATTAATGTTTTGAAGGAGCTTGCTGTTTCTCAGGATGAAACGGACGGCGTTTCCGGGAAGGAGGCATCGGGGCAATGAAGCCGGAAGAGAACCAAGAGCAGAATAAAAATGTGTTGTTTATCTTTTTAAAGGGGTTGTCTGTGGCGTTTCAGCCCCTTTGCGTCCTGCCGCTGCTGGCACTGAGCGGAATATTGTTAAACGGCGGTGTATTCGGATGGCCCCAGATGGCGACCGCCTTTTTGGGAGTACTGCTGGCCGGGGCGGGGGGCGCGCTCGTCGGCGGGCTGCTCTGCCTGTACGCCCAGAGGCCTTCTGTCAATGAAAATGTGACAAAATTCCTGCGGGTGATGATGTTTATCTCCGCGCCTGTCTTTTCCTTGGCAATTACCCTGCTGCTTTGGCCCCAAAGCGCGCAGATAGGCGCTGTAGAATGGCCGGGGCTTCCCCCTGATTTTGCGTGGCTTATCTTTTTGTTGGCCAATACAGCGGTGCTTGCAGCGGGATGGACGCTGACCGCCAGAAATATGCCTGGAAGCTATACCACCTCCTTTGCCCTGAACCATCTGGTGCGGGGGGCACTGGTCTATGTGATTTCCATGGGCTTTATCTACTTTTATGGCAGTGAAATCCCCATTATCTTTAACATCTCAACCCTTTCCCTGCCCTTTGGCTTGATGGTGGTGATGGCGCTTATCCTGCTCAACCAGGGGAACATCGACAGCATGATGGAGCGCAGGCGGCACAACAAGGCCTCCCTGCCCGGCAGGATACGGGTTTACAACCTGATTATGGTCTCCGGCATTCTGGCGGTTATCTTTGTCAGTCTGTTGTTTGGCAACCAGATTTTTGCCGCCCTGGTGTGGGTGGGGAAAAGGCTTCTGCTGCTGGTTGTCTATATTGTCATGGGCATCCTCTGGCTGCTGGGGCGGGGACAGCAGGACGGCGATGCCGGGGCCGGAGAGGGAAAACAGGATACCGCTATCTACGAGCAGCTTGCAAGGGGGGCGTCCACCAATCCCTGGTGGAACATCCTCTATCTGGTGCTGATTGGGCTTGCGGTTTATCTGCTGGTCAGCAACCGCAAGGCGATTTTCAGGAGCATTCGGGACTGGTTCAGCCGGATTGGCGCAGCAATCTACAACTTCCTCATGGGCCGGTTCCAGTTCCGGGACCTGGGCGCGGAGGAGGGGTACTACACCGACGATGTGGAGGTGCTGACCCAGGACGATCGTCCCCAGGAATCCGCCGCCTTCCACAACAAACGGGAGCTGAAAAAGGCGCTGAAGCAGTGGCAGAAGGTCACTGACCCGGTGCAGAAGGTCCGAGACGGCTACCGCCTGATGGTGATGACCTCCAAGACGGGGGAATCCGGGGTGGTATCCAGCGACACCACCGGGCAGATTTTAGGGAAAAACCGGGAAACCCCCATGGAGCCTATTTTCAAACAGATGAACCCGGTTTACGACCGGGTGCGGTACGGAGACATTGCCCCCAGCGCGGAGGAGGTCTCCGCCGTGGGGAAGGAGATAGAGGCCGCCTTTGAGAGCGGCGGCGTCGCCATGAAGAACCTGGCCGGACAGATGGAACGGGAGAAAAAGTCCGCCAGGGAAGCGGCGAAAAATGTGAGGAAAAAATAGGCGGAGGCGTTTTAAAATGGCGGTTTAGGTTTTGCTGGACAGTGTTATGAGCAGGGGAGGCAGTAAAAGATGAAACCAAAGAAAAACTGGGGTCACGGACTTCTATTCCATGTTTTGAAGGGAATGGCAGTGTCATTTATACCACTTTGCATCCTGCCCCTGCTGGCGATAATCAATCTGACACTGAGAGGGGGAATTTTCGACTGGCCTCAGATGGGGAGTGCCTTGGTTGGGGCATTTGTGTCAGCCCTTGGAGGTGTACTGACAGGCTGGGCTGTTTGTCTGTACGACCGGAAATCTGACGCATTGGCAGGGATTTCTGCTATACTGCACCTGATGATTCATATTTCCGCCGTTATTGTATGCCTTTGTTTCTCCTCGTTGTTGTGGCCTATCAACGCGGAGAATGGGGACACTATTATCCGGAGCGGGATGCATCTGGCACTTACCACAGGTGTTTTGGCGGCGGGCTGGATTATGACGGCAAAAAGTATGCCGGAGAGATACACGGCTATCTTTAGTTTACAGCGGTTTTTGCAATATACCATGGTGTATATCGCTGTACTGCTGTTTATACCTGCTTTAAACCGTGTTTTCCCTGTGCGGTTTAATATCGCAACGCTGTCCTTGCCCTTCGGCGTGATGGCCCTCTTCTCGGTCATCCTGATGAACCAGGGAAATCTTGACGGGATGATGGAACGCAGGCAGCACAGCAAGGAGCTTCTTCCTGAAAAGATTCGAGTGTATAATTTGCTTATGATTTCCGGACTGCTGCTCCTCATGACTTTGGGGCTGGCTTTTGGTGAGGGATTTTTTGCCGCCGCGATTAGGTCGGGGAAGAAGCTGCTGCTTGCAGGTCTCTATGGAATTTTAGACTTTTTGGGGATACCAGAGGGACAGGCTGTACAGCGAGACTGGGGACAGACAGATCCAAGATTCGGTGCGGGAACGCCAAATTCTTACATTTTGCGATTCCTTGCTCAAAAGGCGAGAACCAATCCTTGGTGGAATCTGCTCTTCCTTTTGCTTGCTTTGATATTGGCTTATGTACTCTACTCAAACTGGAGGGCGATTTTAAGCCATTTCAGAGAGCGTATGATTGAGATTGGCAGCGCATTCTGGGATTTTCTGATGGGACGGTTTCATTTCCGGGAAATTGGAGTGGAGAAGGGAGATTATACAGATAAGGTGGAGGAACTGTTACATGAAGATAATCAGCTGGGTTCTGCTGTTTTCCGCAGAAGCAGAGAGATGAAAAGAGTTGTAAAAGAGTGGCGGAGGACAGATGATCCAGTGAAAAAAATAAGGGACGGCTATCGTCTGTTGATTGTGCTAGCCAAAACGAGCGGCTCTGACATCGTTTTCAGCGACACAGTCAGCCAGATTTTAGAGAAAAATCGGGAAACTCTGTTGGGGTCAGCCTTTGAGAGGGTTAATCCAATCTATAATCGGGTTAGATATGGAGAAATGATGCCGAGTGCAGCGGAGACTGCTGCCGTTGGAAGGGAAATCGAAAGAGTATTTGAAAGCGGCGGCATTGCCATGAAGAACCTGGCGGGGCAGATGGAACGGGAGAAAAAGGTCGCCAAGGAAGCGGCGAAAAATGTGAGGAAAAAATAGGCGGAGGCGTATTTGAAAATGGCGGTTCAAATCTTAGTCAGCAGTATTCTGGAAATCCTTCTGTTCGGCTTGATACCCTTTTTCTGGTGGCTGATTAGGTGGCGGAAAAAGGAGGGGTTTCTCTCCTGGCTGGGCTTCCGGAGGGTGGAGCGCAAAAAGGAAGCCGCGCTGTATTCGGCGGTCATAATGATTGTCTTTTTCGCGGTGGGCTGCTTTGCGCTGTATCTTATCAGGGATGTGGAATCCGCGGTTTCGCAGTTTGAGGGTCTTGGCTTTGCCAGATTGCCCGCCGTGGTGCTGTACGCCATGCTGAATACCTCCCTGCCGGAGGAAATCTTTTTCCGGGGCTTCCTGTTGAAGAGGCTGGCAAACGTCTTCCCCTTCCCCACTGCCAACATGATGCAGAGCATTGTTTTCGGTATGCTCCACGGGATGATGTTTATCGTCTATGTGGGGTTGGTCAGGGGGATTCTCCTGGTTATCTGCACCGGGGGAATCGCTTACGCGATGGGGTATGTCAACGAGCGGAAGGCCAACGGGGCAATCTATCCGAGCTGGATGATCCATTTTGCCAGCAATTTGTTTTCAGGGGTGCTTTCGCTGTTTTCTGTGATTTAGGATAAACTTAGGAACAGCCATAAAATCAGGGTTAAACTGGTTTTATGGCTGTTTCTATGAAAATTAAGATGAATCATATAGTTGTATTTATCCTATAAAAAGTGTATAATGGATACAGGAGGTGATATTGATGATGCTCGATACCAATGTTTTGGTTTCCATGACCGAAGCCAACCGGAATTTTTCAAAGGTGGCCCGTTTGGTGGATGAACGGGGGATGGCGGTGATTCTAAAGAACAACAGCCCGCGCTACGCGTTGATTGATTTCTCTGAATGTGACAGGTTTCTGGAATACCGCAGGAACTTGATTGAAAAAACTGCTGACCGGGTCATTGAAGAAAATTTGGAGGCCTTTCAGGAGTTGGCGAAATGATCAATTTAACTGTAGATGAAATACAATTACTGCATAAAAAGCTAATAAAGGCAACAGGCGGACTCTCTGGTATACGAGATTTAGGACTTCTGGAATCAGCTGTTTATGGTGCAATGCAGTCCTTTGGAGATGAAGAGGCGTATCCTAAGCCGGAACAAAGGGCTTCCCGTTTGGCTTATGCAATTACACAGAATCATCCTTTTCTCGACGGAAACAAGAGAACGGGCATGATGGCCATGCTTATGACATTGAGACTTAATAACGTGGAACTGCTGTATACCCAGCAAGAGTTAATACAGCTTGGTTTGTCTGTGGCAGATGGCTCAAAGGGTTATCATGAAATATTGGAATGGATTTATAGTCATAAGGAGAACGCAGATACACATGAAGCTCGAATTATCATGGAGGGCTTGGAAGACATGAAAGCGGGCCGGACCGTTGACGGTGATGCTGCCATTAACAATATCAGAAAAAAATTTAAGATATAAGGACAGCCATAAAATCACGTAACGGTTGATTTTATGGCTGCTTTTTATTGGTTTAAAAAACCTGATGTTTGGTGAATACCCTATAAGAACCCACACTTCCAACCAGGACAAACGCCGCCGCCGCAGGTACCGCCCATACCGCG
>Ga0073906_1004077_pt1 | contig 15294 bp, 14 predicted proteins | sample Inofromicrocosms_FD_65485 | JGI IMG/M metagenome (GOLD analysis project Ga0073906, IMG submission 65485) | Mouse cecum microbial communities from Vienna, Austria - Inoculum for glucosamine and mucus D2O microcosms | ecosystem: Host-associated > Mammals > Digestive system > Large intestine >... | reverse complement strand
CGGACAGTACGGTATGGTCGGTACTACCTTCTCCGTTACTCATGCAAAATTACGTGCTGTGCCCGACATTCGCAAACATCCATACATTAATTATAGTTAAAACTGTCGGGGTGCCAAAATACCATATTTATAATAGAGTATGCAGCGCGACGTTATAGATAAGTAGTCGTATGGTGGAACCGTGCAACAGCAAGCATATGTAGTCATGCGGTTACGAATTAAAAACGATTATAGGAAACAAAAGTTGAATTTGCTTAAGAGAAAGATATTGTTGCCCGTCATGGTCATGGCATTGGCTGTGGTTGATACGGCATATGCGGAGGATTCGTCGTCGGCCTACTCGTTTCTGAACATACCGGCGTCGTCGCATGTCTACGGACTTGGGGGCAACAATATCTGCATCATAGGGGAGGATGTGCTTCTTGCCGACCAGAATCCGGCGCTCATAGGACCGGAGCTGGAGAAACAGGTTGCCGTGAACTATATGTTGTGGCAGACCACGGGGAATTTCGCCGGCGTGAAATATGGTATGGCTGCCGACGACCACAGTGCCTGGGCAATAGGACTGCGATACCTCAACTATGGCAAATTCGACGGCTACGACGAGTTCGGAACTCCCACGGGCACGTTTACGCCTTCCGACCTTATCATAGAAGGGACATATTCGCGCGACATCAGCGACCGCTGGCGTGGTGGTGCCAACCTCAAGATGGTGTACAGCTCTTATGAGCAGTACAAGGCTTTCGCAATAGCCGCCGACCTCGGCGTGAATTATTACGACCCGGAGCATGACCTCTCGTTCTCCGTGGTACTCAAGAACATGGGCGGTCAGGTGAAGCGTTTCACGGAGCGTTATGCCCGTCTCCCTTTCGATGTGCAGATAGGATATATGCAGACTCTCGGCAGGTCGCCCATCCAGCTGTCGATTACCGCTCACGATCTTGTGCGCTGGAGAATACCTTACTATTCGTACACCAATGGCGACAATGGCGAGACCATGGTGTATAAGAACGGGTTTTTCCGCAACTTCTTCCGGCATCTGATATTCGGCCTGCAATATCAGCCGAGCGACAGATTCTACGCCGCGCTGGCCTACAATTACAAGACAGCCAGCGACATGAGCAGCTACAACCACAGTTTCCTGTCGGGATTCTCGCTGGGTATAGGATTCAAGGTGAAGGGTTTCAGTGCCGATGTCTCCTATGGCATTCCACACAAGTCGGGAAGCACCCTCAGCATCAACATGGCCTACACAATCTCATCACTGATGGAGTAAGGACTTTAAGGTCATTAAGGTCTCTAAGGTCATTAAGGTCATTTTAGTGACGAGGCCAGGATGTTCTCGAGGTCGATGGCTTTTACTTTCAGGCGGAAATTGCCTTCCTCGGCCACGGAAATGCCGCCTGTCTCCTCGCTCACCACAATACATATGGCGTCGGTGACGGTACTCATGCCGAGAGCCGCCCGGTGGCGAAGTCCCAGGTTCTTGGGTATGTTCATGTCGTGGCTCACCGGAAGGATGCATCCCACGGAGGCTATCCTGTTGCCGGCTATTATCATGGCGCCATCGTGCAGCGGAGAGTTCTTGAAGAAGATATTCTCGATAAGCCGCAGGTTTACATCGGCATCAATCTCGTCGCCGGTCTTCTCATAATCAGTCAACGGCATCTTGCGCTGAATCACAATCAGGGCTCCGGTCTTGCTTTTCGACATTGACATGCAGGCGTATACCACATTCATAATCAGCGTGTGTTCACGCTCGTCGTTCTTGTCGTGGCGGAAAATCCGTTTTACCCGCGACAACTTCCCCGGGCCGCCGATATCTATGAGAAACCTCTTGATTTGGTCCTGGAACAGAATTGCCAGCACAATAAGGCCTATGCTCATGAACTTGTCGACGATAGTACCGGTAAGGCGCATGTCGAAGATTTCATATGCCACAACCCATATGGCTATGAAAGCGAGAACGCCGTAAAACAGAGACAGCGTGCCGCTGTTTCTCATCAGCCGGTAAAGATAGAACAGCAGCAGGGCTACTATCAGAATGTCTATAATGTCTTTTATGCCGAAGTCAATCACGTCAAAGGGTCTTGTTGTGTGTCAAAGGTTCTGATTTGGAAAGGGGAGGGAGCGTTTTGGGATAGCAGATAGAAAATGCGGCAAGCCTGAACGGCGGGGCGGACGTCGTGCACTCGTAGTATGTCGGCGCCGTTAGCGATAGCGAGGGTATTTGCGGCCACAGTGGCGTCGCCGGCCTCCTCGGGAGTGATGCCAAGGGGTTTCCAGAGCATCGTCTTGCGCGACAGCCCTGCAAGTACGGGGCATCCTGTCTGATGGAACATGTCAAGCGCGGCAAGCAGGCTGTAGTTCTGACCGACGGTCTTGGCGAAGCCGAAGCCCGGGTCGACGATTATGTCATGGACACCGGCCTGGCGGAAGTCGTCGACCTTGAAGGCCAGGTCGCTCAGGACATCTGCGCAGACATCGGAATAGTCGGTAAGCTGCTGCATCGTGGAGGGAGTGCCGCGGGTGTGCATGAGGATATACGGTACGCCGAGTTCCGCCACGGTGTCGCGCATCTCCGGGTCTAGGGTGCCTCCCCCTATGTCGTTGATGATGTCGACGTTGAACTCGCCGACCACCTTCCGGGCAATGTCGGCACGGAAAGTGTCGACAGATATTACGGCGTCGGGGTCGCAATGGCGGATATCCTCGAGAGCGGCGGCCAGACGGGAATACTCCTCGTCGGCGGAGACCTCGTCGGCGCCTGGCCGCGTGGAGAAAGCGCCTATGTCGAGGATGTCGGCGCCGTCGGCCAGCATGGCCGTGGCCACAGCGCCGCAACGGCCAATGCTCCGGCTCCCGGCATAGAAGCTGTCGGGGGTAGCGTTGATGATACCCATCACCCTGGGCGTCGAGAAGCCCATCAGACCGCCACGAAGCCTTATTGTATAGTCCCTCTTTCCTTGCATGTTGCGAAGTTAACGCTTTTTTTGCTCATATTAAAAAAAATCGCTAACTTTGCGTCCGGTTTGGCAATCTCTGACGCGACACAGCCCGCGAGGCTTCTTTATGCAGCGCGTTTATATTGCCTGATAAATAATAATAGCGAAATGGATCTTATAAAGATTGCGGAGCAGGCATTCGCCACTCCCGAGAAGAAAGTAGATGATTTCGGTCCGGGCGACACCATCACGGTAGCCTACCGAATCAAGGAGGGTAACAAGGAACGTATCCAGCAGTACCGTGGCGTTGTGATCAAGATCAACGGCCAGGGTACCAAGAAGCGCTTTACCGTTCGCAAGATTTCCGACGGAATAGGCGTGGAGCGTATCTTCCCCATGGAATCGCCCTTCATCGAGTCGATCACTACCAACAAGCTTGGTAAGGTGCGTCGTGCTAAACTTTATTATCTGCGTAACCTCACCGGCAAGAAGGCCCGTATCAAGGAGCGTTACGCCAAGAAAGCATAACAGGCTTTCATACCGACAGACAACATAAGGGCGTGTCCGGACTGCGGACCCGCCCTTGTGTGCATAAAGTATAGTAAATCGAAAAAGAAAAAGTATATAGACATGTCACAGAAAGCAATGCTTATCATCCTCGACGGTTATGGTCTTGGCGACCATAAGAAGGATGACGCCATCTACAATACGCCCACGCCCTATATGGACAGGCTAATGGCCGAGGAACCTCATTCGAAGCTTGAGGCAAGCGGCGAGAATGTGGGACTCCCCGACGGCCAGATGGGCAATTCCGAGGTGGGACACCTCAATATAGGCGCCGGCCGCGTGGTTTATCAGGACCTTGTGAAAATCAACCGGGCGATTGCCGACGGCTCTTTTGCCAAGAATCCGGAAATAATCAGTGCCTTCAGCTATGCCAGGGAGCACAATGTACCCATCCATTTCATGGGTCTTACCTCTGCCGGAGGCGTCCACTCGAGCCTCGACCATCTGTATGCCCTGTGTGATACGGCCAAGAGCTACGACCTGAGCCGCGTGTATCTGCACTGTTTCATGGATGGCCGTGACACAGATCCCAAGAGCGGCGCCGGATTCCTTAAAGAAGTTCAGGAGCACTGTGCCCAGTCGGCCGGAACCATCGCCACTGTCTGCGGCCGTTATTACGCCATGGACCGCGACAAACGCTGGGAGCGCGTCAAAGAAGCCTACAACCTCCTCGTGTACGGCGAGGGTAAAGGAGCCACCGACATGGTGAAGGCCGTGGAGGAATCCTATGCCGAGGGCGTCACCGACGAATTCATCAAGCCTATCGTCAACGAGAATGTGGATGGCCGCATAGGCGCCGGCCATGTGGTGATTTTCTTCAATTACCGCAACGACCGCGCCAAGGAGCTTACCACCGTGCTCACTCAGCATGCCGAGGATGGCATGAATCCGATACCCGACCTGCAGTATTACTGCATGACTCCCTACGACGACTCCTTCAAGGGAGTGCATATCCTTTTCGCCAAGAGCGATGTTCCCGACACGCTCGCCGAGTACCTGTCGGGTCAGGGCAAGAAGCAGCTGCATATAGCTGAGACGGAGAAGTACGCGCATGTTACGTTCTTCTTCAACGGCGGGCGCGAGGCACCTTTCGAGGGCGAGGACCGCATTCTGGTGCCGAGTCCTAAAGTTGCCACCTATGACCTGCAGCCCGAGATGAGCGCTCCCGAGGTTACGGAGAAGCTTGTGGACGCCATCGACAGCGACAAGTATGATTTCATCGTGGTGAATTTCGCCAATGGCGACATGGTGGGGCATACCGGTGTCTACGCCGCCATACAGAAGGCTGTGGACACTCTCGACACTTGCGTGGAGAAAGTGGTTGAGGCCGGCAAGAGAATGGGATATGAGATGGTGATTATCGCCGACCACGGCAATGCCGACCACGCCCTTAACGAGGATGGCACGCCGAATACGGCGCATTCGCTCAATCCGGTGCCATTCATTTACATCGGCAGCCATAAGGATGCCAAGTGTGCCGACGGCCGTCTGGCCGACGTGGCTCCCAGCATCCTGCATCTCATGGGCCTCTCGAAGCCTCAGGACATGGATGGCAAAAACCTCGTAACATTCTGACACATGAAGCGTGCCGACTCAATATCCGCAAGGATATACGGAACGACGCTGCGCATAATGATGCTCGTGCTTGCCGGAGCCTTCGCCATGGCTCTGCATGCCGAGCATCTTGTGCTTCTCACCACCAACGACACCCACAGCAACATCGATACCGACCGGAATGGCGTGGGTGGCATCCTCCCGCGTATGGCCGTGATCGATTCGGTCAGAAAGGCTGAGAAGAATGTCCTCCTTATCGATGCAGGCGATGCCGTGCAGGGCACCCTCTATTTCAAATATTTCCATGGCGATGTGGAATATCCGCTCTTCAACATGATGAAGTATGATATCCGCATCCTGGGCAACCATGAGTTCGATAATGGGATAGATCAGCTTGCCCGCTATTGGAAAGGGGTTAAGGCCGACAGGCTGTCGGCCAATTATGATTTCAGCCGTACTCCGGCCGCCGGCCTTTTCAAGCCTTACGTGATCAAGAAAATCGGAAGGCGGAAAATCGGGTTCATTGGCATCAACGTGAATCCTGCGAGTCTTATATCCAAGGCCAACACGGGCGACATGGGTTTCACGCCGGCGATAGCCAGTGCCAACAAGTGGGCCGATTATCTCAAGAATCGGGAGCATTGCGACCTCGTGGTGGCAGTGTCGCACATAGGCTATAAGACAGACCCCGACAAGGAGGATGACGTGCGCATGGCGCAGCAGTCGCGTAACATCGACCTAATTATCGGCGGCCATTCGCATACGTTTGTCGACCCGGGACATCCCGACGCCACTCCCTGCTGGATCAGCAATGCCGACGGCAAGCCGGTGCTCGTGACGCAGACTGGAAAGTATGGCCGGAATGTAGGGTATATCAACATCGACCTCGACCGTCTGGCCGACCGTAAGTTCGTGTATGAGTACATACCGGTCACCGACAGGTTCAGCCCGTCGGCTTACAATAAGGAGATCATAGATTTTATGGCACCTTACCGTGCCAAGGTTGACAGTGTGAACCAAGTGGAGGTGGGCTACAGTCTTGCCGCCTGTCGCAATGGAGTCGCCACCGGGGCTTTGGCCAACTGGACCGCCGACATGGGGATGTGGGTCGGCATGCAAATAGCCGACAGCCTGCGCAGTGTCGGCCGCGAGATACCTGCTGTAGACTTCGCCCTTATGAATGTGGGAGGCATCCGCCAGCCAATGCCCGAGGGCGTGGTCAGCGAGGGACTGATTCTCAGCATGTTCCCTTTCAGCAACAGGATGATGCTCATAAGCATCAAGGGGAGCGACCTTATCAAGACGTTCGGTATTGTGGCTCCCAAGGGAGGCGAGAGCGTCAGCGATGAGATAAGGGTGCTCACGGATGCCGACGGAAAGATGACCGGCGTGACCGTCAACGGCAATGCCATGGACCCCGACAGGGAGTATACCGTGCTGACTATTGACTACATAGCTGAGGGCAACGATGACATGACCCCCATGGCCAATCATGAGAAACTATGGGTTGACAGTCAGGAACTTGGTTGCCGTGTGCTGCAATATATGGCGCACACGGCACGGATGGGGATACCTGTGAGTCCGGATACGGCGCCCCGTTTCCTTAGAGATTACCGCACTTTGAAACAATGAAGTAGCAGCTTCAATAACAAACCAAGGGCGATGAAAGAAGCCCGGAAAATAATGATAGAGGTCGTCGTGACGCTGTTGGCAGTCGCGACGGCCTCATGCGTTAGTGATGGAGATCGACGAGTGGTGGCCAGCTGGAAGGCGGAGGTTGAGAAATCGGATATCACGGCGGCCACGCGGCAGTGGGCCGACTCTGTGGCCATGACCATGGATACGGCGGCATTGGCGGCGCAGACACTAATGCCGGCGGTATATGCCGCCGACGATGTATGGACCATGAGGCAGCTTGCCTGCTATGCCGAAAGGGGGGTGGGGGGTATAATACTGCTGAAGGGAAACACGTCGGCGGCCGCGCATATCGCCGACACTCTGTCGCGGATTTCGCGTGTGCCCCCTTTCATGGCTATAGATGCCGAATGGGGTCTTAATATGCGGCTTGAGGATGCTCCGGCATTTCCAGCCAACGGAAGGCTGTCGCCCAAGGTGGAAGACCAGCTGATGTATGAGTATGGCCGTGAGGTGGCGCGGGAATGCCGCCAGATAGGCATAGATATGGTGCTGGGTCCGGTGCTGGATGTCAGCGACAGCAATACGTTCATAGGAGTGAGGAGTCTTGGCGGCGACCCTCGGCGTGTCTCTGAGCTGGGACTTGCCTATGGTCGTGGATTGCACGACGGCAATGTGGTGGCCGTGGCAAAGCATTTTCCGGGACATGGCTGTGTGGGCACCGATTCGCATCATGGCAAGGGAATGGTCATGGCCAGTCTCCAGCGGCTCGACACGGTGGATCTTGTCCCCTTCCGGGCGTGGACTGAGGCAGGTATGCCGGCGGTTATGGCGGGACATCTTGCGGTGCCGGCCATCGACTCGCGGATGCTCCCGGCGGCGGTGTCGCCGACCGTTATCGGCGATCTCCTCCGCGGCGACCTCCGCTTTGACGGGCTCGTCCTGACCGATGCCCTCAATATGGGGGGTGCCGAAGGTTATGGCGCCGACAAAGCCTTGGCCGCCGGAGCCGACATTGTGCTCGCCCCGGCCGATACCGACAGAGAAATTTCGAATGTCATCAATGCCGTGCGTGAAGGGAGACTGCCGATGGAACAACTGCGCCGGCATGTGGCCAGAATACTCTTCTATAAGCTGCTGTACAGGCAGACAGAGTCGGAATCTCTTGCCCCTATACGCGTAAAGGCCACTGACTCCATCGCTTCGCGCCTGTCAGGCAGATAAGGAACAGAGCCTAAGAATATCCCGTAGATCCGGGGCCTTTACATATTCCCGTTGTCGTGAAAGGAGTAGAAGCCGTTCACAGTGACGATGAGATGGTCAAGGAAACGGAACTCGAGAGTCTTGCAGGCTTCTCCGAATTTGTTGGTAATCTGCTGGTCGGGTCCCGAAGGGCGGCATATTCCCGAGGGATGGTTGTGGCATAGAATTATGGCCTGCGCATTGATGGCGAGTGCCTGGCGCAGAACTTTCTTGATGTCGAATATAGTGGCCGTGGCGCTTCCTTCTGAAATCTTCATCTCGCCTATGAGCCGGTTGCTGTTGTTGAGGAAGAGTGCCCACATCTGCTCATGGTCAAGATTTGCGATGCGGAAGCGCATGAAGTTGTAGATTTCTTCAGAAGATTTGAACTGAGTAAGGTCGCTGAGGTTTTCTCGCGTATATCGTCGCATGATCTCGAGCATGGTGCGTATTTCCAGCACCTTTACCGGGCCAATGCCTGGAATGCTCTTGAGTTCGTCGTCCGACATCCTTTCAAGAAGGGTGAATTTGTTCTGACGGCTCTGCATGAGTTCGGCGGCTATGCGGGTCACGGGGAGACCCGGCTGCCCGGTTCGCAGCACTATGGCCAGAAGCTCGGCGTTGCTCAGTGCCTGAAGACCATATTTCTCGGCCTTCTCACGCGGCTGTTCCTCTTTGTTGAAATCCTTGACAGTCAGCGGCTTGGCATTCTCTTGCCCGAACTCATCCATAATAGTGTCAGAGACCTTCGTTCTTGCCTTTGCGTATCTCTATTTCCTTAGCCTGGTCGCGGCCATGGCCAAGGATAATCTTGTCGGCATATGCCTTTATGAACCCCGTGCCGTAACCGGTGAGCTGCACCATTGCGGCGGCGACTCCCATAGTGGCTATCTTGAGCGACCGGTTTTCGATAAGGCCGCCAATCCAGAGGGCAATGATGTACAGGGCGAGCGGAATCAGGAGCCAGCGGCACCATATGCTGCCTATTATGAGCCCTAAGGCACCTATGGTGAATATTGCCGGCAACCAGTGCACAAGCTTCATGGAACCGGGATAAAGCAGCTCGAGAGTGATGCGCGACATGCCGAACACGTGCACCTGTTTCCAGAATTTGCGGAAGTCAACACGGCGCTTGTGGAATACCCTGACCTCCGGGTAGAGAGTTATGGAGAATCCTACCAGACGTATGCGGGTGCTCATGTCGATGTCCTCGCTGAACATCTCGCGGAAACCGCCAGTCTTTTCCCATACTTTGCGGGAGAAGCCCATGTTGAAGGTGCGTGGTGTGAATTTCTCCATAGACACCTTACCGCCGCGGATACCGCCGGTGGTAAGGAAAGAGGTCATGGCGTAGTTTATAGCCTTCTGAGTGTCGGAGAAAGACTCATGCGCCGCGTCGGGGCCGCCGAAGCAGTCGGCGGGACGGGCAGCCAGACAGCTGCGCAATGTGGCTATATAGTCGGGAGGGAGGATGCAGTCGGAGTCGACAAATATGAAGAAGTCGCCGCGGGCATGTTCCAGACCATAGTTGCGGGCTATGCTGCGGCCTTCGTTCTCCTTATGGAAATACTGAAGGCGGAGGGTCGGGTGACCCTTCGCCTTCATGGTTCCATCGTGTGAGAGGTCGTAATCGAGGCAGGGGATGGTGGAGCCATCCTCTACGATTACGATTTCGAAACCGTTGTCGGTCTGAGCCTCGAGACTGCGCAGCAGGTCTGCCACTTCGTCGGGCCTGTTGTAGACCGGCACGATAATAGAGAAGAGGATATTTGAAGCATTATCGGCCATGGGCAACGGTTGTATTGTCAAACAGAAAGTCAGGCTTTCACGCGGCCCACATAGCTGCCGTCGCGGGTGTCAACCTCTATGAGTTCGCCTTCGTTGATGAAGAGGGGCACTTTGACAGTGGCGCCGGTCTCGACGGTTGCAGGCTTGAGGGTGTTGGTGGCGGTGTCGCCTTTAAGCCCAGGCTCTGTATACGTGATCTTGAGGATGGTCTTCAGCGGCATCTCGGCGTAGAGCACGGTGTTGGTGGAGGCGTCGCGCACCACTTCCACGGTGTCGCCTTCCTTCATATAGGCAGCGCCGGTAACCAGCTCCTTGCTGATGGGTATCTGGTCGAAAGTCTCGTTGTCCATGAAGATGTCGTCCTCGCCCTCGGTGTAGAGGAACTGGTAGGGACGGCGTTCCACGCGTACATCCTCGAGTTTCTCGCCGATGTTGAAGCGGCGTTCTATCACGCGGCCGTCAACAACATCCTTGAGCTTGGTGCGCATGAAGGTATTACCCTTGCCGGGCTTTACATGCAGAAATTCTACACAGAAATAAAGACGGCCATCAAGACGGATGCACGACCCGTTCTTGATGTCTTGAGCGTTCATCATTGTATGTTTAGCTTTTTAATTGATGTTTTCGGTTTATCGCTGCAAAATTAGTAAAATTCCCTAAGATGTGCAAACGGGGCAAAGGTGAAAACATGGTGAAATCCCGGTGAAAAGAGGGGTTATGAGGGAATAATCGTGGATGAAAATCAGTCGGGATTTGTGAGAGTCGCAAAAAATTGCTAATTTTGCAACCGATTGCCGCCAATGGCGGTTTTGCGTACGTAAAATAAATACCACAAATAAGATGAAAAGGACTTTTCAACCCTCGAACCGCAGGAGAGTTAACAAGCATGGATTCCGTCTGAGAATGGCTACGAAGAGCGGCCGCAAGGTACTTGCCGCCCGTCGTGCCAAAGGCCGTCACTCCCTGACTGTTTCTGAAAACATCGCCGGCAAGTAAGAGTTAGCTCTTGCTGAGGCATCTTCAAGGAAATTCAAGCTCTGTCTCCACGACAGGGCTTTTTTTAGGGCTTTTTGTTAAGGAACACGCTCTTATGGCTGAGGATAGTAATATAGGGCATGATACGGAGAGCGGCATGTACACGGGGGAACGGCTTGTCGGCAGGCCGGCCATCTCAGTGGTTATGCCTGCTTACAATGTTGAAGATTACATCTCCGAGGCCATAGATTCCGTGATGGGCCAGACGTTTGGCGACTGGGAACTTATTATAGTCAACGATGGCTCCACCGATTCTACACCTCAGATAGCCGCCTCATACGCCGCGCGTGATTCGCGGATACGTGTGCTTGATATGCCGTCTCCATCCGGCAGTGCATACCAGCCTCGCAAGATGGCTATTCTTGACGCAAAGGCTGATGTGGTAGCGCCCCTTGATGCTGATGATTCAATCCCTCCGGAATATCTGGAGAATCTGATGCGCCGCAAAAGCTCCACTGGCGCCGACTGCGTTTACCCTATAATGTATGCCCTGAAAAATGGTGCATATCAGCCGATTACGCCGGGAATAGAAAATCTGGCCGACTCTGTGATGAAGGGTTGTGATGCTGTGGAATACACATTGGATGGCTGGCGCATAAATTGCAACGGAGGATTGATTGACAAGCGTCTCTATCTGAAGAGTTATGATAATTCAGATACCTCTGTATCTGACAGCTATGCCGATGAGTTTTTGACAAGATTGCTCCTCTATTCTGCTGATACAGTGGCAATGTCGTCGGAAAAATATTTTTACAGACTCAATCCGGAATCGGTGACACATCAGCGGTCATTGCGTCGTTTCCAATATCTGATCAATGACCGGAAGCTGATTTATTTTATTAGGGATCGCTATGCATGGGATTCTGATACATATTTAAGGATACAGCTTCAGACGTTTCATAACATATATCATGTCCTGCATTTGAGGAATAGATGCAATGTTGACGTCGCGGCATTCGACAGAGATGTGCTGCCGATGCTTGAAAGTAATCTTAAGCTGATAGACTGGCGATTGATAAGAGGGCATGAAAATGCGAGGAGAGTGATGACTCTAAGACTGTTGCGGCGACATGTCTGTATGGCTGCAAGAATTATGGGGATTGTAAGCGCTCTAAAAAGAAAGAAGGGTGAGTAGTATAAAAAAGAGAATAGGCAGGTTCGGGCGGAGATATGGCGGACGACCTTTCGAGGCCGTTGTCAGATTCGTGCACAATGCTTACGGCATGGCCAATGACATGATTGAGACAGTCAGGATATGCGGCAAGCACTTTGTGGCAGGTCCCGAAGATGCCGGTTTTTACGATAGATATTATACTGCAAAGCCGGCATCTGGGATCGTGGATGCTTCTTCTGAACGAGCCGAACTGAAAAGAGGAATCATCTGCATGTATGACGGCAGAATTGTACATGGCGGGCTTACTGACCGCATCAGAGGACTTCTGACCACCTATCGGGAAGCCAAACGACGTGGCTTGCCTTTCTATATATATTGGGACACCCCGTTTGAGTTGGCCGACTATCTGGAGCCGGCGGAGGTGGACTGGCGTATTGACAGGCGTGAGCTCTCCTTTTACAAGGAGGAGGCGTATCCCGTGATAATCCAGGATATGTCGCATCTCAACAATAAGTTTCGGCTTGATGCCGCGTTGTTCCGTGCCAGGCCGCAGACTCATGTATATTCCAATGCCGACAATGCCCGCGGAGAATATGCGGGTCTGTACAATGAGCTATTCAAACCGACCGCGGCCTTGCAAAGTCTTGTGGACAGTCATCTTGCAGAGCTTGGCACTGGATATGAGGCTTTTGCGTTCCGGTTCATGTCGTTGCTGGGGGATTTCGACGACTGTAGCGGAGAAATTCTCAGAGGTAAGGAGTATGACGACTTCATAGAGAAGGTAATTGGAGAATTCCGTAAGCGTATCGAATCATTGCCGGATGACCGCCGAATATTGGTGACCAGCGACAGCCGGAAATTTCTGGACATGGCTCTGGCCATGGATTCCCGTATATATGTGGCTCCAGGATTGGTCAAGCATATCGACCGCGACAGGGGGAACCATGAGGATGCCTGGATGAAAACCTTTGTCGACCAGCAATTGCTCATGCATGCCGAGAAAGTGACGCAAATGATAACGGGAAAGATGTATAATTCGGGATTTCCCAGGTTTGCCGCCGAGGTTGGTGGCACACAGTATGTGCTGCATAGATTCTAAGAGTGCGTGAATTATGGGGGAAGAGTTGAAGGAAAACAGTTACCGCAATATTCTGAAGCGTATATCGACATTCGGAGGCGTACAGCTGTTTAATATTCTCGTCACGCTCGTAAGAGGGAAATTTGTGGCCATGTTTCTGGGTCCGGAAGGGATGGGTATATCCTCGCTATACACATCGGCTACGGGGACACTGCAGCAGATTTCCGGATTGGGTCTCAATGTGGCCTTTGTCAAGGAAACGGCATCGGCCAAGGAGAATGCCGGGGAGTTGCCCCATGTGCTGGCAGCCTGTATACGTCTTATTGTTTTCACCTCCCTGTTGGGAGGACTGGCGAGTATATTGCTGTCGCCGTTGCTGAGCCTGTGGACTTTCGGGACCGCCGACTACACTGTAGGCTTCATGCTTTTGTCGCTGAGTGTGTCGCTGTCGGTGGCCGGTGTGGGTTATCTGTCGCTGCTGCAAGGTCTGGGGGAGGTGAAACGTCTTGCCAAAGCCTCTCTTGTAGGTGGACTCTCGGGACTCTGCTGCGGAGTACCGCTTTATTATTTCTTTGGCTATGACGGTATTGTGCCCGGTATCATAATATCGTCGGTAACTTCTTTTCTTTTCTATTACATATCGTTCAGACGCTCGGTGGGGGTGCGGCCCTCATCATTCCTATGGTCGGAGCACAAGCCTCTGGTACGTCGTCTTTTGGCCACCGGCATTGTATTGATGATTGGTTCGGTGGCGGGTTCATTGGTCAGTTATGTCATAAACGCATTTGTGCGCATGGCCGGGTCGGTGGAGGACGTGGGCCTTTTTCAAGCAGCCAACTCTTTGACAAATCAGTATGTGGGTATTATTTTCAGTGTGCTGGCTCTTGATTATTTCCCGAGACTCGCCGCTGCCAAAAGCAATCTATCGCAGTTCAATGAGATTATCAACCGTCAGATTGAGATTGATACCCTTATAATTACCCCTCTGTTGCTGCTGCTAATGCTTACCACGCCGCTCATAATACGTGTATTCCTTACCGTGGAGTTTATGAGTGTGATTCCCTTGATAAGATGGCTTGCCCTCGGGGTGATGATTCAGGCAATAGCTTTTCCCTTAGGGTATGTGTTCATATCTCAAGACAATCGCAAGATATATATATGGATGGAGGTGGTGTTGTCGAACGCTGTCTGGCTTATATGCAGCGTCGTTTTCTACTATATGTTGGGACTCATCGGATTGGGTGTAAGTCTGGTGGTCCGTTCGGTGATATGCGACGGTATCTCTTTGATTGTCATAAGCAAGTATTATAGATTCAGGCTCAGCAAGTCGAACATATGGCTTATGGCTTTAATGGCGCTGATTGTATCCACAGGTTTTGCCTCTTGCTATTTCCCCACACTTACCTATCCCGTGCTGATTCTCCTGACTGTAATATCCTTGTGCTTTTCAGTTCTGCGGATTAAGAGTAAGTTATGACTGCTACTTAAGTACATGACAAAAATTTGAAAACATCGAATTTAGGTGTATAGCTCTGACGGAAAAGTACGTTTGAAATCTCTTCCAAACCATATTTGACCAGCGACTTTGCACGTCGTCCATGTTTCAAAATTCTTATCGGTTTCACATTTAGATCTTTATGTTCACCAACGAGATACGCCCATACCAAAGCAATGCATACCAATGCGAGCAGACGCGCGATGCGCTCTCTGTCGCGCAGATGGGTGTCCTCGATGTTGAATCCGGAGGATTTCAGTGCGCGGAAGGCTGTTTCGATTTCCCAACGTCTCCTGTAGGTGGAAATTCCGTCTTCGGGTCGGTTGAAGCAGATGAGGATCTGAAGCTCCGGCACGCCTTTGGAATTTTTGATCCGGCTGCCAGCAAGATAGACGTACTGCCCCTTGTGAAGAAAGAGTTTATAGTAGAATTTCTCCTGTCCCGTCTTGAGGGAGTTGAACAGCCACCATGCCCTTATTCTTTCACCGGAGGAAGGCTTGACGACCCAGAAGTTCTGTCGTATACGGATATAATAACGGATTCTGTTTTCGTTGAGCCATCCAATCCACTCCTTGCCGATGAACTCGCGGTCAGCCACAAGACAATCGATACATTCACAGCCGAAAAGCCGTATGAAGCGCTCCATGACGGCCTTGCGTTCTTTCCAGCTGGAGTTGCCCCTCTTGTCCAAAAGACTGAACATCAACGGGAATGCAATTCCTTTATTTAAGTTTCGCAAGTATGTAATTTCAGAGATACGGGCATAAAAAAACGACATGGTTTCTTGCCTAATTGGCAGAAATTGAGTAATTTTAAGTACCACCAAAAAACTAACTCAAGG
>Ga0073906_1004068_pt1 | contig 15316 bp, 16 predicted proteins | sample Inofromicrocosms_FD_65485 | JGI IMG/M metagenome (GOLD analysis project Ga0073906, IMG submission 65485) | Mouse cecum microbial communities from Vienna, Austria - Inoculum for glucosamine and mucus D2O microcosms | ecosystem: Host-associated > Mammals > Digestive system > Large intestine >... | reverse complement strand
TAAACCTGCATTTCAGGGATATAGGGCACGATGCAAGTGTACATGATGTAACTTATGAAAATGCACAGGCAAGGCAGCGTACTTTAATCCTTATGGACATTGCGAACCAGTCTGGCGGCATGGTTGTAGGAACTGGTGATATGTCTGAGCTTGCACTGGGATGGGCAACTTATAATGGCGACCATATGTCAATGTATGGTGTAAACTCTTCTGTCCCTAAGACACTTGTAAGATACCTTGTACTTTATTATGCAGAAACATGTAATGATACTGAATTAAAAAATATACTTATGGATGTACTTGATACACCTGTAAGCCCGGAACTGCTTCCACCAGAAGATGGCAAAATATCACAGAAGACAGAAGACCTTGTAGGTCCTTATGAACTGCATGACTTTTTCCTGTATTATATGATGCGTTTTGGATATACCCCATCTAAAATATACAGGCTTGCAAAATATACATTTGATGGTTCATACAGTGATAACACAATATATAAATGGATGTGTACATTTTACCGCAGGTTTTTTTCACAGCAGTTTAAACGTTCATGTGTACCTGATGGCCCGAAAGTGGGAAGTGTTGCACTTTCCCCACGTGGTGACTGGAGGATGCCAAGTGATGCATGTGTAAATATATGGCTGGATGATTTGGAAAGATTAAAGTAAATACTGCTGCCATTTTACCCAAAATGCATATTTTTTATTGTTTGTAATCTGGAGGGCAGTATGGATTTATTATACAGGCTGTTTTATACAGCTTTTTCAATGGGAATTATAACAACTGTTATGATGCCGGTTATTTTACTTTTGCGGCTTATGTTATCCAAAGCACCTAAAAAATATATTGTTTTTTTATGGATTTTATATTTTTTACGCGGAATATGCCCAGTATCACTTTCAAGCCCTCTTTGCCTGGTTAGCAAATGGAACAGGGAATTCCACATGGCACTTGCACAGCTTGGGCTTGAAATCAAAGATAATTCAGGAATAATGAAAGGATGGCGCAGTGTATTTATTAATGATATCCAGGCAGGCAGAAGCTATATAACATGTACAATAATATGGTGTGTCGGTGTGGCAGTTATTTTAATATTTACACTGGTGCGCCAGTCTGGCAACAGGTCATGGCTTAAAAATTCCAGTCCAATATATGGAAGGGTATACCAGTCTGGAATGGTGGACAGCCCTGTTATTTCTGGGATAATTTTTATAAAGATGTATCTTCCAATGGAAATGCGTGTAAATGATATAAAATATCTTTTACAGCATTTTGAAGCACATAATAAAAACAAAGACGGGATTATAAGGTTTTTTGCATTTATTGTACTTGCTGTACAGTGGTTTAACCCATTAATGTGGCTTGCATATTATTTATTAAATATAGATATTGAAATTGCAGCAGATGAAACTGTTGCAAAGAATGGTGGCGCAAGCTCCGCAAACGGGCTGGCACAAGAATTATTAAATATAAAAGAATGTTCTTATAAAGGCAGGCAGACATTATTATTTTTCAATGAAAAATATACCCAGAAGCGGGCATACCATCTTATTTATATGCCGGAAAGCCAGCGCCAGTATGCAAAGCTTGCATTTATTGTTTTATTACTTTGCTTTTTATGGGCATTTTTATTAAGGCCATTGCAGATATTGTGGAATGGTGGTACATGGGGAATTGGAAATACAGATAAAGATACAAAAGATGATGAAAATCTTTTTAGCGACAGGGAAGAAATAGTAGTGGCAAGTGTAAATACTGTTTCACCAAGCGGCCTTGACAGGAATATAGAGCTTGTAATGACATCGGGAAATTATGAAAAAGGTAAAGGCTATACAGGCAGTTTTATATTAAAACTTAATGATCTGTTTAATGCAGAACTTGACCAGGCAGATATAAATTATATATTTAGCAATGTACCAGCAGGCAGTCTTTTCTTTGAAGAAGGAACAGAACTTTATGTATATGATTACAATGCTGATGGTACAAATGAACTTGTAACCGGCCAGGAAATAGATGTAGACGGAAGCAGGTTTAAAGAAATTACCGGAGTGCGCAAAAGAAAAAATTCTGTTTTAAAAGAATATTATATATGGAATATTGGTGAAATATCACTTGATAAAGTTTCAGATGCAATTTATGATACCTCCCATAAAGAAGCAGCATCATGCAAGTTTAATATACCAGCAGATACAACAAAAGTAATTACAGTAAAACACTCTAAAAAGAATATTTACTATGTATGGAATACAGAAGAAGAAAAATACCAGCAACAGAAATTAACTAAAACAGACCTTAAAAAATATAAAACCGGTTATACTGGTGTAGAAAGCACAGAAGGAGAGAAAAATACACACCCATTGCAAAGCGATAATACTACTTATGTAGAAATACAGACACAGAAGGATGCAACTGGCAATGAAATTATTAAACAGATTATATTAAACCCTGGAACTTCACCTAAAAAAATGCCACTTAAAGAAGGCTATTTCTGTGATATACAATGGGTGGCACAAAATGACAAAAGATATGCCATGCTTATTTATAATGGGTTATGGGCAAGAACCTTTACAATATATGATTTGGACAGGCAGTCGGAATATTACGCACATGAAGACGGAAACGGTGTTATTGCCTCAATATTTAAAAACTATAATAATACTGGTGTTGAGTTTTATGAAGACAGCCCTGTTATTTATAAACTTATGGACAAAGACGGTGATAACCTTAAGATAGGATTTGCAATAAGTACAAAAGATAATACTTCCATTAATGGTGAATATACTTATAATACAATATCAAAAGGCATAACTGGCTTTAGCTATTCCCAGAATTCAAACCAGTAATACCATGAAAATATAAAGGGCGTACACCTTACAAATACCAAAAGGCATATGCAATTGTACTCCCTTTATATATTTTCGATATAATCTGTGTATTTCTGGAAATTACCGGAATAAATAGTTTTTAAAAGCAAATCTGCACTACGCATTGCAAATGCTATAGTAGAAGTTTCAAGTATACCCTTTTCCATCGCATCGGCAAACTCATCCATATCAACTACTTCCACATGCCCATCAGGATATACAAGTATATCCACAAGAAGGTCGTTAAATGTATATGAATTATCTTCCTCATTATAAGCCGTTTCTATAATGTCACAATACCAGTACACAAACCGTCCTGCTTCATCAAATATTTTGCTTACTTTTATGCCATCTTTAATAAAATATGCCGAAATACCATTATTAATGTCATGTCTTGGCTTAAGTACATTCCATTTTGTAACTATAATACCATCTTTAAACATTATAATATGGTCATCCTTCAGTTCTGTTAATTCCTCTGGTATAAAACGCCTGCGGAATAGTTTTACATCGCCCATAATCTGTTTTTATTCCTTTCTTTATTGTAAATTAAAGTGTTGGAATAATTATAATATTGCGGTGGCGTATTGTAAAGAAATATTTTTGATAATTTACAGTTATCTTTTGGTGGTGTTTTTGTGTGGATTAACGGACATGGAAACCCGTGTCCGTTAATCCACACAAAACAGGATAACGAAATTATCCAAAAAGCCAAAAAGCCCTTGACTAGCCATCTGTAACTATGCTATACTTGTTTGGCGATGTAACAGGTCTTTTTTTTATGTCTGGATTTTATAAAATGTATTTAATTTATGGAGGTGAAATCTGTGAGAGTAAAGATTACTTTAGCATGTACAGAATGCAAACAGCGTAATTATGATACTACTAAGGAAAAGAGAAATCATCCTGACAGAATGGAAACAAGGAAATACTGCAGGTTCTGCAGGAAACACACAATACACAAAGAAACAAAATAGTATTAATAGTGTGGAAAGGTGCAGTTTGCACTTTTTAAAGAACCTGGATGATTTAGCTGCTGCTAATATATAGCCGCAGAATGGAGGCTTTTTATGGGAGATTCTGAAAACAAAGAAATAGTTGGACAGGACGAACCAAAGAAAACTGAAAGTGCAGATAGTGGCACAAAGAAACAAGGTGGCCGTATCCAGAAACTGAAGGCAGAGTTTGCCAGGATTATCTGGCCAGATAAGAATACAGTCATCAAAGAAACTACAGCAGTAGTTGTTGTAACGGTTATTTTAGGTGCAATCATTGCCCTGCTTGATTTTATTATTAAGACAGGCCTTGATAAAATTCTTCAGATAGGATAAGGTGATAGACTATGGCAGATACAGAAGCGCATTGGTATGTTGCTCATACTTATTCAGGATATGAGAATAAGGTTAAAATGGATATTGAAAAGACTATTGAAAACCGCAATCTCCAGGACCAGATTCTGGAAGTTTCAGTGCCTATGTTAAATATTACAAAAGGTACTGATGGGGAAGAAAAGACTGTACAGCAAAAAATGTTCCCTGCTTATGTTCTTATTAAAATGATTATGAATGACGATACATGGTATGTTGTCCGTAATACACGCGGGGTTACAGGCTTTGTAGGGCCAGGTTCTAAACCTGTTCCTCTTACAGAGGCAGATATTGCAAGCATGGGTCTTAAAGTAGATGCCCCTAATGCCCCATATAGCATTGGCGATTCTGTAGTTGTTAAGTCTGGTGTCTGGGAGAATACGACAGGTATTGTCCGTCAGATTGACCATAAGAATAGTACGGTTACAATTAATATAGATATGTTTGGCCGTGAAACACCAGTAGAAATAAGTTTCAATGACATTGAAGCTGTATAAGATTACCAGTTTTATTTGGTTTAAACCAGGGCAGTTTATAGAAGCTGCCAGTGGATTTTGCGTATAGACGCAATATTTATATAGGAGGTACTTTAAAATGGCTAAAAAAGTCGAAGGATATATTAAATTACAAATCCCTGCTGCTAAGGCAACACCAGCACCACCTGTTGGTCCTGCACTTGGACAGCACGGAGTTAATATTGTACAGTTTACAAAGGAGTTTAATGCTAAAACAGCAGGTCAGGAAGGCATGATTATTCCTGTTGTTATCACTGTATACCAGGATAAGAGTTTCAGCTTTATTACAAAAACTCCTCCAGCACCAGTTCTTATTAAGAAAGCATGTAACATCCAGTCTGGCTCAGGTGTTCCTAATAAGACAAAAGTTGCTACAATTTCCAAGGATAAAATCAGGGAAATTGCTGAAACAAAAATGCCTGACTTAAACGCTGCAACTATTGAAGCAGCAATGAGCATGATAGCTGGTACAGCACGCAGCATGGGCGTAACTGTTGAAGAATAATACCAGCATTTAAAAAATATTATTTATTTTATAAAATTCCAGAAATATTATTTACCAGATATTAATTAATAAAAACAGATTTGTTATAGTATTGGACGATGTGGGAGGCTGTACGCATATAAATAATGCGACTGTACTTCCAGTAGCAGTATAAAAAGAGCTGCACTGGAAAACCCGCCGTTACTACCACCAGGAGGTTTATATTATGAAAAGAGGAAAGAAATATGTAGAAGCTGCTAAACTTGTTAACAGGACACAGCAGTATGAAATCCCAGAAGCTGTTGGTTTAGTTAAAAAAACAGCAGTTGCTAAGTTTGATGAAACAGTTGAAGCCCATTTCAGGCTTGGTGTTGATGGCCGCCATGCAGACCAGCAGGTACGTGGTGCAGTTGTACTGCCACATGGTACTGGAAAGAAAGTAAGGGTACTTGTATTTGCTAAAGGTGATAAAATTGATGAGGCACTTGCAGCAGGTGCTGATTTTGCAGGAGGCGAGGAACTTGTTCCTAAAATCCAGAATGATGGATGGCTTGATTTTGACGTTGTAGTTGCTACACCTGATATGATGGGTGTTGTAGGACGTCTTGGACGTGTACTCGGGCCTAAAGGTCTTATGCCAAACCCTAAAGCTGGTACAGTTACAATGGATGTTACAAAGGCTGTTAATGATATTAAAGCAGGTAAAATTGAGTACAGGCTTGATAAGTCTAATATAATCCACTGTCCTGTAGGAAAAGTTTCCTTTACAGAAGAACAGTTAATCGAGAATATCAATGCTTTAACTGCTGCTATTACAAAGGCAAAACCTTCATCAGCTAAAGGCCAGTATTACAGAAGTGTTACACTTGCAAGTACAATGGGACCTGGCATAAAGATTAATACAGCTAAACTTGTATAGCCGCCAGATACATTTCTTCTAATATATTTATATATTTTATATATTTATAAAAAGATACGGATAAAATAAATATGCCATCTGCCTTGATTAGCAGATGGCATATTATTATACTTTTGTATCAATTACAGAACTTGTATCTGTACCAGGAATACTACTTGTACCAGAAAATCCAGTATCAGGTGGTGTTGACAAATTAATAAGATTAGACGCTTTATATATTTTACTGGAATAGTATTTTATCTTCTGGGTAAAATCACTGTCTGAAGAAAATATTTTAGAAAGTTTACTTGGTGAACTTTTTATTAATGTCTCTTTATCCAGTGAAAGCTTGCCAGAAGCAGATACAGATATCCCTATTTCTTCAAGTTCATCAGCTTTGCTTTTAACCAGGCTTTTAAGAAGCTTTTGCGGATGCGTTATATCATATGATACTGAACTGCCTGAACTTGCTGAAAGATTATTATATGTATCTACAAACGCTTTTACATTATTATAAATCCCAACACCATTGTCAGATGAATATTCTATATTGCGCAATGCCTTGGATATCTTTGAAAGCGCATCTGAATCTGCGGTTACTAATAAACTATCATCAATATTACTACGCAAAATTGTCCTTGAAGCATTACGGTTTTTAGAATAATAATTTCTTAGTATATAATTGTAACTTGAAGCTGACGAATTAACATTTATATTCATAATTGCACCTCCCTGCTGTTTATATTTATAGCTGTATCTTAAATATTTATCGTCTTTTTTGGTTATAAACTTTACAGGGCAGTGTAAATAATGTAATCATGCCAGTGGCAAAAGTATATAGCAATGCATGTTTACATCATATAATTAAAATGGAGGAAGTTATGGAATTCAATGATATTACACTTGCAGACAAGGAGTGGCTGTCTAAAAGATTCAGGGAGGATAATAAAAGGGCATGTGAATTTTGTTTTGCCAGTACGTACCTGTGGAAAAAGGTATATCCTTTAAAGGTTGCAGATACATGTGGATGTGCTATACTTAAATATATATTTGATGATGATATTTACTATGCATTTCCTGCTGGTGCTGGCGACAAAAAGAAAGCCCTGGCTAAAATAATGCTTTATGAACAGACAGAAGGAAACCTCGTTAAAATAAGCGGAATATTAGAAGAAGAAAAAGAAATGGTTTTAAGCTGGTATCCTGGACGCTTTATTATTGAACCTGACAGGGACAGAAGCGACTATATTTATAATGCCAAAGACCTTATGGAGCTTGCAGGAAGGAAATATCATGGCAAGAGAAACCATATTGCAAGGTTTAAGGATAATTCTTCATGGAATTATGAGAAGCTGTCAAGTGCCAATGTAGCAGAATGTATCCAGATGAACCATATCTGGAAGAAAAAACGTGTGGATAAATGGGATGATTTAATGCAGGAAGAATATGATGTAGTAAAAGAAGCCCTTATACACTTTGAAGAACTTGGGCTTACAGGAGGTGTACTAAAAAGTGATGGACAAGTAATTGCCTTTACACTTGGCGAACCACTGTCTGATGATACATTTGTAGTACACTTTGAAAAGGCATTTCCAGAAATACAAGGTGCTTATCCAATGATAAACCAGCAGTTTGTAATTGCTGAATGCCAGGGCTTCCAGTATGTAAACAGGGAAGAAGATACAGGTGACGAGGGGCTCAGAAAAGCAAAACTTTCATACCATCCTGCTATCCTGCTTGATAAATATACAGCAATACAAAAAAGGTAATTATACAACGGAGGTTAAATATGGAAAAAGTTTTAATTGTAGTTGACATGCAGAATGATTTTGTGGACGGTTCGCTTGGCACAAAAGAAGCAGTAAAAATCGTGCCTGCTGTAACAGATAAGGTAAAAGCAGCAATAAATAATAATACTATGGTAATATTTACAAAAGATACACATTACAGTAATTACCTTGAAACAGCAGAGGGAAAGAACCTGCCTGTGGAACATTGCATTAAAGGAAGCAATGGATGGGAAATTATACCTGCATTAAATGAATATGCACAAAATGTTATTGAAAAGAATACTTTTGGAAGCACGGTATTGCCAGACAAAGTAAAAGAATATGATGAAATAGAACTTATAGGTCTTTGTACAGATATATGTGTAATATCTAATGCGTTGTTGCTAAAAGCACATTTTCCTGAAAAAGACATCTATGTAGATGCCTCATGCTGTGCAGGAGTTACACCAGAGTCACATAACAATGCACTGGAAGCAATGAAAATGTGCCAGATTAAAATAAATAACTAATACCAGATTTACAACCAGGCAGGATTATTATAATAACCCTGCCTGGTTGTATTTTTATGTATATAATTAAACACTATATTGTAGTTGACATTTAGAGTGCATCATGCTATCATATTTTCAGAGTGCATTATGCACACTAAATTTGCATTAATTTTGTGGTAAAAAGAGGGAGGGAAGCACAGATTAATGAATAATTTTATAAGAATTTTATTCTCCTTATCAGTTTCAGGTTCTTTTCTGGCTTTTATATTAATTTTGCTTAAACCATTATATAAAAAAAGAACCAGCCAGAAATGGCAGTATTATATATGGCTTGTTGTTATTATACGTCTCTTACTGCCCTTTAATATAGGTTTTAATTTACTGGAAAGCATATATTACAATGCCTGCTCCAGTTTAATACCGCCTATAAACAAAACAGTCCTGGCAGAACATTATTCTCCAGAAACGTTATTGCCCGGAAATGGCAGCACACCAAAAATAAACCAAAAAGAAAGTATAAATGAAGCAAAAACTGCATCAGGCAAAAACAATACTACTTTAAAAGCAAAAAATACTGTCCAGAAATTACCAGGTAAATTAATATTATTTGCCAGACAGAATGTATTTTATATATGGCTGGTAATTGCAATAGCACTTTTTACAAGAAAACTCACAGTTTACCAGGGTTTCAATAATTATCTGAAAGCTGGGGCTTTTGAAACAAATTCTTTAAATATATGGGAAACAACAGGAATTTTAGTTGAAAAATACCATATTAAACCAAATGTCAGCATTTATATTAATAATGTGGTTTCCTCTCCGCTTTTAACGGGTTTCTTTAAACCATGTATAATACTTCCATCCGAAGAAATCCAGGAAACAGATTTACATAATATTATAAGCCACGAACTTATACACCTTAAACGCAAAGATATGTTCTATAAATGGCTTGTACAATTTACAGCCTGTATACACTGGTTTAATCCGTTAATATATTTTATTATGCACGAAACTAACAAACTTTGTGAACTATCATGTGATGAAGTAATTATTAAAAACCTTGGGAGCAAAGAAAGAAAAGAATATGGCAATACACTTCTAAATATGGCAGACAGCAGAAGAAAATTAAAAAATCCTGGTATGTCTGTTACATTAAATGAAGGCTCTAAATTATTAAAAGAAAGGCTGGGTAAAATTATGGAATTTAAGAAAAAATCTTTATCATGTACTGTCATCTCTGCTGCACTTGCACTTTCATTGTGTGCTACAGCAGCAGCAACTGGAACTGCTGGTACAAAAAGAACAGATAACAGCTTGGAACTGGCAGAAAATAATGTAAATAATAACCTGGAAAATACTAATATCCGTAACGCTTCAAAAAATAGAAAAGACACGCAATATAGTGCTATTAAAAAACATATTGCAGAAGGAAAGGTAGTATTTGAAGATGGGGGCTACCATATATTATGTGGTGGCGTAAGTGAAAAAGATATGTCAAGCGGAGGCTGTACTGATGGATGTATAAGCATTGTATTAGACCAGCCAGACGGATATGTGGCATTAGATGCTGTAAGCTTAAAAAAGTTAGATACTATTGTAGATGAAACAGCCACAAGTTGTAAATACTATCTAAAAGATAAAAGCATAACGCAAAAAGAAGCAGACCTTATGATTGGGCTTGCCAGGCTTCTAAAAGATAATAAAGGAAAAATAGATGGTGTTATAGATATTTCTGCCTCAAGGGAATATAAAAAATGGAAAATAACCAGAAAAAACGGCAGTTTCTATTATAAGGGAAAACGGGTACGTATTCTTGCAGATTTTAAAGCAGATAAATCTTTTGTACAATTCAGTTATGATGAAAAAGGAACTATTAACTTAAAAATTTCACGTAATAAGAATGGCAAAATATCAAAAGTTGGATATCTTTCTAAAAAAGAAGCAGAAGAACTTCTGGAGGAATGGGGTTAATATCTTGCGGAATGGTACTGCTAGTTCCGCTTATTTTCTCCTGCCAGTTGAATTTACATGATGAACTAACCGGTACGGTTATTGTTTTTTGAATTACCTATGGTAAAATGAAATCAAAAAACAGGGAGATGTTTATATGACTACCGGATTAGTAATTATGAGTAAAATAAAGGCTTTAGGCTATACACAGCAAACTTTGGCGGATAAGCTGAATGTTTCTTTCCAGGCAGTATCAAAATGGGAAAATGGAACAAATTATCCAGAAATGGAAATGCGGTCACCTGTTAAACCGTTAAAAGTTTTGGATATTTGCTGCGGGGAAGGAAAAGACGCTGTTTTTCTTCCCCGTAATGGTTATATTGTAACAGCTTTTGACTTGTCTGAAAACGGAATAGAAAAAGGAAAAAAGCTTGCAGAAAAATATAACACTTATGTAGATTTCTTTAAAGCTGACATAACTGACTTCCGTGCAACCGGATGCTATGCCATTATCTTTAGCAGTGGAGTATTTCACTTTATTAAACCGGAAATCCGGAAAGAAATTACAGCAAACCTGAAAGAATACACAAACAAAAACGGCATACATGCAATTAATGTATTTGTAGATAAACCATTTCTGGAAGTTCCTCCAGATAAAGATGCCCGCCGCTTCCGCTGGAATTCTGGAGAACTTTTTATGCTCTATCATGACTGGAAACTGCATAATTTCATCATACCCCAATTTGAAATAAGTCTGGTAAAAGATTGGATTATCTTTTATATGCTGAAATAACACTAAATAGTTATTTGAGTTAAAACCTTCTGTTATTTCGTCCTTATACAATTCTGACACTTCGTCTTCCAGTTTTTTCCTTATTATGTCAGCTAAATCATATATATATATCAATATAATTTGCGTAAAAGGTACTGCGGTTCAAACCAGCCTTTTTACATATATCAGACACGCTGATTTGGTTCAGTTCCTTGGTTTGAAGAAATTCTACCAATACCTGTTCTATTTTCTGCATGGACTCCCGTTTCCGTTTATTATTTTTCATGTTCATAAAAATCTCCTTTATTCCGACACTTGTGCATATATTGTCGATTGTTTTAGTGGAACAGATTTATTATACTATTCTTACAATAAACAAACAACTACTGGTTTAAAAAGGAGGTAATTTTAATGAAGAAAAGCAGCTTTATTGCAATGCTTATGGGAATGGTAAGCGGTGTGCTGTTTGCCCTCGGAATGTGCATGGCACTTATTCCGGAATGGAAGGCATTTCAGCTAGGAATAATATTTGGATGTGCAGGTTTTGTGCTGGGATTGTTGTCCTGCTTTCTTTAATTCCTCTGGCCAAAGGGATAAAAGATTGAATATAAAAGCTGGTACTTGGGGTTTTATTGATTGCAAAAGGGAAAATAGAAAGGAAGAATTATTATGGCAAAATCTAATATTATAAAAGCAAATGAAAAAATCGCAGAAAAAATTGCAGGCACATTTAAAAAAATTGAGGATACTGTTGTTGGGGGCTATACAAAAATAGAAGATGCCCACTTCCAATAAATCCGCTACTTGATATACAATCCTTTTTAGATAAGAATATAAAAGAATTAAGAACAAAAAATGCTTGATTCCTGCCCCCAGATATGCTATATTAGACGTAAGAAAAAGGGAAAGCCATAGAAGGCTCTACCCCCTTAACAGATTACTTCTTACTTATTTCTGCTATGCAGATATAAGCAAGCCGTCACTATTGTGAGTAGTGGCGGCTATTTCTTTTTCCCTTGTAAATCTGATAAATCAAATTAGCAAGAGTAACAATAAGTATACCTATCTGAATTAAATCTTGATATGTAACATACATTGTTTCACCCTCCTTTCTTCCGTCTGGAGGGCTACTTGAACCCTTCGGGTAAAAAAGAGGGGTAAAGCCGCCTTGGCTCTATGGTTTTCCCATATTGGTAATATAACACATTTTCCGCTATCGGGCAATATCCTTTTTTTGAAAGAAATCAGAGCAAACCTGCCAGATGCAGTTTGTTAATATTAATATGGCATAATCATTTTACCTACGTATACAACATCACCTGTCATTTTAACATTCCATTCATTATCAATTTCTATTTTTAAAATTCCTCCTGGCATATGCACATTAATATCCGGTTCTGTAAGCCCAAGCCTGTATACTGCGCCAGCGGCGGCACAGCTACTGCTTCCGGATGCAAGTGTATAACCTGCTCCACGCTCATAGATTTCAATTTCAATATTATTTCTATCAATAACATGGACTATTTGTGTATTTATCCTGTTTGGAAAATATGGTGCTGTTTCAGAATATTTCCCTATATGGCATACTTTTTCCTTTGATATTTCTTCAAGTGGTATAACACAATGTGGGTTTCCAATAGAAACACAAGTACATTTATATACCTGCCCATCAAATTCCAGTGGAATGTCCACCATTTCTTCCGGGGTGTCTGCAGCCCCAACCGATGCCCTGTCAAACGCAAGCCTGCCCATTGAAACTGTCATGTTGCTTCCTGTTCCATTGTTAAAATGGACATCTACAATTCCGCCAGGAGTACATAGTTTATATTCTTGTTCTTTTACATAACCGGCATCCTTTAAATATTTGGAAAAAATTCTTACGCCATTACCACTTTTTTCTGCTTCACTTCCATCTGGATTTAGTATTCTTACTGATATTTTGCCATTGTCAAAGAAAGGCCCTTCTAATATACCATCTGAACCAAGTCCATAATTTCTATGGCAAATACGGCAAATATCTTCTGTGCTTAGTTTCTGGCTGTTTTTCTGGTAGTCATATACAAGATAGTCGTTTCCAAGCCCATGATATTTATAAAATACAAGTTCCATTTTTATACCTCATCTTTCTTAATTTTATATGCCTTATTAAAACTAATAAAACTATTAACTAATATTCCTTTACAATTTCATCTGCCATTACATCATATTTCTGCATAAAAAACTGCAAATCGCTGTCATTCCTTATAACCATTACTTCATGGAATTTACCTGTCTGTAAATCTTTAAAACCTGCAACCTTTTCACCAGTACATATACTTGCATGGATTACAGGTTTCTTGCTGTTCCTGTCATATGGTTCTTTCTGGAGCTTTTTATTAAATCCAAACACTATTTCCCACCTCCTTTTAATCAAGCGGATATTCGCAATCCGCAATGCCTGCTTGCAGGCATTGGCTACTTGCTCATAACCTCATAGCCGCTATCGCAGCTTTTCAGTGGGAGCTTATACTCCCACTGAAACAAGTAAGTCCCTGCCCGCCGTTTATGTTTCCACAACATAGAAGCAAGAGACTTACTTGATGAGGTTAAATATAATCTTAACTGTTGTGCCTTTGCCCTCTTCTGACTCTATTTCCATTTTATGTGACAGCTTCTTTATAATTTTGCTGCACATATAAAGCCCTATGCCTGTAGAAAATTTGCCATTATAACTATTATGCCCGTTATAACCTGTGTAACCTTTTTCACAAATCCTTGGAAGGTCTGCGCTGTTTATGCCTGCTCCTGTATCTTCAATAAACAGTGTTACACAATTGCCACTCTCTTTGCAATAAACAGACACTTTGCCTTTATTTGTATATTTTATTGCATTGGAAAATATCTGTTCTATTACAAAACCAATCCACTTTTCATCTGATATTACAGAAATATCAAAGTCTTTAAAATCAAGTTTTATCTTTTTCTGGATAAACATTCTTGCATATTTATGTACAGCATCTTTTACTACATTGTGCAAATTTACCTTTTTAATTACAAAATCTGTGCTTTCAGAGCCAAGCCTTATATAATGCAAAGCCATTTCCGCATACTGTTCTATCCTGAAAAGCTGCGCCTGTTCATAAGACACATCAAATTCTGCGGCTTTTTCCTGTAATAAAAGTTTCATAGCAGCTATAGGCGTTTTAATCTGGTGTATCCACATTGTATAATACTCTTCCATTTCTTTAAATGTATTAGTATTTTTATCTAAAACTGTATTATAATAAAATGCAAGCTTCTTAATAAGTACCTGGTACTCTTCTTCAATACATCCGCCTGGTGCTGGAAGGTCTTCCGCTAAAATTCCAATATTCTTTTCAACACTTTTTAATTCTTTATAACTTCTGTAAAATAAATAAAATCCACATATAAATGCTACTAAAGCTATAAAAAGCATTATACAGACAGCATATATAATTTCCTCATATGCTATATTATTAAGCAGCAAAATGCCTGATGAAAGTGCAGTTTCAATTACAAAAAATGCTATTAAAAACCTGGTTTTATAAATATATGACAAAAATACATGCATAAAAGACCCCCCGTTCCTGCCAAAGCCTGCAAATCTGGGTATAAAATCTATGCGGTTTTATACCCAATTCCTTTCCTTGTAATAATAAAATCATGCAGCCCTATATTTTCAAGTGTTTTTCTAAGCCGGTTTACATTAACAGAAAGCGTATTTTCATCAACATAACTGTCACTTTCCCAAAGCTTCTCCATTAAATAACTGCGGCTGGCTATTTTGCCGTTATTTTCCATTAATACCTGTAAAATTTTAAATTCATTTTTCGTAAGGCTGGCTTTATTGCCATTATACATAATTGATGCTTCTGACAGGTCAAGTATTGCACCATTATGTTCAAGAATATTAGTCTGCCCCTGGAAATCATAACTTCTTCTTAACATTGCCTGTACTTTTGCCGCCAGCACATCAAGGTCAAATGGCTTGGCAATAAAATCATCTGCACCCATATTCATCGCCATAACTATATTCATATTATCTGAAACAGAAGAGATAAATACTACAGGGACTTTTGAAACCTTGCGTATTTCCCCACACCAGTAATAACCATTATGTGCAGGAAGTTTTATATCCATAAATACAAGATGTGGCTCAAACTCTGCAAATTCATGTAAAATATC
>Ga0073906_1004066_pt1 | contig 15318 bp, 11 predicted proteins | sample Inofromicrocosms_FD_65485 | JGI IMG/M metagenome (GOLD analysis project Ga0073906, IMG submission 65485) | Mouse cecum microbial communities from Vienna, Austria - Inoculum for glucosamine and mucus D2O microcosms | ecosystem: Host-associated > Mammals > Digestive system > Large intestine >... | reverse complement strand
AATGCCGGCATTGTTTCATCTCCTCCTTTTTACAGCTTAGAGCGTGTTTGAAAATTCATCTCCGCAATCTGCCGCCTTCGAATCTGTATCGGTCATTTTCCTGCAGATTTATATTTCTGAAGATCGTCAGTCTCATTCTTTCCTCAGCCACTCCAGCACATTCCACTGTTTGATCCCATTATGGGATGTCAGCGGCGTACAATCCATAGTCAGCAGGTACTTGGGATTGTGGTCGCGGATACTTTCCAGAGGGCAAGTTCCCGTTCCAATATGCTTTCCTCTAAAACGGTCAGAGCGACCTGGTAATACTCTTCTCCCTCTTCACCGATCGCGACAAAGTCGATTTCCGCGTTCCCCGCTTTTCCGATATACACTTCATAGCCTCTTCTCAGCAGCTCCAGGTAAACTACATTTTCCAGGATATGTCCCATATCCGCCCGCATCCGCGAATACCCGTTATTACTTTGATGGCATCTTTTATGTTTTTATATTATCATCATCTTTCCTAAGTCTCAACTTATATTTTTATGTATTATGTCGTTTTTCTCATCTGTATCTTAGACTGTTCATTTTATAAAAAGATATTTGCGCGAAAGACAGATTGACAACCCCGCCGAAAACTTATATACTATATGCGTCAAAGGGAGTAGCTTGCACAGGATCCTGTGTTTACTTAGCCGTCAATACGATTTCCGAATCCGGCTCTGTGATGAAATAGCGAGACTTTGCTGTATCAAAACGGCATTGTCTCGCTTTTTTGCGCTTTGCCGTGAAAGCATTCAGAGAACTGCTTCCGGCAGTCTTTCTGGATATGACAGGTATCTAAAGGAGGAGCCGGCCATTCCGTTGTACGGTTTGGGGCGGTGGAGAACATATATACGGAGGAAATGAAGATGACATTTGCAGAATTGATCATGTTTGCAGTCCGGCTGCTGGCCGGCACAGGCGTATTTTTGGTCGGGGTACACCTGCTCACGGCCAATATCGAACAGCTTGCCACAGGAAAGATCAAGGATCTGTTCGAAAAGACGGCCGACAGGCGGCTTGTCAATGTAGGGATCGGAGCCGCCACTACGGCCCTGATCCAGAGCTCCGGCGTAACGACCGTGCTGATCGTGGGGTTTGTCAATGTGGGGATCATGAACCTGCACCAGGCCGCGGCCATGATCATGGGCGCCAACATCGGAACCACCATCACGGCTCAGATTGCCGCGCTGAGCGCGTTTCCTGTTACTACATATATACAGCTCTGCGTATTTATCGGTATGATGATGACCATGGTCTGCAAAAGTGACAGCCTGCAGAAGACCGGGTTTATATTATCCGGCCTGGGATTGATCTTCATCGGCCTGTCCCTGATGTCGGACGCGATGAAGGTCAACCGGGACGCCATACAGACGATATTTGAGACGGTGACGAACCCGTTCCTGCTGTTTGGAATCGGAATCTTCCTCACGGCTCTGGTCCAGTCCAGTTCCGCGACGACCTCGGTGATCATCGCCATGTCGGTAGCCGGGCTGACGATCGGAACCGGAGGAAATGAAGTCCTGTATATTATCCTGGGTACCAATATCGGCTCCTGCGTGACCGCCCTGATGTCCTCCCTTACATCCGGGGCAAACGCGAAGCGGGCGGGGCTGATCCACCTGATGTTCAACACCTTCGGCTCGGTCTTCTTTTTCATCCTGCTGATGTGCTGGCCGGACTTTATGAATGCCACCTTCCGCGCCTGGTTCGAATCCGCGGCGACAGAGATCGCCATGTTCCACACCTTTTTCAATGTGACGTGTACCATGCTGTTTCTGCCGTTCTGCAATATATTTGTAAAAATATCGGAATTATTGATCCAGGAAAAGAAGACCGAAACCGCGGTAACCTACCTGGACGAAAGGATGCTCTCCTCCGCTTCCATCGCCATTTCCCAGCTGGAAAAGGAAATGGTCCTGCTGTCGGATACCGCGATGGACGCGTTTCGAACCGCATACCGTTCCTTTGAGAAAAAGGATAAGAGCCTGATCGAACCCAGCCTGGAAAAGATCAACCAGGCAGGCGGCATTTATCATGCCATCGTAAATTATCTGATCCGTCTGTCCGCCCAGAGCAAGCTGTCCGATGAAGAAAATATCTCGACCCTCCACAACAATGTGGGAGATATCATGAGGATTGCGGAGATTGCGGATAATTTTACAAAATATACCCAGAGGACCATCCGGCATGACCTTCATTTTTCCGGCACGGTCAAGGAAGAGATCGGCGCCATGGTGCTCCGGGTCGAGGAGATGTATGAACTGACCAAACGACTGATCCTGGAAAAGGACCTGGAGCTGCTTGTGCGGATCGACCAGACGGAGCAGGAGATCGACGCCTTCCGGAAAAAGCTTTTGAACCGGCACATGGAACGGCTGCATTCCGGTGAATGCAGGCCGGAATGCAGCAGCGTGTATATCAATCTGGTGTCCAATCTGGAACGGCTGGGCGACCATCTGACCTATATCGCGCATACGGTCGGTTAGCGGCAGCGCGGTAGTGATTTTCCCGCAGCTCCCTGCATCTTATGAACGGCCATGATACCGCATTCGGATGTCATGGCCGAAGCGCTGCCAGATGATTCCGTCCCGGAAAGATCCGCCGATCACTCCTCCGCCGTCCTCCGGGTCAGGCTCCTTTTTTCCAGATGCCCATACAGGATCAGGGGAACGCTGAGGCAGGCCAGGAAGATCAGAGCCAGAATCCCCCCTGCCGCGGCTCCGGGATAAAGGAACTTGAAGTATGTGATCCTGTGTTCCATATACAGCTTAAGCAGATACAGGATCCCGCTTCCCACGGTGGACACCAAAGCCCCTACAATCCCGCAGTAGACAGCGCCTTCTGCCGCCAGCATCCGCTGGATCTGCCTTCCTGTCATCCCCACGCTCTCCATCACCGCCAGCTCCCTCTGCCGGGAAAGGATGCCTGTGACGATCACATTCAGGTAATTCAGAAAGCCCATCAGGATCAATACCAGGCTGAGCGCCCCCAGGATGATTCGGTTGGTCCGGATATAGCTCTGACTGCTGGCCAGTTCATCGGATTTACAATATACACGCAGGTACAGGCTTGGATCCCTACGGTTCTCATCCTGAATGATCTTCTGGACCGCCGCTTTGGCCGCCGGCTCATGAGCACGCTCCACATCCATCTCCATGCCATACATTTTTTCTTGGGTGCCAAGCCTTTGGAAGCCCTCCTCGCTGACAAGCGCATACCACATGACCGAACTGGTAAAATACATCTGCGGCTTCGGAAATCCCTTTGCCCTTATATTCAGGAATCCGGCCGCTTCCAGCTGTACGATATCGCAGTTCTCCCGGCGCCAGTTTTCAAAACCGGCCAGGTCCATAGTGTTCCAGGCCTCCGTCCGTTCCTCCCTGGAGGGAAACTGCCAGAAGGTCAGGGGAAGCCCTGTTTTTTCATCGGCCTCTTCACTTAAGGTTGGAGACAGCGCATGGTAATGGAGCAGGATGGCTCCGGTTCCGTTCCGCAGGCTTTCGATATCCGCTTTCAGATGATTTTCCTTCACATAGGCTTCCAGCTCCTGCATATACTCCTCATCCACGATCTGAACAAAGAAATATGTCCAGGAATCCGGCAGCCCCGGCTCCTCTTCTTCCATGTCCGCTTCTCCCCCTTCTTCATGGGTTCCGTATCCGTAGGCTTCCGCCAAAGGCTTTACCGCCTCTGCCGTCCGGTCCATAAAGAGATAGCCCCCTCTTATAATATCCGCGCTCTCCCTGCGCATCCCCTGAATGGCCAGAAGACGCTCCTTTGTCTCCGGTGTGATCAGTTCAAACTCATCATCCTGGTTCGAGATCTCCACGCCGTCCACCGTGGCCACGGCTCCCATAATAGTGCCGCCGATCTTAAAATCCCTGTTCTTTTCAATGGCGTAAGTCTGGTCCGTCCCCTTTGTCAGGACGACTGCTCCCAGCGCCGTGACAACTCCCAGAAACAGAGACAGTACGGTCAGGAAAAACCGTTTTTTATACCGGAACACGTTCTGCCATGCCAGATAGAGCACCGGCTTCTGGAAGGCTGTATGGAGATACTTTTTTGGTTTCTGCGCCTGCTTCTGTTTCTGCTGCTTTTGGCTTTGCTCCTTTTGTTTCTGCCGCTCTTTGCCCTTGTCTCTTTTTATTTCCGCTGTTTTCCTGCTTCCCTTCCTTTTTTCCGTCATCCCTGTGAAATGAAGCGCCTCCAACGGAGTCATGCCTGCCGCCCGGACAATGGTGTATGCCGCCGCCCCGAAGATGACGGCCACAGTAAACAGCACGGCTGTCCCGAGCAGTTCGGGCCGAAATACCATCAGCTCTGCGGATTTTCCGTAATTATAGAGGTACAGGTTCCCCAGCGCCCGGGGAACCGCGAACAGGACCACCGCCGCGGACAGTGCCGTGCCAAGCATCGCTCCCTGCAGGACCGTTGCCGCGGTCTGCCGAAGATACATTGCGCAGATCTGCTTTTGCGTGGTGCCCAGGGTATCCAGAAGTCCGATCTGACGGATTTCTTTCTGGATGGAAATTCCGAAGATATTATAGATCAGGAAAAAAACGCCCAGCAGGACAAGCCCCCCGCAAATAGCCGCCATCCGAAAGCCTCCCACAAAATCATCCATGATGAAATAGAGCAGGCGGTTTCCGCCATGGAACTGCTGTACCCTGTCCCTGACCTGAACATCCTCATAAAGCCGCGCTTCCGTCTCATAACCGTCCATGGTATTTTTCTGGCTGATCAGCAGGACATCCGGCTCTTCCAGGCTTCCTCCCCATTGCTCCAGCTGCGCTTCACTGACATATCCGATCGGCGGGTACACTGCCGGATCCACATAATCCCGATACCACCCGCACAGGGTAAATACCGTGTCCTGCCTCTTCCCGGAGTCCAGTTCCGCGGACAGGGGGATCTCCATCCCGATTTCCGGCCGGGTAATGCGCAGTGCTTCCAGCGCCCTTACCGGGAGCATCAGTTCCCCTTCCTTCCGGGGATAGCTTCCCTGGATATGGGTATACGCAGGCACCGTCATTTTCTCCCATGCCGTTTCATCCAACACTGTCAGACAGGCCCAAAAATCTTCCCCCTGCCGGATTGTGCCCGCATCCACTTCTCTGCCTACATCTTCGATATAATCCAGTTCCCGGATCGCATGGTACTGCTCCATGGTTCCCCGTTCCAGGATGGTAGACGCTACGGTGCCGGAGGTTCTGGCCGACTGCAGATAGTCTGCCTCTATCTTTCCGAACGCGATACTGAATACCGTGCACAATACCACGATTCCAAGGGCAGACGTTCCTGCCAGAAGGAGATTCCTCCCCCTGCCGCTCCGCCGATATGCCTTTGCCAAAAGCCTGACCGCGCTCTGGTTGTTGTTGGGAGTGTTTCTTCCGAAAATCCGCATCTCAGCCCCTCCCTTCCCGCATCATGATCTTCCCGTCCTCTATAGGAAGGATCCGGTCCGCCATCTGGGCCACTTCCTCATCGTGAGTCACCAGGATGACCGTCTGGTTGAAATGGACCGCGCAGGTTTTTAAAAGCCCTGCCACCTCCATGCTGGCCCGGGAGTCCAGGTTTCCGGTGGGCTCGTCGGTAATCTGTACCCCATCCCCCTCATGCCTTGAAAACACTGGCTTTAGCGGTATACACATTTGTGTAATGTGTACCCTTTCCCAAAATCCCCCTGACTCCCCAAAAAGCAGGCGCTACCCTTGCAGATAACGCCTTGCTTCCCACATCTATATCTTAACAGAACCACAGGCATGCTCCCCGCATGCCCGCTTGGTTCTATGTAATTTTCTTCCTTCACCTCATGACTTCAATATACTCAGATTCTTCTTGTTCAGCAGCTTCTGCTGCTTTTCATTCTGCTGCTTCAATTCTGCGTTTTCTTTCTTCAGTTTTGTGATTGTCTGTTCCAGCATCTCGATCCGGTTCTCCATCACCATATCCAGAACCCTTCGTTTGCTGTCTACCATCCCTGCCTGGAGATCCAACGCCCTGTCCATCTCTTTTCGCACCACCGGGTTCTTATAAAAGAATCCCCGGGACAACCCTGTCTTTTTCATCAGCTTTGGGATTGTGACCTTTTCTTCTTCCTCAATCATCTCCCGAATTGCACTTTTCGCCCGGGCTATCTTTTCCTCGCTGACTTTCCGGTTTTTTTCAATCATGTTGTCGTACTTGTTCATATTCTTCGCCCCATCCGTCTAAATATTTTTCTATCAGCCTGCTCTTCCGTTCTCTGACTTCCCTTGTTTCATCCGCCAGAATCTGCAGGCTCATTTTCCTGTAATACTTTACATTTTTTATGCTCCGGTGTCCGAGCAGCTTTGCGATGGTCCAGTCATCATAATGCATTTCTGTCAGGCGGATCCCGTAGCAGTGGCGGAACATATGGGTTCCAAATCCGAATAATTGTCCCTTATCATCCTGCAGGTTCTCTTTTTGTACCATTGTCATCACACGGTTCTGCACCGTATTATATTGCATAGGCCGCTCCGGATTCTTTTCATCTACAAAGACGAACTTCGTTTCCCCATATTTTTTTCTTGTATACTGGATTGCTTTCTGGATCAGGAGTTCCAGTTCCGCACTGATATTCTTGACAAATGTGTCTGTTTTCATCTGCTGGATGCGTATCATCGGCCGTCCTTCCTGCTCATACAGGCAGTCTGTCTGAAGCGTCAGGGTATCGGATATCCTTGTCCCAAGCATTTGGTGGATGACCATAAACCGGCACATCTGCTCCTCCATTTTTACAAATACGGCATTGAATCTTTTCAGCTCCGCATCACTGTAGGATTTTAATTCTGCCCTTGTAGAGTGCGGGATATCTGTATTTAAAAACAGGGTTTCCAGATGGCTGGCTCCATAGATTTTTCCTATGGTTTCCAGCAGCGCCCTCAACCTTGTCAAATCATATCTGAAATTATTTACTCCGGTATCCTCTGTCTGGAGAAAGATCAGATATTCTTCAAGGATTTTTCTGTTGATATCCATGCAGGATTTCACCTTCGGGAAGTGTCCATCCAAGTACTTCGACATCCGGCGCATGGCAGTTAATTCTTTCATGATCGTGGCCAGCGCTTCATACTGTAAATGCCGCAGCACCGCTTTTTTGGTTTCCTCTTTTATAGCAGGCTGTATGATCTCCGTAAAATTCAACGTCTCAAAATTCTTGATGAGATTCGTCTTATATAGAACATCAATCCTACCCAGATCCCAGACATCTTTCTCTATTTCCTCCGTTGTATCCTGCGCCTGTACAAAATAGTATATTTTACGGAAATAGGTAATGACTTGCGATGGCACTGTCTTCTCCTTCCCATACTCACTGATGCCTTTTCTTGTACGTGCCAACCCCTGCCGCATAAGCCACGCATTCAGTTTCTTTATCCATTCCTCCAAAGACTTGTCCCGGAAACTACATGGCTTGCTATTCATGTCCTGCAAAAACCGGCACATCCGGTTGTAATAAATCCGTTCACTCGCCATCGTTGTGACAGCAATTATTTTTGCCCTTTCTGCCAGAAAACACTGGAATTCCATCTGCATCCTTTCCGCCGGAAGCTTTCCCAGATCAAATGCCCATCCCGGTTTTATTTTTTCTTTTTGTTCCTGCGGGGCTTTCTGATAACATTCCATCTTGCAAATGTAAATCTGATTCTCCATCCGCCCCTCCTTTCCTCAGCCCTGCCGCAAGGCTTTCCCCCTGCTGGCTGAAAAATTCTTCATTTGCGGCATCCAGCCTTCTCGGCATATAGTCGATGTATTGCCTGGTCATGTCCTCATAGTCATGTCCCAGATAATCCCTCACCGCCTGTATGGAAACACCGCTTTCATAATATTCTGTTGCTACCGCATGGCGGTAATCATGGGATTGAAACAGGTATTCCCCGCCTGCGATCTGGTTTTCGCTGCATAGTTTCAGCATTTGACTCCGAAAAGTACTATATTCATAAGCACCGCCGTTTTTATTTTTAAAGAGATATTCTTGTGGCTGAATCTGGTACTTCTCAATATACACTCCCATCAGCTTGTACAGCATCTCCGGTATCGGAATCCGCTTGTAGGTTTTCATTTTGATCTGATACACCTTGATCCATGCGTCTCCATTTTTCCATTCATATGCATCTCCATGCAATGTACACACTTCACTGCAGCGCAGTCCTGTACACCATAGATGCAGGAACATCAACCGGAGATGCTCCGGGAACCGATACAGCTTTGAAAGGATTTCCTCACACACTTCCTCCCGGACACTCCTGTCATGATGTACCGGAATCACTTTTTTCTGGTACATCTCATACAGAAATGGGATTTTTCGGATATATCCTTTTACTAACAGAAAACTGAAAAAATGCCGGATACTGAATAACTGCCCATTAAATGTCTTTTCGGCAACATCTTTTTTACAGAGTTCCTCCAAATACAGATGTATTTTTTCTTCTTGTACTTCACAGATATTTTTATCTTCTCCGTCAAACGACTGAAGGAAATTCCTGATGTCAAGAAATCTGATCCGTATACTGCATAGGGACATATCCGTAATCCCCAGTGCATAACGCATATATTCTTTCAGGTATTTTCTGTTTTCTTCCTGGCTAATTTCCCGGAAGGACACACTTTCCACTTTTTTACTGGGATTCAATCTCTCCTTTGAAAAATGAAACCGTTCCAGATACCATACCTGTGCATACCAGTGTATCTGGTCGGCCTGCAGAAATAATCTTTTTCTGCTGAATTCTATAATGCCGGGAAATCTGCTTGGCACTTTTCCAGACATTTTTTGTGCCAGATAATGCCTGAATCCTTCCTCCTGTTCCAAAGTTATAGTCTCTATGTCTGCAATCCCCATCTGGATGCAGTACCCATAGAAATACTGCAAAGCCATCAGTTTTTCTTTCCTTCTCCATGTTTCTGTGATCGTCACCACATGATTCAGACATTCAAAAATCTGCTCTTTCAGTTTTCTGCTGCATTTCTTTGTAAAGTCCCATACAAGGCTATTTTTATCCCTTGCCTGAATAAACTGCGCCGCAATCTCCGGCTTGGGATAATATGGAAGAAACAGTACTTGATCTACATATTTTAATTCATATTTCCTGCGGCCGGCTATTGTCTGCATTTCTTCCCGCATGGCATGGAGTTTCATCTTGTCAAAAGCATTTAGGCATATCTGATGGGATAATGATATCTGCTTTCTATTTAAATATTCTTTAAACATACAGCGCAGCGTATAATCCAGCTCCGATAACTGCCATACGCCGTATTCCATAAGGAACCTTTTTACATGGTTTCTCGCCACAATCCCAACTTCCGTACATTCCCGTACTGCCTGACTTAGCTGTTGCTCCAGTTCTGCCCTTTTCTCCCGAGCCTCTTCCAACCGTAATGCATAGGCAGGCATATTTACCACCTCCCTGGTCATGCCTTTCATTTGTACGGCTACAATAACTGCTCCACATTGTAGAGCGCCGAATGCTTCGCATAATAGGCATCACTGGCCTCCAGCAGTTCGTCATCCACAATGTTCAGATATTTTACCGTTGTTTCCAGATGCTTATGTCCAAGCGCTTCGCTGATCATCTCCAGCCTCCATCCGGCTTTCCGTCTCATAACCGCGAAATATCTCCGCAGCATATGGGGTGTGACCTTGATCCCGGTCTTATGCTCCATCCTCCGGAACATGCTGTAGACCGCATCCACGTCCCACGCTTTCCCTGCATCCTCTCCAGCGATATTGATGAACAGGAGCTGCTGGCGCTGCAGGAGTTTCCGGTATTCCGCGAGATAATACATCAGAAATTCAAACGTCTCGTTGCTGACCTTCGCCCTCCGGTATTCCGCATTCTTCGCCCTTGCCCCATTCTCATTGTCATCCCGGAAATAAATGCGAATCGTGTGATTCCTGAAATCAATATCCTTTGTGTAATCAATCCCAAGGATCTCTCCGATCCGGTAGCCGGTCTCTGCAGCCAGCAGGATCAATAGCTGGTCGCGGCAGTTGGTGCAGGCTTTCAGCAAAGTCAATATTTCATTCTGCTCCGCCGCCCGTACTTTCCGTTCTTCTTCCTTCAGGTAGCCTTTGAACGCACGGTACCGCAACCTCCTCTGAACCCCTGCGTGATTCACCGTGGTAAAGGAATCATAATAGAGGACTTTCAGGCTTTCGTACTTTCCCTGCATTTCCATAAAAAGATAGAACCTGAACACATCCTTTAAATATGCGTTGCAGGTTCCATTGTTCGGACTCTTGATTTCTTCCGTTTCCCTGTGATTTCCATCTTTCAGCCAATGCAGGAACTTCACGAAATGGCTGCTCTGTTCCTCATATTCCATTGCGGTCACCTGGTCGGCCGTCTTGCCCTGGATCTTAAGGTATTCCAGATAAGCCGCCAGAGAATACGCATTCCTCCGGACCGTGTTCGGCGATTTATTGGACATCGTCTTGTGCATCAGATACCGGGAGGGATCCAGAACCATCTCCAGCGTATCTGTTTCGTAAATGTAGAAGCACTGTACTGTGCCGTCCATCTCGCTGATCACCTTGTAATGTTCCATGCTGTTTCCCTCCTTTCTTCTCTGACGCTATAGAACCTGCTCGGTTCCCTCACAGCTTCCCCGCAAGCCCATGAAAATTGCCTACGGCAATGGGGCTTGCTCCCGCGATATCTATGTTTTCGTACGGACTGCGCAGTGCATGCGCCGTCCTGCCCTAACATCTATACGCTATATACAGTATACACACTTCACACACCCAAAGCCATCCACCAATACCACCAAACCGCCGAAATCCGCCCTTGAAATACCACCAAACATTCCTCTCCAACCCTCCCGGATTTTTATGCAGAATCCACTATGGTTTTTCCTGTATCTACATATAATATTCTATATTCTTCCGCTTCCCGATGAACCTCCCCACATCCTCGATGGACTCCGCCATCTCACAGGGCGGCAGGGCACACAGCACATCCTCATAATATCTCCCGCCCCTGGCCGCCCGGTGATCCAGGATGGTCACCACACAGGTGTCGGTCTCCGTCCGGATGGCCCTACCGAAGCCCTGCCGGAGCTTCTTCTGCATATCTGGGACAGCAACAGCGTCTATGTACTCCCGCAGGTTCCCGTACCGCTCCTTCTCCGCTTCCCGGACAGGATCCGGGACAGCAAAGGGGAGCCGGACGATGATCAGGGAAGACACCCTGTCTCCGGGAAAATCCACGCCCTCCCAGCAGGATCCGGCTGCGAACAGCACCGCATTGCCCATCTTTTTAAAACGCATGATCTCCTCCTGGGTATGCCGCCACACCTCCACCAGCGGGAAGGAAAGGCTCTTCCGCAGGAGCTGGTAAACACTCCCCATCAGGGAATAGGATGTAAACAGCACCAGCGTGTGACCATGGGTAGCACAGGTCAGCTGTTTGACCTTCTCTGCGATCCAGGCTGCTTCCTCCCGGCTTCCGTGCCGGAGCCTTTTCCCGTCCTGGGGCAGATAAAGCATGCAGTTCCGTTTGTATTCGAATGGGGATTCTGCCACGTACTCTTCCACTTTCGGCTTCCGTTTCCGCTCCTTTTCGCTCAGTCCCAGCATCTGCCGGGTGCGCCCAAATCCGGCTCCGGCCTTTAAGGTCCCGCTGGTCAGGATCGCCGGGACGCCCTGGTTCCATAACATTTCCTGCAGATAAGCGGGAACCTCCCGGCTGGCCGTGCAGAACACCGGAAGCCGCTGGGGATCCTGCTCCAAGAATAAAATGTACTTCCGGTCCGGGAACAAAAAACAGCAGAGGAGCTTTCCTGCTTCTTCCAGCCGGTCGCGGATCCATTTAGAAACACTCCCCCTGCACCGCCTGCCCATTTCAAACAGGAACGCGGCGCTTTCTTTTATGGTAGAAACGCATTCCTCCGTCTGCCGGAACGCGACCCGCTGCCCCTGCTCAAAGGTATGGTTTGCCGCTATGACCTGGAAAAGCCTTTTCATCATCGATTTCAAACGTCCGGCCCGGATCCCCTGGTGCTCCTTTTCCAGCAGGAAACAGAGCTCCAGGATATCGTCACGGCAAAGGGATTTCCCGCACATCTGGCCTGCGGCCTCCGGAAGCTTGTGGGCCTCATCCACCACCAGCGCCCGGTAATCGGAGAGCAGCGGGCGGTAGCCCTTTGCCCGGTGGGAAGCGTCCGCAAGCAGGTAATTGTGGTTGCAGATCTGGAAATGGATCCCCGCGCCTTTGGCCCGTTCCATATATCTGTGATAACGGCAGGTCTCCTTCCCCAGGCAGTTCCTGGGGCAGAACCTGGGAACACAGACAAGCCTCCGGTCAAACCCGCTGAGCCCATGCACCTGGTCCATGTCATAGCATGTCCGGAGGGCAAGCAGTGCCTGCCTTTGTTCCTCATTCTTCCGTTTGCCCCTGATGGCCAAAAGTCTCTGCTCCAGACGGCTGTCGCATACGAAATGCTCCTTTCCCTTGCGGACTGCGGCTTTCAGCGGAATGCGGATGAGCTTTTCTTCCAGCAGGATCCGGGATAAAAAGGGAATGTACTCCTGCATGATCGCCTCCTGGAGCGCAATGCTGGAGGTGGAGATCACCGCCGGACGGCAGCTGGTTTCCGAGATCCCCCTGCTCTTTTCCTTATACTTCTCCTGCAGGATACAGGCCGCCAGGTACGCATAGGTTTTCCCGATGCCTACCCCGGCATCGCAGAGGGCAATGTGGTTTCCCCATAAGGTGTCCAGCATCTCATGGCTTAGGCGGAGCTGCTCTTCCCGGACTTTCAGCCCATGTTTTGGCAGGAGGTTTTGGAAAATATAGTCCGCTTCCTCGTGGGCTTTTCTCTGGTACCAGCCCATCGGTACGGTATATTCAGCGCGCTTCATCTGTCCTGCTCCTCTTTCCGGATGTTTGGTTCTGGGATGTTTTGTCCTGGGATTTCCTGCTGTCTGTCACCGGGAGCATCCGGATCCGCCCGTTTATGAAGGCCATCCTCTCCGGAATTTTATATTTCTCCATATATTTTGCCGAGAGTTCCTCACTCAGGGAGCAGAAATCCTCCTCTGACAATCCTACAATCAGAAATGTTCCTGCTATGACGTCATACAGGTGTCCGCTGCTGTCATAAAGCCCCCGGTTCGGCATCGAGCCGTTCAGCTTGCCCTCATCATTCAGAAGGATCGCAACCGGATCCTCAAACGGATAGATTGCTTCGATCATTCCTCCGACCTGATTCTGCAAGGTTCTCAGTTTATTCGGAATGGTGATAACGCAGGGTTCCCTCAATGGTTTTACTGACAGGACTGTTATATCTTCCGTATCCATTTGGGCTGTCTGGCTTTCGCCCTCCCAGGCCTCCCGGTTTTCGTGTTCGTAATCCATCTCTTTTCCTTACCTTCCTTCATGTATGGCGTTGGTATCACATGCATACGGCCGTGGACTGCCACAGCCGCATGGTATCTGATATCAACGTCACACTTCGATTGATTTCATTTCTGTTCCGGTACAGGATAGTATAGTCCCGCACCGGACATTTCTTTATTTTTCTTTCTCTTTGGCATTCGTATTTGACCCCGCGTCCCCGACTGCCGGCCATCTCTGCGATGGTCTGGAACTGGAGGAAAATTACTTTTGTCTGCAGGTCATCGATACGGATTCATTTCTCTCGATCTGTATCTGCGGTATGTACTTTTTCCACAGATCCTTTAAGGGAACATTACAGGCAGGCATCTGGCCGGTACGATGTTCGGAACGGAATAGAAATAAGCTATTCATTCTTCTATCCATCATTCCCTATACACCGTACAGGATGCCGTTCACGGATGTCCGAAAGGTCTTGCTGATTACAACCTGAATTTCATCCTGCTTTTTTTCTTTCGCAAATGTGTATCATTATCCCCCGCTTGTGATCATGGCGGAAAGCCAGCCGCGGCTTTATTTCAAGTATAAGTGATCGCTCGGAGCGGAAACGGACGCTGCATGGACGAAAGCCGAGTCCTTCTTGCTAACTTCCATCACCGGGAAGCCGCATCTTCGTCCGTACAGTGCCCGTTTCCGCCCGTCCTGGCGCTTATCTTGTCACGCTTCTACTTGCGGGAACGTACCTGTAATGCTGGTATGAAGTTGTCAAAGTACAGGCGAAAGGATTTCCCCTTCTACTATATAGCCGTTGGGAACCCCTCTTTTTAGTCGCACCTTATAAAAATTTTTTAATTTTTTTCTTCAGCCTTTTTATCCTGTTATAAATCACATATTCACTTATCTTCAATTCTTTTGCTATTTCCTGCACTGTGAATCCCATCACCTTCATCAATATAATTTGCAGGGTTACCCGTTCCGCTTCTAACAAGATATGCAAAAGGCGTTCATCACTGATTGAATCCAATAAAATCGAAATGTCAGTAACATCCGGTTCATCTACGTCTGTACTTTCCCAATCCGGATTTTCTGGAAATGATACCCGATGCTCTTGATAGCATCTTTCTGCCTTAAAATCTTTCCAGTCACTGCTTCTCAATTTCTGTATAGTTTCCTCGTCCACCCCCAAGGTTCGTAGCTGCTCCTCTTCTTTTTCCTTCCACTGCTTCCATTTATATTCTTCCCTCGCTTTGTTATAAGCCATTTATCCTTCCTCCGATTTGAATTTTTTGAAATCAAATCGGAGTGGGCGGTGATCGAGCCGTCCAGTTGAATGTTGACATAAAAATAGTGGCGTAACCTGAGCCATAGATGCGCCATTATTTTTTTATTACAGTCTTAAATTTTTACGACAAGTATTACAAACATCTATCATTGTTTTTTCTAAATGGTGAAGCGGACTCATTCGTTGCAGAACTTTTTCTACTTTCATCACCCAGATTTCCATAAATAAAATTCAGCTTATATCTAATTATAACTGAAATGTTGATAAAATTTCTCTTTTCGAAAATAAGTAGTCTTTCTACAATCTATAAAAAATCCACTTAGTAATTTATACTAAGTGGATGCTTGAAATATTAGCAAATAGGTCATACACTTCTGATATTTTTATCCGAACGATTTTGCTCCATTTGAGTCAACACAGAATTCCCATAGAGTTCTTAACGCAAACCAGAAATCATATAAGTCCGTGGCATTTTGATCCTTCAACTCATTTCCAATCTTTGTGTATATTTTAATCAAAACTTTTGTATTTAAATTTCCCTTATTTAGAAACAATAAAATTTTTGTATCTTACATTTTTTTGATGAAATATTTAGGTTGTTGCAATTTAAGAAATTATGATATATTCACTCCATTAATCTTCAAACAAAAAATG
>Ga0073906_1004061_pt1 | contig 15331 bp, 12 predicted proteins | sample Inofromicrocosms_FD_65485 | JGI IMG/M metagenome (GOLD analysis project Ga0073906, IMG submission 65485) | Mouse cecum microbial communities from Vienna, Austria - Inoculum for glucosamine and mucus D2O microcosms | ecosystem: Host-associated > Mammals > Digestive system > Large intestine >... | reverse complement strand
AGCAATACTGCTGCTTATTATCTGGTCATTGCAGACGAACAGGGATTGCAGATGCCGCAGCGTGAGCCATTCCAGATTGACATCGCTTTTGCGGTGGATGAGTTTGATTTCTTTAGCTAATTGTTCAGCCGGACTATGACGTGGAAGAAATTATTCAGATTGTTTTGGGAATATTTGATAAAGGAGTATGATAACTATGTTATGGTCTATTTGCGGGGGAATTATATTCTTTGTATTCGGTATTTTTATTTTTTTGAAACCGGATTTGATATGGAAAATAACAGAAGAATGGAAATCTTATCGTGCAGATGAACCCTCTGATTTGTATGCTTAAAAATTGAATCAGAATCACCCGAAAAGCCGTTGCATGGACAAAAACCCAAGCAACGGCTTTTCCTTATCTCAGCGTCGGCAGTGGGAAAGCTGATTTCCCTTTGACAAAAACGGCTCCCGCCGCGGATCATTCCAGTACTTTCACAAACGCATCCGCCCTTGTACAGGGTCTCCACTCCTCTGCATCCGCCGGTTTCCCGGTCTTCATAAAGTTCACCCAATACTCCAGCATCTCCCGGCTCAGCTTCCGATCCTGCTCCTCAAAGGGCCGCCAGCATCGTTCCAGCGTGCCGAACATATACCATAGCTCTGCGCAGTGGAACGCCCCCCAGTCGTCCCCCGGCAAATGCCGCTTAAAGTAATACACATAGGAAGGCTGGTTCCAGAGTTCCTCTGTTTTTTGGCTCCATTCAATGCACCCTTTGTAAAGCGTCGTCTTCTCCCCTCTTTCCAACATTTCGGGCGTGACAAAAAGGTCATTTTCCGTAGTGCCCAGCATATACGGAATCTGCTTTACATGTCCGTTCTCCAAGCAATCCGTTGTATTTTCCGAAAATACATATCCGTCTGCAACCGGCATGAACAGGATTCCCTCCTGCTTCCCGGCGCTGTATGCTTCCGCCAGCAGTTCCAGCCGGTCTGCCGGCATGGCCCGCAGCTCCTCCAGCGAACCCGCCTTTGTCTCTTCCACAAATTCCCGGCCGATCTCCATACTCTTTTCCCAGGCGCGGCCAGCAAGCGCTTCGTTGTTATGTGCCCCGCCGCTCTGGAAGATAGCCTTTGCGATCCTGTTTCCGGTTAATTCCGTAGATACAAGAAACTGTGTGCTCATGGCCCCGGCTGACTGCCCGAACACCGTAATATTGTCCGGATCTCCGCCAAATGCCTCAATATTGTCATAGACCCATTTCAGTGCTTCTATCTGATCCAGAATACCGTAATTCCCCGATACGCCATGTTCATTCTCTGCGTTCAGCCAGGGGTGTACCAGGTTCCCCCACATTCCAAGACGGTATGCAATGGTAACCAGGATCACTCCCCGCCCACAGTATGCTTCTCCGTCAAATTCCTTTTCCCAGCTCCAGCCGCTTCCAAAGCCGCCTCCGTGTACCCAGAATGCAACCGGCAGTTTTTCTCCGGCCTGCTTTGCGGGTGTCCAGATATTCAGATAGAGCATATCTTCACTCATCTCCGGAGTATACCAGGGATCATCGTAAAATTCTTTCAACAGCTTTTCCTTCCAGAAGGGAACCTCCCCTTCCGTATCATTTTCCTGCCAGCCCCGGGCACGAAACCTGTCTGCACGGTACACGCCCTCCCAGGGTTTTACGGGCCGGGGCGCCTTCCAGCGGAGTTCCCCGACCGGCGGCTCTGCATATGGGATTCCGCAAAACAGGGAATATCCCGTTTTCTCCACGCCTTCTATCACACCATATTTCGTTGTTGCCAGCTTCATATTGATTATTCCTTTCCAGGTTTTTCCTCTCAGAATTTATTTGCAGAGCTTCCTGCCGCAGGCAGCCTGCAGCCACGGCTCCGCACGTTCTCTACTGCCCCTTTAATATAGTCTCCCTGCGTTCCTTGAGCGTCTGGCGGATAACTGTCATTTTCTCTTCATTCAGGTCAAAAAGCAGCATCGGGACGATCGCCGCTGCCGCCGCCACAAGGGGAACAATATTGACGCCTGTATTGATCCCGGTCAGCGCACGCTCCGTCAGGTCTGCGCCGTTGGTATACCCGAATGCCGCCATGACCATCAGCCCGATGGAACCCGCAATGGCCGCGGAGATCTTCGTCATCAGCCCGTTAAACGCAAATGCCACTCCGTCGTTGCGCACACCGGTTCTGTATTCATAATTGTCCAGTGCATCGACGATCATAGCGCCCACACATGCACTGTACCCGCCGCCAAGTCCATAGACCAGATTTGCGGCAATGGTATAAGGAATATTGGTATATGGGCCTGCAAACATCATGATCAGTCCGATAATCTGGATGATCTGTGATACAATGACCACCTTTTTCTTTCCGTACTTCCCGATCAGCGCCGGGACAAAGGGGATCAGCACCAGGCCCACCAGCCCGCTTACGGACATCAGTACAGATGCCCAGGCCATATTGCCTACACAGAACATATAATAATAGAAAGCGGTGCTTGCCCTTCCGATCTGGCTGAACATTGCGCAGAACATGTATACATAGACGCACAGCAGGTTTTTATTGGTAAAAATGGATTTTATAAATCCAAAAAAGGACGTTCCTTTTTCACCCTCTTTAGCGGCTGTGATCTCTTTTGCCTTCGCAATGTCCGGATTTTCTTTACAAAGCCGCACCATCAAAAGAACCATCGGCAGGGATACTACCGCATAGACTATGGCGGTTTTCTGATAGCCTGCTTCCTGCACGCCGTTTCCAAGCATCAGGATCAGGGGCATGGTACACATTCCCAGCACCGTACTTCCAAGTCCCCCTGCCCACATACTGGATGCGAACAGTTGGTTCAGCCGCTTCGGGTTGTCCGTCATCCGGGAAGGCAGTGCGTTAAACGGCACATTCATCACCGTATAAGCCATACCCAGCCCAATATAGGTCACATAGGCGTAGAACAGCTTTCCGCTGTCTCCAAATCCAGGCACGCTGAACGTCAGAATGGTAAAGAGCACCAATGCAACGGCACCAGCGATCATATAGGTACGATATCCCCCCACCCGGGTATATGTCTTATCCATCAGCGCCCCCATCATCGGGTCATTGATACCGTCCCATACCTTCGCCACGAGCAGAAGCGTTGCCACCGCCGCCGCAGACAGTCCGAATACGTCGGTATAAAAATATGCCAGGTACATATTGACCATCGTAAAGGATAGCTGGCACGCAAAATTCCCCATCCCATATGCCCCGACCTGAATCCGTCCGACATTTTCTTTTACTCTGTTTCCGGTTTCCATAAAAGAAATCCTCCTTTTCCTTTGTTTTCTTATTATTTTAAGATTTCTTTTCCCGAAAAACTAATCCTCAGCCTTTGAAAAATGTCCTTTCCTTGAAAATGCTGATGTCCGGATAGATCAGAGACGCAAAAATCATCTATATATTTGTCGATTTTTGCCGTTTCTCCTCCTCCTGATTGATTTCCTGGATTTCCGGCCATCTCCGCAGACTTGTTTCTCCCTTTTTAAGGATAATCCTTGCTGAAAACCAGGATCAGCGCCATCTCGTTGGCCTCCAGCATCACATCCAGCTCCAGTATCCCTCCTGTAACCTCCTGATACAATACCTCCATCCGTGGAATGCAGATCTTCTGCAGGTATGCGATCTCCGATCGCAGCAGGTCATTGGCGTATCCCAGCTTTTTCCACTCCGCCAGAACATTGCCGGAGGCTTCCCCCACCCGGTAAATGCATATTTTTTTCTTTCCGTTTTTCATCCCCTCCAGGGCAAAGGTCAGCTCCAGCCTATGGCTGTTCCGGAATACGAACGGCAGCTCGCCGGGCGCCAGCCGGTCCTCGTCCTTGAGCTGATAACCGTAGCTGAACTGCTTCGCGTTAAATGTCAGGATCTGGACAGAGTCCCCATGCTGGGATGTGGCGATGTAGTGTTCTCCTTTTCCAAGCATCCGCTCGCCCAACTGCTTCCAAAATTCAAACGCATAGTAGGCCGGCTTCGGCAGAGCGTCCCTGGTGATCAGTCCGGTGGCGCCGATCAGCGGGGCCGCAGAATCAAAATACTGAGAGGGACAGTCGCTGATCCCCCAATAGCTCACCCGGCAGATCCTGTCCGCGACATCCACCATCTGCGTCAGCATATGGCATGCCTTTGCGCAGCTATCATTGTAAATATTCCGTTCCGAGAGAGAGGTATTCCATTCAGATACCCATACCGGTGTTTCCGGATAGCCTGCCTCTCTCATGAGCGCATAATAATTTTCCATATCCTGTTTTACAAAGTGGGTATCCGAATCAATGCTCAAAAGGCTGTACTGTTTTCCTGTCTCCTTCTTTTCATCCCATTCCACCTGGTATGGATAACTGATAAATGTCAGAAAATCCGGCCGCTCCTCCCGATCCTTCCACCAGAGGAGCTGTTCCTTTAGCACGTCCCGGCTGAGCTCAGTATTCAATCCGCTGCCCCCGATCTTCGCTTCCGGAGCATAAGTCTTGATGATGCTCCTCGTCCGCTCATATAAAAGAAAATACGGAATCTGTCCCGCGCCGGTCACCTGTTCCACGTCGTACCAGATCTCAAAGCCCCATCTGCCGACCTCCTTTGCCGTATAGCGGTCTGTCAGATGCTTCATCAGCGCTTCCAGGGCACGCTCCCACTCCTCTAGGGACAGAAAAACCGGATCTGTCCTGATCTCCTCCAGCCTTTTATCCGAACCGATACTGACGATCATCTTTTTCTGCCGCTCCGGAAGCTCAAATACCGGAACTGCGTCCTGCTCCAGCAAAAAATCCAGTACCGTATCCATTTTTTCAAAATTCATCTGTTCCGTCCCGTGGCCGGACCGTATTTTCAGCTCCGGATCAAACGGGTTGGACAGCCGGATGCATTTCACGCCCAGATTTTGTATTACCATGGCCACATGCTTCTGCACCCTTGCCTCCAGAAGATTGGCAAACATCCCGGCATTCATGCAGTACAGCGCCGAATCCCCGAAGGGACTTCCCTTCCTTGTATCGATCAAAATTCGTTTCCCCTTCGTCTCTGCCTTTTTCTTATAAGAGGCGGAATCCTTTAAATAGGCCGCCAGCCCATCCAGATCTGAAGCGTTCAATTTCTGTACCGGTGTGTTTCTTTCCTGCCGGAATTGTTTGGGACTTAAGGAAAATGCCTGCCTGAAATTTTTATTAAATACGGACAGATTGGAATATCCGCAGTCATAGGCAATCTCCGTGACGGTCTTATTGGTGGACAAAAGCTGTTCCTTTGCCTGTTCCAGACGGAGATTTCTCACATATTCCGTAAATCCGGTTCCCGTCTCCCGTTTGAAAAACCTGGAAAACGCAGATTCCGACATGTACCATCTCGCCGCTGTCTCCGCCAGATTTAACGGCTGGCCGTAAGACGTTTGGATATAGTCCATCACTTCCCCGATCTTATCACCCACCGGCGCGGTCTTTCCGGGACTTGCCGCCAGATACTGGGTTTTGATTCCCTCCCACAGCGCATAATACAGGCTTTCCACCCAGAACCCATCCGGTGCTTCCGCATATTTGCTCAAAATCGTTTCCAGGATGTAGCGGATTCTCCCATAATCCTTCTCCGGCTCTCTGACACTGTTGCATAAAAACAAAAATGGCTCCTGCTTCAGCGCATTTTTCAGCACATAATAGTCCATATATATCTTACAGACCAGCGCGCCCTTATGGCCGCTCCAGCCGTGCGGTTCTTCCGGATTGATCAATATCACATCCTTTGGAAACGCCTGAAAATCTTCTCCCCGGATATGGATCTTGGCCTGTCCTGTCAGCACATAGATCAGTTCTGCGCTTCTGTGGGAATGGCAGGCTTCCCCGCCTGCCGATGTAATCTGTATCTTGTTCATTTCCTGTTCTCCTGACTGTTGTTTGTAACCAATTTGCGTAGCAAATTGATTGCCTTCTGAATGCAACCACTCGCACAGCAAGTGATTGCTTGCCCGCCAACTGCGAAGCAGACTTTAAATGCGGGCAATACCCGTATCATTTATTTATACGATACTTTACACTCCCCCATTGTCAAAACCAGTTTCTGCGTCGACTCGATTGCTTTCTGTCTGTATATGCTGCCCTCTGCCGGGCAGAAAATATATTATTTTCTTAGTTTATATCTTTCAGCATATCTGCGCTTTTCTCCCTGCTGCTTTCTGAGGAGTAAAATTTTATCTTTTTCCGCACAAAAAAACTGCCATGACAAAAATCATAGCAGTTTTCTTGTTGCCTTCTTCACCATCTCCGGATGGCTGGGATTCGGTGTGGATACCGTCACGACATCAGGCGTGACAAAGAGGTCATAGTTACTCCTCCGCTTTTTTCTCCGCGTTACGCGCAGTCAGGCGTTCTCTGACCGCCTCCATATATCCTGGCTTGTCCAGGTCATACAATGCAAGCGGAATGATCCCGATCAGGAATACGATTCCGGGAAGCAGGTTTGCCGCCAGATTGATCCCGGTCTGTACATGGGGTGTGATCTCTCCTCCGCCCACATATCCAAATGCTCCCATGACAAGAAGGAACACCGAATTGGCGATTGCGGTCGCAATCTTGATTGCGGTACCGTTAAAGGAAAATGCCATACCGTCATTACGGACGCCATACTTGTCGTCAAAGTCATCAATCGCGTCAACGATCATACCGCTTCCGGATGGACCTGCTATATATCCGGTTCCATAGATGATCATGCACAGGAAGTTGAACGGTATACTGGTGGACGGTCCGAAGTACAGCAGGAGCAATGCGGCTCCCTGAATCACCATGGAGATGATCGCGCCGTTCCTTTTTCCGAACTTCTCTACAAATTTCGGCGCAAAAGGCATCACCAGCGTCCCGACTGCCATCTGCATCATCATAAATACCGTGATCAGCGCAAAATTCTGTACACAGTGCATGTAAAAGAATACAGCCACCGAAATACGTCCTAAGATACCGAACATATTAAAGAAGGAATAGAACATGGCGCAAAGCAGATTCTTATTCTTTGCGATCATTTTCAAGCCGTCCAGAACCTTGCCCTGTTCTTTCTTTTCCACCGTCACCTTTTCTTTCGACATCACTGCCACTGCCCAGAACATCGGAAGCGCAACGATTGCCAGCAGGGTCGCCGTCTTCTGATATCCATTTGCCTGGTCTCCGCCGCCGATGAAGGTGACCAGAGGCAATACGGTCAGGTTCAGAACGATCTGCCCGATGGTCATGCCCATCATCTGTGCGGCATTCAGCCGGTTTACTTCCTTCGGATCATGAGTCATAACGGCCGGGAGCGCTGTGTACGGCACATTGGTCATGGTATAAGCCATTCCCAATCCGATATAGGTCACATATGCATAGATCAACTTGGCCGGTCCGCCGAATCCCGGAACCGTAAATGTCAGGATCGTAAATACGACCAAAAGCGGCGCGCCGGCAAATATATAAGGTCTGAAACGTCCCCATCTCGTGTGGGTTCGTTCCATGATGGTCCCCATCATAGGATCATTGATACCATCCCAGACCTTGGCGATCAGCATCAGCATGGCTACAGCCCCTACCCCGAGGCCAAATACATCCGTATAGAAAATGGAGAGATATGTACCTACCATGGTCCAGGACAACTGGGAAGCAAAATTCCCCATTCCGTACACAAAGTAATTTTTAAAGGTCAGTGGTTCCATACCATATTTGTTTATTTTTGTTTCATTCATAGCGCCCTCCTGACATTACTTTCTCTCAAGTAATGGTATATTTTTATTCTCATTCCTCCGTGCTACATGGCAGCAATGCTCTCTTCAAAGTTCTCATATTTTTCCATCATCTTCGGCAGTGTCTCCTTGTTGGCTGTCAGTTTCGGCACACAGACCTTGATCATGTTCTGGATCTCGTTGTAATGCTCATAAATTCCAATGGCCGTATTGCGCGCCCGCGCAATTTCTTTTTCAGGCCAATCTACCTTCACCCTCTCTCCTTCCACGGACAGCTCTCCCCAGATCCCGCAGACCGGGCACTCCACGTGGGTCGTCCCGTTCATACTAAGCAGCGGGTTATGGCAGACCGGACAAACTCCATCCTCTCCCACCCAGGTATCCACTTCCTCGTATGGTTTTCCAACAGACTCTGCCACAGCCTTTCCAAGCTCCCCGCATTTTGCCATCAGAGCCGGATCCAGCAGCGGATGCCCTGTCCTTCCCTGATCATATGCGTCCACATGACCCACGCACTTCATGCAGAAGGAAAAGCTGAACAGATCCAGCATAGGAAGCCCCAGAGATACCCAGTTATGAGTCTGCGCGCCTCCTACGGAAATGAATCCGGTATAGCGGTCTTTAAAATATCTGGGATCCAGCTCCGGTTTGCCTTCTTCCCTACGTTTCTTATTTACTTCCAGAAGCGCTGCCCTGTCATGGGACGGCCCGAAACGGTCCACAAAATTCTTAAACTGCCCTACGATACCAACCGCATAGACCGGCGCGCCGATAATGATCCCGTCCGCTTCCAGGCACGCCTCCTCCAAAACAGAAAAGTCATCCTTCATGCAGCAGTGAATCTCCACTTCCCCCTTGTCCCGCAGGCGGCTGCAGTAATCACATGCGCGGCAATGTCCGATATCCATTCGGATTGTATTGATAAACCGCACCTCTGCTCCTGCTGCCTTCGCAGCAAACAGTGCCTCTTTTACCATCACATCACAACGCTGATTCCTTCTTCCAAAGGAAATTCCCAGTACTTTCATTTCATCATCCTCCATGTTTGTTGTGTTATATTTAAGTTTACAGCTTTAGCAAAAATTTTCTTTCGTGTATTTATCTGAAACCAGCATCAATATTTAATACAATTTTTAGGGGAAAGCCATAAAAACTAAAAATCATCATAGAGATTTTAATATCTGTACCAAATATCCAAAAGCCGGATTTCCTGAGGCTGCATCACATGTTCCAGTTCCAGGGTCCCATCCGTTGCCTGAACAGTCCTGATTTCCATACTGGGGATTGCCCGCCTTTTCAGATATTCGATCTCATCCTTCGCAAGGACCTTTTCGTACCCCATCATTTTCCAGATATTCTGAACCGAACCATTTTCATGATTCACATAATGGGACTTTACCTGATACGTTCCATTGTTTACATTTTTCAGACAGATTTTCAGTCTCAGCGGTTCCATATCCTCCACAAACTGATCCATCTCGTCGATCTGGATCTCTTCCTCTTTGCAGAATGCGTATTTTGATGAAAAGCTTTTATAATTATGGCAGACCGCAGTGAACCGTCCCCGCCCGTTTGCAGTAACGACACTGTTCTCATTTCTACATACTACATGGCTTTGCAGCTTATTCATGAACTGAAACGCATAAAAAGAGGGCTTCCGTATACCATCTCTGGTAATCAGTCCGGAATCTCCGTTCAATACGGACGTAACGTCCGAATGACCTTGCTGTATACTTTCCTGTCCTGCCGGAAACGTATCGCCCTGTGCTCCTGTGGCAGCATAGTCCGACCCGATATCCAGTCCCTGCCAATATCCCATAAAATCTGCATTACCCAGCATGCTGATACAGGTTTTTACTATATAGGCTCCCTGCGCAGAGCTGTCATTGAACACATTATGATTCGAGTCCGTAAAATTCCACTGAACAATGTGTATCTCCGGAATCTGGAAATCTTCCTCTTCCATCGTGTCCCGGATTAACTGCATCTGATTTTTCATGTAGCTGCTGTCAATAGATTTTCTTCCATAAATAAGCTCGTCCTCAGCAATCGACATATCCTGACAGGAACGAAAGGACAGGAAATCCGGCCGGAACTTACGTTTCTTCCAGATACGGAAGATCTTGCGGAAGAAGGAATTTTCATACCCCAGCAAAAGCCCGGCGCCTCCCACCCGAATTTCCGGGGCAATCTCCTTAAATATCCGGCAGATGGCCTCAAATGCCTGGTAATAGGCTCCGTCCTCCGCTGTCATTCCAAGGCCGGAAGCCTTCCCGAATTCAAAATACCAGCCCTCTATCTCTTCCAGGCCATAGCGGTTGATCAGATGCAGATAGAACGCCCTTATCATTTCACAGAACATCTCATAATCCCACGTTTCTTTCCTTTTCGCTCCATCCTTCCCCGCCTCTTTTACTTCTGTTCCTCCCCCCAGTTCAATGTACGGCTTCATTTGATGATCAATGATAAAATCCAGCACCAGATCCAGCTTTCGGAAATTCATTCCCCCTTTTTCGTCTGCACACTGTTTCCGGGAGAGCAGATTCCAGATCCTTGCATATCTCATGCCGGTCTCCTGCTGAATCTGTATAAGCTGATCCTGCACCTCTGACTGCAGAAGTGTATATGCTTCTCCCACATTCACCGCCCGGGTCCACTCCGCATTTTGAATCTCATAATAGCTGGCATCCGCAGTACAAATCTGCTGTCTGCTGCCGTTCTCCTGCTGTCCCGTCTGTCTGTTCCTTAAATATTCGTGTACCAGATCCAGACTTTTTTCTTCCAGCTCATACTCCTGGTGAATCGGGGGCATATTCTGCTGCATCCTCTTACGGTACTGGCTGGGTGCCTCACGGTGAATGCTCCGGAAGCTCTTGATAAATGCCGCTGATGTTGGAAATCCGTTATCCATCGCAATACGTGTAATACTTTTATTCGTATACAGCAGTTCATCTACCGCATGGAACAGACGCACATTATTCAGATATTCCAAAAAGGTAAGCCCTATATGTTTTTTTATATATTTTGACAGATACACATTTGACAGATACAATCTCTGCGCAAGATCATTCAGGCTGATCTGCGTCTGATAGTTTGCCTGAATATAATTCTGTATCTGCCGGACCCGGATCTGATTCCTGGAATCCTCTTGATTCGTCCATACCTGATCTGCTTTCACCATAAAATAGCTGACCAGGTGATACAGCAGTTCATAATAAAGCGAATTCAGATATAATGCGCCTTTTTCCTCCTGATCGGAGCAGCAGCTTAAAATCCGGTCCAATAATTTCCGTACCTCTTCATATGCATCATTTCTGTCCACCACCGTATTGCACCAGAACATCAGCTGCAGCGTACCCATATGCTCTGCCAGAATATGAAAATCAATAAAAAATCTTGCCGCTAAAATCCCCTGCGTTCCCACGCAGGAATGTCTTTTATTGGCATTGATCAAGATAAAATCCCCTTTTTGGAGTTGATACGCCGACTCATCAATTTTAATCTCCATTTTCCCTTTCATCACATAAATGATCTCCAGATCCTGATGGTAATGCACCGATGATTCTTCCTGTCTGATAAAAAAGAACTGCATTAGTTTTCTTTTGTTTTCCATAGTCCTCTCTTCCGCCGCGATCATTTCATTGGTTTTGGATTCCGTTTTTATAAAGCAAGCGGGACTGTCACTGCCGGCTATATACGGCGTACAGTCCCCTATTTTCTAAAAAACTTCGTTCAGTTTTATTCAAATACGATTGTCTCACCCGTTGCGGCAGACTGATAAATAGCCTCGATCACACGGGTAACGATTGCTGCCTGCTCCGGAAGGACCGCGGGATCCGTTCCCTTTGTAATACATTCCACCCATTTTGTCATGTCATATTCCCACATGTCATACTTCGCTTCCGGGCTTGTGATCTCTGTTTTCATTTCTCCGCCAACCATCTTTGTGATACGAACGCTGTCTTCAAATCCAGGGCCGACCATATCCGCGCCGGCAAGCGTTCCGGCTACGGAGCAGATGATTCCGGGAGCTTCCTGCAGCATGTTTGTACGCCATGCTGTCTCAATATAGAACATCGCGCCGTTTTTCATTGTGATCATGGCCATTGCGGTATCTTCTACATCGAAGTTGTCCGGATCCCACGGCCCAAGCTGATTTCCCTCCGGGAAATTTTTCATCTTATCAAAAGTGACTCCCCGAACGCTTGCAACATCATAATTGTTTGTCAGCCACATGGGAAGGTCAATGGAATGAGGACCTCCGTCCATTAAAACTCCGCCGCCGTTCAGCTCCTTGTTTGTGTATACACCGTATGCCGGAAGGCGGTTCGGGCGGAGCTGGGAAGAACGGATATAGTATACGTCTCCGAATTCACCTGCTTCATACATTCTCTTCATTTCCATCGGAGCCGTATTATAACGCCACTGTGTACCGCTTGTGAGCTTTCTGCCTGCTTTTTTCTGTGCCTCAAGCATTTTCTGCGCATCTGCGTAGGTAGATGCAAGGGGTTTCTCACAGTAAACATCTTTTCCGTGTTCAAACGCGCAGATCGTCATCTCGCAGTGAAGCGGATTCGGAGTACAAACGTGTACCGCGTCAACATCGTCTGCCGCGCACATTTCTTTGTAATCCGTGTAAATCTTTGCTTTCAGGCCGAAATCTTTATTGGCCTTTTCACATCTCTCCGTAAGAATATCGCACAGCGCAACGACCTCTACTTCATCCGAATGCTTGACAAGCTGTGTTAAATGCTTTGTCGTTCCAATCTCACCAATACCAATTACTCCGATTCTTTTCTTTGCCATTTCATTTTCCTCCATAGATTTTTTTATATTCTTCCGACTGTACGGCCGGATATTTCTTTTATAATATGTATGGTGCAGCGCCGCATTCATTTGGCTGAAAATGAATGGTACAGTACACCAGGGTTTCTTCTGTTATGCAGGCAGCACTTTGCAGGATGCGGCCACCTTCTCATCGCGGTTCTCGAATGTAAAGAATTCCAGGCAGAAGTTTCCTTCATAGCCAAGTTCCTTCACGGTATTCAAAATAAACGCATAATCAAGCTCTCCTACTGTCAGTTCCGCTCTCATCGGCGCCCCTGCCCCGTGAAGATCTCCGATCAGCTCCAGGTTCGCCTTGATCGTCTCCGTAATCTGTCCTTCAATATTCTGGAAGTGGAACATGTCATAAAGAAGCTTTACATGTTCACTTCCTACGTTCTTAATTAAGCCAAATGCCTGTTTCGAGCTTGTAAAGAATCCGCCCGTCAGCGGCTCAACAAGTACTGTTACCCCCTCTTTCTCAGCAATCGGAGCAAGACGCTTCAATGCGTCCTCCATCGCCGCAAGAACCTCCTCTGCGGAAAGATCTTTCGCATAATCAGCCGCATTCAGGATCAGCCTGCCGCACCCGATCTGCTTAGCCTTTGGCACACTCTGTGTAAAAAGGGAAACCAGCTCCTCCGTCTTAGCCGGGTCTCCCAGAAGAGATGCTCCCGCGGAAACGCATGCGCGGATCTCAATCCCCAGTTCCTTTCCCGCCGCGGCAATGCGGTCCAGATCTCTTCCCTCCAGGTCAAACATTTCAATCCCCGTTAATCCGTTCTTTTTTGCCAGTTTCATGCCCTCAATGATTCCGTCCGTATCCGGCCAGACAGGCCCCTTTTCGCCGACTGCCACAAACATAATGTCTGCACATAAACTGTACTTCATCGCTTTCCTAACTCCTTTCGTTTTCTCTTTGTTTATGTCTCCATTATAAGACAAGGATTTTTCATCGGCGTTCTTCCTCAGCAACAATGTTCCACAAAAAAAGAATCTGGTTTCAAATTTGAAACCAGATTCTTTTACCCGTTTACATACTTACCGAATATATTTCATCCGGTATATCTCACTCAGCATCAGAAAATACAGGTCAAACAAAAGTACCCCTGTTACCACCTTTTCCCTGCTGCCCCGGAACAATTCCCTATCCAGATACTTTTTATACCGCTTTGACGCGCCATATACCTTCGCCCCTTTTGCCTTGATATTGGCAAATACCGGCTCCATGTCCATGGTCTCCACATGTTCAATCATATTGACAATGACGATACTCTGCTCCGTCAATGTACCGCTGTCCTCCATCATATCCGGAAGCAGGCAGTAATATCCTGTCTCCTTCCCGTCCATGGCAAGATTCTGCTGCAGCGAGAGTATGGCGCTGTTTTTATAAGGTGTATAGAAGACCACCTTATCCGCGTCGCTCAGTTCCTCTGCAATCCGTTCCGCCTCACCTGCATCGATCTGATCCCGCAAGATCTCACAGGTTTCTATGGCCTGTGCCAGCATGGCATCCTTCACACTTACGGCATCCCGGCTCTGTTCCGGCGGCAAGAGCCGGTTGTAGTAGGTATACTGCTTCACCGCCCGTTTCAATTCATGATGAAAATCCGTAAAATTCTGGTATCCCAGCTTCTGCACCATCCGCCACACTGTCGTCCGGGATGAGTTCGTCAGCTCCGCGACATCATAAATACTGCCGTCCGCCGCTTCCTCCAGATTCTCGAGGATCCCTCTGCAGACATTCCGGTATGTACTGTCAAAGGAAAGGTGATTGTATAATTCTGTCAAACTCTGAAGAACATTCATATCCTTTTCCCCTTTGCAGGCAATTTACAAATCAGATTTTCATGTGTACAGATTCCGTATCATTTTTTACGCTTACACGGTCTCGATTCACCCAATCTGTATCTATCATGGTATCACAAAGAATTTTGCTCTTGATGAAAAACATTGCAGCAGTTATTCCGCTTGAGTTTTCCTCATTTCAGACAAGACAGCAGTCGCTGAATATAATAAAGAAGGACAAGTTTACGTTACCTGCCCTCCAATATTTAACTGTTATTATACCGGCCGAATGCCCTGATGCAAGGTACAGGGCATCCGAAATCATAACTGCTGCATATCACGCCTGCGTGAAATACAACTCCAACTCTCCGATTATTCCTCAAATGCGATTGATTTTCCGGTCTTTGCGGATTCTCTCACCGCATCCATCAGACGGAGCACCCGTCTTACCTGTTCCGGTTTTACAATGATCTCTTCTTCTCCATTGAATGCTTTCAGGAAATGCTCAAAATAATTCCTGTGCGCCACGTTTACTTCCGGCAGCGGTTCTTCGGAAAGAAGTCCCGGCTCCGGCGGTCCGAAGCTTCTTGTGGGGCCTGCAGCAGTCATCGTGATCTTGCCCGGTACATTCTCCAGCAGATGTGCGGTGCGGACAATCTTGCCCTCTCCGCCGAATCCGTCAATGATTGCGGAGCCTTTCTTACCGCCGATGAACCAAGCGCGCTTCGGTGTCAGGTAATAGGTTCCCAGCTCGATCTCTGCGGTCACGCCGTTTTTGAATTTCAGGATGATCTTGAAATAATCGTCTACGTTTTCATTGATGACATTCTGTACATCCGCATAGAGGGATACTACCTCGGACTTCACCATATCCAGCATCTGGTCGATCAGATGTACGCCCCAGTCATAGAGCATTCCTCCGCCCATCTCCGGATAAATATGCCAGTCATGCATGTTGCCGTTTACGCCGTAGAGCTGGGATTTGATGATGTACATATCCCCGACCAGGTT
>Ga0073906_1004060_pt1 | contig 15336 bp, 20 predicted proteins | sample Inofromicrocosms_FD_65485 | JGI IMG/M metagenome (GOLD analysis project Ga0073906, IMG submission 65485) | Mouse cecum microbial communities from Vienna, Austria - Inoculum for glucosamine and mucus D2O microcosms | ecosystem: Host-associated > Mammals > Digestive system > Large intestine >... | reverse complement strand
CACAAGCTGGCCTTCCAACTGACCAAGGTCCGCAAGGAGGGCAAGCTGCCCTATCTCCGCCCTGACGGAAAGACCCAGGTGACGGTGGAATACGACGAAAACCACAAGCCCGTCCGGGTGGATACCGTTGTGGTGTCCAGCCAGCACGACCCGGAGGTCTCCATGGAACAGCTCCGGGAGGACATTCTGCGGGAAGTGGTGCGGGTGATTGTTCCGGCCCAGCTGCTGGACGATAAGACCAAGTTCTTCATCAACCCCACCGGGCGGTTTGTCATTGGCGGGCCCCAGGGGGACAGCGGCCTGACCGGGCGGAAGATCATTGTGGATACATACGGCGGGGTGGGCCGCCACGGCGGCGGCGCCTTCTCCGGTAAAGACCCGACCAAGGTGGACCGTTCCGCGGCCTATGCGGCCCGGTATGTGGCGAAAAACATTGTTGCGGCGGGGCTGGCCTCCCGGTGTGAGATTCAGCTGGCCTATGCCATAGGGGTTTCCCATCCGGTTTCCATCAATGTCAATACCTTTGGCACTGGCATCATTGAGGAGGCGCTGATTGAAAAGGCGGTGGACCAGGTGTTTGATCTGCGGCCCGCGGCGATTATCCGGGAGCTGGGGCTGCGCCGCCCTATCTACCGGCAGCTGGCGGCCTATGGACACATGGGCCGGGAGGACCTGGACGTCCAGTGGGAGAAGGCCGACAGGGTAGCGGCGCTAAAGCTGGCGGTTGCCACCCAGAAGATGGGGAATTGACAGCAGCGGTTATGTCATAATACATAAAACAGGAGCTGGGGACAGTTGAAATGTCTCCAGCTCTTTTTGTCAGATTAAATTCCCGAAAATGTCATCCAGGGAAATGTCCAGATCGTCAAACAGACCGCATTTGAAGTTTTTTTCCACACTGGCGCGTTCCTCGTCAGTCATTTTTTCCAGAAGGTAATCGGGAAAAAATGTGTAGGTATCGTGATAAACAAGTTCGCTGTCCTTGGAACGGTATACTTCAATGGACTTATCACCGGGGCTGACAATCCAATATTCCAAAACGCCGCACTTTGCATATACATCTTTTTTATAACCCCTGTCACGTTTGGCGGTGCTGGGGGAAAGTACCTCTACCACTAAATCCGGCGCTCCATGTACGCCGTCAAATTTAATTTTGTTTCTGTCGCAGACGACCATACAGTCGGGGATAAAGTGATCCTTTGGCGTCAGAAAAAGGTCAACGCCATCTGAAAAGGGGACGCATTTTTTTCCCTTTAAATAGACAGCAAAAATTGTGAAGATATTAGATGCAATAAAACTATGATTAACCACAGGCCGCGGCGACATTGCCACAATTTTTCCATCAATCAGTTCATTCCAAACTTCATCATGATAAGCATACGCTTCGGACATAAACAAAATCCCCCTTCTTCCATAAAGTTGTTAAATCTATTATAAGAATAAAAAGGGGAATTGTCAATCAGTGACAGATTTTAAATATCTATTTATTGGGGAAAATCCTCCCTGCCTCGTCACGGTTGAAAGCGGCCAGCAGTATCTCCCCTTCGTCGATGATACCGGAATAAAAGACATTCTTCTTCTCATCGTAACAGCAGTAGACCTTTACTCTGCTGAGGGAGTTGTATTTTTTCAGCCTGAGAAAAGAGATTCCCTGCTTTCGCAAAACAGCCCTGGAGGTAGTAGGGACCGCTCTTTCGGCGTCAAAGGATTCCTCGTACCGCCAGCCCTTTTCCTCCAGGGCGTCCTTGGCAGTGTCGTAATCGTTGCAGGAGAGGACATCTACCAGGACGCGCTGCAAAAAGCTGGACAGCTTTCTGCACTCCGGCTTCCACAGAAAGTCGGAGTCCCAGACGTGCCACCAGTAGACCGGCGGGTCGTCCTGGAATAAATCCTCCTTTCGGATTCCGAAAAACGCCATATTTCTTACGTAATCGCTGCCAATCAGCAGATAGTCCTCCGGCCACCGTTCCAAGGGACGCCACGACAGCTTGTCAAGGGCGAAATCAATAAAACTTTGGGGGGGATCGCCCAACGGTCCGGTTCGGTCTTCCAAGGTCTCCTGGAGCACATCGCGGAACATTCGGGGGCCGCGCGCAAAGGACGGCTTCTTTTCCACCCAAAGGTCGGAGGTGGCAAACAGTGGACAGCCCGCGGCATATTCCATAAAGTCCCAGTAGACCCTGGGCAGGGGAATCTGTGCCCCGCGCCTGAACTTTTTCAGCCATTCCCCCTCGACAGGCTGGGTATAGCCTAACCGCTTTAACATTTCCAAAGGCGGAAGATTGTATTTCATATCCGGGATGCCCTCCTTTTAATCTGTAATTCCCTGAAGCGCAAACAGCTCCTCGGCGGAGTCCCGGTAGGGGGTGAAGCCCCAACCGGTCCCGGCGGCGGTTTTTTCCAGAAAGCTGTGGGCGTAGATTGCCGCCGCCCCCGCCGCGTCGGCCAGGACGCTTTCGTCCGCGTCGAATTCGGGGTGATGCAGCCCCGCTGTGATGCCCTTCTCCGGATTGCAGACCCCGTAATGAATGAAAACAGCCGGGTACCGCGCCGCCAGGGTGGCAAAGGTTTCTGACACCATAGAGGGGAGGTCCTCGATCACCCGTTCCCCGAAGATGGGACGGAATACCTCCCGCGCCAGTCCCACACAGGCGGAGTGATTTTGCAAGGGAAGGAAGGGAGCGGAGGCGGTCCCCTCCGCCTGGCAGCCGTATACTGCCGCGATTTCCCGGACGGTCCGGTTGATTTCCCCCTGGATGGGGAAACCCGCCCGGTCGCTGTCAAAAAAGCGGGCAGTGCCGCCAAAGGTCAGGCTTTGGGGGATTACATTGTCGGTATTTCCCGCCTGGACCTGAGTGACGGACAGCGTCACCGGCAGGAAGGGGGAGTATCGGGAGGGAATCCGTTGGAGGGCGGTGTGAATCGCGGTAAAGCAGTCGATGGGGCTGACGGATAAATCGGGGCGGGAGCCGTGGCCACCCTTCCCGGTCAGGGTAAAGCGGAAAAACAGAGTCCCCGCCATCACCGCGCCGCTGTTGAGCTGAATGGTCCCGGCGGGGGAGGGGGCGCAGTGCATCCCCCATGCGCCGTCTATCCGCTGACCGCGCCGTTCCAGTGCTTCCATTAGGCGGAGCAGACACTTGTTGAAGGGGATTTCCTCACTGCGCTCAATGAGCAGGACCACATCCCCGTAAAGGTCCTTTCGGGACTGCTGAAGCACCTTTGCCGCCGTCAGCAGCACCGCCGAATGGACGTCGTGGCCGCAGGCATGGCAGACGCCGGGATTCTGGCTGGTGCAGGTCCTGGCGCTTCCGGCGTGGGGCTGTTCTTCTACCGGAAGGGCGTCGCAGTCTGCCCGCATCAGCAGCGCCGGGGCAGGGGAGTCCTGCGGGGGCTTTTCCCCATGGATATAGGCTAAAATCCCGCCCTCCGGGATGATTTCCGGCTGTATGCCCATGGACTTTAAGGTTTCGGCGATGTACTGAACAGTTTGGGTCTCCTGGCCGCTCAGCTCCGGGTGGGTGTGGAGATGCCGCCGCACCGACAGGAGAAAGGACTCCTCCGCCCGGCATCGGGAGAGAATTTCGGATGGGGTGATAGCCATGGAAAAGCCTCCTCAAAGAATCATTTAGAATTTTCGGCCGAGATACCGGCAGACCTTTTTCTTGTAATCCAGATAAGCGTTCCCGAATGCCTTGGTCAGAAAATCCTCCTCCACATTTACGATTTGCAGGTGGAGCATAACGATGGCAAAGACCGAAACCGCAAACAGAACCCAGTTAAAAAACATCAACAGGATTCCAATGTAAACCAGATCAAAACCCAAAAAGGCCGGATTGCGGCTGATTTGATAAATTCCCCTTGTCACCAGCGCGGTTTTGCCGGATTCGGGGACACCGGCGCGCCAGCTGTCTTTCATTGTCATCATCGAGAGGACAAAGACAGCCACGCCGGCAGCAGCCAAGCATATCCCCCCAATCCTGACCCATGGGGCAAAACAGCTTGTATTGAAAATAATGCTTACCGCTTCCGCGGCAACGACAAGACGGGAAGAAATACTCAGCGATACTTCAATCCATCGGACAAATCCTGTTTTTCCCTTTCCCAGTTGATCGGTCTGGATGCCCTTCCGGCGCTGGCCAAGCATTTTGGCGACGTAGCAGCCATAAAAGGTCAGCATAACGATAACAGCGGCTATCTGAAAAGGCATTGTATCACTCCATTCTCTGTTAGTCACTTTTTGCCGGACAGCCCCCTCTTAAAGCAGGGGAGGGGGAAATACCATCCCTTACAGGGAGAATTTAGGTGGAAACAAGAATGATTCGCGATTTTGAAACAGAAAAGGCGGTGAATGGAAGAAGCTCCACACACCGCCTGAAAATTTAAAACACTGTGGAATTATGCCTTTTTCGCCCTCATCCCATAAGCGGAAACTGCCTTGGCAATGGCGCAGGTGACAACTCCGGCAAGGACCGCCTCCAGAATGCCGTTGGTGGCGATGGTGGTTCCGATAAGGCCCATCAGCAGCTCGTGGCCGACACCGATGGCCTCCGCATATGCTTCGCCGAAGAACACATAGATGCCGCCCAGAACCATCAGGGTATGTGCAATGGTTGCCGCAACGGAGGACACAGTGTAGGCGATAAAGCCCTTTGTCTTGTCAACCTTGAGCAGGGCCTTGGACAGCAGCCCGGCGATGACACCCAGCAGAATGCGGGGGACAAAGCAGATGACCACGCTCCAGAAGTTGCCGGGGGCAAAGGCGGGGGTAAAGCAGAACGCGGTGATAGGGGTGGGGGGCATAAAGGTCCACACCAGGAAGCTGAGCAGACCGAACACAAAGCCCATAAACGCGCCCGCGCCGGTTCCCATGACAACGGCGGCGATGACGACAGGAATGTGTGCCAGTGTGGCAACCAGCGGCCCGATGGGAAGGGAGCCCAGAGGGGTGAAGGCCATGACCAATTCAATGGCCACAAGGAAAGCCAGCTGTACCATAGTGCGTGTCTTTTGGTTTGTCATAAAATAAAACCTCCTGCTGCTGTTCCGTCGGATACAGCGCAATTTTTGTAAAACGGGGAGGTCCTTTAAAAGGGGAAAGCTGCCTTGGCGCTCCGGCGGGGATGCCTGCCCTTTGGATGGATGCTGCCTTTTTGTTGAAATACAGCTCCACAGCAGACGGGCCGCGGGAGGGGAAAGCAGGGATTCCCATGGGGACTTGCTCCCGGTTTCCAACCCTATTATAGCCATATCCGGGGTGAGTTGCAAGGGGGGTTCGGCTTTTTTCCATAAATCAATTTAGATGACAAATTTTGTATTCATAATTGAGAATGTTTTGTCAAACTGCCCAAGAAATTCCGGCGGTTCAACCGGTTATTCCCGGCAGACCTCATCCAGGCTCTGTACAAACTCATCCCGGCATACGGCGCTGGAGGCCCAGAGGGGAATGGCGTGTTCATAGGTGAAGGTTTCCCCGTCAAAGGAGCCGAAGTCACCGCCCGCCTCCCGGATGATAAAGGTTGCGGCGGCGTAGTCCCAGGGGGAGAGGCGGAATTCATAGAACATCTCCGTCCGCCCGGCTGCCACCGAGCACAGGTCCAGAGCGGCGGAGCCGGAGCGCCTTAAATCACAGCACCGGGCCAGGAACAGCTTTCCGGCCCGCATTGTCTTTTCCGCGGCCTCCGGGTAGTAGGGGGATGCGCCCATGTTCACCAGCCCCAGGGAGAACTTCCGCTCCGATACGTGGATGGGGGCGTCGTTGCAGAATGCACCCTTTCCCTTTTCAGCGTGGAAGAGCTCATTGGTGTAGGGGTTCAGCACCATCCCCAGCACCGGTTCCCCTTTGTGGAGCAATCCCACCGATATGGCGCTGCTGCGGCAGTGGTGGAAAAAGTTGGTGGTTCCGTCTATGGGGTCGATGATAAAGGTGTATTCCGGACCCAGGTGGTTTTCCTCCTTTTCCTCCGCAAAGAACACCGCCCCAGGCAGCCGCTTCCCGAATTCCTCCATCAGATAGCTCTGTACCGCCGTGTCGGCGTCGGTGACAAAGTTGGCGTGGCCCCCTTTGTCGTGGACCGCCGCGTCCGCCATGGAGAGCATCAGCTCCCCGGCCTTCAGCAGGATGCCTTTGAATTCTTCGTACATTCTCTATCGTTCCTTTCGTTTTGGCGTTGCGTTTTCAGTGTGGTTATGATACTATTATATCAATTTAAGGGGACAAATGAAAGGCAATTTTATGGATATGGAAATGAAAAAAATCTGCAAACGGTGCCTGCTGGAGGACTTTGGGGAATCTGACCTCCTGAAATCCGTCCAGGATTACATCGCACTTCTGCCGGAAGGGGAGAGGGCGGGAGATGCGCTCCGGGAAAAGCGGCTGTATATCTGCCGGAAATGCCCGTACCTTCAGAATGGGATGTGCCGCCTCTGCGGGTGCTTTGTCGAGGCACGGACCGCTAAGATTTCTCAGCGCTGCCCGGATGTTCCGGCTAGGTGGAAGGGCGGCCTATAGGGTCCATCAACATTAAATGATTGAGCTTTTTAAGGAGGCGTTTTTTTATGTTTAATACCACTCTCTGCTATATCGAGCGGGACGGAAAATATCTTATGCTCCATCGGGTCAAAAAGCAACAGGATATCAACAAGGGCAAATGGATTGGCGTGGGCGGCAAGTTTGAGGAGGGCGAAAGCCCCGATGAATGTCTCCTCCGGGAGGTCCGGGAGGAAACCGGCCTCACCCTTACCTCCTACCGCTGCCGGGGGATCGTCACCTTCCAGTATTCCCCCTCCGCCCCCTCGGAGTATATGCACCTCTACACCGCCGATGGCTTTACCGGTGAGCTTACCCATAGCTGCGACGAGGGGGTTCTACAATGGGTCAAAAAACCAGAGGTCCTTTCGCTGAACCTCTGGCCGGGTGACAGAATATTTCTCCGCCTGCTGGAACAGGACGCGCCCTTCTTTTCCCTGAAGCTGGTTTATGACGGGGACGAGCTTGTCTATTCGGCCCTGGACGGAAAGCCGGTGTCCCTGTAAAAGCTCTATGCCCGCCTTTCCCTGGCTTTACGCGGCTTCCCGCCCAGGGGAACGCCACCCTTAAAGTACATATACAGTTGACAGCGAATCATCCCATTATACAGCTTGCGCCGCTTGTCCGCCCCCAAGCCGAAGAGCCGCTCGAATTCCTCGTCGGGGGAGATGATGTAGTAATTGAGGAATTTCCGCTGTTCAAATACCTTCCCCATGGTGCGGTAGAGGTCCTCCGCCTCCTGGATTTCCAGCATCCGTTCCCCATAGGGCGGGTTGCAGACAATGACCGCCCTTTGCAAATCGGTATGGAAATCCCCAATGTCCCGCTGCTCCGCCTTGACAAGCTCGGACATCCCGGCGCGGCATGCGTTCTGGACGGTCAGCTCGACGGAGCGGGGGTCGATGTCATAGCCTTGGGCGGTAAAGGGGATATCCTTTATCACCTGCCGGGAGGCAATATCCCGTTCCTCGGTAAACAGCTCCCGAAGGGAGACGCCCTCCAGCTCGTTCCAGCTTTCACAGCCAAAGGAACGGCGCAGGCCGGGGGCCATTTTTGCGGCCATCATTGCGCCCTCAATCAGGAAGGTGCCGGAGCCGCAGAAGGGATCGATCAGATTGGAGTCCTCCCGGATGCGGGCAAGCTGGAGAATGCCCGCCGCAAGGGTCTCCTTGATAGGAGCCTCGTTGGCCGCGGGACGGTAGCCCCGCTTGTGCAGGCCGATTCCGGAGGTGTCGATAAAGATACTGGCTTGATCCTTTAAAAGGGCAAACTGAAGCTGGCGGACAGGTCCGCTCTCCTCAAACCAGGAGATGTGGTATTTTTCGGACAGCCGCTTGACGGCAGCTTTTTTCAGGATGGATTGGCAGGAGGGGATGCTGGTGAGGGTGGAGTTCAGTGACCAGCCCTTGACCGGGAACGCGTCCTTGGGACCGATGAAGCGCTCCAGGGGGAGGCGGCGCATCCCTTCAAACAGCTCCTCAAAGGTGGAGGCAGGGTAGGAGCCCAGCATGATCTGGACCCGCTCCGCAGTGCGCAGCCAGAGGTTGGCCTTGACAATCATCCGGGCGTCGCCGGAGAAGTTGACCCGGCCGTCGGAGATGATTTGGACCTCCTCGCCGCCCAGGGCGCGGATTTCACCGGCCAGAACGCTTTCCAGCCCGAAGAGGCAGGGACAGGAGATTTGATAGATCATAAGTTGTAATCCTTTCCGATTAAAGGTTGAGAACCATACACTCCGACGACGGAGAAAACCCGCACCGCTCGTACAGCGTCCGGCCTTCCTCGGTGGCGTCCAGGGAGATTTCAGTGACGCCCCTTTCCCTGGCCTCCTCAATCAGCAGCTCCAGTATCCGCCGGGCGATGCCTTGGCGGCGGTATTGGGGCTTGGTGTAGACGTTCATCAGATGTCCCCGCAGACCGGAGGGGTGATCGACGGTGGGGAGCACTTCAAGATAGCACATCGTCCCACAGCCAACCGTGGTTTCGCCGTCCAGAGCAAGGACGGTGGTCTGGTCAGCGCCGGAGTAGTATGCCCTGGTTTTTTCAACCAGTCCCGCGGGAAAAGGGGAGTCGCCGGTGGGGGAAAGTCCAAACACATCCCTGAGTGTCTCCAGGCGGATTTCCATCACCGCAGGGAGATCCTCCGGCCTGGCCTTTTTGTATTGAATCATAACAGAGATTCCTTCTTCCTGATGAATATGAAAAAAGCGCCGAGCAACTCGACGCTTTACATGGAGCGGGTTACGAGGCTCGAACTCGCTACCTCCACCTTGGCAAGGTGGCGCTCTACCAGATGAGCTAAACCCGCGAACAGATGCCTTCGGTCGGAATCGAACCAACGACACGAGGATTTTCAGTCCTCTGCTCTACCAACTGAGCTACAAAGGCATATCAGAAAAGATTGAGAAGAGGAAAACGACCCGGATGGGGCTCGAACCCACGACCTCTAGCGTGACAGGCTAGCGTTCTAACCAGCTGAACTACCGGGCCAAGTTGCCGCCGGGACAACTCCCGGACAACGAATATTATTATAACCAGTTATCCGCCAAATGTCAACTGTTTTTTTGAAATTTTTTTAAAAAGGGTCAAAAAAACTGTGATCATGCGAATCTGTGATAAACGGCAGACAAAAATCGAGCCTAAAAAAACATATACCAAAGCTTTTCAGACCCGATTTTTGCACCATTTTATTCAGGAATTTGTACCTTCACTGTCAGGGGAGTACTCCTGAATGGTGATGGATTCAATCAAAATATCCTGCCGGGGCATATCCCGGTAGTCCGCCTCCGCCATGGCGATTTCGTCCACGACCTCCATGCCGGAAATCACCTGGCCGAAAACGGTGTGCCGGTGGTCCAGCCAGGGCGTTCCGCCCACAGCCTTGTACTGCTCAATTACCTGCTTGGGGAATCCCGCCGCCTCCAGCTGCGCCAGCATTCCCTCGTCCACCTCCGGGGCCTGGACAATGAAAAACTGACTTCCATTGGTGTCAGGTCCCGCGTTGGCCATGGAGAGCGCGCCGCGGAAGTTCCACAAATCCATGGAGAATTCATCCCCAAAGGGTTCGCCCCAGATGCTCTCCCCGCCGGTTCCGGTGCCCTGGGGGTCGCCGCCCTGAATCATAAAGCCGGGAATCACCCGGTGGAACTTCAGGCCGTCGTAGTAGCCGTTTTCCGCGTGGGTCAGGAAATTCTCCACCGCCTTAGGGGCCTGGCTGGGAAAGAATTTCAGCACAATTTCTCCCATGGAGGTCTTCATGACCGCTATCTTTTCACCGGCGGCCGGTTTTTCAAACTGTATCATGTCAGGACTCCTTTGATGAAGATGAGCTTTCCTCTGAGGAGGACGAGCTGTCCGCTGCGGTGTACTCGCTGATGGTAATCATCTCGATGATTACGCTTTCGGCGGGCTTGTATTTGTTGTTGACAGACACGTTGGCGATGTCGTCCACCACGTCCATGCCCTCAATAACCTGCCCGAAAACAGTGTACCGACCGTCCAGCCAGGGCGCACCGCCTACCTCCTGGTATTTGTCAATGACCTTTTGGGGAACGTTTCCGGCCTTCATTTCTTCCGGATACTCCGCATCCAGACCGGAGGCCTGAACGATGTAGAACTGGCTTCCGTTGGTGTCCGCCCCGGAGTTGGCCATGGCCAGCGCCCCATAGAAGTGCCAGAGATCAGTGGAGAATTCGTCCTCAAAGGGTTCGCCCCAGATGCTTTCCCCGCCGGTGCTGTCCCCCTTGGGATCGCCCCCCTGAATCAGGAAATTGTTGATGACCCGGTGGAAGGTCAGCCCGTTGTAGTAGCCGTTCTTGGAGTGGGTGACAAAATTCTCCACCGCCTTTGGGGCCTCCTCAGGGAAGAAGCGGATGACAATGTCCCCCATGGTGGTCTGGATGGTGGCGATGGTATCCCCCGGCTGGGGGTCCTCAAACTGGATGAGGGTGACATCCTTTTCCCGGATGCGTGCGTTGGCCTCCGCCGGGGTCAGGGATTTGCTCTGGCTGGCGGAGGAAGTGGAGGAGCTGGTGGAACTGCTGGTGGTGGAGCTGTCCTCGGAGGGAGTTTCCTCTTGTTTGCTGCACCCTGCCAGCAGAATCGCCGCCGACGCCAGAATCGCTGCGGCTGTTCTAAGTCCATGGTTCATAATGATTCACCTCGTCGTTTTTGATTGCCAAACTGGAATGATTCCGATAAGCTGCATATACGGCAATTATTGTAGCATACAATTCTTATGCTTTCAAGGCTGTTTTTTGAATAATTTGAAACAATCCAGCAGATAAACCGTTTGGCCGCTGCTTCCAGGACTCTCCTCATACAGCTAAAAACCGTACCCGGCACAACGCCGGATACGGTCGGGGGAGACTTTACGGGCTACTTATGGTTTTGGTCCACGAATACCTTTGCTTCAATGACGTCCTCCTCGCTGGGATGGGGGACCCCGTCCTCAGAAAGGCGGTCAACTCTGCGGTCAGCCATGTTCACCGCAAAGGTGGAGGGCTGGCTGCTCTGGGGGATTACCGTTCGGTTTCCCTCAATCACCCATTGGGTTTTTCCCGCCTTGGAACGGTGTGCTTTTTCTATTTTGGCCATTTTGGTTTCACCCACTTTCTCAGTGAAGATATCGTTTCATCTCGTCTATGCTGTTCTGTTCAAACTGAAGCAGCTCTTTTCCAAGGTTCCTTGCCTGCTGTCCGCTGGGAATGCTTCGGATTGCCTTGGTCATGTCGATGACCCCCATGGTGCTGCCGTTGATGACCAGCTCCGCAAGGTGAGAATTACTGTTGTCAAACAGGGTGTGGGTGGCCACGCCGAAGCGGATGGATGCCCTGGACATGGGGGAGGCCCGCCGGGGAACCTCTCCCTTCTGGCGGAGCTGTTCCTTTGCCATATGGGCAAAGCCGCGGTAGCGGTACATCTGGCGGATCATGCTGGCGGACATGGCCGGGCTGCTGCTGTGGGGGAGGAGGGAGTCTATGGTTTCCGCGCCGATCCGGGCGTCCCGGTAGATGCGGTTGAGCATGACGGCGTCGCAGGGGGAACTCCACGCCTTGGTGTGCTGTGGATGATTGGTTTGGTTGGAAGACATTTTTCCGGCTCCTTTCCTGGAGAAGTCCCTTTAGAAGAACAGGCTTCTCTGTATGACGGTTATAGGGTTTGCAGAAGGGGACGTTTTATACAGGTGTTTAATAGACCCTTAAACATTTTCGGTCGTTTTTTGCCGAAGGATTTTTTGGATTTTTCGACCAAAAAGGCAACTGAAACCCACCGGATTTCCATATAATAGAGCAGGAACAAACGGAAGCCGAGAGGAGTGGATACATATGGCGCTGCCCTGTCAAAAGAATTGCGCCCTATACCGGGAGGGCTGCCACAAGGCCTGCGGACAGTGGAAATCCTTCCAGCAAAAGCAGGCGCTGGAGCGGCAGAAGGAAAAGGCATTTTTAAGGGAACAGCGGGAGATATACGCCCAGCTGGAAAGACAGTGGTATCAGTCAACCCATCCGTGCAGAATATATTGACAGTTGCACAAGGCCCCCGCCGCACAGTCTGCGGCGGGGGCCTTGCGTTTATGACAGCGCAGGCGGTTCACCATCCTGGGAATCGGGGGGAGGGAGGGCGTATTTATGAGTGATATATAGAACCCATATCAAAATCCCGATGGCAAAGCAGATGCCGAAGCTGCTCCCGCAGAAATCAATAAGGACGTCTGTTCTGCTGGGGGTTCTGCCGGAGGAAAAGCGCTGGATGTTTTCATCGATCACTGCCACCAGCAGGCATGCGGGGAAAGCAATCATCCCCCGAAGGAGTTTCCGGGCGGTAAAGGAGGCGGCGGTCAGGGCCACAAAAAAGCCTAGAAGGGCATATTCCAGAAAGTGAGCGGCCTTGCGCACCAGGTGTTCAGTCACACGCCAAGGAAGATTCACTGAACGCAGGGCGTAGTTGATAAAACGGGTGAGCTGCTGGCTGCGGCTGCTGGATTCCGCGGCGTTTTCGCGGGAGTTGGAGAAGATGAATAAAACGACGCAGACGGTCAGCAGGAGAAGGAGAATTTGCAGCAGTCTTTTATGCTTTGTATTGTTCAAGGGGAAAACCTCTTTCCCGCCGTGACAGGGCGCGGCTGTTGTCTGTTGTCTGAAAGTCTTTTTATTATTATATCAAATTTCGGTGGGAGAAATGATAAATATTTTATGAACACATGGAATAAATTTTTTGATTTCTGTATGTGACAGGGCGGAGGAAATGTAAAATACAGTTGAAAAACAGGAATGGGGGGGAGTATAATGGTAAAAGAAAAAGGGGGTTAAAATATGAGATATATTTACAAATTTTGGATGGCTTCGGCGGCTTTGGCGATTTTGGGCGGCTGTGCTCCAGCTGTGCCCCAAGGGAGTATAGGCAGCAGCTCTGTCAGTGTACCGGTATCCAGCGAAAGCAAAGAGAGCCCCTCTGTTTCCAGCGCCGCACCGGAATAGTTAGAGGAAGAGCCCAGGCCGTTGTATGTGGAAAACCCGGTTGCCGGGTATGAGCCCTTTCAGGAAGAATCCAGCGGGCTGTACCATGTTATTCAGCCCTCGCCGGATATCCCGTATGAGCGAATTGAACTTAGAAACTTTGTAGAGGGAAAGGTGCTGTTTGAATATTTGACGGACAAGGTGCCTGGAATATCCGGCAACGGGGAATATGATGAGGGGGCTATTGTCGTTTATGATACAGCTTCAAAACAATATACAACCGCAGGGGAACGGTGGGAATCCCACTATGAACCGACGGGGGTACCCATTATGATGAAATCCGGGTATTATTATTCATCGTGGACAGAGGACAACAGCGGCCGCTGTATCAGTAAAGTGGATTTAGCGACAGGCAAAAGGACAGCTCCACTGGTTTTGGAAAAGGATTACGGAGGGGGAATCGGGTCCTTTATGGTTAAAATAGACGAAACCCGTTTCCTGATTGTCTTTGACGAAAATATGGTCATATATGATACACGAACGGATGAAATACAGGAGCTTCCGGCGGGAACCTTTGAAAAGAGGCCCGTCCGCCAGCCGGATGGGAAATTATATGAACTGGCCCCGATAAAAGGGGTGGATGAATGGAATTTTAAGCGCTATGATCCTGCTGCGGGAGAGGTCAAAGACTACGGAGTAGTAGCGGGAATAACATATATCGTGCCGGGGCGGCCTTTTCAGGATTATCTGTCCGACGGGGAAACAGTAAGTGAATCTCCTTTTGGGGACGGGCACCGTTTGTGCTGGGTAGTGTGGAAGGACAATGTTCCGGTTCGGGTTCTGGGCCTGAGTCTGGAAAGTTCCGGCGGCAGTCAATCTTGGAGATGTGAAGAGGCCGGCTTGAATTGCCTTTGGAAAGAGCACATCTTATATCTGATGGATTCCAAAACCAGGGAAATCCGAGTTGTGGATTTCGGCTATCGGGAAAAATATGAAAGTATGCAGATATGGTTCAGTGATGAGGGGGACATTATACTGATTCCCCAGGGGCAGGGATACCAGGTGCAGCAGATAACTTTTTATTACATTCCCAGGGAAACGATTGATCAATTTGCTGTTCCCTATGGGGAGTTTATGGAGTCGAAATAAATTCTTTTATGATAGTCGGTTTTTTCACGGGATACTTTCTTTTTCCCTATGAATCTGTTATAATGGAAATAGAAATTCCGGGAGAAGGGAGCGGCGATTATGTACGGCAATTTTATTGAACAGTCTGTTCTGGATGAGCTGGTAGCGGGGATTATAGCGATTATTCCCAAGGGGATTGCGTCGATTATCCTCTATGGCTCGGTTGCCAGGGGAACGGCGGAGTGGGATTCTGACGTTGATATTGCAATTCTTGTGGACCACCCCTTTACATCGGAGGAAGAGGATAAGCTCCTGGATTTTGTGGTGGACATGGATTTAAAATATAATAAGGTCTTTTCTGTAATCGATATTGAACATGAGAAGTTCAAAAAATGGCTGAATGCTATTCCGTTTTACCGCAATGTTGAAAAAGAAGGGATTGTCTTATGGAAGGCAGCATGACAGAATTGTCTAAATATCGTTTTGAAACCGCAAAATCGGATTTGAATACGGCTAAGCTTTTGTATGAGTTAAAAGAATTTAGAAGTTCCGTTAATCGCTCTTATTATGCGATTTTTCATGCAATGCGTTCAGTTTTGGCGTTGGATGGTCTTGATTCAAGCAAGCATTCAGGTATTATTGCAATTTTTAATCAAAATTATGTAAGGATGGGTAGCTTTGAAAGTGGCATTTCAAAGGTGATTGCTTCTGCATATCGTTTGCGAGAGAGGGCGGATTATCAGGATTTTTATATTGTTACTGAGCAAGAAGCATCGGAACAGATTGAGAAAGCGGAAACAATTATTGGAATGGTTGAAAAATATCTTGCTTCAAGACAGGAAAAAGAGTAACTGTCTTAAATAAACCAAGGCGCACCGGAAAATTCCGGTGCGCCTTTTCTCTGCCTATTTTTCCTGTGTAACCGTCAGCTCCCGCCCGTCGTAATCCACCACAAGGGTCGTCTGGGGAAGGAGGTCTTCTTTGATAATCATCTTCGCAATAAGGGTCTCCACACTGCTTTGCAGGAACCGCTTCAGCGGCCTTGCCCCGTAGATGGGGTCATATCCCTTATCCACAATAAAGGTCTTTGCCGTATCGGTCAGACGGATGCCAAGCTGCTTTTCCTGGAGCCGCTTCCGTAGGTCCTCCACCAGCAGGTCGATGATGGAGAAGATGTTTTCCTTGGAGAGGGGCTTGTAGAAGACAATTTCATCCAGACGG
>Ga0073906_1004056_pt1 | contig 15354 bp, 14 predicted proteins | sample Inofromicrocosms_FD_65485 | JGI IMG/M metagenome (GOLD analysis project Ga0073906, IMG submission 65485) | Mouse cecum microbial communities from Vienna, Austria - Inoculum for glucosamine and mucus D2O microcosms | ecosystem: Host-associated > Mammals > Digestive system > Large intestine >... | reverse complement strand
GCTGATCACGGCAAACATCGGCTAAAGAACAATTGTAGTCTACTTTCAATACTTCAAGGAAATGTTTCCAGGTTTTTCCAAATCGATTTTCTGCTAAATCCATAATGATTCATTTTTATACATGGCAAAAATATAAGAATGAAAAATGGGCGACAAGATAGAATCGCGGAGACGCTTACTCCTATGAAAGAATGATGAAGAATTTATGAGTAAATCAATCATGGTAAATAATTGATTATCAATACTTAATAACTAAATGAAGAATTTGAAGGAAATAATCAGCCAACTGGATACTGTAACTCCTTGTGTTTTGAATCCGTTGTTTTTACGCCACAAATCTTCTGGTCCATTTGCATGCATACATCCCTCTGACCACCAGGTAGCTGATGAGAAAGGCTGTTACGGCCATGCAAATAATGTGTATTATGGCAGGAATCCCCTGGGGCAACAGCGAGGCGAACAAGTCATACCCCATTTGCACGAAGACGAAATGACACAGATAAATGCCGAAGGTCATGGATGCCACTTTTGAAAGAACAGGCGAAGAAGGTATTTTAAGCTTCTGTATGCAGACAAAAACAGGAAATGTCATCATAAATACATTGATGCCGCCGAAAAGCCATACTATTTCCAGATAGGCGTAGTTTCCCGGAAAATATTCCTGCATGATGAGGTAGCCGCCGAAAGTGATGGCGTACCCTGTCACAAACATAGGGATACCGATAGCCAGGGTTTTTCTCCAACTCCATTGCAGCGGGTATTTTACCAGATAATGGGCCAGTATCAGATAACCGGTAAATCCGGAAACATAATAAAATGAACCGAATGCATTCCAGTCGCACACTCCCAGGATATCCATATTGCCCCAGTTGCCGATATATCCCAGTGCGGGAGCGGCCATCTTTATGTAGGGAAGGAACAAGGAGATGCCCCAGATGGAAAGAAATAGCTTGATATCTTTCCGGGTAGCACGCTCCAGCCATGCATGGAAGATGGGGATGATGAAGTAGAGCCCCACCAGCATATACAGATACCACAGAGGAGTGGTGTCATAGTTGAAATTGAAAATGAATGTCCAAATCTTCGTGATAGTCATTTCCAGGGTGAAGGCGGACATGTCTATGGTAGGATTGTCTGTCGTGGTGATGTAATTCAGATAAATGAAATACAATACAGGCAGCATGACCGACCAGAAGATAAGCGGGACAACAATGCGGCCGATCCGCTTTTTGTAAAATTCACTCATGCCGTTTCGTACAGGAAACAGCAGCACTCCTGTCATCATCACAAACAAGGGTACGCAACAGCGTACGGCACTTCCCAATGCGCACCCTTGCAGAAAAGTAGGACGGTCTGTGTCAAAACGTGCCACAAAAGGGTCACAGCAATGGGCGAATACAACTAAAAAACAGGCGGTGACGCGTAGCAAGTCTATCCATCCGATGTTCTCTCTTTTATTTATTTCCATATTCTCTGTTGGGCTTATTTTTGTTCAAGCACCACTACTAAGGGACGGTGATCTGATGCTACCGGTTCATTTACTACCTGTGCGGAGGTTACTGTGAAGCCTTTCATGTTCTGTTTCAGTGCTGTAATATAATCAATGGTTTCTGTAGGGGCGGGAGCCGGAAATGTATGCTGGTTTACGTCAGAAAGTATCTGAAAATCCTGTTGCAAGTATTTTATGAATGCGGATTCGGGTTCGGCATTCAGGTCGCCGGCCAGGAAAAAAGGTTTTTTGTGAGCGGCGGCAAAGTCTTTTATAAGCTCCAGTGAGGCCATGCGGTCTTCTTCGGTGAGAGACAGATGGGTGCAACAATAAATGTAGTTGTCGAACTCTGCCATAATCAGCGCACGTGCTTCTTCCCGTCCGGGAAGTGTCATGGTTTTCAGGCTGACGGGAATTTCTTTGGTGAGAAGTCCGATACCATATTTTCCTCCGTCGTAATCAATGGCAGGGGCAAAGTAAGCGTGCATTTGCGTACGTCCGGCTATCTCGCCCAGTACGTATTTTTGTCCGCTGCGGTGGGTCATGCTGTCCAGTTCCTGCAAGGCTACCACTTCGGGGTGGATATGATTGATTACATCGGCTATGCGTTGGAAGTCGCATACATCATCCATTCCGTTTGCATTTTTAATGTTATAGGTCATTAGCCGTAACGAATTTTGTGATTGTGCCGACAGGGCTAAAAGAAGGGTAAAAAGTAAGAGCAATGTCTTTTTCATATAGACATCAGGTTTTGATTGTTTAAATTCTCTCCAAAGATAGATAAATTCATTCTTTTTTTCTTTGCTCTCAAAGATAAAAAACAAGAGAAAGTTTTTATCAGAAAGGAAATGTTTCTGTTCAACAACTTGCCGGGGCTTTATTTCTTTCCTGCCGGAGAAGCCTGTGTCATACGGATACTGCTTACCACGCCTGCGGCAATGGCAAAGAATATGGCTAATAACAAACAAGCCTGCGCCCGATGTCCTTCGGCGAACATACGGAACAACAAAGCAACCAGTGTGGTTCCCAAAGTCTGACCTAACAGACGCGCCGTACCTAGCATACCGCTGGCTCCACCGCTTCTGTGAGTGGGCGCGGAAGAAACAATGGTTACATTATTGGGCGTCTGGAACAGCCCGAAGCCCATACCACAGAGTGCCATTCGCCAGATGATATTCCATTCTGCCGGATGGGGGGGAAGCAAATAGAGTGTGAATAGGCCGGTAGCGAAGATGGCCATGCCGATGCCTCCCAGCAATCCGGGATGTACTTTCTCTACCAGTCTGCCTGCAAGTGGTGCGGTCAGGATGGTAGCCAATGGCCAGGGGGTAAGTAGCAAACCGATCTGTACGGCGCTGTATCCCAATATATTCTGCATAAAAAACGGTAAGGAAACCATAGCCAGCATCTGGGCGGTGAATGAAGTGATGGAAGTACCGATAGAAAGAGCGAAAATAGGAATCTTCAGTAAGTCCACAGGTAGGATAGGGGTCGTTTTCTTCAGTTGGCGGCGGATGAAATAAGTGCCGATTATGATTAACAATACCAACTGGATGGCAATGAACTTTCTGTTTTCGGCGTGTGCAAAACCTTCCAAGGTATAAATTAACAACCCGAAGGTCAGTGCGTTGGCTATTGCACTGATTTTATCAAACTTGTGTTTTGTGTCTGAAGCCGGATTATGCGGTAAGAACCGATGTCCGATCACTAATGCAGCCAATCCCAAAGGAATGTTGATTACAAAAAGCCAGTGCCAGCTTCCCAATGCTAAGATACTGCCTGCAATGGATGGACCTGCGGCGGCCGAAACAGCTACCACCATGGCATTTACGCCCATTCCGCGCCCTAGTATCTGCGGCGGGTAAATTAAACGGATAAGGGCGGTATTGACACTCATTACACAGGCCGCCCCGAAACCTTGAATGATACGGGAGACAGTCAGCATCCAGAAAGAGTCCGAGAGGGCGCAGGCCAAAGAGGCGCCTGCAAAAATGGAGATGCCGGTCAGAAATATCCGTCTGTAACCGTAAATATCACCTAATGAGGCAAATGATAGCAAGGTCATGGTAATCACCAGTTGATAGGCATTGACAATCCAGATGGCATTGGAAGGGGTGACATTGAAATCGTGTGCCAGCGTGGGTAATGCGATATTCATAATGGTTCCGTCCAGTACGGACATCATGATAGCCAGCAGTACGGCTACCACTGCGAAATATTGTTTAGGTATAAATGCGGTCTTTTCTTTGCTCATGATGCAAAATTAACGGAAATCGGTCAGATTAGGTTTAATTTCTTCTAAATAATTACGATTCCAATGTTAAAGAACCGGGAATTTATAGAATGGTTAAGGAATAATGCTTATCTTTGCAGCCGTTAAAAACAGTGGAGAGATTTGAGTAGCTTGCAACCACAGAAAAAAATGCTAAAAAATACATTGACTTTCTTATTTACATTTATCTACTCTGATAACTTCCCAAGGTGGTTAACGAATTAACTTTTAATTTTTAATTCTTAATTTTCAATTTAGAATGGGATATTTATTCACATCCGAATCGGTGTCTGAAGGACACCCCGACAAAGTGGCCGATCAAATATCGGACGCTGTGCTTGATAAACTGTTGGCGTTTGACCCCAGTTCGAAAGTAGCTTGCGAAACCCTGGTGACTACCGGACAGGTAGTGCTGGCTGGAGAAGTGAAAACCAAGGCGTATGTAGATTTGCAGCGCATTGCACGTGAAGTGATTAACCGTATCGGTTATACCAAAAGCGAATATATGTTCGAAGGAAACTCCTGCGGCGTATTTTCTGCCATTCACGAACAAAGTGCGGATATCAACCGTGGCGTGGAACGCGAGGACCCTATGAACCAGGGTGCGGGCGACCAGGGAATGATGTTTGGTTATGCTACCAATGAAACGGAAAACTATATGCCGCTGTCACTGGACCTGGCTCATAAACTGTTGATGGTACTGGCCGAAATCCGTCGTGAAGGGAAGGTGATGACTTATCTTCGTCCCGACGCCAAGAGCCAGGTTACTATTGAATACGATGATAACGGCAAGCCGGTACGCATTGATACGATTGTGGTTTCTACCCAGCATGACGAGTTTGTAACCCCGGCTGATTCTTCCAAAGAAGCTCAGTTGAAGGCTGACGAAGAGATGTTGGCCAAGATTCGTCAGGATGTGATTGAAATCCTGATGCCACGTGTCATTGCCGGAATTCATAATGAAGAAGTATTGGCTTTGTTCAATGACCGGATAGTTTATCATGTGAACCCTACAGGTAAGTTTGTGATCGGCGGTCCTCATGGAGATACCGGTTTGACCGGCCGTAAGATTATTGTGGATACATACGGTGGAAAAGGTGCTCACGGTGGCGGGGCGTTCTCAGGAAAAGACCCCAGTAAGGTAGACCGTAGTGCTGCATACGCAGCACGCCATATCGCAAAGAATATGGTTGCTGCCGGTGTTGCCGATGAAATGCTGGTGCAGGTGTCATACGCCATTGGCGTGGCCCGTCCTATCAATATCTACGTAAATACGTACGGCCGCAGCAATGTGAAACTGAGCGACGGAGAGATTGCTAAGAAAATAGACCAACTGTTCGATCTGCGTCCGAAAGCCATTGAAGAGCGTTTGAAACTGCGTAATCCTATTTATGAGGAAACAGCTTCTTACGGTCACATGGGACGTGAGCCGAAAGTGGTGACCAAGACATACGAATCCATGTATCATGAAGCAAAGACGCTGGAAGTGGAACTGTTCACTTGGGAGAAGCTGGATTATGTGGATAAGATAAAGGAAGCGTTCGGTTTGTAAGAAACGGATTCGAATATGGTGATGTATACGGGCGAATTCAATTCGTTCCTGCGGCAATGAGCGTCATTGGCTGGCAGGGGAGGATTGGATCCGCCCGAAAACATAAGGATTTATATGAATGATATAAAGAATGTATGTGTATATAGTGCGTCCAGCACAAAGATAGCGAAGGTGTATTTTGATGTAGCGGAAGAATTAGGACGTTTTCTGGCTGAAAAGAAGATCAATCTGATTAACGGGGCAGGCTGTATCGGCCTGATGGCGGCTACTTCAGATGCGGCATTGGCTGCAGGCGGTACGGTGACGGGGGTAATCCCTCATTTTATGGTGGAGCAGGGGTGGCACCATACAGGGCTGACCCGATTGATTGAGACGGAAACCATGCACGAGCGCAAACGGATGATGGCCGATTTGTCCGATGGCGTCATTGCATTGCCCGGAGGTTGCGGCACATTGGAGGAATTGCTTGAAATCATCACCTGGAAGCAGTTGGGGCTTTATCTTAATCCGATAATCATCTTGAATATCAACGGGTTTTACAACCCTTTGCTTGAAATGCTGCAAAGGGCGGTGGAGGGTAATTTTATGCGTAAAGAGCATGTTGCGATCTGGAAGGTGGCTTCAACAGCCGAAGAAGCGATAAATTTGCTCTATACAACGCCTGTTTGGAACAAAGAAATACGTAAATTTGCAGCGATATGAGTGAAACCTGCCATCCCGGAATAGCGTATATTCTCCAACTTTATACGGAAGAGCAGAGCCGTGTTGATACGGCTTTGACACACAACGTGTGTCATACGTCCAAGGAAGACGGGATGAGAGGAATGGAGTTGCCCTATCAGCTGCGTTCGGACTGGATGGTGACCAGCGTGCTGTTTCTTTGCTTTATCCTGGTATCATACGTGCTGGCACATGGCAAGAAACATCTTGAACAGCAATTTAAGAATTTTGCTTTGTCTAAAGAGCGTGCCAGTTTGTTTGATGATACTACCGCATCTGATGTGCGTTATACATTGGTGCTGATATTGCAGACCTGTATATTATCCGGTTTTTGTGTGTACGATTATTTTTCGGACCATGACCTGCTCCTTTTTCGTACGGTTCCTCATTGTTTATTGCTAAGTATTTACATTGGTTATGTAGTTTTTTTCTTTGTCATCAAATGGCTTCTTTATAGCTTTGTAAATTGGATTTTCTTTAACAAAACACGCAATATTATTTGGCTGGAATCTTACTTTAATGTTGTAATCGGAGCCGGATTTTTACTTTTTCCAATTGTACTTTTGATTGTGTATTTCGATCTGTCACCGCAAATTGCTCCTTATTTTATCGGTTTTGTTATAATAATTGCTAAAATTCTGCTGTTTTATAAGTGCTTTAGTAACTTTTTCAACAAATTTCATGGTGCTTTCCATTTAATTCTGTACTTTTGTGCCTTTGAAATACTCCCTGATTTTGTTCTGTGGAAAGGGATTATCTTAGCGAACAACATTTTGGTTTTAAATTTTTAGTACATTGAAAATAAAAAAAGTCCTCGTATCTCAGCCGAAGCCGACTTCTGAAAAGTCGCCATACTATGATATTGCTGAGAAGTACGGTGTGAAAATTGATTTCCGCCCGTTCATCAAAGTTGAGAGCTTGTCGGCCAAAGAGTTCAGACAGCAAAAAGTCTCTATTCTTGATCATACCGCTGTGATTTTTACATCGCGGCACGCTATTGACCATTTCTTCAATCTGTGTGCAGAATTGCGTGTTACTGTGCCCGAAACAATGAAATATTTCTGTACGTCCGAAACCATTGCTTTGTACATTCAGAAATATGTTCAGTATCGTAAACGTAAAGTATTCTTCGGCGCGACCGGTAAATTCGCAGATTTGGTGCCTTCTATCGTAAAGCACAATACGGAAAAATATTTGGTGCCGATGTCTGATGTACACAATGATGAGGTCAAGACTTTATTGGATAAAGGTAAGATTCACCATACGGAGGTGGTGATGTATCGTACGGTAAGCAATGACTTTACTCCCGAAGAGGAGTTTGATTACGATATGCTGCTGTTCTTTAGCCCTGCAGGAATCAATTCTTTGATGAAGAACTTCCCGGAGTTTGACCAGAAGGAAATCGCGATAGGATGTTTTGGCCCTGCCACTGCCAAAGCGGTAAAGGATGCCGGACTACGTTTGGATTTGGAAGCTCCTACCGTAGAGGCTCCGTCCATGACTGCGGCGTTGGATATGTTTATCCGCGAACGCAATAAGGATTAATTTTTTAGTTTATATTCCAAAACCGGGGGTTTTGTATCAATAAAGTTGTAACTTTGTGATTCGAAACCCTCGGTTTCTTTATTTTAATAAAAGGAAGAAGATTATGGCAGCATATACCCTCGGTAAAAAAGAGCGTCTGAGTAGTAAGATCTTGATTGAACGTCTCTTTTCTGGTGGAAGTAAGTCCTTTCCGGCTTTTCCGCTACGTGTGGTGTATATGCCGGTAGAGCCTTCGGAGCAAGATGCAGCTGCTTCTATTCTGATCAGTGTGCCCAAGAAGCGGTTTAAGCGCGCTGTAAAACGCAACTTGGTAAAACGTCAGGTGCGCGAGGCCTATCGGAAGAACAAGCATCTGTTGCTGGATGCGCTGGCATCCCGGGACAAAAAACTGGTCATTGCTTTTATATGGCTGGACAATAATATTCACTCTTCGGCCGAGGTGGAGGAAAAAGTGAAGAAATTGCTTTATCATATAGCAGAAAGAGTGGAATGAAAAAGATATTTTCCTATCTGTTGCTACTGCCCGTTTATTTCTATCGGGGGTACATTTCTCCGATGACTCCTCCTTCCTGCCGTTTTGTACCTACCTGTTCGGAATATGCCATCGAGGCTATCAAGAAATACGGTCCTTTCAAAGGATTGTATCTAGCTGTCCGCCGGATATTGCGTTGTCATCCGTGGGGCGGGTCGGGCTATGATCCGGTTCCGTAACATCCGTTGTGCTTATGTTGTTGGATATTCATACACATCGCCGGGTTGCTGTGTCGGGAGAGTACATTCTTAGTGTAGAGCCTGCACGGTTTGAACCAGTGGATGGGTGTTATTATTCTGTAGGCATTCATCCGTGGAAAGTTTCGGAAGCCGCTCCGGAAGATTGGGAAAAGTTGGAAAAGGCGGTTGGACATCCCTCTGTTCTGGCAATAGGGGAGACGGGGCTGGACAAATTGGCTTCGGCTGATATCCTGTTGCAAAAAGAGGCGTTTGTCCGGCAGGTTTTATTGAGCGAGTCGGTAGGAAAACCGTTGGTGATTCATTGTGTGAAGGCGTTTAATGAATTGATAGAACTGAAAAAGAGGTATCGTCCGCAGATGCCTTGGGTGGTACACGGTTTCCGTAATAATCTGCATATTGCTTGCCGGCTGATGCAGGAAAACATTTATTTTTCGTTGGGGGAAAGATATCAGCCTGATGTGTTGCAGTACGTGCCCTTAGAATGTTTATTGGCTGAAACGGACGAGGGCACGCAGGATATCCGTAGGGTGATCGGACGGATGGCGGAAACGAAGAATGTGGAAGTTTCCTTTCTGTGCGATAGGATAGATGAAAAATGCACGGAAAATCTTTTTTCGGCAATAAGAGTTGTTTCTTCAGATAAAGAGTCGTACTTTTGTGGCATTTAAAGTATAAATCAAACATTTAAATAGATAATCATTCGATGAATTTTGTAGAAGAATTAACATGGCGTGGAATGGTGCACACAATGATGCCGGGCACCGAGGAGTTATTGGCGAAAGAACAAGTGACAGCTTATCTGGGTATTGACCCTACGGCTGATTCTCTGCATATCGGCCACTTGTGTGGTGTGATGATGTTGCGTCATTTCCAGCGTTGCGGCCACAAGCCGTTGGCATTGGTGGGCGGTGCGACCGGTATGATCGGTGACCCTTCCGGCAAATCGCAGGAACGTAATCTGTTGACTGAGGAAACATTGCGCCACAATGTGGCTTGCATCAAGAAACAACTGGCTAAATTTCTTGACTTTGAGAGCGATGCTCCCAACAAAGCCGAATTGGTGAACAACTATGACTGGATGAAGGATTTTACTTTCCTTGATTTTGCCCGTGAGATAGGCAAGCACATCACTGTGAACTATATGATGGCTAAGGATTCTGTACAGAAACGTCTGAACGGTGAGGCGCGTGACGGTTTGTCATTCACAGAATTTACTTACCAGTTGTTGCAGGGATACGACTTCTTGCACCTGTATGAAACGAAGGGTTGCAAACTTCAGATGGGTGGTTCAGATCAATGGGGTAATATTACCACCGGGGCCGAGTTGATCCGTCGTACCAATGGCGGTGAAGTGTTTGCATTGACTTGCCCGTTGATTACAAAGGCCGATGGTGGCAAGTTCGGTAAGACCGAGTCTGGTAATATTTGGTTGGATCCCCGTTATACTTCTCCTTACAAGTTCTATCAGTTCTGGTTGAATGTAAGCGACGAGGATGCCGCACGTTATATCAAGATTTTCACTTCACTGAGTCAGGAAGAAGTGGAAGCATTGACCGCAGAGCACGCCGAGGCTCCGCACTTGCGTGTGTTGCAGAAACGTCTGGCTAAGGAAGTGACCATTATGGTTCATTCGGAAGAAGATTACAATGCAGCTGTGGAAGCATCAGGCATCCTGTTTGGCAACGCCACTTCCGAAGCGTTGAAAAAGCTGGATGAAGACACGTTGCTGGCAGTGTTCGAAGGTGTTCCTCAGTTTGAGGTGTCACGCGATGCGCTGGCCGAAGGGGTGAAGGCGGTAGACCTGTTCGTTGATAATGCCGCTGTTTTCGCTTCTAAAGGCGAGATGCGCAAGCTGGTACAGGGCGGCGGCGTTTCGCTGAATAAGGAGAAATTAAGTGCCTTTGACCAGGTAATTACCACTGCCGACCTGCTGGACGAGAAATACCTGCTGGTTCAGCGCGGAAAGAAGAACTATTATCTGGTGATTGCCAAATAAGAAAAAATAGAATTTCTTTTATAGATACAAACAAAAACCGGAAGAAGAAAACCTGTCATTTCTCCTTCCGGTTTTTATTTGTATCTTTTCTTGGGTCTTATTTCCTGTCTATCTCTTTCAACAACTCATCTACCGCGGCTTTCAATTGTGTGTCTTCCCCTTTCACCACAGTTTCCGGTGCATTGGCAACCTTGATATCCGGTTCCAATTGTGAGTTTTCCAAGTAACTTCCATCCGGCAGGCGATAGCCGATAACGGGGATACCGAATACCAGTGTCGGATCCTGCAATGTTTCCCAAGATACGCTGGTCATGGTTCCCGGTACAGGCATACCTACCAGCTTGCCCAGTTTCTGATGGCTATACACCCACGGAGTGCCGTGTGCATTGCTATAGTTGGCCTCGCATTGTACCATGATACTCGGTTTGTTCCAACGGCGGCTGGGCATATCGCAAGCCTCGCGTCCGCGTACTACCTGTGTGAAGTATTTTTTTCCGCTGAACAGGATCTCGATATCTTCGTGTAGGCGTCCGCCGCCATTAAAGCGGGTGTCGATGACAATACCTTCACGGTTGTTGTACTTACCTAGAATATCCGAATAAACAGAACGGAAGCTGCCATCTCCCATGGATTCAATGTGCACATATCCCAAACGGCCGTTCGACCATTTATCCACATCGGCAGCCCGTTGCTTTACCCAGCGTGCATAGAGCAGGCCGCTCATCACACCATTGCTGACAGGAACAACCACTTCCTCCCAACGTTCTTTGGTCTGCGGGTTATAAAGTGAAACCAATGTTTTCTTTCCGGCTTTGCCGTTCAGCAGAACAGAGTAGTCACTTTCGGGAGTGATTTCCTGACCGTCGATTTTTTCAATGATATCTCTGACTTTCACTTTGGAGCGGGCGTGGGCGAAGGGGCCTTTTTCCACTACTTCGGAAACCAGCAGACCTTTGCCGATATAGTCCCAGTCGTACAATAAGCCTAAGGTGGCGGTGGTGTCTCCTTTCAGGCGCGGACGGAAACGTCCTCCCGTATGCGACACATTCAGTTCGCCCAGATATTCGCTCAGTAATTCCGCAAAGTCATAGTTGTTGTCTATGTGCGGCAGGAATTTGCGGTAAGCTGCGGTTATGGCATCCCAGTTCACTCCGTGCATGTTCAGATTATAGAAGCGTTTCTGTTCTTGTTTATAGACGTGGCTGAACATATAGTCGCGTTCGGCTGCGAGGTCCATCTTTACGTTGGCTTGATAGCTGACGGGCTTTAAACTTTCAGAGTCGGTACTCATTTTCTGCATGCTGCTGCCACCTAACAGGAACAGGTTCTTTCCGTCCTTGTCCATCTCCATGTTGGCCCATCCGGCATCCATCTTATGGAGTAGCTTCGTGTCTTTCTTGCGCAGGTTCATTTTCCACAAGTCATATCCGCCTTCGAAGGCAGAGAGATAATATAAGGTCTCGCCGTTCTTTGTGATAATGGCGCTTCCCAAATCGGAAGAGTTAGGGGTGAGGCGGACGATGCGGTCTTCTATGTTGTCCAACTCCACTATGATATCCTTTGTTTTTTCCTCTTTCTTCTCTTCGGACTTGTTTTTGTTATCCCCTTTCTTTTTATCGTTTTTCTTGGTTTCGGTGATACTCTTTTGTTCCTTTTCCAGTTCCTTCTGCAATTCGTAATCTTCTTTGCTCAGGCGGAATTTATCATACGCGTCCTGATTCATAAATACCAGCATCACATCGTTCAGTGAGCCCCATGAGGCGTGGGCGCGCATACCATAACGCTCGGTGATGAACAAAATGGCATTACCGTCCAGTACCCAGCGGGGAGAGCCGCTGGTATAGCCGCTGTTGGTCAGATTAATCACCTTTCCTCCCTGTGCGCTTACCATACCTATATCGGAATAAGGATCATGCCGGTTCCCGATAAACTCCAAGGTAAACCACTTCCCGTCGGGCGACCATGAATAGTCAAATCCGCCGCCAGTGCTGAACCAGGTGGAACCGTCAGTGACCTGACGCACTTTTTGGGTTTCCAGGTTGAGAACCATTAACCGGTTGCGGTCTTCTATAAAGGCAAGTTCCTTGCCATCCGGTGAGAATTGCGGATAGGTACGTTCTATTTTGTCCGAAGGCAGGAGCACTTCTTCTTCAATCGTGGTGGCATTGGGAAAGTTGGCCTCTTCCTTGCGCGCTATCTTGGCCATGCAGAGTTCCCAGTTTCCATTGCGCTCACTGGCGTATGCCAAGGTGCGGTTGTCTGGTGAGAAGGTAACTCCCGCTTCACGGGCAGGGGTATGGGTGATTTGTTTGGTGGTGCTATAGTCGGTGGAAGTGACGAATACCTCACCTCGTACAATGAAAGCGACTTGTTTGCCGTCCGGTGATACGGTGGCCGAGGTCGCTCCGCTGCTGAAGCTCAGATCCGCTATGGCATGTTGGTCGTCACGGATGATATCGATTTTGACTTTCTGTGGTTTGCTTCCTTGTTTTTGGGTGTATATTTCTCCATCATACGTATAGCAAAGGGTGCCGTTGCTGCCCATTGACAGGAAGCGGACCGGATGGGTCTTGAAACCGGTGACTGCTTTTAATGATTGGGGAGCGTCTAGCGGGAAGGAATAGACGTTGAATGTACTGCCATTCCGTTCGCTCAGAAAGTAAACGGTTTGTCCGTCGGGGGCAAATACAGGGTTACGGTCTTCTCCCGCATGGTTGGTCAGGTTGGTATGTTTGCCATTCTCTGAATTGTATAACCATACGTCACGGGTGATGGACGAGGTGTGATGCTTGCGCCATTCGTCTTCAAAACCTTTGCGGTCTTGGTATAAGAATGTTTTTCCGGACGGGTCGAAGCAGACCATTTCTGCGGGAGTGCCTAGTACCTGTTCGGTGCGTCCTCCGTTTACAGGGACTTTGTATAGTTCTGTCATGGCCGAGGTTGGGAACAAGGCGCTTCCGGCAGGGTCTTGGATGGAAGCGGAGAACAGGATGTAGTTGCCGTCGGTAGTGAAAGCTGAGGGTATCTCGGATGCCGAATGGGTGGTGAGACGCCGGGCTGCTCCACCGCCGGCAGGCATGACGAACAAGTCGAAATTGCCGTTGCGGTCACTGGCAAAGGCAATTTGTTTGCTGTCCGGTGACCAGACGGGGCTGCATTCGTATGAGGTTTGTGTGGTGAGCTGGGTGGCAGTTCCTCCGTTGGCGGGTACTTTATAGATATCTCCTTTATAACAAAATGCGATTTCTGTTCCGTCGGGAGAGATTTGCACATCACGCAACCATAAAGGGGTGGCTGCATAACTACTTGCTGCAACAAAGCTTAAAGCAAGGCAAGTTAGAAGTTTTTTCATGTCTTTATGTCTTTTAGTTTGTACGCAAAGTTAAGCATTTGCACTTTATTGCAAAAAAAAGTGCGAAAATATTTGGACTATATTGCTGGAAAAACGTATCTTTGCACCGCTTTCCAAGGAAAGCATGTAATGATTGGACTATGGTGTAATGGTAGCACAACAGGTTTTGGTTCTGTTTGTCCAAGTTCGAATCTTGGTAGTCCAACAAAAAAAAGTTGAAAAGCCCCTAAACGTACAGGTTTAGGGGCTTTTTCGTTGTTTTCTGAAACGCTCACGAAAAAACGCGGCTCAGTTTGAAAATTTGGGGGAATTAGTTAAAATCCCTATCTTTGTCGGATGAAACAGAAACTTCCAAAAACCGCGACTCCACAGGAGATGTTGAGCTTGTTCCTTCCTTCAGGCCTTCTTGACTATTTTGATCTGGTTAACCATGTCTCTCAAGATACTTGCTTCATTCTTTTTCTTGAGGAAAAACCTTCCATTCCTCAAGAGTATTCCCATTTACACCTACATTCCAAAGGCTTCTTCCCGGAAATAGAAGTGCAAGACTTTCCTATTCGCGGCAAGGCTGTCTATCTGCGCGTCAAGCGTCGTCGTTGGGAAGACCCGGAAACAGGACAAACCTATAGTCGTGATTGGAACTTGGTAGCCTCCGGTACTCGCATAACAGCTGAGTTCGGAGTTTTTTTAAAAGCGTTACTTGGACAATCATGCGGTTAGTTGCCAAAGTGTAGCAGAACATTACTGTATGGATGGCAAGCAACTCCAGACCCAATACAAAGACCATCTAAGTGATTTCAACAATTGGAATCAGAAGGAACATGCTGAAGACTTTATTCTTTATCCTAAAAATATAGGTTATCATTTATGCATTGATGAAACGGCTTTAAGCAAAGGTGAACTATATACAATCCTTACCAATCGGGACAAGCATGGTCGAAAGGGTACCATTGTAGCTATTGTAAAGGGGACTAAAGCAGAGGATGTTATCAATGTGCTTCTCAAAATAGATGCCGGTAAGCGCAACCAAGTAAAGGAAATCACACTTGATATGGCCGGCAGCATGCAGAAAATAGCCAGACGTTGTTTTCCCGGGGCTATGCAGGTAGTGGATCGTTTCCATGTTTCAAAGTTGGTTTATGAAGCTGTACAAGACCTTCGGATCGCTTATCGCTGGCAAGTGATGAAGGATGAGAACAGGAAAATCAAGGAAGCCAAGGCCAAGGGGGAAAGTTATGAACCTGAAGTGTTTAGCAATGGAGATACACTCAGACAGTTGTTGGCCAGAAGCCGGTACCTGCTGTTTAAGGCTCCGGACAAGTGGCTGCAAAGCCAGAAGACAAGAGCCCAAATACTCTTTGAACAATTCCCGGATATCAAATCTGTGTACTATTACGCACTACGATTAGGGAAGATATTTTCAGACTGTACAGATAAAGATGTGGCACGTGCCAAACTCGCACTTTGGTATAATGAAATTGAGGAGTTTGGGTATGACACATTCACCACTGTTGCCAATTCCATTGGGAATCATTACGAACGGATATTAAACTACTTTGTAAACAGAAGCACAAATGCTGCTGCGGAAGCTTTTAATGCAAAAATTAAAGCATTTAGGGCTTCATTTCGTGGAGTGGTAGATAAGAGGTTCTTCCTGTATAGATTAGCAAAGGTGTATGCATAAAGGGGAAGTTGC
>Ga0073906_1004048_pt1 | contig 15383 bp, 11 predicted proteins | sample Inofromicrocosms_FD_65485 | JGI IMG/M metagenome (GOLD analysis project Ga0073906, IMG submission 65485) | Mouse cecum microbial communities from Vienna, Austria - Inoculum for glucosamine and mucus D2O microcosms | ecosystem: Host-associated > Mammals > Digestive system > Large intestine >... | reverse complement strand
AAGCAGAAACAGATAGAAAAGGACGAAAAGCGGATAAAGGAGCTTGACCGCCTGTTCCGTAAAATCTATGAGGATAATGTCAACGGAAAGCTGAATGACGAACGCTTTTACAAGCTGTCAGACGGATATGAAGCCGAGCAGGAACAACTAAAGCAGGAAATCGAAGCCTTGACAGCCGAGGTCAGCGAAGCCGACACAGAAGCGACCAATGTCGCCAAACTGATAGCCGTCACCAAGAAATACACCCGCATCGACGAGCTGACGCCCGAAACCCTAAACGCATTTGTGGATAAAATCGTAGTCCATGAGCGTGAGAAAAAGGACGGGAAACGGACACAGCAAATCGACATCTACTATTCCTATGTCGGGATTGTGGACATCCCCACGGACGAAGAAATGCAGGAAATGGAACGGGAATATATGCAGCGTACCAAACGTCAAACCGCCTAAATATAGGAGTGGCAGGAGAAAATCTATGCTCCTGCCGATACATATCTATTTTTATCCCTATCTGGTTTAACCCATGAATGAATTCACAACCAGACTGCGGCCTGACTTCACCTCATGCATGGGATGGCACAATCACATTCTGTCCTTGTGTGACGGCGATGACGCAGAAGCCTTGCGCTTATTTTTTGATTTATATCATGAATTTTTCTTTTCACGCCAGATTGCCATTTTCGGCGCGGCAAATGATCTTCTGTCATCAGTTTCAGTTGCTTCTTGATTTTGTCAAAAAAATATCCATAGTGTTACCTCACCATATACTGTCTTCATCCTTTATACTTGTAACTGCCTCGCAATGTTCGTCCATAAAGGCTGACACTGCCTCTATAAATCTCTCGCCATATTTTTCATACTTAGCTTCGCCGACACCAGATACATTAAGCATGGCCGCCTTGTCCCTCGGCGCTTTAACGCTCATATCTATCAGCGTTTTATCATTGAAAACGATGTATGGCGGCATACCTTCTTCTCTGGCGATAGTAAGCCGAAGCTGACGAAGTGCCTCAAATAATTCGTATCCTGCTTTTGTAAGCGAATCCGTACTTTTCCTGCCACGTCTCTTCGGCCGGCCTTCAGGTTCTCTTCCTTCATATGTTCTAATCAGAATATGCGTATTTGGATCTTTAAGCGGCTCTATATCCCCGATTCGAATCATACTGTATTTATCCGCAGTCTGGTAAAGATAGCCATCCAAAATAAGCTGGCCAATAAGCAGTCGGAGTTCTGATTCGGAGCGACTTTTAAGAGCTCCATAGGTCTTATATTTTATGGTTCCCACTTCTTTTAACCTGGCCCTGTTTGCACCAAGAAGCGTGCCGAGGATTATATTAAGACCATATCTGCCTTTTGTCTCCCAAACACAATTGATGACAAGCTTCGCATCCTCCGTCATATCAATCTCCGTATACTCTTTATGACAATTTCCACAGCTGTCACACGGCTCATCCCGTTTCTCACCAAAGTATTCGAGGATATAATTACGCAGGCATCCCGGTGTTTTGCAATATCCTTCCATAACCTGAAGTCTTCTTGCATCCCGTTGTTTAATCAAATCTATATCTTCATCCGGGATATCCGTAAAATCCTTGTGTTCCAACAGGAACTTATTTATCATAACATCCTGCGCCGAGAACAGAAGTATACATTGCGATGGTTCGCCATCCCTTCCGGCACGTCCTGCTTCCTGATAATAATTCTCCATGCTCTGCGGCATATTATAATGAATGACAAATCTTACATTGGATTTATCAATCCCCATGCCAAATGCGTTCGTTGCAACAATTACCGATACTCTGTCATAAATGAAATCATTCTGGCTTCCTTTGCGCTCTTCATTATTCATTCCGGCATGATACCTGGCCGCCAAAACGCCCGCACCGGAAAGCAATTCATATAACGCATCAACATTTTTTCTTGTGGCACAATATATGATTCCACTGTCATTCGGATGCTTCTGTACGTATTCCAGCACATAGTCGTCCTTCTTCTTGACCGTCTCTACGTCGAAATAGAGATTCTCACGATCAAAGCCAGTGACGACAATCTTCGGATCCACCAATTTTAGCACGCAGGATATGTCGTTTTTTACGTTTTCCGTAGCAGTCGCCGTAAATGCGCTTACAACGGGCCTCTTACGCAGACTATCTATAAAATCCACAATCTTCAGATAACTTGGCCTGAAGTCCTGCCCCCATTGAGATATACAATGTGCTTCATCTACCGTTACCATCGAAATATCTATCTTGCTTACAAAATCAATAAACCCATAGTTTTCAAGTCTCTCCGGTGCAACATAAAGAATCTTAAACGCTCCCGAAATCGTCCTGGAATACACCTTCGATATCTGCGTTTCCGTCAAAGACGAATTGATGTATCCTGCATGGATGCCCGCCCCGTTCAGTGCTTTAACCTGATCCTGCATAAGAGATATAAGCGGCGATATAACAATCGTAATGCCCGGCAACAGCATGGCCGGCACTTGATAACAGACAGACTTACCCGCTCCCGTCGGCATAATCGCCAACACGTCTTTTTCGGCAAGGATTGCGTCAATGATTTCCCTCTGCCCGAGCTTATAGGAGTCATATCCAAAATATACTTTTAATGCTTCTTTTGCGTCCATATTCACCAACCTCGTATCCCCATTTCGGAGCCAAATGTCACTACGCCAGTTCTTTGAACAAGTCCTTAACTGTCGGGTAAACCTTCTTAAACTGCTGGTATCTTGCCTCGTACTTTGCCACCAGCTCCGCATCCGGTTCCACCGTGTCAATCACCTTGACCAGCTTTTCGGCCGCCGCCTCGACGCTTTCATACTCGCCGCAGCCGACCGCAGCCAAAATCGCGCCGCCGTAACCCGGGCCTTCCTCGCTCTCAATCACGTCCACCTTCAGGTTCATCACATTGGCAATGATTTTTTTCCAAAGCGGACTCTTCGCGCCGCCGCCGCAAATCTTCGTCCTTTCAATCTTGATGCCAAGGCTCCTCGCCACCTCCAACGAATCACGCAACCCGAACGCCACGCCCTCTAACACCGCCTGCGTCATTTCCTCACGGGTCGTGTCCATCGTCATGCCGATGAACGTCGCCCTTGCCGCCGGGTCGTTGTGCGGAGAACGCTCACCCATCAAATACGGCAGGTAATACACGTGATTCTCGCCCAGCTTGACGATTCCTTCCTGCTCCTTCGCGTACTCCTTTGTCTTTAAAATGTCATCCATCCACCATTTGTTACAAGATGCCGCGCTCAGCATACAGCCCATCAAATGATAGCAGCCGTCCGCATGGTCAAACGAATGCAGCGCGTTGTTTTCATCCACGCCAAACGACTTGCTGGAAATGAAAATCGTTCCCGACGTTCCCAACGAAATGTTGCACCGTCCGTCCCCGACCGTTCCCGTGCCGACCGCGGCCGCCGCATTGTCCCCGGCTCCCGCTATAACCTTCACGTCCTTAGAGAGCCCCAATGTCTCCGCCAACTCCGGCTTCAGCGTGCCGACCACCTCGTAGCTTTCAAACAGCTTCGGAAGCTGCTCCTCGCCCACGCCGCAGATGTCCATCATTTCCTTTGACCAGCACTTGTTCTTCACGTCCAAAAGCAACATGCCCGACGCGTCCGAATAGTCTGTACAATGAACGCCGCTCAAACGGTAAGCCAGGTAATCCTTCGGCAACATGATTTTCTTGATCCTGGCAAAATTTTCCGGCTCGTTTTCCTTCATCCAAAGAATCTTCGGCGCGGTAAATCCGGCAAATGCAATATTGGCCGTATATTCGGACAATTTGTCCTTTCCGATGACATTGTTCAGATAATCCGTCTCCTTCGTCGTCCTGCCGTCATTCCACAAGATTGCCGGGCGAATCACCTGGTCATTTTCATCAAGTACCACGAGTCCGTGCATCTGTCCGCCGAAACTAATGCCCGCCACCTGGGTTTTGTCACAATCCTTCGTCAACTCGATAATTCCCGCCACCGACTGCGCGTACCAGTCCTCCGGCGCCTGCTCCGACCAGCCCGGATGTGGAAAGCTCAGATCATATTCCTTCGACACGATATTGTGAATCTTGCCCGCTTCGTCCATCAAAAGCAACTTCACCGCCGACGTGCCAAGATCGACACCTATGTATAACATAATTTTCTTCCTCCATAGTCATATTTCGCGTCCATGTGGCAATTACCCACCAACGGACGCGGCCACGTAAAATCGGCAAACAGATTCATGAAATTTACTTATAAGAAACTGTCTGCCGATTTTCCCATGACCAATTCTCGTCACTTTACGTTATTTAGGAACCGTTCCTTACTTCCACGGATTCTCCGTCGGATATCTCACGCCGGCCGGCTGGTTGTAACCAATCTCCTCCACTGGAACTCCTACATATTTAAATACCTCAAACAATGCCTTTCCGAAATTGCCGAATGCCACCGCGCCATGATGCGGGAAATTCTTCTCAATCAATACATGACGGTAGAAGCGTCCCATCTCCGGAATCGCGAAAATGCCGATTGCGCCAAAGGAACGTGTGGCCACCGGAAGCACCTCGCCCTGCGCGATGTAAGCGCGAAGCCTGCAGTCCGCCGTGCTCTGCAGACGGAAGAACGTGATGTCGCCCGGCTTGATGTCGCCCTCGAGCGTTCCCTGCGTCACTTCCTCCGGCAAAGAACGAGCCATAATCAACTGGTACTTCATCTCGCAGAAGGACAGCTTGCTCGACGCGGTATTTCCACAGTGGAAGCCCATGAACGTATCCTTGTGCGCGTATGGGAACTTGCTCTCGATATCTTCCTTGTACATGTCCGCCGGTACGCTGTTGTTGATGTCAAGCAACGTCACGACGTCCTCACTGACAACGGTTCCGATGAACTCGCTAAGCGCTCCGTAAATGTCCACCTCGCAGGAAACCGGGATGCCCTGGGCGGCCAGACGGCTGTTTACATAGCAAGGCACGAAACCAAACTGGGTCTGGAATGCAGGCCAGCACTTTCCGGCGATGGTCACATACTTGCGGTAGCCTCTGTGCTCCTCCACCCAATCCTTGAGCGTCAGCTCGTACTGCGCCAGCTTGGACAGAATCTCCGGCTTCTTGTTGCCCGTCCCGAGCTCTTCTTCCATCTCTTTTACAAGTGCCGGAATCCTCTCGTCGCCCGCATGCTTGTTGAATGCCTCAAACAAGTCCAGCTCGGAGTTTTCCTCAATCTCCACGCCCAGGTTGTAAAGCTGCTGAATCGGCGCGTTACAAGCAAGGAAGTTGAGCGGTCTCGGTCCAAAGCTGATAATCTTCAAGCTGTTGAGTCCAACGATGGCTCTGGCAATCGGACGGAATTCATAAATCATGTCCGCACATTCCTCGGCGGTTCCCACCGGATACTCCGGAATGTAAGCCTTTACGCCGCGCAGCTTCAGGTTGTAGCTGGCATTGAGCATGCCGCAGTAAGCGTCTCCTCTTCCCTGAATCAGGTTGTTGCCGCTCTCTTCCGCAGCCGCCACGAACATCTTCGGTCCGTCAAAATGCTTTGCAAGCAATGTCTCGGAAATCTCCGGTCCAAAGTTTCCAAGGTATACGACCAAAGCGTTACATCCTGCCGCCTTGATGTCTTCCAACGCTTGTACCATGTGGATTTCGCTCTCCACGATACAAATCGGACACTCATAAATGCCCTCCTCGCCGTATTTTTCCTTGTACGCTTTCATCAAGGCCTCACGTCTGGAAACAGACAAGCTCTCCGGGAAGCAGTCTCTGCTGACCGCCACGACTCCGATTTTCAATTCTGGCATGTTGTTCATGATTATGTACCACCTTTCTTTTTATTTACATCATTTATAATATGCTCTTTTAGTTTACCAAAAAACTTCTCGGCAACGGCGAAACCACCCTCGCATCATACACTCAGGTTCTCGCCCTTCAATCCGCAGAACGCGCCCTCAATCTTCGCGTCCTCGTGCGCGATTAGCCATTTGTTTTTGGCGGTAATCAGACGATCCTCCCCGTCTTCGCCTGGCGCAAACGTCAATTCCGTGTTCGTCCCCGCCGGCAAAATCACCACGCAGCGGAATCCTCCTTCTGCCGCCGTGCACGGCGCATAGTGCAACGTCGTCGCATAAACCTCAATCGCCGTCCCCGCCGGAACCAAGAACGCCTCCACGCGGCCGGTATCGTAAGTGTAATCCGCCTCGATGTCCTGTTGCATGCCAATCAGCAAAATCATGTCTGTCACCGCCACGTTGATTTCCGACGAACGATGGTACTCCAACGCATTTAACTTATGATTGTCACCGTTACAGTAACCAATCTGAATCGGCAGCCCGCCGTAAGCGCGTCTCTGGAAGTCCGCTGCCACCGGCAACGCCTCCAGCTCCTCTACGGACGGCACGTAAATCACGTCCTTCGGGAGCGGCGTGTGCTCCATCTCCTTCAACAGACGGCTTAAATCGTAACCTTCCAAAACCTTGCCGTACTTGCCAAACGAAGCGTCCGTTACCTTTTGAATGTCCATTTCAAATTCCTCCTTTCTCGCAATGAGCACTTAGCGTCCGTCATTTGGACGCTTACGTGCGATGCATGCCGTCGCCGTTAGCGAGGTCTTCCCGAGCTTACCAGACGGCGCGCAATGAGCACTTGCAATGAGCACTTAGTGAGGTTCCTCACGAACTTAGTGCGAATGCACTCCTTGAACCTTAACGAGATTTATCGAGTTTAGTTTCGGTGTCTCCTCATTTTGCCCTTATGTATTTTATCATAACACTTTTCTTTGTAAGAATCGTCCAAAATTTCAACCTATCAATGGCATTTTTTTGTCCTTTTTAAATCATCCACCCCGCCAATTCCTAAATATATTGTTTTTTAAACAATCTTGATGAAGAATATTCCTATCGTGGAACGTCATTTGAAAGGATTCATTGATTCGGTCGGGAAAATTTTGTGCAATATTCCAAATTGCATTTTAAAAACAACCGAATTATAATAAAGTCACTTCTCATTAAAGAAGATATCTTTGTTTCCTACATCGTGACAGCACGGGGAAGCACATCATGCCGTACATGCTACGGCCACCCGAAAGGGTGTCAGGCGGTTCACCGAGTATTCGGCAATCCCCCAAGCAAAAAGACACACGAAAATCAGAAAACAGTGACACGAATAACATTTTCAAGGTAAAAACAGACTTTTTTCACGAACCAGAATATGTTATGATAAACATACGTCAAAAGAAGTTCTTCTTTTACCGGCACTGTATTCCCAGCTAAAACAAAAAGGAGAATTTATGACAAAACGAAAAAACAATTTTATCATGCTGCCCACGGTGGATTTCTGTTTCAAAGAACTGATGCAGAACCCCAAAGTAAGGAAGGGATTTATTGCGGCATTGCTAAATCTTCCTCCCGAAAAAATTGCCGACACGCTGCTAATGCCGACCATATTGCAGGAACAAAGAGTTTCGCTTGCGAAACTCTCGCGCCGGAGCGCGGCTGCGTCAGCAGCCATTTTCCTTGGGCGCAAAGTGCGCATGTGTAGTGAAGCGGCTGTGAATCAATGTCATTTAGTTAAAGCGAGAAACGGAGAGGATAGAAGAAATTATACAGACACGCAGGCGGGCGAAGTTCCTATCGGGTCTGATTGGAAGGGTGTATCTTTCAATCAGACCCATGATATCCATCGCTGGTTCCCGGCGACTTAGCCGTAGGAAATCATGACAATTCTTGATTGCCATCGAATAATTCACCTGGTAAACATGTTTTGTCTCGCGCTTCTTTACGGTTGCAAGGGCCGTGACCCAAAGTCATGCTTTTTCATGCGAGCATGAAGTGCACGGCTTTCGTCGCTTGGTTCGTTACCGTTCAGCCGCCCCCATTCGCAAAACGCGTCTGACGACGCTTTCCGCTGCATTCGCAGCTCTTTTTGCTCATGAGCGGGGGCTCCCTCAGACCTCTGACAGTCCGTCAAATTCATGCGAGCATGATTTGACGGACTGTCGCGGTCTGGCTGAACTGTAACATCATATCTTCATCGCGGTCTCGTACGCGCCCCAGATGACGCTTCTCAAATTTCCAATCTGGCGGCAGTCGCCCACCAGGTACACGTTCTTTTTCTTCTCGTCCACCTTAATCGGATTTGAGATATATCCCGCCGAGGATATCACGCTGTCACACTCGACGGTGACTTCCTTGCCGTTCTTGTCCGTACAGACGACGGCACCTTCCTTGACTTCCTTCAACGTCGTCTCCAAATATACCGAAACTTTATGTAGCGTGAACCACTCGCGCAGGTACGAGCTGTTCGCCAGACACACGCCCTTCTGGGAAACCAGGTCGTCCTTCATCTCGATGATAATCGGGTCTTTCCCGAGCAATGCCAGCTCATAGGCAATCTCGCTTCCGGTCAGGCCGCCGCCAATCACGGCCACCTTTTGTCCGACTTCCTTGCCGTTCAAGTACTCGCACGCCTCTATCATCCGCTCGTGGCCGGGAACGCTGCGCAGGATGCGCGGCACCGAACCCGTCGCGATGACGATTGGCTCCTCGCCGAAACGCGCCAGGTCGTTCACTTCCTCGTTCAGGTGTATCTCAATCTGGTGCTTATCCATCTGCCGCCGATACCACTCAAGAAGCTCGCGCAACTTTCCCTTGTAGGACTCGGCACTGGCCGGGATGAACGTCCCGCCCAGCACATCGCCCTTCTCGTATATGACTGGCTTGTGGCCGCGCAGCTTCAACACGCGCGCCGCCTCCATGCCGCCGATGCCGCCGCCGATAACATGCACCCGCTTCGGGGTTGCCGCATGCTTGATTTTGTGCTTGTTCCACTGCATCGTCTCCGCGTTGACCGCGCAACGCGCCAGATGCAGGCTGTCGCCCAGATCCTGATCGTTAGGAACGCCCTTGTAATGGCACATGTTGAAGCAGCCATTATGGCACAAGATACACGGACGGATGTCCTCCTCACGCCCTTCCATCAGCTTGGTCACCCACTGCTGGTCAGCGAGGAACGGCCTCGCGAAACCGGCGCCGTCGAGCTTCCCTTCCTTGATGGAATCCGCCGCCGTGCCCGGATCCAAACGGCCCGCGCAAACCACCGGAATGTCCACGAACTTCTTAATGTGCTCCACGTCGGCCAGGTTACAGTTCTCCGGCATGTATACCGGCGGATGCGCCCAGTACCATGCGTCATACGTTCCGTTGTCACAGTTGAGCATGTCATAGCCCGCGTCCTGCAAATATTTCGCCGCGCGCTCGGATTCTTCCATGTCGCGGCCGACTTCCGTGTAGTCCTCACCCGGAAGCGCGCCCTGGCGGAAGCCTTTTGTCTTCGAAATCACGCTGTAGCGCAAGGAAACCGGGAAATCGTCCCCACACTCCCACTTGATGGCCTTGACAATTTCCGTCGCAAACCGATAACGGTTTTCAAACGAGCCGCCATATTGGTCGGAACGATGGTTGACATATTTCAACGTGAACTGGTCAAGCAAATATCCCTCATGCACCGCGTGCACTTCCACGCCATCCACGCCCGCGTCCTTCAACATCTTGGCGCTCTTCGCGAAAGCCTCCACGAACTCGTGGATCTCGTCCACCGTCATCTCACGGGAAGGCACCTTGTCCGACCAGCGGTTGGGGGACGGGCTGGCGGAAGCGGTAATTTTGTCCAGGTCCATGAACGGTTTGGAAAGCACCCGCAGGGCCGGATTCGTATACAACGTCTCCATCAGCTCGCTAATCGTGAATGAACGCCCGAAGCCCGCGGTAAGCTGGACGAAAAGCTTCGCCCCCGTCTTGTGGAACTGTGGCATCCATTTCTTCAAATCCTGGTACATCTTCTGATTCTTGTGCAGCCACTGTCCAAACATCGGATTGTACACCGGCTGGCAGCCTGGTAATACTAACCCTGCGTTATTCTTCGCCACCTCCATGATAAAGCGGGCTCCCGCTTTGTCAAAATGATTCTTCTCCATCCATCCGAACAAGTCCGTGCCACCCATCGACGTAAGCACGATACGGTTCTTAATCTCGCAGTTCCCAATCTTCCACGGGGTAAACAACGGTTCCAGTCTTGCATCCATAAAAAATCATCTCCTTTTCTTGATTTCCTCCGGGCCATGGCACGTTTCCAGGCCACGACGCCTTTTTAATCCGTGACACGTCCCCCGCCGCAATGCCCCTCCAATTTGTGGCACCGGGTCATTTCATTTTTTGACTATGGTCTTGTTACTAATATAGCCATTATAGCAATCTTTTGTTCAACTTGCAACAAAATTTAAGTGATTGCGGAATATTTTGTTGCAACATGCCGACGACTATGATAAAATATTTTAAAGATGTTGGGGTCAAAATACATTTTGCCCCCATGATACCCACGAGTTGCTCCGCACTACGTGCGCCCGCAACTCTAAAACACCTCAAATCCACTCATTTTCCTACGGGAAATGGCTACTTTTCGGTGTTTTGCGGGTCTCAAAGTCATGTATTGACATGCAAGCATGTCATACATGACCTTTTGACCCTGGTATCATTTAAATAAATAAAAAACGAAAGGGAGGCGGAGCCATTGCGCGAAACAACAATCATTGCTGCCGCCGGCAAAGGTGGTGTCGGCAAAACGTCCATCTGTGCGGCCATTGTCCGTTTGTTGTGCCAACACCGGCCGGATGCCAGAATCCTGGCCATTGACGCGGATCCTGCAGTGGGACTGGCCGCCGGTCTGGGCGTGGAAGCGGACTCCACGTTGGACGACATCCGCAAGCGCATCGTGGCCAGCGTGGAACAAGGCGAGCCAAAAGAAGCCATCGAACTTTTGGGGGAGGCACGATTTCAGATTTTCGACACCATGGTCGAGAAGGAAGGATTTTCCTTCCTGGCCATAGGCAGGCCCGAGAGCGCTGGATGCTACTGCAAGGTAAATGCTTATTTAAAGGAAGTCATTTCCTTGCTGGCACAAGATTTTGACTATGTGGTGATTGACGGTGAGGCAGGAATTGAACAAATCAACCGCCGGGTGATGGAACAGGTAACGCACCTGATCCTGGTCACCGATCCCAGCCGAAAGGGGGTACAGGTAGTCAAGACGATTCAAAAAGTGGCGCAGGAACTTGTCATGTACAAGCAGTGCGGGGCCATCGTCAACCGGGTAAACGACCCGTCCATGCTCGAACTGGTGGATCTCGCCCCGGTTGAAGTGCTGGCGAGCATTTCTGCCGACCCGCTTCATGCCGCCAACGAAGTGCGGGGCTTAAGCATATTCGAGCTCGACGATGACGCGGCCTTGCTTAAAGGGGTAAGCGAAGCCATGAAAAAATGGAAAATTTTATAAAAAATAAAACCGAAAAGAGGTGTGACACTTGAAAGACCTGAAGCATTTGATTTATTTTGAAGGCCTGCTGGAAAACGCGAACAATCCTTTGATTGAGCAGGCCAGGTCGGAGGGAAAGCTTGCCGTCGGCTATACCTGTTTCCACATGCCCGAGGTGCTTCTAAACCTTGATAATTGCTTTTCCGTCCGCCTGCGGGCGCCAAACATGGGTTCCATGGATATTGCTACATATTATATGTCCAACTATACTTGTGAGTTTTGCCGCGCGTTATTGGAGCGTTCCTTTGAAGGAGGTTTCAACTTCCTTGACGCCCTGGCGGGCGTGGACGCTTGTGCGGAGATGAACCGCTGCATGGAGAACATCGAGCTGCAAAACCTGATTCCCAACGAAAAGTTTTTCGTCACGCATGCAGACATCCCTTACAAGGTGGAGGACTTTACGATTGCCCACTACGTAAGGCAGATTAAGAACCGCGTGTTAAACCGCTTGAGCGAAGTTTACGGCGTGGACATTTCCGACGGGGCCATTCGCAAGGCGGTAAAGGAGCACAACGAGGTATGCCGGATTATCACGGAGATTGGAAATCTGCGTAAGCAGTCGAATCCCCCCATCACCGGTTACGAATTCCACGTGCTCAACATGGTTACTTATTGCTGTCCCAAATACTTGATTCTCGACAAGTTAAAAGAAACCCTTACGGAAATCAAAAAGCGCAAGCCCGACTCGAAACCTTGGTATCGTGCCCGCGTCGCCCTGGTCGGCAGTGAGGTGGACGACTTGGGATTCACAAAGTTGATTGAGGATTCCGGCGCGTTCATCGTTGCGGACCGCTTCTGCTTTGGTTCCACCCCTGGACGCGAGGAAATCATCTTGAACGACGAGGAGGACGCGCTCATGCAGGTGTGCCGCCACTATCTGGAAGTATCCGAGTGCCCGCGCTTCATGAGCAACGAAAAAATCAGCCAGCGCCGCGAGACGGCGGATCGGCTGGCGCGCGAATACGGCGCGGAAGGCATTATTTTTGAACAAATCAAGTTCTGCGACTTCTGGGCTTTCGAAAGAGCCCTGGCCAGCCACGTGCAAGAGGTAGAATACGGTCATCCGGTGCTGTCCATTGACCGTCCGTACAACGCCCGCTCTTCGGGACAGCTTCGCACCCGGATGCAGGCTTTCGTGGAGTCGCTGGAAATTAAACGTATCCAAAAGGGAGGAGGTAGCCCGCAATGCTGAAAAACAATTTAAAATGGGCGAAGAAAAACATCCCCCAAGACTTGAAAATCTGGAAAGAACTGATTTCGGAAGTGGACTGGAAGGACGTGGGGAAAAAGCTCAAGAAGGACTTCGAGGCCACGAAGGAACGGATTACGGACGAGGTAAAGGCCGTGGCCGCCATGTCCGTTTCCGAACGTGTTGACTTGTTGGTAAACGGCGAAAAGCATCTGGGACGCTTGTACCAGACCGGGAAAATCGCCTTCACCAGGCGCGAATGGAAGGGCGTGGAAGGCACCGCCCGCGACTTCGTCGGCTGGCTGAAAATATGGGGCACGATGTCCGCCATGGTCATGAAAGATCCCATTTCCATCGCCGAGGGTCTGTTCGAATACCGATGGTTCAGTTCCTATTTGGCCCTTCCCGCCTTTGCCGACCGTAACAACCTCGGTCTGCGAGGCCCGCACGTGACCATGGCCAACGAACTGTTCCTGCCCATGTTCCGCTATGGGGCAGACGCGATTGCCACGTTGCTTAGGGCAGACGAAAGATTGGGAAACGACCCCAAAATCAGAGAAAAATTATTACTTTTTGACGAGATGACAATGAGCCAGATGATGGCCGGCTTCCCGAACCTGGAAGGCATGCCCTATCAATTGATGCCGGTCTTCATGGTATCGGAAATTGACCAGTTGATTTGCATTCCTTATATTGACGCCGTGGAAAGCTTCGGGCTTCCTTCGGACACTTGCCCGGTACCCACCTCCGAATGTGGCGCCGCCATCATGGACGCGCTTCCGCACTGTGGCCTGGGATTCATTTCCACGTCCACCCCGTGTGACGGATCCGACATGGCGACCTCCTATCAGGACCGCCGCTTCAAGATGCCGACGTACCCGCTGACGCTGCCGGTTCGTTACGACGACGAGGACACGGTGGACTGCGGCGCCGAAGACATGAAGCGGTGCATCAAGTGGGTGGAAGACCTGACCGGTGAAAAATGGGATTGGGACCACTATTTTGAAGTCATTCGCCGTTTCAACGAACAGACCAACTACGAGATGCATAAGTGGGAAATCAACAAGACGCCTTACCCGCAAGTCATCGGGTCGGCTTACGAACTGTTCCGCAAATGGAGCTACGAGATGGACGGCGGCTTGTATCCCGGCACGCACAAGACATTCAAAAAGATTGACAAGATGATGGACCGCGCTTACGAAAAACGCATGCAGCCTTATCGCGCGCCGATTCGCCATCGCGCCATCGTATGGAGCTGCCCGGCACATTATTACGCCAACTTCTCCAACTGGCTGCAAAACTGCTGGGGCATCGGCGTATTGGTTGAGATGGAGAGCCTGAACTTCACCAAGATGCTCAACACCGACGACAAGGAAGAGGCCATCCGCGACCTGGCCAGGCTGTACGAGCGCATGGTCATGCGCAAGCACACCAATGGCGGCCATGTCCACGTGCTGGAAGAATTGTGGAAGCAAGTGGAAGAGTTTAACGTGGAAATCGTAATCATGTACCAGCACGTATGTTGCAAGACCATGAGCGGCCTGCAGGGGCTGTTTGACGAGCAGGCGCGTGAACGCGGCATCCACCTCATCTGGGTGGAGCACGACCTGATGGATCCACGTACGGTATCCCGCCGTGACATGCGCAGCAAGATTAACAACTATATGGTAAACGTATTCCAGGAAGAGCCGCTCGACCCGTCTCTGGTAGAATTTGAAGACGACGTGACCTGGTAAAATAAGAAAGGAGAAAACGCTATGAAATATTTTGGAGGATGTGACGTAGGTTCCACTTATACCAAGGCCGTCATCGTGGACGAAAACGGGAAAATAATGGCCCACACCACGATTCGCAGCAAGATTAATTCTGAAGTTTCCGCCCAGATTGCCATGGAAGAAGTCATATCGCAGATTCCGGAGCTTGACAACGCGCAGAATCTGGCGTATCTCATCGGTACCGGTTACGGCCGCAACAAAGTTCCTTTTGCCGATGAAAACATTTCCGAGATTTCCTGCCACGCGATGGGCGTGCACGTGACCGACCCGACGGTAAAGGCCATCATCGACATTGGCGGCCAGGACGTAAAAGGTATCAGCATCGACACGGACGGCACGGTGAAGAACTTCGCCATGAACGACAAGTGCGCCGCCGGAACCGGGCGTTTCTTCGAGGCGATGGCCAGGAGTTTCGAGATGTCCCTGACGGATTTCTCAAACCTGTCCCTGACCGCGAAGAACGTGATTCCGATTACCGCGCAATGTACGGTATTCGCCGAGAGCGAGGTCATCACTTTGGTCGGCGAGGGCAAGCCGATGGACGAGATTGCCGCCGGCATCCAGATGGCCGTTGCGAAACGGTGCTTCGTCATGGCGAAAAAGGCCGGGGCGACCACGGCCATTACCCTGACCGGCGGTTGTGCCAAGAACGCGGGCCTGAAAAACGCCATCGAACATGTATTGAAGCTGAAGGTCATTGACCTGCCTATCGATCCTCAATTGATGGGGGCTCTTGGCGCGGCGGAATATGCCAGGCAGAAAGGGCAGGCCAAATCATAAAGCCGGGAAAAGGAGTTTGCCATGAAAAAACTGCTAAAATTATTGATTAAGATTTCTTGTATCACGTTAGGGATACTATTTACGATTTACATGCTGAATCTGGATATGAAGGTCGTGGGCTTCATTTACACCTGGCTCAACAAGTTCCATGACAAGAAAGATTCACTGAGGGACATCCAGTTCTAGTGAAGCTGTTTGACTCCGTCATTACCGCCACGCAAACGCAGCTGGGTTCCTTCGCGCCCCAGGTCTGGGACTATGAGGAACAAGGAGCCTGGCCGGACGCTGGCGCG
>Ga0073906_1004044_pt1 | contig 15390 bp, 14 predicted proteins | sample Inofromicrocosms_FD_65485 | JGI IMG/M metagenome (GOLD analysis project Ga0073906, IMG submission 65485) | Mouse cecum microbial communities from Vienna, Austria - Inoculum for glucosamine and mucus D2O microcosms | ecosystem: Host-associated > Mammals > Digestive system > Large intestine >... | reverse complement strand
TGTTCACCGAGTATCGCAGCGAGAACGCCGAAAAGCCCGCGTGCAGAAATTCCAAAGCAACGGGTTCGCTTTCGCGCTCCGACACGATATTATACCCGCCGCCCGCGATGACCAGCATCGCCGGACGGATCCTGTCTTTGATTTCCGTGTATTTTTCGCGGACGTAGACCGTGAGTTCGCCGCCCTTGCTTCCGTTTCTGGGAACGGAAAAATAATCGTACAGATCGATTTTTTCGTATATCATAAAAAGCCTCCCGAATGGTTGAATATACAAAGCCGACCGCAACGCGGTCGGCAAATTTTTATCTCTTGGAGAACTGCGGAGCGCGGCGAGCTTTTTTCAAGCCGTACTTCTTTCTTTCCTTGACTCTAGGGTCGCGGGTCAGGAACCCCGCTTTTTTGAGCGCGGGACGGCACTCGGGTTCCGATTGCAGAAGCGCTCTTGCGATGCCGAGACGAATCGCGCCCGCCTGACCGGTATAACCGCCGCCGATCACGCTGACGCATACGTCGTACTTTCCTTCCGCTTCCACTTCTTTCAGCGGCTGTTTTACGATATATTGCAACGTTCCCATCGGGAAGTAATCTTCAAGCGTGCGGTCGTTAATGATGATCGCGCCGGTGCCGGCGGGAATCAGTCTTACGCGGGCGATCGCTTTCTTTCTGCGACCGGTCCCCCAGAATTGCAGTTTTTTCTTTAAATTCACCTTAGCCATTTCCGATTACCTCTCAAAATAATTTCAGCGCTTCGGGTTTCTGCGCAGAGTGATTGTGTTCCGCACCTTTGTAAACTTTGAGCTTTTTGATCATCTGACGGCCGAGCGAATTTTTGGGAAGCATGCCCTTGACGGCTTCGTAAACCGCAAGATCGCTTCTCTCCGCCATCATTTTGCCGTAAGAAATCTCTTTTAATCCGCCGATATAACCGGTATGGTAACGGTAAAATTTATCCTCTAACTTTTTGCCCGTAAGCACGGCTTTGTCGCTGTTGAGGACGATCACGTAATCTCCCGTATCCACGTTCGGGGTAAAATCGGGCTTATTCTTGCCGCGGAGAATTGCCGCGACCTTGGAAGCGAGTCTCCCGAGGGGAACTCCGTCCGCATCTACGACGTACCATTTTCTTTCAACCGTTCGGGCGTTTGCCATATAGGTTTTCATATTCCGTACTCCTTCAAAATCTTGCCGAAAGCATTTCCGTTTTCAGTGACAGACAAAGCGCAAAACCGCCTGCAGAACCCGCCTCGCCTCTCAACTACTCATTCATTATAGGCGTTTGCAAAAGTTCCGTCAAGCGGTTTTGAATTGCGTTTTTAAGATTTTTTCGGAAAAAGTCAAAAATTTTTCGCGGGCGGTTTTTCCCGCGCGAACCGCATTTTCCCGATCCGTTCGCCCTTTTTCGGGAAAGAACGCCTTACTTCGGTTCCAGAACCGCTTTGATCCTGCGGATCCCCGCCGAGGACGACTGTTCCTTGACGATCCTGAATCTGCCGAGCACGCCCGTGCGCGCAACGTGAGGCCCGCCGCACATTTCTTTGGAAAAACCTCCGATCGAATACGTCTTGACCACGTCGCCGTACTTGCTGTCGAAAACGCCCGTGAAGTTTTCTTTGCGCGCTTCTTCGAGACTCATTTCGCGGAATTCGACGGGAAGGTCTTCTTCGATCTTCTCGTTCACGAGCGCTTCGACCGCCGCGATCTCTTCCGCCGTCATCGGACGGGCGAAGTTGAAATCGAACCGCATGCGCTCGTCGGTGATATTGCTTCCCTTCTGATTGCATTCGGGGGAAAGCACCCGCTTCAACGCCGCGTTCAAAAGATGCGTCGCCGTATGATATTTCGTCGCCGTTTCCGAACTGCTCTCCAACCCGCCCTTGAACTGGCCCGTGGGAAGCACGCGGCTCTTTTCCTGATGCTCTTTGAACGCGGCGTCGAATCCCGCCGTGTCGACGGTAAGCCCGCGCTCCGCGGCAAGCTCCTGCGTCAGTTCCAGCGGGAATCCGTACGTGTCGTACAGACGGAACGCCTGTTTGCCGCCGATGACCGTCTCTTTCACGTACGCGGGATCGCTCTGCGCCATGAACGCGTTCTTACGCTCCAACCCGTTCACGCACTTATCGAATTCCCTCATGCCCTGCGCGAGCGTGGATTCGAACCGATCCGCCTCCTTTGCGATCTCCGCGAGAATATATTCCTCCTTCTCTTTCAACAAGGGATACGCTTCGTCGTACACCTCTTCGATAAAGATCTTCGCGGTCTCCGTCATCGCCTCCGCGGAAACCCCGATCGCTTTGCAATAGCGGATCGCGCGGCGCATCAGGCGGCGCAGAATATAACCCGCGCCCGTATTCGAAGGCAGGATCCCCTGCTCGTCGCCGATGAGCATGACCGTCGTGCGGGTGTGATCGGCGATGATCCGCATCGCCTTGCGGTCCTCCCCGCCGTCGTCGTAACGCTTGCCCGAAAGCCGTTCGAGTTTCGAAATAACGGAAAGGAACAGATCGGTCTTATAGCCGTCGTCCAGCCCGTTGAGGAAGAGCAGCATGCGGTCGAATCCGAAGCCCGTATCCACGTTCTTGTTTTCGAGCGGTTCGTACCCCGACGCCGTCTTTTTATACTGCATGTAAACGTCGTTGCCGATTTCCACGTAGTCGTCGGGGAAGACGGGATTTTCTTTCGCGCCGTCGAGCGGATAAAACCATTCGTTGTCCGGACCGCAGGGCGTGCCGACCGTGCCTTCTAACTCCCACCAGTTGTCCTCTTTGGGGAGATAATAGATATGATCGCGCGCAATGCCGAGATTTTCGAGCAACCGCGCCGTTTCGGAATCCCGCGGCGCGGACGCGTTACCCTCGAACACCGTGGAGCAGAGCTTGTCCTTGTCCAGCCCGAACGACTTCGTCAGGAGTTCGAACGTCCAAGCCGTTTTTTCCTCTTTGAAATAATCGCCCAGGGACCAATTTCCCATCATTTCGAAAAAGGTAAAGTGCGAAGCGTCGCCCACCGAATCGATATCGACGGTGCGCATGCACCCCTGCACGTTGCACAGCCGCTTGCCGAGCGGATGCGGCTTGCCCAGAAGATAGGGCATGAGCGGCTGCATTCCCGCAACGTTGAACATGACGCCCGTTGCGCCGTCGCCGATCAGCGACACCGCGCCCACGTTTACATGCCCTTTGCTCTCGTAGAAAGAGAGCCATTTTTGTCTCAGTTCTTTGGAAGTAATCTTCATATTCTATCCTCCGTGCGGTATGATTCGCGTATTTACGAACGGATCAGTTCGTAGCCTTCTTTGGAATCCTTTACGGTATACCCCATTGTTTTGAGCTTTTCGCGAAGTTCGTCCGACTTCGCCCAATCCCTGTTTTTGCGCGCCGCAAAACGCTCTTCCGCAACCGCTTTGACGTCCGCGGGAATCTCGTCCCGTTTCGCGTACGCGGCGAGGTATTCGCTCGGCGCCTTGCGGAACAGCCCCAGCAGAGAATACGTTTCCCGAATCTGATTGGTGATCCGCCGCGCGCGGGGATCGCCCGCCGCCGTAAGGCGCGCCGCTTCTTTAAAATACCCGAACAGATCGGAAAGCGCCAGCGCGGTATTGAAATCGTCGCTCATCGCCTCGTCGAATTCGGCGTCGATCTCCGCCTCCTTGCCCGTCTCGAACGGGAACGCCCGTTCCGCCGCTTCGATCTGCGCATAGAACCGCGCAAGGTGCGCTTCCGCGTCCGAAAAAGCGTGTCCGTCACGTTCACGTCGTTGCGGTAATTCGACGAGAGCAACGCGAATTTGAGCGCGTCGGGCGAATACCGGTCGAGCAGATCGGAAAGCAGCAAACTGTTGCCGAGGGACTTGCTCATCTTCTGTCCGTTGACTTTGATCAGTCCGTTGTGCGTCCAATACTTCGCAAAGCGCTTCCCCGTGAGGGATTCGGTCTGCGCGATCTCGTTTTCGTGGTGGGGAAAAATCAGATCCCGACCGCCGCCGTGAATGTCGATCTGATCCCCGAACGCGACGCGGTTCATGACCGAACATTCGATATGCCAGCCGGGGCGACCTTTCCCCCAAGGGGAATCCCAGCAGATCTCGCCCGCTTTCGCCGCCTTCCAGAGCGCGAAGTCGTAAGGATTTTTCTTGCGCTCGTCGTTCTCCACCCGCACGCCGTCGAGCGCGTCCTCGATGCTTCTCCCCGAGAGCTGTCCGTAAGCGGGGCAGGTGTCCACTTCGAAATACACGTCGCCGTTTTCGGCGGCGTAGGCGTGCCCCTTTTCGATCAGTTCGCGGATAAACGCGATAATGTTTCCGATATTCTCCGTCGCCTTTAACCACAGCGTCGGTTCGCCGATCTCCGCGCGCGCCATCACGCCGTCGATCTTTTCGATCATCGCCGCCGCATAGCGGTCTGCGGGAATCCCCGTCTCCCGCGAACGCGCGATGATCTTGTCGTCCACGTCGGTATAGTTGCGCGCATACGCGACGGCATAGCCCTGTTTTTCCAAAAACTTGCGGAACACGTCGTAGATGAGCGCCTGAAAAGCGTGCCCGATATGCGCCTCGCCCGAAACGGTGATCCCGCAGGCGTACATTTTCACCTTTCCCGCTTCGAGCGGGACGAATTCCTCTTTCCTGCGCGTAAGCGTGTTATAAATCTTCATTTCCGTCCTCCTGCATCGCCGAACGCTCTTCCAGCTCGCATACTCTTTCGCGCAACGTGCAAAGTTCTTTGACGAGCGGGTCTTCTTTTTCCGGCATCAGATCCTGCGTGCGTTCGCCGTTGATGCGTACGATCCGCCCCGGCACGCCGACGACGGTCGCAAACGGCGGAACCTCTTTGAGCACCACCGCGCCCGCGCCGATTCTGGCACCTTCCCCCACTTTGAACCCGCCGAGGACTTTCGCCCCGCACGAGATCGTCGCGTTTTTCCCGATCGTGGGATGCCGCTTGCCCTTTTCCTTTCCCGTTCCGCCCAGCGTCACGCCCTGATAGATCACGACGCCCTCTTCGATCTCCGCCGTCTCTCCGATCACGACGCCCGCGCCGTGGTCGATAAACACGCCCGCCGCGATCTTCGCCGCGGGGTGGATCTCGATGCCCGTTAAAAACTTCGCCCACTGCGACGTCATCCGCGCAAGCAGTTTCAAATGCATGCGGTAAAGACGGTTCGCCCAACGGTGCCAGCTCAGCGCGTGTACGCCCGAATAGGTGAGCCATATTTCGAATTTACTGCGGGCGGCGGGGTCGTTCCGCTTCGCCGCCGCGATATCTTTCCGCAATCTGGAAAAAAACATGCGTTTCTCCGTAAGAGGAAGTGTCCTCTCCCTATCTTATTCGGCGCGCCGCCGAATTTTCCTATGCCGTTTGTCCGGTCAAACGGGAAAGCGTCTCGTACTCGTACGCCGGAACGACGAATTCGTACTCTTCCCCCTCCGCAAAAAAGCGAAGCGCGAACAGCGGTTTGATCGTATACGCCCCCGCGTCGTTGGTGCCGATCTTGTATTTCTTGTAACTTCCGAAACCCAATCCCGTATCTTTGTTCCAGCCGTAAAACGCCGTTCTGCGTTCGATCCTCTCCAACCTCGGCGCGGCGGCGAAGGGAATTTTCAGCAGGACGGAGAAGGAGACGATGCAGAACGAAAGCTCGTCGCGATAGACAAACACGGGAACATTGATATAACTGTATTTGGACGCGAACGGATAAAACTTTTTCTGCCCGTTTTTGATTCCGGTTTGCCGCGAAAAAGCATCGATTTCCGACGCCGACTCCGGCACGCCGAAAAATTCGCGGCATTCCGCCTCGACTTTCTCTTGCCGCTCCCGCATGATCCTATATTCGCCGCTGCGATAAAAACGTCGGCGGCGGATCCCGCCAAAGATGCAGAAGGCAACGGAGATCGCAATCAATCCGCCGCCGACGCTTGCAATTACGATCATCGTCGTCTTCAACGTCCCCGTCAACGGTTCTTCGGCTTTCAACAGCTTCATCAACGCGAAGATGAACGATAAGAAGCCCACGATCGGAAAAGACGCGACGATCGTCCCCAACCACTGCGGAATCGACGCGCGTTTTTCAAGCCGCGACAGTTCCTCCTCCGTCCGTTGCAATTTTTGTTGCAGTTCCCCTTCGAGACGCCGCACGACGAACTTTTCGCCGTCGATCGCTCCGGTATCGGCGTCGCGGTCGAGAATGTTTTTCATTTCTTCGTCCCCTCAATTCCGTTTGATCGGAAGATTGGTCACCCGATATTCCGCAAGGCACCTGTCGCGCATTTCTTCGTTGAATATCTTCTGTTCGATCAGATAATGCGCAACCACGTCGCGCACGCTCGTATCGTCGAACGTGAACCCGCTGGCGGAAAGCAGATTGGCGCAATCCTGCGACTGCATGCGGCAGACGAGCGCCAATGCCAGCACCGTGTTTTTTTCGGGATAGAGCTTCCCTTTTACGATTTTCACCCAGAACCGCGGCTCGATCTCCAATTTTTCGCCCGCGCTCTCCGCGGTCTCCCCGCAATGTTTCAGCGCCGCGGGCAGGAGCTTGGCAAACGTATGCTTGTTGCGGCGGTCGGCGATCTTGTCGCGCAGCGAGCGAAAGGAAAAATTGAAGGTAAAACTCGTATCCGCAAGCCCCGCTTTGAATTTCCGAAGTAGTTCGTCTCTCTTTTTCTGATAACAGAGCCGCATCACCGAAGAGTCGCGGCGGGCGATATTGCCGTCCGTTGCGACGTAAATCGTTTCGGGCATTTCATAGCCTTCGATCGCGCTCAGCTTCACGTAGTCCGAATAACGTTCGCAAAACCGTTCGTCCAGCTCTTTCAGATAGTTTTCCATAATCGGTATTTTACCATTATTGCATCAAAAAATCAAGCGCTTCCCCGCGCAATCGAATAACTTCTGTGCACGAATTTCCCGATCCGGAAGCCGCGCGTTTTCCCCTCGCACCGCGTTTTGCTGTAAAATATTAACATTTTCGATCAATTTAATGAACGTTTTTGAAAAATAGTTTCCGAATCGTAAATTATCCGTAAAATACACTTGCAGTTTTTTGCGTTTTGTGTTAAAATTTTACATGTAGAATTATATGGGAGGCTCTGCTATGAAACGGGAGCGGATTGAAGAAATCGCAGAATTGTTGGACAAACGCGGAAAGCTGACGCTGGAACAGCTCGACGGGTTCTTTCCCAACGTATCGCAAATGACTTTGCGGAGAGACTTATTCCAGCTGGAACAGCAAGGGCGCATTATTCGGGTGCGCGGCGGCGCGATGTCGGTAAAAGAGGTGCAGAAAGTTTCGGGAGAACCGTACACCAAAAAATCGACGATCCATACCGACGAAAAAATTAAGATCGCGCAAAAAGCGGCGAGCCTGATCGACGAGAACTGTTCGCTTTTCATCGACGGCGGCACGACGGCGATGTATCTTGCCAAAGAAATGCCCGACATGAACGTGCACGTGTTCACGAACGGGCTTGCGGTAGCCATCGAGCTGTCGCAAAAGAAGAACGTACACGTTACGATGATCGGCGGACAGGTGATGAAAGACAACCTTTCCACCGCCTCGCCCGTTGCCAAGAGTTATTTCGACAACACGAACTTCGAACTCGCGATCATCTCTTCGACGGCGTTCACCCCCGAATACGGATTCTCGTGCGCTTCGCAAATCGAAGCCGACCTGCTGAAAATGACGCGCATGAAAGCGAAGTCGCTCTACATGATGCTCGACAGTTCGAAAATCGGCAAAATCATGCCCTACACGTTCGCGAAGATCGAAGACATCGACGTGCTGATTACCGACGACGATTTTCCAGCGGAACTCAAAGCGGTGTTCAATCAGAAAAACATCGTCGTCATGTAACGCAAACAAACACATATCAATAACTAAGCGCGGTTCCGATTTCGGAGCCGCGCTTTTGTTACCGCTTTGCGGGATTATGCGAAAATACCTTCGAGATGCAATGCGGAGAGCAAGTTGAAATCTTTGAACACGACCACGCACACGAGAGAGATCGTACTCATGATCTTGATGAGGATATCCAAAGAGGGGCCGACCGTATCTTTCAACGGGTCGCCGACGGTATCCCCCACGATCGCCGCGTCGTGTTCGGGAGTGCCTTTTCCGCTTCCTTCCACGCCGCCCGATTCGATATACTTCTTCGCGTTATCCCATGCGCCGCCCGCATTACCCGTATAGATCGCGAGCATGATCGCGGAAAGCGTCGCGCCGATCAGGATCCCGCCGACGAAGCCCGCGCCGAAGATGAAACCGCATACGACGGGAATTGCGATCGCGACGATCGAGGGAACGACCATCTGTTTGAGCGCGCCCTGCGAGGAAATGGTGACGCACTTCGTGGAATCGGGGTCCTCTTCGCCGGTCAGGATCTTCGGATTTTCGTTGAACTGGCGGCGCACTTCTTCCACCATTTTCCGCGCCGCTTTCGCGACCGCGTTGATCAGCATGCCGCTGAACAGGAAGGGGATCGCCGCGCCGACGATCGCGCCGACGATGATGTCGCCGCGAATGATATTGAGCGAAAGCAAACCGTCGAGGAAGAACTGATCCGCCGCCGCATACAGGTAACTGGACATCATCGACATCGTGGCAAGCGCCGCCGAACCGATCGCGAAGCCCTTGCCGATCGCCGCCGTGGTGTTGCCCACGCTGTCGAGCTTATCGGTGATCGCGCGCACCTCTTCGTCCAGCCCGCTCATTTCCGCAATTCCGCCCGCGTTGTCCGAGATCGGCCCGTACGTGTCTACGGAAACGGTCGCCGCGACGAAAGAGAGCATTCCCATCGCGCCGCAACCGACGCAGAACATGCCGCCGATCGCATAGCAGGCGAAAATCGCTATCCCGAGCACCACGACGGGAAGCATCGTGGAAATCATCCCCGTCGCCATTCCCTGCGTGATCGTGAGCGCGGGCCCTTCTTTGCTCGCGTGCGCGATATTTTTGGTGGGTTTATAATCGTAGCTGGTGTAATATTCGGAAATGATACCGATCACGATCCCCGCGACGATTCCGACCGCCGCCGCAACCCACGGCGAAATGGGTCCGAGATTCAACTTCGCCGCTTTCAGCGCGTCGGCGGTTTCGCCGTTGAACAGGAAGATCGAAAGCAGACAGCCGCCCACGAGCGTGACCCCCGCCGAAATCCAGGTCGCAAGGTTGAGTTCGGTGTGCGGGTTGTCCGAAAGCTTCGGTTTGAGCAGAGGATAGGAAATCCCGATCACGCAGCCGATCAGTCCGATTCCCGCGAACAGAATGGGGAAAAGGATCATCTTCTGCAACAGGCTCGCGCCGATCATCGCGGACGCGTTCGCCGTATTCACAAACAGTTCGATCGCGAGAATGATCGTCGCCATGATCGAGCCGACGAAACTTTCGAGAAGGTCAGCGCCCAAGCCCGCGACGTCGCCCACGTTGTCGCCCACGTTGTCCGCAATGGTCGCGGGGTTGCGGGGGTCGTCTTCGGGAATATGCGCTTCCGTTTTTCCCACGAGGTCCGCGCCCATATCCGCCGCCTTGGTATAAATCCCGCCGCCGACGCGGTTGAACAGCGCGATGATCGAACAGCCGAGCGCATAGCCCGACAGAATGATCGAAAGGTTATACGGTTGTTTGGTAATGAAATTGGTATGCGTCACGACGGTCCCCGCCTCGGTGAGTTTGAGCATGCCGCCCGCCCAGCCGAAACAGCAATAAACGATGATCGCGCCCAAAAGCGCAAAGCCCGCGACGCAAAGCCCCATGACCGAGCCGCCGCGGAAGGCGACTTTCAAAGTCTTGCCCGTGCTGCGCGTTTCGTTCGCCGCATTGGTGACGCGCACGTTCGCGTACGTTGCGATCTTCATGCCGACGTAACCCGCCGTCGCGGACATCGCCGCGCCGATCACGAACGCAATACCCGCTTCCCAAGCGATCAGAAGCGCAAGCACCACGGCGACCGCCGCGCCGATGATCGCAACGATCTTGTACTCGTATGCGATAAACGCGCCCGCCCCTTCGCGGATCTTCGCCGCAATGTGCTGCATGCGCTCGTTCCCCTCTTTCAGCTTTTTCGTGAGGTAGAAATTGAGCGCCGCATACCCCAATCCGAGAACCACCGCAAACATGACGATGATGGTAAGTAAATTGAGATCCATCCTACGTTACTCCTTAAATTTAACTCTCTGCCCATTATAGCACTTCGGGTCGGGATTGTCTACAACGATTCCGCAATTTTTCGTAATTTTTTGACGAAAAACCGCCCGCCGTCAATATTCCGACAACCCCAAAATATAATCGGCGGTCACGTCCAGCGTCTTGCACAGCTTTGCGAACGTATCCAGCGCGGGAAAAATATCCTCACACATATACTTGGAAACCGTTTGCGGAGAAACCCCGATTTGCGCCGCGATCGCTTTCTGCGAGAACCCGCTTCGCGAAATACATTCGCGCAACCTCTTTTGGATATCTTTTAACTGCATGTTTTTCACCCTTTTTCCGATGATTGCCTTCGGGCGCAAAAAATATCGCATAATGTGCGATATTTTGCTTGACAATCGCATATTAGGTGATTTAAAATAATATTACGTTTCCGAAAACGGAAGCCAGTGAACATACATAGGTTTTCTTTCCCCCCAGATTGAAAAAGAAACGTCGGTTCACGGAAGAACGCGCGTTGCCGCGCGTTCTTTTTTCGGAAAACCGCGCGCCGATAACAACAATCGGCGCGCGGCTGTATTTTCGTTAGATCCGTTTGACGGTATTCAGATGTAGCGCCGCGCCGCTTTTCGAACCCAGCGCCGTGACGGTAAGCCCCGCCGCGCCGCGGTGATCCAGCCAGGCGGGCATGACGACGCCGAGATACTCTTCGCCGTCCAACACCATCCGCAGATAATACCCGTCGTGCAAAAGCCAGCTTCCCTTATATTCGCCCTCGACCGTTCCGTCCGCTTTCAGCAATACCCGTTTCGCCTTGACGGTTTCGAACCGCTGATCGAAGAGAACGGCTTCGAACTTCCCGTCCGAAATCCCGATCAGCTCCTCTTCGGAAACGGACTGCAATTCTTCGCCCGCATAACGGTTGGCGTTCATCACCAGCCAGCCCGCCTCGTTGAACGCGTACTGACCGAGATAGAGAAAATGCACGTTGTTCGAAATGCTCGCGCCGCGTTCGATGAAAAAGTTGGTCCGGCAGTGGTACGAAACCAGCCGAACGCCTTTTTCGGTCACGAACAGATCGTTGTGCCCGGGGCAGAAGAAATCGACGGGCGCGTCCTCCCAACGGAAGGAGCCGAGCAGTTTGTTACCCGTACCGAGATCCGTCGAACAGATCAGGCGGTTGCCGTTCACGTCCACGTACGGACCCTCGGGACGTTCGCTTCTTCCGCAACGGATATTGTAAGAAGAGGAGAGCGAACCGTACGAACAGGTGAGGTAGTAAAAGTTTTTCTTTGTCCAGACGCCGTTTTCCAAAACCGGCACGTCTTTATGAAAGCGGATCGCGCCGCCTTCGAGGGAACCGGAGGCGAGCTGAACGCCGTAATAATCGGCGAATCCGCACTTGCCCGTTTCCCAGTCGGCGTAAGTCAGCCCGTCTTTACGCGAGCCCGTTTCGGGATCGAGTTCGATCAAAAACAAACCCATGCCGAAAGAGCCGTATACGAGAAACATTCTGTCCTCGGCAAACAGCACCTGCGGGTCGATCGCGTTGGGCGTCCGCCACCCTTCGGGCGACTGCACGAGCAATTCTTCGCATTCGAACCCGCCGGCGGGCGAATCCGACTTCGCCAACCCGATACAGGACTTCGAGCCGCCGAAATACCCCGTGAGACAGAAATACAGCCAGAATTTGCCGTCCGATCCCCGCACGCAATGAGGCGCCCAGAGCGAAAAGTTTCCGTCCGTGCGGGTACAGATTCCGCACGGAATCTTGCGGCGGTCGGTAACGCACCAGTCGTAAGCGGCTTGCAGATTGCCCGCGCCTTTCCCGCCCGCGCCCTTTTTGTATTTCGCGGCGTTGCCTTCGACCGCGAACGCCGCGCCGAGATATTTCCAATGCAACAGATCGTCGCTTACGCGGATCTGATACCCGCTCGGCGCGCCGAACGTATCGGTGGAATACGCATAGTATCGCCCGTCCCATTCAAGCAGCGCGGGGTCGTGCGCACAGCCTTCCTGCCAGGAAGCGCAGTCGGGCGATCGCAACATCAGTCGGTTAAAATGAGGATTTTTCGGATATTTGAGAGCCATAATCGATTTTCGCGCTCCTGCGCCCGTCAATCCTCGAACCGCATGTTCATATAGAGGATCTTGTTTTCCTGCCGTCCGTTCTCCGCAAAGGTATCGGAAATCGCGGAAACCGTAAGTCCCTTGTTGTCCGTCGTGCCGAACGCCGCGTCGTACCGACGGATATAGGCGGGCATTACCGAACCGTAATAAGCAAGTCCGTCGACCGTGAGATAGATATAGTGATCGCCGTAGAGTTTCCAGACGCCGACTTCCGTCTCGCCCTTTTTCACCTTGCCGTCCTGCGTGAGTTCGCAGTCCTCGGCGTGGTAGATCGTCGCCTTTTCCTCGTACTTCTCGTTGTCGCGCGATTGCAGAACGATCATCGAGAATTTGCCGTCCGTCTTGGTCAGGAACTCTTCCTGCGAAATCTTTCCGACCTGTTCGCCCGCGTACTGATTGGCGTTGATGACGAGCTGTCCCTTGGAGTTGAAGTCGTAAAGGCTCGTACGGAGGAAGTGCTCGCCTTCCGCAAACGACGGCTTGTTGTCCTTGCGCCCTTCACCGACGCGGCTGTGATAGACGATCAGATTTCTTCCGTCCGTCGTCGTGAGCATGTCGTTGTGTCCGGGGATATAGAAATTGAGGTCTTTATCCTTGTGCGGCGTATTGGATCCGCCTTCGGGACCGCCCTCGCCCTCTTTGCGCCAGGTCCAGGTGCCGGAGACCTGCAAACCGCTGCTTCCGCGTTCGGAAGTAAACGTGCCGTTCGGGGTATCCGAGGTCCACACGCGCATGTTGTAGTTGTACGCAAGCGCGCCCCAGCTGCCCATCATATAATACTTGCTCTGCTCTTCCCATTTGGATTCGTCGTATTCTTCGGCGGCGATATCACCCGCATAAACTTTGACGGTGTGATAATTGATCGCAGAACCTTCCGCGTTTACACTGTCAAGCGTTTTGGTTCCCGGCGTTTTCACGTCCGTTCCCGCGGGACGCAAACCGGTTTTCGCATCCAGCTCCACAACGCCGAATCCGCCAAAATAGGAACCGTAAGAGAGGTACATTTTTCCGTCGGGCGTATAGAACACGCTGGGGTCGATTTCATTGAGAGCGCCGTCGTTCGGCGCGTCCTGCACGACGATCCCCTCGTATTTGTAGGGGCCTTCGATGCCGGTCGTCGACTTGCACTTGAAGATGACGGAATGTTGCGAACCGAAAGTGGACGTCCAGCAGGAGTACAACCACCATTCGCCGTTTGCGTCGAGCGACTTGTTCGACGTCGCGGGTACGACGTCGGGCGCCCAGAGCGTCCAGCAATCGCTGTTCCAGCCGACGAGCGAAGTCATGACGTTGTAAACGGGCTGCAATTCGCCGCGGTTGTTCGCATACATCTGCCGCACGTCGTCCGCTTTCATCGTCGGCGTAAAGCCGTCGATCGCCACGCCGACGCGTTCCCACTCGTACAGGTTTTCGCTCTTGCGGATCTGTACGCCGAACTGATCGTTGTCCGTCGAGAACGCGTAGAACACCGATTTCCCCGCCGCCTTCGCTTCGACAAGCACGGGATCGTGCGTGGAATTCTGTCCTTTCCCCGCTTCGGTCAGAGCATTGCCCGAATAGAGATTGTTGAGATAATCCGCCGTGGGATACACCGCGTCCCCCGTCGGAAGAGGCGGCTTCGGATTCGAGCCGGGATCCGTCGTCCCGCACGCCGCGAGCGACGCCGCGGAAAGCGCAAACGCCGCAGAGAGCGCGATGCAGACCAATTTATTCTTTTTCATAAAATCCTCCTGATGATTGTACTTGTTGCCGCGGATCCCGCGACGAAAAACGGAGCGACGCCGCTCCGTTCCGAATGGGATTATTCTTTGGAGCCGGTGAGCATCAGCGAACCGATAATCAGTTTCTGGAAGCACGCGAACAGGATGAGCACGGGCAGTACGCACAGCACCGACGCCGCCATGACAGGACCCAGATCGCTGTCGAGAACGGATCCGAGAATGGACATTGCGTGCGGCAGATTCATCCAGACCGAATTCCGGCTGATAAAGATGTAGGACGCCATGTAGTTGTTCCAGCAGCCCATGAAAGAGAGCAGTCCCTGCGCCATGATCGCGGGCATCGCGAGCGGCAGGATGAAACTGCAAAAGATGCGGAAATATCCCGCGCCGTCGATCTTCGCCGCCTCGATGATCGAAGTGGGAAGCCCGAACAGGAACTGACGGATGAAGAACACCGTCATGACGGAGCCGAAGAGACCGGGGACGATCAGCGCCAGAGGCGTCTGGTTGCCCATGCCGAAACTGTCGTAAAGCACGAATTGGGAGATCATGATGGAAGGTCCGGGGACCATGATCGCCGCAAGCAGGAACATGAACACTTTATCCCTGCCGATCCAGTTGATCTTGGCGAACGAGAACGCCGCGGAAGCCGACGTGATCACGCCGACCACGACGGGAACGACCGAGTAAATGAGGTTGTTGAGAATCGCCCGCCAATAGGAATAGCCCGCGGGGAAGCCGGAGGCGCCGCCGCCCTTGAAAGCCGAAAGGAACAGATACGCGTAGTTGTAGAACGGTCCGCCGTACTCCGTGCCCGTTTTGAACGTGTTGAAGTTGACGGGCCACCAGATCATTTCCCGCAGTTCGTCTTTGGCGAGTCCCGCCATCGTCTCGTTGGTGGGGATATGCGTGTTCGCGAACGAGCCCGCAAGCATCCACCAGAGCGGATAGATCATGAGAAAGGTTCCGAAGAGCAGAACCGCGTAAGTCGCGATGTCGACGACCAGTTTCGCGCGTTTTTTACTCGCGCGGTGCGTTCTGCTGGAAATTCCGAAGAACGCGAGGACGGCGCCGAATGCGTAACGGAATGCGGAATACTCCTTTTCTTCCGGCTGCGTCGTTTGAACGTTTTCCATTTCTTTTCCCCCCTCAGTCCTTCTTTCTTCCGTCCAGCCAGAACTGGAACAAGGTCAGCGCGAAGATGATCACGGCAAGGATCATGCCGTACGCCGCGCCGAGCGAATAGAGGTTTCCCGTCTGATTGCTGGGCCTGTTGAGTCCGAAATGCCAGATCAGACTCACGTACCCCGACGTCATCAGGTTCGGATGCCCGCTGGTCAGCGCAAAGAACAGTTCCGGTTCGGCGTAGATCTGCATGCCGCCGATGACCCCGTTACCAC
>Ga0073906_1004042_pt1 | contig 15395 bp, 22 predicted proteins | sample Inofromicrocosms_FD_65485 | JGI IMG/M metagenome (GOLD analysis project Ga0073906, IMG submission 65485) | Mouse cecum microbial communities from Vienna, Austria - Inoculum for glucosamine and mucus D2O microcosms | ecosystem: Host-associated > Mammals > Digestive system > Large intestine >... | reverse complement strand
CGCAGGACATTGCCTGCAGTCTGGTGCGGAGCCGCTCGGTCTTTGAGAGAAGCTGCGGCAGGCCATGACAGGCAAAGCTGTCGGTATCCACGTTCATCTTCTTTGCTGGTGAAATGATGATGCGCATTTTCTGCCTCCTTCTGCTTTATTGGGCTATATTGTATCGCATCCGGCGGCTAAAATCAAGGAAAAGCCGCCCTGCTTTGCGGCCTGCGCTCCCGCAGTTGTCTCCATAATAACGCGCTTAGAGGGACAGAAGATCTGGGGCATTTAGAAATGATTGGCGCCATTGTCCACCAGCTTACACGCAACCTGACAGAGGAGCAGATCAAAACCGCTGGCTTTGACGCCTACTTTGTGGACCGCACAGCCGGTGTCTATCCGACCGCCGCCTCCGGTTTCCCCTACAGCGCCGCCAGTATGGCCTGCAAAGGCGATCTCATCGCAGACTTGACGGAAGATCTGGCGGCTGAGCAGAAGGCCCGCGTAACCTATGACAATATTCTGCGGCTGAGTGACGATCCGGATGTGAACGATGTGATTAAGTTCCTGCGCCAGCGGGAAGTCGTCCACTTCCAGCGCTTCGGCGAAGCAAACCATACTGATTTAAGCAGATTTTATCCCCTGTTGGCGGCGGCCTACAGGGGATATTTGCGTCATAATGCTGTATTCCAAAACGTAGGCATGACTGCAAATCCAGTGACGCCTATTCCCCAAATACATCGCTATGTGTCCCATTGCGAACCAGCGTCAGAACCAGCACATCATCGTCAATGCGATACACCAGCAGCCAGTCCGGGAGGATGTGACACTCCCGATGCCCTGCCCAGTTTCCGGACAAATTGTGATCTTTGTTCTTCTCCGGCAGTTTCTCTCCCCTAGACAACGCACGGATAATATCATCCAGCAAAGAGGTGTCCAGATGACGTTTTGCCGCTAGCTTATAATCCTTTTTGAATTGAGAAGTCCAGACGATTTCCCGCTTCATCGTTTCAACTCCCGCAACGCTTCTTCCACATCACTATAGTGGGGTACAGTAGGATCGTGCGCAATCCTCTCCGCCTCCAGCATAGCCGCAATCGTTTCCTTATTAGGCCGCTCCTGCCGAACCTCAAAGGGCAGGCCACCTACGCGAATGGCTTGACGGAGGAAAATATTGATGGCAGTGGTCAGGGTCATTCCCAGGTCATTAAAAAGCTCCTCGCACTGCTGCTTGACCTCACTGTCCATACGGACGCTGAAATTGGTTGTATCTGCCATAGCAAAGGCTCCTTTCCATTTTCTATGTCTATTATACTCCTATTGCAATGCAAAATCAATCTGATAGCCACATTTTTTAAAACAACCACCGAAGCTATTTAGCCCCGGCGGTCTGTTCCACATTTTGAAGCACCCTTGGCACCTCTACGCTCAGGCGCAGACAGTGCCCTCTTTATAGCACTCATGGATATATTGCCTCGACTGATAGTAGAAATCCGTGTTGTAATTTGAGATGGCATCGCTGATCCACGAGGTGTAGACCTCCACCAGACGGTCAATGATATGCTCCTCGTCATCGCCGGAAATGTCCTCAATCAACCGCTCGTAGACCTCGCCAATCGTCCAGTAGTCTGGCACATCATAGCGGCAGGAGGCTACGTTATCGAAGGCGCCTTTCGGGATACTCAGGTTTGTAATAAAGTCATCCGCTGTTTTTGCAATCGGCTCACAGTGAAAAACATCCGCATATCGGTAGATGCGCCTGATTGTTTTCTCTCCCATAAAACGAACCAGCTCGGAGCGATTCAGCTTCCGTTCCCGGCCGATAAATTCAATCAGGCTGCAAGTATAAAACAGATCGCTGTTATTTTTCATCCCGGAATTCACTTCCCTTCACAAACGACAGCGTAGTTAAGGCTTTGGCAGCTCGATCCGGAACATCCGGCAGTAGTCCTTCTGGGCTTCGATCTCACACTCCGCGATCAGCTTGACAAAAGCTTCATCAGAGGGAGCCTTCTCCCGCTGGGCCTGCTGCAACGCTACGATGTAGTCATACCTCAGCACCGGAGGGATAGACACAATGCAATAGCCCTGATTTATCAGGATCAGGTTCATCAGCAGGCGGGCCGTCCTTCCATTGCCATCCTGGAACGGGTGAATATCCACCAAGCGGCGGTGTGCGTAAGCGGCAAGCTCTACTGGGTGAAGCTTCCCCCGCTTCTCTGCCAGTTCAGTCACAAATGTTACCATGCACTCAGGGACTTCCTCCGCAGCGGGTGGTACATACGCAGTTCCTGTGATGAACACCTGCCCTTTTCGGTACTCCCCTGCCGCCTCCGGGTCGATGCCATTGTAAAACAGGTAGTGCAGACGCCGAATGACATTCTCTGAAATCGAAAGGCTGTCGCTTCTGGCTATCGTCAGCATATGATCGTAAGCTCTGGCGTGACCAGTCGTCTCGTAACAATCCCGGATGGGCTTGCCCCCCACAGTAATGCCGTCCTCCAGCAGCACCTTTGTCTCAGAGAGGGTCAGGGAGTTCCCCTCCAGCGCATTGGAGCTATAAGTCATTCCAATGCGGTAGTAAGCATCCAGCTCCTTTACCTCCGCTTCGGAAAGCGGACGGTACGCACGGATCACAGCCGCATAATCGTCAATTCTCTTGAGCAGGTCATTGATTGTCATATCTGCCCTCCCCTATTTCGATGTATTGATTTTACCACAAAACGATGAAGATATCAACAGTCAGCATACAGAAAACCGCCAGGGCGTGTAGCCCCGGCGGTCTACTATATGTTCCAGAGTACTTTCGTACTGCCGTCCTCACTGATAACGATCTTATGTATCATAATCATGGCGACAGCCTTTTTACGCTTGTAGTCGGCGGTTTTCCAGGACTTCGCCATATTGACAACCACATCGGTTTCGTCCTCCCTGCTCTTTAAATCCTCCATCCGCTCATACAGGGCCAGACGGTCCCGCTTGAGCTGGGTGGCCTTCTGATTCGCCAGCGCCAGAAGATCATCGTTGAACCCGCCTGCCAGCATGGTATCCAGAAGCTGTTTCTCCGACCTCTCAATGGCCTTGATCTTCAGCTTTAGTTCGTTGATCTCCGCCGTGTCGCCCTTTCTGGTAGTGCGGTTCATCTCCTTCAGGTCTGCCAACTTTGCGGAAATACACTCGTAAACCACGTTCTCCAAGTCCTCGGCATAGATCGTCACCTTCGGACCGGTACAGGTTTTCTTGTGCGACCTGCCCGTACAGTTAAAGTACCTCCGTATCTCACCGCTCTTGTTGACCTTCCCCTTGATGGTGGTCATGGTGTGGCCGCACTTCTCGCAGACCACCTTCCCAGCCAGCCAACTGGTGGGGTTGCTTACACTGTTCCCGATCTGCCGGTTTTTCTCCAGTTTTCGCTGGCATTTGAGCCAGATGTCGGAATCCACGATACCGGGATGGGTCAGGAGCACCAGCTTCATATCCGACCAATCGGGCGCATTTGGGTCATGCTTAGTGTGGCCGTAGAGCTGCGCTCCGTATTCCCCAGTGAATAGGGATACGTCCGTAACCATCTGAACGCCGTGACGGTCATAATAGTCGTACACATCGGAATCGGCCTTGACATAGATGGGATTCTTCAGTAGCGTGGACAGCTTCGCCGTTGTCCAACTGCTGCCGTTCAAGGGCTGTTTGCCCTCGGCTACCAGAATATCCAGAAGCCGTCGCAGGGACACGCTCTCCTGGGCGTAGACCTCGAAAATGTACCGCACCTGCTCTACCTCAGCGGGGATGGGACTCAGCTTCTTGGTCTTGACATTGTGGATAACAGTCGGAACCAGCTCGAAACCGTAGGGCTGTCTGCCTCCCATATAGAACCCCATTTCGCTGCGGTGGGCGTATGCCTGGGTAACACGGTTGATGATGGATGTGCGCTCGAACTCGGCGAACACCATCAGGAGCTTGACGATCATCTCTCCATAGGGGGAGGATGTGTCAAATGACTCCTGGGAGGACACAAACTCAACTTTATGTTCCTTGAACTCCTGCAAAATGTTCACAAAATCCGACAAAGAACGGCTGATACGGTCCAGCTTGTAGACAATGACCTTCTTGACCTTCCCCTGCCGTACCAGCTTCATCATTTTCTGGAAGCCGTCACGGTTGACGTTGCCGCCAGAGAAACCGTTGTCTACGAAGGTTATGATCTTTTCGTCCCGCTCATCGGGCTTGATAACAGACTTGCAGTACTCAAGCTGGGTCTCGCAGCTGATGCTGTTCTCCCGCTCCACAGATTTGCGGGCATAGAGCACGATTGCCATTTGACACACACCTCCTCCCTATGTTAGAATTTGGGCAGATTCATCAGGCGGGAATCTTCTTCCCCGTCCGTGCCAGGGCTTGAAGCAGTTCCTCAACGATACGCTCTCTGGTTTCTTTGTCCTCTGGCTGCATAATAACGTGCTCAACCGGGTGCGTCCGATTTCTGGTGTCTGTGTACTCCTCTTTCAGGTTGGCCATGTTGTCACCTCCTAGATTGCCCCGCAGAGGGGCGCTGTGTTGGAATCCAGATCCAGCCCTTCCGTGACTAACATATGCGTGAAATCACAGCATATTTCGTGGTTGAGCAGGTTTAAGATCCCTTGCTTGGTGTAGGGAAAGAAACAGCTTATCAGCATCGGCGGCATGATTTTGATGCCTTGCCGCCTGTACTCTCGGTCGTAGTAGTAACACTGCTGGACAACGCCCTTCCCGTCCCTGTAGTAGGCCAGCTCCACATACACCGATCTGTGGAGTTTGGTTTTGAGCCGCGTCCGCAAGTGCATAGGCAGCCCGTTATAGCTGTCACCATCGCCGACCATGATCAGGAAGCGATACTTCCTGTTAGACTTGCTGGTCGTGAAATCCAGGTACTCGTCCAGTGAAAGGTTGGCCTGCTCTGTTTCCATAAACTCTATGCCATAAAACTTCTTGTCCAGCTCCGCTTCAATGACCGCCAGCAGGTCTTCCATTGGAAATTGCAGCGTCCGCAGCTTCTTGGGCTTGGCCTTGTAACGTGCTTCCCCTTCCCTGCCCTGGTTGCGGTCAATGTAGAAGCAGTCCTGGATGGTGCAAATGGAATCGTTGATCTCCAGCGACAGGAACAGAATTCTGCCGTGGCGGGTCTTGATGGTTGTCCTGAATGTGGATGCGCTACCGGATGCTTCCAGTTTCAGAATGCTTTTGTGCATAGTGTTCACCTCCTCGAATAAGGATATATAATCTAATAAAAAGCACATACGTTCTCCAAAATGTAAAGCAAAAATGGTGTAGCTCTAACGGGAGCGTTCGTAATAACGATCCCGTTCATGTTGCCGGTCACGCTCCTGTTGGCGTTGGCGTTCCTTTGCACGCTCCTCCGCTAATATCTGCCGATTGATATTGCCACGGCGCGTTGCAATCCCTCGCTGTTCAAAAGAAATCTCCTTTGCGCTAAGGTGGACTGTCGGTTTACGGTCGATACCCTGGACATATAGGCTTTCGTGGGACACTCTGAACGGGAGTCCCATTCGCTCGTATTCCCGGTTTTGTATGTCAGCCCAGCTTTTTCGCATGGAATACAGATATTTCTTCGTGTTGAATTGCCTAGTCTCCAGCTTGGTGCGAAAAAAACCATTTGCGCCTATCTGACGAATAGGGGCTATGATATGGGCATGGGGGTTGTCCGTGCAAGTATCTATGGTGGTGTAGCTGCGCTTTGATTCTTTACGTCCAGAGTGGATCGCAAACACGGCACACATATTGTTGGCGATAAAATATTGGTCGATAAATTCTCGTACCAATTTAACTTCCTGAGTAATGTTCATCTCGTTTGGCAAAGCCAGAATGATGGATCTCGCCATTTGCGAGTCGATTCGTTGCTCGGAGTCATTGAGGGCATCCGCCAGCTTTTGTGGGCTCAGATAATCCAGGGGAACAGAGGGCGGCAAAACAACGTCCTTGTAGAGCACGTCTATTCGAGGAGAGTTATCGTGCCATTCTCCAAGATATTTATCAAATATCCGTTCACCTCGGATATATGCGAGAGAGCAGGCAATCGAGTTTCCTCTGCCTCTCGAAATTACGCCGACATGATTGTAGTAAGTTGACATATGCATTTCCTCCTTGTAAGATTTCGTAGGCCCCTCCGTGGAGCTTTGAAGGTCCACGGAGGGAAATAATGATGTGGGACAACGATGTATAAATGAGCACACAATCAAAAATCAACTGCGTCTCCAGGGCTGTGGTACTCGGTACTTTCGCCAAAGGCCTCTGCCTTAATCTGGTCCAGCAGTTCTCTGTTGGCTGCCAAAAAATCCACAACAGCAACGAGGTCATCATGGATTTTGTCTGATGTAGCATCCCCGTACTTCGGCTGATATTTCCGCAGTTCAGGGAAACGCTCACAGACGATTCTGCCGATCTCAAAGCATCGACCATCATTGATTGCCTGCTCCCGCCGTGCGGTTTTCCGCACCTCCATGCGCCGTTTGCGCTGTTGCTGCTTGGCTTTTTCTTTTGCAGCTTTGCAGTGTTCCTCAAGACTCCTCATGGCTGCTCCTTTCAGGAAGCGCCGAAATAGCATGGGTGCGGTCATATTCTTCCATATACCTTTTGTATCTCGGGAGCAGGGCAAGCTGAGTAAAAAGCTCTTTACGCGAATAATAGGGAATTTTGTCGATGCGGAAATAGCCATCTGGAGAGACGACTACCACATCGGTCATTGAGCTAAACTCCTGCGGATAAATGACGGGTTCGAGGGTGACACCGATATTCCGGCTGTATCCGATTACCTGATTGGTAAACATGTTGTAACTCTCGCTTATGCTGCCTTGGGGAGTTGCCACTGAACCGACCAGGTTGGAGAGGTATTGTTGGCTTTCCACATCAGACGCACCTAGGATAACTTTGTAACTGCAGTTATCCAGAATCACGCGAGCTGTGGTATGACCGTAAATCTCATCCAGGCTGGCAATGCTCTGGATAAAAATGGCGAATGTCACACCGGCGCTTCTCAATGTCATCAGCCCACTCGTTATTGCGGGGAATTTGCCAAGCCTGGAAAATTCGTCCATCAAAACTAAAATAGGCGGAAGTTCCGTGCCGCTGCTAAAGGTTCGCTGAGGGCGTTGCTCCAATGTCCGAATCAGCTGGTTGGCCATCAGCCGGAGAATAGGCTTGTAATAGTCTAGCTTAGACTCCGGCACGCTGATAAACACGTCAATTGGTTCTACTGACTTGCTTATTGCCTCCCAGTCCAGCAAATCATCGTTCTCTGTTGGCGTAAGTAGATCCATAAGGTTTTGATCGGCCACAAAGAACGCGAGCCGATTGAGTTCCATGCCAATGTTGCTGACAATCTTCGGGTCAACGTCAGTCAGCTTGTTGATAAAAATCTTTGCAAGAGTAGCTTCTTCAACGTCATCCTGCATGATATTTTTAATCATCTCTGTTACTGGCGTATTGAGTATCAACATCATGATTTCGGGGAAGTTCATATCCAGAAAGTAGTAATAAATAATTACACCAATTAGATAATTTTGCGCTGTCTCGATCCAAATAGGCTCTTTGGTTCCATCTGGTAACGGAATGAGAGCGTAAGCCAAGTCAGTTGTCGCTGCAACGATGTTGGCCGAATTGTTTCGCCGCATGGGTTCCAGGGGATCGTAATGGCAGCTGCATCCGACTGGACCATCGGGCCAGAAAACAACGCTTCGTTTGCCTAACGATCTAGCTGTTGATATCCAGTGCTTATGCAAGTTGTCCTTGAAGTCGAAAACAATGGTGCTTCCGTTCTGGTAGGTCAGTATGGTCGGTTTTACAATGCTTTCCGTTTTGCCCCGACCGCTTTCCCCAATGACACAGATATGACCATCCATTGTCGAGCTTTTTCCGACATAGTACCCATGGTCACGATCTAACCCGAAAAAAACACCGGAATCTGCATCCAATCTGAGCCGAAAATGCTCCGGAATTACCCTCCCCTGGGCACAACGTATACGCTCACTGACCCTTTGATTTTGGGAAAGAAGCGAGGTTTCGGGAGAAGAAATAATTTCGTGTCCAAAGGACAGGCATTCTTCCGCTTCCTCACACCGCTCCATCGGTATCGGAAGATTTTTCTTCTTTTTCTTCTTTTTCTTCTTTGACTTCCGCACCGATTTCTTTTTCTCAGCCTTTTCTTTTGTCCGCCGAAGATGCTCGGCATACAGCGAAACAGTGGTGACGTGGGCATCCTCACCAATGGCGGCTTCTGTGAACTCGTCTTTCATGCTAATTTCCTCCTACAATTAAATTTTCAAGGTGACAGGGTGCGGGATTACGGCAGCCAGAGCGGGTTTAAGCCTAGTCTGTTTCCAAGTCTGTCTCCAAAGTGAAGAAAAAGCTTATTACCGCTTTGCCCCAAAACCCAGGAACGTGGCACTCCGGGGGAAATGGCAGTTCCTCGGATGTTGGTAGGGGCACTTGGTCTGAGTGCCAATGGAGTTCCCTCTCAATCCTCGCTGATTCTGAATACTGCACAGCGTTTCAAAGCAACAAAAAAGGAGACTTTGAGACATCACAAACAAACTTCCGAAATTGTCGGAAGTTGCTAGTGATGATCTCAAAGCCTCCATGGTCCTTCTTAATGACAGATACCTCTCTAAGTACCTGCGGGACTTTAGGTGCTGAGAAAACAACACGTCAGTATTCAATTATTGCCTGAATCCTTTGCCCCCCACATAGATTTTCATCTCGGATTTTTCAGAGAACACTTCACATTTTCGCATACGCCACCCTACGAAAAATTCGACCTTTTGCCCCAGCCGCAACGCTGGAAGGAATTACGGTGGCTAGCCAGGCCAGTGCCTGACCGCTTTTCAGCCAAGTTTTGTTAATTGGCCCCAACCGCTTGGCTGGGAGAAGTGCGACTCAAAGGAAACAGGCTACCCGCTGATCAGACGGGCTTATCTTAAGTATAAATCATTGCAGCAGGAATTGTCAAGGATAAAATTGAAAAAAAGAAAAAATTATATCGAGAGATTCAGACCTACACCGGAATGCCCTCCAAAACGGTTGGTGTTCTTGCCACTTATGCGGTCGATGTATACTTTATCCACCCCAGAGATTCCATTAAGACTTCCTGACGGATAGTGTTCTGTTCCTGGGTACTCACCCTAATGTAGCCTATCTTCATATCCAGTCTCCTTAGAAGGTAAATGCGCGAAAAAGTCCCATTAGGGTCGGTTTCAAGTCTGGAGCGTACCAAAACTCGAAAACAAACTCTAATGGGACGCTTTTTCGTAGTGCCGTTTGGGCAAACCCTAATGGGACGCCTAAATGAAATCGGACGCACTCATTCCGGGTGCATCCCAAGGATGGGCAGGACTATAATCGCTACCCGTGCTGAACGGAGCCGTGGGACTATCGGCATCTTCTCCTGTGGCCGCTCTGTACTGCTCCATATCCAGCCCAAAGTATTCAGCCTCGGTATTCGACAGTCCAGCAACATCGGCCATGTAGCGGTAGGCTTCTTCCTCACCATCCTCAATCAGCCCATCCTTCAGAACCGTGGCGATCTCGCTCATTCTGCTCCAGGGGATATGTTTCTCGTTTGTCCGCATCAAGTAGTAGTCCAACGCCCTGAAAAGAGCCTCAGCCTTCGTCAGTCCAGAGAACTTACCGAAATCGTAGTAGCAGCACGTCCAGTCCCAACTTCCGGTTTCCTTGTCCAGACCACTCACAACAGCGTACTGCGTCATGCTCTCGCCCCGCAAGACAAGAGCATACTGCCTGTTTTCATCAATCAACGTATACTTCATTGTGTGTCCTCCTCATCATCGTCCAGCTCGTCCACCGCAGAGGAAGGGTGCTGCCAGTCGCAGTACCAAAACAGGTGCTCGGCTTTCTCTGCATCACCATGGCACTCATTGATGAAATCCTGGCCCGTGTAGCAGTTGGATAAGACCTCGGAAAATTCCTCCGGGTCCATAATCGAGCGGTCAAGAGGAATGTGGTTCAAGGTCACATCAGGAACATAGATAACCACGTCCCCAGGATAGAACTTGTCGGCCTTGAATATCTCGCAGTCCTGGCCTGGGCCAAATGCCAAAAGGTCGTTGAGCGTATGGCCCTGCTGGAGCTGTAACTTCAACTCCTGCTTTGTCAGTACGTTGATCTTCTTATCCTGATCCAATTCAAGAACTTCATAATCGACAGCAACAGGGTCCTCAACATAGAAACCATCGGGTAGCGGAGTGTCAGGCCCCAGCGCAATTTCAATCGCATCTTCCTGTGAGTCAGCGTCAACATCACAGTGACCGTACATCTGCCAAACGAGCGGTATTCTATAGGTATCCACGTTTATCTTTTCCTGCTCCTTTCGATGATTGGTGCAACAGCCGTGCGAATTCTCTCTACCAGAGCCTTATCATAGATTCGGTAATGGAAAGCCGCCGATACTTCGTTTCGGTTCCCGTGGAAGTCCACAAAACCACCTGTTTCACGGCAATCGACAAAGAGATTATCCGGCTCGGTGAACGTGTGTCCTCGACGCTCTATCTCGGCCAGCATCTCGAACGGGTTTGCGTAGATGCCATGGAAATGAAAATGCGATCCATCATTGGCAAGCAGCTCCGCTTTCTGGCCCTCCCTCTCCTTTATCTTCCAACTATCATCTAGCTCCCGACGGTTCCACATGAAATACTCAATACCGCCTTTCACCATGAACGTGGGGTACATCCAGCATTGCCCCGTAAAAGCCGAATCGTTGTAGTATCGCTCCTTCTCTATGAACTCGATCATGCTTACATCCCCCATTCAGTTCCAAGGTTCTTCTCTGGAAAGCAGCGATGGACTCGGAAAGCTGCTTTGCGGATCATCTGTCCACCGTTCCTCCGGTTTGAGCCACATATAACGACAGCCAAAGATATGAACCATCCTTACCCGGTCATAGAGGCGGCAGAAGTGACGCTCCTCTACGATCTGCGCATCGAACCACTCGTTGAGTTCCGCAGCCGTGGCAAAGGTGCGGAGAATCGATGTCCCCGCCCCCACCATGTACCGCTGCTTGAAATCCAGAAGTTGCTCCCGGACAAGCTCATAGTCCGCAGCCTGTTTCTCGGTCAGGGGCTTTTCATATTCAATGTAGCCCCAGCAACCACGGCCAGCCTCCTCGCAATACTGCCGCTCATCAAAATTGACGATTTGCACAACCTTGTTGCCATCCGGTTTTGGGAACGTACCCGGTGCAACGGGACGCTGTGTACTGTAATATTTCATTCCTCCAGATTCACCTCCCAGCACCCAATATAGAGGTATTCCCCATAGCTGCCCTTTGGCGTGGCCTGACACATGAAAGCGCCGTCCTCAGACTGGATCGTTGTCAGGTCGTTCCATTCGTAGAAGCGATTTTCTCTGGCAAGGCGTCTCAGCTCGGGCAGAGCCGTTGTGTTGATCCAGTCAAAGAACACATCCTGATCCCTTTGGCTCCCCTCCAACTGCTCAAAGCTCTGGCGGTCATACAGAAGGCACAATGCCTTTCCGGGTAGGCCGCTCTGTCGTTCAAGGATGGCCCTCGCACCCCAGTACATCTTCGGGGTGAAATTCTCCGGGTAATTTCCCCATTCGTGACTCATAGTTTCAATCTCCTTCATGAATAAAATGCTGCCCCGGTAAATTCCGGGACAGCGTGGTTAGCCTGCTCAGTGATCTCAACACCATCAATCGGACAGCTTATGCGGGGATCATGGACAGAAACTCCTGCTCGGTTAGAACAGGGATGCCCAGCTCCCGGGCCTTGGTGAGCTTGCTGCCGGGCTTCTCCCCGCAGATAACGTAACTGGTCTTGCGGGTCACGGAGCTGCCGGCGGTGGCGCCGAGGCTGACGATCTTGCTGTTGATACCGTCACGGGTGAAGTGCTCCAACTTGCCCGTAGCAACGATGGTACAGCCGTAGAAGGGGCTGAAGGTTACGTTGTTTTTGTTTTCCATGGTGACATTTTCCTTTCTATTTTCAAATGTAAATTCTCTCTGGAGCGTTTGCCACAGCTCCAGATTGTCGGGAACGCTAAACCATTTATGGATATTTCCACTCAGAGTTGCGCCGAAGTCCGGCAGCGCAGTAAAGTCAAAACCGCTTGTGGCCGCTTTCTCAAACACATCCAAGTTGCCGCCAAAGTAGTTATCCAACGCTCGGCTTGCGGTCCTTCCAATCATGGGAATGTCCATAGCCACCAGATACCGTGCAAAGGTGGTCTTTCTGCTGGCGTTGATAGCTTTCTGCAACTTTTCATAGGACTTGGTGCCGAAGCCCTCCATGCGAATAATCTGATTGCGGTATCTGTCCAGATGATAGAGGTCCTGATATGTGGTCAGGAATCCCTCGGAAATGAACCTGTCCAGTGTTGCTTCTGAGAGGCCGGAGATGTCCATAGCCTTTTTCCCAACGAAGTGGACGAATTTGCGAAGTGTCTGATTGCCGCAGTCAGGATTATCACAGTGGAGTGTTGCCACTTGGCCTCCTTTACCACCAGAACGAGCGTAGATCCTCGTAGGTTTCCCGCAGCAGGGACACCGTTTCGGGATCAGACTGGGGGCATAGCGGCCCCGATCAAGATTTTCCTCGATATGAGGGATAATCATGTTGCGCTTGGAAACGAGGATATGACACCCCGGATGCAGTTCCAGTTCCTTGATGAAGGACAGGTTGTGCAGGCTGGCCCTCGACACGGTGCAGCCGTCGATCTCCACGGGGTCAAATAGGGCCACGGGTGCGATCTCCCCGGAACGACCAGGCGTCCACTCAATGGAGCGGAAGACTGTCTCCGTCAGATCGTCCTCAAACTTGAACGCAATGCCGTCCTTGTAGTGATGCCCTGTCCTCCCCAGCGTCTTCGAGAAGGAAATGCTGTCATAGCGCAGTACGATCCCATCAATAGGCAGGTTTTCGATATTGGCAATAGACCTTAGATGTTGGATTTTGCTTTCCGTCTCTGCCTGGGATGTGCCTTTTGACACACGGACAAAGGGGCAGACCTCAAAGCCAAGTGCATCCAAATCTTCCAGAAGCCAGCCCCGGCTATCTGTGTTGCCGCCAAGGGTATCCATGCCCTCAATGATGTTGAAGGCGTAGAAGTAAACGTAGCGGCCTTTGCAGACGGATGGATCAAGCAGCCGAATAGAGCCAGCAGCCAGATTCCGGGCATTTTTGATGTCTTTGCCCTCGGTGTCCTTCATCTGCTCGAAATCGTCAGTATGGATCAGGCCCTCTCCCGTGATAACAAGCCTCTTTTTATTGGGGATTTTCAGCGGCACATTGGAGAATGCAGGAACATTGTGGGTCACATCCTCGCCAGTTTCGCCATTCCCACGGGTAGATGCCTCAACCAGCTTGCCGTTTTCATAACAGAGCTTGACGGTCAGGCCGTCCAGCTTCAGCATGAGCAGCGCCGGAGCCACGGTAAGCATGGAAACCAGATCATCGGTCTGTTTGGTCTTGTCCAGGCTTAGGAGCGGAATGTTGTGCCTGACCTTCCGCAGCATACTCACAGGAGCATAGCCTACGGTCTGTGTGGGGGAGTTGCTGAGGATGATCCCCGTTTTCTGCTCCAACGCTGCCAGCTCGTCAAAGAGCCTGTCGTAAACTGCATCGGACACGCTGGGCTTTGTGAGGTTGTAGTATTCATGACGATAGTGGTTGAGCATTGAAACCAGTTCGGTGACCCGCTCGACACTGGTGCTATCAGGTTTTGTCTGTTGCTTTTGCACTTTTTCACTCTCCTTTTTCAATCAGCGTACTTTCTGGCATCCACGATTCCGTACAGGTCATCGACAAAGTACCTGCTGACGAACGGGTTGAAAATCGCCGTACACCGAACACCGTTGTACTCAGCCAGATACAGGTTGTCGCCGATCTTGCGGATGATCTCGGCCTCGCCCAACACATTGCGGTCACTTTTCATGTCTTTCAGACTGTAGATGTATGCTTGGACTTTCATTTTCTACCTCCAAAGATGATTAAATGCAGGAGAAATGCTGCGGGAGCGGCAAGTCAGATAACTTTTCGCGAACCGCAGCGTTTCTCCGCAGTGAATCCCTATACTACACATTTGCTGCTGCCGGTTAGCGAAAACTTCTCTGACCGGCCGCTCCCGCATGGAATCATTGATCTTCATTCTTGGTCACCCCGACCAGCCACAAACTGTCCTCGGTGATCAGATGGTGCTCCCAGGTGAGCTTCAGGTGCCGGGAAATCAATTTCTCAGCCAGCACGATCCCGATCCCGTTGACATCTATCTCTCCCTCGTCAGGTAGAGCGTCCTCCCAGTCCTCTGAGGTGGCTTGAGTTTCTTGCAGCAGTTGACAGAGCTTTGGGAGAGGCAGTCGGTAGTTGATAAACGTCACATCCCAAAAGGAACTTGCTACCACGTTAATCCTGCACTGGATACGAACTCCCAGGATCGTCTCGACTTCCTCCGTCACGATGCTATATACCTCGCACCAACTCAGTTCAAGTGCGTCTGTATCTCTCATGCCCTGCTCACCTTCCTCTTGCCAGTGACCGCCACAGTTTTCCCCTCGAAGAAGCTATCGGAAGTCATTCCCTCACCTCGCGATCTGACTCCATCTGGTTACAGACAATCCTGCCATCCTTATCCCGCAAGGCTCGATTGGCCTGCAGGTTCATGAACTTTCCCTCCTCATGACAGACCAAAACAACAGAATCATCGAGATACATCGGCTGGATCACCCCACCCACGATGTTCTGCATGACGGTCAGAGAGTCATCGATCTTCCTCAGCTCTGGTCTGTGCTCAGGTTCAACTACCAAAATGCGCATACACAGAACTCCCCTCATCCCGAAGCCAGCGGACGGCGTGATGTTTCCAGCGAAAGTCCTCTGTCCAGGCATCTCCATCCCGGTTGTCCACAGCCACCCACAGACCTCCTTCCTTGGCCAGAAACAGCCCCAAGGGTACACGATGCTCTATGACCCGTCCAAGAAACTCTGAACTGACCCGTTGAATTTTAAGTTTCTTTTCCATCTGCGTCACCTCCAACAGCTTTCTTTCGGTCCTGACACATCAGATAGTTCTCAGTCGGCTCCCAGCCAAAGACTACGATTTCCATGTGCTTATCACACAGGAAATCACCCTCTCCAATGTACTGGCAGCAGTCGCAGGCACCAGAATCACAGAACTTCTTAGCCTTGAAGTGATGTGCTTTCCTGCTCATGCTCTGGCCTCCTTGTTCAAATGCCGCTCCAACAGGGTACAGTAGCCATGTACTCGGTCAACAGGCAGCTCTACCCACTCACCGCAAGCGGTCTGATCCCCTCGCACAGGCTCCAGGTGAACCTTTCCATCCTCGTAGGATTCATGGACCCGGATACAGGTGTCACCGAAGAAGTAGCAGACAGT
>Ga0073906_1004039_pt1 | contig 15400 bp, 11 predicted proteins | sample Inofromicrocosms_FD_65485 | JGI IMG/M metagenome (GOLD analysis project Ga0073906, IMG submission 65485) | Mouse cecum microbial communities from Vienna, Austria - Inoculum for glucosamine and mucus D2O microcosms | ecosystem: Host-associated > Mammals > Digestive system > Large intestine >... | reverse complement strand
TTTTTTCCTGCATTCACCTGGTTTTCTTTTTTTCCGCAGATTGGACATTGCCGACCTGCTTCTGCTCTTGCTTTTCTCATAGTTCTATTTTACCTTCTTCTGCGCTTTTTGTCCACTCCCGCTCAAGCTAACTAACATAGCATTGCTGCATGATTTTTCAATGGATTTTATTTTTGAGCTGAATTTGAGCTGACATGGAATGGACAAAAGCGAAAGGCTTTCTCCCTAACCGTCTGCACAGCTTTCTGTCAATCATCCTTTAAGGGGCTTGTCTCAAAACGATATTCCTTCGTTTTGGGACAAGCCCCTTAAATATTCCAAGAAAAGGAGCGCTAAAAAGTTTTACATCATTTGCTCCTGCAGTGTCCTTTTTACCTTTTCCCGATCGGGATCGCAGAGCAATGGGAGAATTTCCGCCAACTGCTCCGGCTCCAGGTCCCACCAACGAAAACGAAGAAGCAGCTCTGTCAGCTCATGATCAAAGCGTGCTTTGATAAACCTTGCGGGATTGCCGCCATAGACTGTATAGGCGGGTACATCCTTGGCGACTACAGAATAAGCGGCAATTATGGCCCCGTCGCCAACCGTGACGCCAGGCATAATAACGCTTTCGCGCCCAATCCACACATCATTTCCGATAACCGTGTCACCCTTGCGGGGAAGCTGATCCATGTGCGGTGGTGTGTTTTCCGTCCATGCGCCGCCAAACACATTGAAGGGATAGGTTGTAGCACTGCATAGACGGTGATTGGCCGCTCCCATGATAAACTTGACGCCGGAAGCAATCTGACAGAAATTGCCTATAATCAGGCTTTCACCAAACTCCGGATAGTTGAAAAGCACATTATTCTTCTCAAAGCCTGTGGGATCGACCGCATCGTCATAATAGGTGTAATCCCCAACTGTAATGTTCGGGGCGGTGATGACGTTTTTGATAAAGCAGGAGGTTTTATATTCGTTCGGAAAGACTGCATTTGGGTTCGGAATGTTATTCATAAGATTTAATCCCTTTCTGATTATATTGATATCACATCCTTTCTCCAATATATATTTACGGCGACCGCCCGCTTTCTTCTGATTTCTTTCATTATCTTGTCACCTCTGTGATGGATTTCCATTTTAATGCAGAAAATACGCAAGCGCGATAAATGCAGGTCATTTTAGTTTGGCCTTTAGTATAACATGAAGCAAAACAAAAATCAAATCCAATCTGCAGTGCTGCCAAAAAGCGCCTGTGCGGTTTGGCTTCCGCACAGGCGCTCCCTATGTAGCTTACACTTCCTTGGTTCCTTCGTCCTTGGCGGCATACGCCGCCTTCTCTTCCGGCACCTCCTCAGCCGGTTCTCCCTTCTTCTGGGTGAACCCCTTCATCAGCTCGGTTACATCCAGACCGGTCAGGTCCTTGAGCACCTCAAACCCGGTGCCCGCAATGTTGGTGACGGTCTTGGCAATCTTGGAGGCTCCGGTGTTTTCCCCACCGTTTCCGCTGTCGATTACCGTAATCTTGTCGATATTGCTCATGGGTCCGGCAACCTGGGACATAATCTCCGGCAGCTTGTTGATGAGCATCTCCGTGACAGCCGCCTCGCCGTATTTGGCCATAGCGTCTGCCAGGCGGCTCTTGGCCTCCGCCTCCGCCAGACCTTTCGCCCGGATTGCCCCTGCGTCCGCGTCGCCCTTGAGCTGGATGGCCTTGGCTTCCGCCTCCGCCCCCGCAATGCCCTTGGCCCGGATTGCCTCAGCGTCAGCCTCTGCCTTCAGCCGGATCATCTCCGCGTCCGCCTGGGCCTCTATCTTCTTGGCCTCTGCCTTGGCCTGGGCTTCAATGCGTATCTTTTCCGCTTCCGCCTCCGCGTAGCGGATTGCCTTGGCCTTCTGGGCCTCGGCCTCTATTTCGGTTTTGCGCCGCGCTGCCTCGGCGGGCTTGTCAACGCTGGCCACCAGCTCCTTTTCCACGCGGTTGGCCGCCTGCTCCGCCAGGGACGCCTTTTCCTTTTCCACCTCGGACTGCTTTTCAATCTCCCGCAGGGAGTAGGCCACGTCTGCTTCCGCCTTGGCCCGGTCCCGCTCCGCGCGGAACTGCTCCACCTTCAGGGTTTTGTCGCGCTCGGCCTCCGCCACCTGGGCTTCCGCAGCCAGCTTGACCTTCTCACCTTCGCGGGCAGCTTCCGCTGTTTTGATATCGGTGTCCCGCTTGCGCTCCGCTTCGGCGATTTCCGCCTCGGCCTTGGATTGGGCCACCTGGGGACGGGCGCGGTTTTCCAGGTATCCGCCCTGGGTGGCAATGCGCAGGATGGAGTAGGAGAGAAGCTGTAAGCCCATCTCGTCCAGCTCCTTGTTGATGTCGCTTTCCACCCGCCGTTCAAACTCGGCGCGGTTGGAATTGATCTCCTCCACCGTCATGGTGGAGACGATGCCGCGGAGCTTGCCCTCCAGTATCTGTTCCACCATGCTGCTGATAACGTCCTTGGTGGATTTGGCGTTGCCGGAGCAGAACTGCTCCACTGCCTTATAGATGCTCTCGGTCTGGTTGCGCACCTTGACGACGGCCGTACCAATCACGTCCATAAAGATGCCCTGCTGGGAGGGGGCCTCGGTGACGTCGGTGGTCATGGAGATGTTTTCCAGGGAAATGATGCAGCTTGTTTCCAAAAAGGGGATCATAAATCCGCCCTTGCCGCTGAGCACCCGCTTTTTCAGGCCGGTAATCACCATCGCCTTATCCGCCGGCACCCTCCGCCAGCAGCTGAGCAGAAGCAGCAGCAGGATTGCGACCACAATCAGAATCCACACATACTTGAACAGTTCTTCCATAGCTGTTTCCTCCTCTGTATTCCGGGAAGGGGCGCGTGCCGCCCTTCTCCGGTGAGTTGAGATTGATACAGGCGGATTGTCCCCCGATACCCCGGCAGCTCTTTGTTTTTGGGAGATATCCCCTATTTTCCGTTGTACCACTGGTTTTCCGCTGTGCATTTATTATAGCATACTTCTGATTTTTGCACAAACCGCAAGCGGCCTCTTTACGGAAACCCCGGAGATGCCCGGACTATCCCTGTCCCTCCCTTTGGATTTTCAGGAGTAAATTCACCTTTTTTGGTCGAAAACCGTCCAAATCCGGTTTTTAGGCATTCTGTCAATGAAAGGCGGTGTAGTTTTCGTAAATGGTCAGGGAGATGGCAAAGGCCTGTTTCTCGCTGAGCTTTGCCGTCATCCGGAACCGCATGCTGGTTTCGGTGCTGTAAACCGGCTGGCAGTCCAGCATATCTATATTGTAGTATTCTTCACAGAAGCTTCTCCAACGCTCCGCCTGGAGCATGGCAATCAGCGGGCTGTCCTGCATACGAAAGTCCAGATAGGGGCTTCGGACGTTCACCTTTACTGCCTTTCCGGAGGAATCATCCAGATATACGGAATACTCCGCCTGGTTTCCGGGCAGGAAGCTGCATTCCCACACAACGGCGCTGAACTCTCCGTCCTCCGAAACGTATAGGAAAGGGGAGAGGGTGATCGCAACGCCCTCGCCTTCCTCCTCGCCGCCCATATACACGGGAGACATCACAAAGCTAAGGGGAGCTGTCGCCACAGCAAAATCCACGGCAGGGGACACCTTGGTGTTTTCAATCTCCTCAAAGGAGATCAGCTCCTCCTCCTTCAGCAGTCTAAAAAAGTCAGTGGCGATGTTTATGACCTCGGACGAGGTGAGGGCGGTTTCGCCGTTCCACTCCAGACGGACAAAGCGCTCCTCGGAGAGCAGCCGCAAAAGGGGGCTCAGCTCCACCTCATCCTGCTGTAAAGTAAGGGTCATGGGTTCAACCATCATGGCCCCCAGATTTTTCAGGGTGTAAGCATCTTGAAGCCGGGAGGCGGCGTAAGGCAAAAGCGCGCCGGCTATGACAAGGACCAGGGTCAAAGCCGGAAGCCCCCAATGAAATTTTTTCCCGGTCTTCATGGACATCCTCCTTTCAGCTCTACTATGACGTCCGCGCCGCCCTCAGGCCGGTTGGCGAAGCGAATGGTTCCGTGGTGGAATTTAACAATCTCCTGACAGAGGGCCAGCCCAAGGCCGAAGCCGCCCTGCTCCCTGGAACGGGCCTTGTCCACCCGGTAGAACGCTTCGGTCAGATGGGCCAGTGCTTCGGGGGGAATGCCCCGCCCGGTGTCTGTCACCGTGATGCGGCACCCATCCTCCGGCAGCTCCAGCAGATAGCGGATGCTCCCTCCCTGCTCCATAGCCTTTCGGGCGTTGTCGGTCAGGTTCAGCAGCAGGGTCCATATCAGGTCCGGCTCCAGCAGCCGGGTCTCCCCGGCGGCCGGGGCAGTGAGGGAAAGGACAATGCCCTCCCTGGCGTAAACCGGGCGAAGGCGTTCGACAAACTCCTCCAGCATTCCGACGGGGTCGATGGAGACGAGGGGGAGAGGGGACTGTTGAATCACCAGCAGCTCCAGCAGCTTTCGGGAGAGGCTTTCCAGCCGCTTCCCCTCCGAATAGATGTACCCAGCCGCCTCTGTCTGCTCCTCCATGGTCAGTGTTCCGCTTCGCAGCAGCTCGGCATAGCCGATAAGGGAGGTCATGGGGGTTTTCATCTCATGGGCAAAGCTGCCCACAAACCGCTCCTGACGTTCCACCGAACGGCGCAGCTCCAGGACGGTTTTTTCCATCTGCTCCGCCATGGCGTTAAAGTCCGCTGATACCGCGCCGATCTCGTCGTTGGAGGTAATCCGCACCCGGCTGGAGTAGTCGCCGGAGGCAATGGCGCGGGAGACGGTGGAAAGCCGCCCCAGGGGCGCGGTGAGGGCGCGGGAGGTCAGATAGGAAAGCCCCGCGCAGAGGAAGATCATCACCCCAAAGACCCGCAGATAGGTTTCCTGCTGGCGGTTCCGGGCGTAGTAGATTCCGGATATGTCGTGGGCGGTATAGAGAAAAAGGGTGACGTCCTCACCGGTTTCCACCGCCCCTGTCAGGATAAAGTACCGTTCCCCTTCCTTCCCGCCGGTAATGCGGAAGGAACACCGGTCTGTTTGAGGAGTTTCCAGGTCGGGGGGAAAGCAGTCACGGGCGTTTGAGGTTTCAAAGAGAAGCTCGTCCCCAGCGCACAGCCGCAGGGCGGCCCAGGCGGAACGGTTCTGCTCCAGAAGCTGTTCCATGATGCCGGTGATGCCTTCCGGGTTCAGATAGGGGTCCAGCCCGTTGACCACCTTCAGTGAGCTCCACACCATCCGGTAGAAGCTGACCGCCGTGTCCTTTTCCCGCTCCAGGGTGTCCCGAAAGGATTCCGATATCAGCAGACTCCCTCCTATGCCGAACAGCAGCGACAGGATGGAGAGCATACACAGGGTTATCTTGAGCCGAACCTTCATGGGTCCACCTCAAGGCGGTACCCCACCTTGTGGATGGCCTTGAGGCGGTTTTCCCAGCCCACCTTTTTGCGCATCCGCTGGATGTGGATGTCCACCGCCTTGCTGCCAAAGGGGTATTCCTCTCCCCACACCCGTTCATAGATGGTCTCCCGGTAGAGGGCCCGGCGGGGATTGCGGGCAAACAGCAGCAGAAGCTCGTATTCGGTTTTGGTCAGGCTGATCTCCTCCCCGTTCCGCAGCACCTGCATGGAACGGGTGTCGATATCCAGTCCCCCCACATAGAGGACGGCGTCGGTCTTTTGATACCGGCGGAGCACCACATCGACACGGGCCAGCAGCTCGATGGCCTCAAAGGGCTTGACGATATAGTCCTCCGCCCCCAGCCGCAGGCCCTTGACCCGGTCGGAGACAGCGGCCCTGGCGGTGATGAAGATGACGGGAATTTCCAGGGGGCGGATGTATTCCATCAGCTCAAAGCCGTCAATCTTGGGAATCATGACGTCCAGCAGGATGAGATCGAAGGAAGTCTGTTCCAGAAAATCGGCGGCGGCGTACCCGTCATAGGCGCAGACGCAGTCATACCCCTCCTTGGTCAGGCAGAGGCGGATCATATCGGAGATGGGCTTTTCGTCCTCGACGATGAGGATGCGTATCAAAACAAACTCCTCCTTTGTGATTGGGATGGATTGATTTTGACACAAAACGGCATCAAAACGGCAACAATTCAAGTTTCCTCCCTTATTATACTACTGCCCGCAGGCAAAGACAAGGCTAGGCCCCGGCGCGGCAGGGTTCCTGTTTTTGTTTAACGGGCCGTATTGAAACGCCTTGACTTTTTTCACTTCTTATTGTAAAATAGATGCAATTGAAACTCATTTGCAAATGGAGCTGAATGTTTATGACAGATACCCTTTTAGACGCCATATTTGATACCCTGAAAACCCTGCCCATCCTCTATCTGGTTTACCTGGCCATCCTCTTTCTCCAGAAAAAGCTGGACCTGGGCATTCTCATCGGCAGGCAGGAGCAGCGGTGGGGACCGGTCATCGGGGCGCTGCTGGGGTCCTTTCCCCAGTGCGGCTTTTCCGCCGCCTGTACCGAGCTGTACCGGGCGGGAATTATCGGGGCGGGAACCCTGATCTCCGTCTACCTCTCCACCTCGGACGAGGCGATACCGGTGCTTCTCTCCCATCCGGGGCAGATGGGAGAGGTCCTTTTGCTGCTGGGCTGTAAGATTGTCACGGCGGTTCTGGCGGGCTACCTGTTCGCCAACACCGTCTTTCGCCGCCAGATGAAGGAACTGGCCCAAAGGCGGAGGGAAGAGGAAGAGCTGCGGGAGGAAATCCGCGCCGCTGAGGAATACGAGCGGTTCCTGGCTTCCCAGGAGGGGGAGAGCGGAGAAGCGGCGAATCCATCCGGCACCACAAACCGACCGCCGGAGGAGCTCCCACCTGTTGAAGCGTCCTGCGGGTGCAGGTCCTGTTCCTCCAACCTGTTTGTGTCCGCCCTGTACCATACCGCCCGGACCGGGCTGTTTGTGGGAGTCACCCTGATTGCAATCAATCTGCTGCTCTATTGGATCGGGGAAGATAAGCTTGCTTCCCTTCTGCTCACCGGGAGGATGGCCCAGCCCTTTATTACGGCGCTCATCGGATTTGTGCCTGGGTGCGCCATATCGGTGCTGCTGGTGGAGCTGTACACCGCCGGGACCATCACCTTTGGGGCGGCTGTCGCGGGTCTGTCCACCGGCGCGGGGTTCGGATATCTGATCCTGTTCCGGGGAATGGGCAGCCGGGGGAACGGGATGAAAATACTACTCTGCACCTATGGGGCGGCGGTTCTGGCAGGTATGGCTCTGACCGCCTTTGGGTTGTGATACATTAAGAATCAGGGGACTGTGACGATTTCACAGCCCCCTGTTCGGTCAGATGATTTCCACCTTGTATTTTTCCATCCAGTCGTTGATTTGCAGACAGTAGGCCACCATCTGCGGCCCTGCCATCAGTTGGCCGAACCAGGGCTTTCCGTAGTCGGAGGGGGACGCCAGGAATTTTTTTGTCTTTTCCCGGTCAATCAGCTCCAGAACGGGGGCACTTCCCTCCTCTATCAGCTCCGCCAGACGCTGTTTCAGCTTCCCCTCATAGGCGGGGTCATAGGTTTTGGGGTAGGGACTCTTCCGGCGGAACAGCACCTCGTCGGGGACCAGGCCCCTTCCTGCCTCCCGCAGCAGGCCCTTTACCACGCCGCCCTTTGCCTTCATCTCCCATGGGACGTTCCAGAGGTATTCCACAATCCGGTGGTCCGCAAAGGGAACCCGCGCCTCCAGCCCGGAGTACATGCTGGTGCGGTCCATCCGGTCCAGCAGCGTCTGCATAAACCACCGCAGGTTCAGCCAGGATATCTGCCTCCTGCGCCGCTGTTCCTCGTCCTCCCCCGGCAGATAGGGTGTCTGGGCGACAGACTCCTCGTACCGCTGCCGGATGTAGCCGTCCATGTCCAGCTCCCCAATCAGCGAATCCTTCAGCAGAGCCTTTCTCGGCTCCGCGCTGGGGGACCAGGGGAAGGCGTCCCGCTTTTGAAACTCCGCCTTGTGGAACCAGGGATAGCCGCCAAAGATTTCATCGGCGCATTCACCGGTGAGCACCACCTTGTTGTACCCCTTCACAACCGAGCAGAAGTAGAGCATGGAGGCGTCCACATCCGCCATACCGGGCAGGTCCTTGGCGTCCACCGCCTTATAGAGGCATTCTATCATGTCCTCGTTGCCGCACTCCAGGAAGTGGTGGTCGGTTCCCAGGAAGGCGGCCATCTGCTCCACATAGGGGCGGTCGCGGGAGGGTTGGAAGTCGTTGGCCTTAAAGTACCGGCTGTTGTCCACAAAGTCAAAGGAGAAGGTGGTGAGCTGTTTTCCCTGCTTTTTCAGCTCCTGGGCGCAGACCGCCGTCACCAGGGAGCTGTCCACCCCTCCGGAGAGAAAGGTGCAGACGGGCACATCGGAAATCATCTGGCGGCGGATGGCGTCCCGCACCAGGAAACCGGTGGTCTCCACCGTTTTGTCCCAGCCGTCCTCGTGGGGGCGGCTTTCCAGTTTCCAGTACTGGTACTGCTGTACACCCTCCGGGCGGATGCGCACCCAGTGGCCGGGGAGAACCTCCTCCACGCCCGCGAACACGCCGCAGCCGGGGGTTTTGGCGGGGCCGATGCTGAATATTTCGTTGAGCCCCTGCCGGTCTATTTTTGGCTGGATTCCACCGGCAAACAGGCCCTTCAGCTCTGAGGCGAAGAGAACCTCCTCCGGGGTACGGGCATAGAACAGGGGTTTGACCCCCATGCGGTCCCGGAAGAGACAGAGGGCGTTTTCCCTTCCGTCGGCAATGGCAAAGGCGAAGATTCCGTTGAGATGCTCGGCAATCTGTGCGCCGTACTGCATATACCCCACCAGGATGACCTCGGTGTCGGAATGAGTTTGGAACTTCCAGCCCTTTGCTTGGAGCTCGGAACGGAGCTCGGCGGTGTTGTAGAGCTCGCCGTTATAGCTGATGGCAAACTCACAGCCGCCGGAGGAACGGACCATAGGCTGTTTGCCCCGTTCCAGGTCGATGATGGAAAGTCGGGCGTGGGCCAGACCAGCCCAATCGGTCAGGTAGAGGCCGCTTTCGTCGGGGCCGCGCCTTTGCAGAGAGGCTGACATAGCGCGCAGGCGGGCGTGGTGCTTTTCGGGAGCGTTGAGGTAGCCGCACCCCTGGCGGAGGGCGGCAAATCCGGCAATTCCGCACATAATATTTCCCCCTTTTCGAGTCAAAAAGGGAGTCCGGGGAACCGCGCCGCCGGGCTTGGCGCATCCACCGGACTCGCTTTTATAGGTATATGCAGAGAGACACCAAGTTATGATGGCAGAGATGGAGGGGGAGGGTTCCCGTTTAAATATTTAAGAAACATATAAGATATTCCTCCCATTTTTTATAAGAAATCTGCTGTATACTGAAATTACAGGGAACGGCTAGGGAAAGACATCATTCATGGCCGTCCCAGAAGGAGGAACAGATGATGAAAAAGAAAAGGATATTATCGGGTCTGCTTTGCGCAGCACTGCTGCTGTCCTGCGCCGCCTGCCAGAGCGAAGCGCCGAGGGAGCAGAAATCGGAGAGCAGCTCCGCAAGTTCGGAGAGCGCAAAGAGCTCGGAAGCTTCAAAGAGCTCTGAGATGTCAAAAAGTTCAGAGAGTTCGTCGGCCTCGGCGGTCTCCCTGGTGCAGCCTTATTCTGACATCCGTTATATTGAAGGCTTCGCCAATTATAACAAAGAAATCTATGAAGCCGACGAATTTCGCCCGGAGGACATCCGAACCTTTACCTTCAACCGAGGCACTGTCCTGAAGGGGAGCGAGGAGCTGGCGGAACAGATTATGGAGGCGGGGAAAAATCCGGGACTGGGGGTTCGTTCTCTCCATGAGAGGGGTATCACTGGCAAAGGGATCAATGTGGCAATCATCGACCAGAACATGGTGTTGGACCATCCGGAGTTTGCGGAAAACATTGCGAAATATTATGATACCGGCTGTGATATGCCGGCGGACAGGGGCTCTATGCACGGCCCGGCAGTGACAAGTCTCCTGGTGGGAAAGAGCATCGGCGTTGCTCCAGAGGCAAAGGTATATTATGCCGCTTTTCCAAGTTGGCTGAAAGACAGCCAATATGCTGCGGATGGGGTCAGTTGGATCATAGAAGAAAATAAAAAGCTGCCTGAGGGCGAAAAGATACGGGTGGTATCCGTTTCCGCCGCTCCTTCAGGAAAGGGCTCTCCGTTTGAGAAGAATCTGGAAGCGTGGGACAAAGCGGCCGCAGCGCTGAAGGAAGAGGGGATCCTGCTGTTGGATTGCCGGTCGGGCGAAGAAACCGGATTTATCTACCCCGCGTATTTTGATCCAGAAAACCCGGAGGATGTGTCAAAATGCAAAGGCGGCTTCCCAACTCATCCAAGCTCCCAGCTTCCGGACGATAAAATTGGGGTCCCAAACGCGTACCGTACAACGGCAGAAGAATATTATGCGAGTACCCCATCCTATCAGTATAACGGTTCAGCCGGGCTGAGCTGGAGCATCCCCTATGCCGCCGGAGTCCTGGCCCTGGGCTGGCAGGTGGATCCCACCCTGACCAATGACGAGATTGTCCAGCTTCTTTTTGACACCTGCGGCACCGGCGCGGACGGGAGTAAGATCATCAACCCTGTGGCCTTTGTGGAGGAGATTGAAAAGAGGAAAAAGTAAACAGAGCCATGAAATGAAAAATCTTCACAGTCAGGCATTTTGCCCCACTGTGAAGATTTTTTAATGTCACGCCGCCTTATCCTGTCCGATGAGCACCAGCTCCACCACGCTGTCCCGGAAGGAGATGTACCACTCTTCATAGGCTAGGTCGCTGTTCAGCTCCGCCCGGATTGTCTCCTCATCCGGGGGAGAGGGAGCCTCTGCTTCCTGTTCCTCATCGTCCTTCTCTTCCTGCTCTGTCTCTTCAGGTTCTGTTTCGGGTTCCGGTTCCGGAGGATACAGAAGGGTAAGGTATTCCCGCTGCACGGCCTGGCCGCTCTCCATCAGGAGGCGGTCCATGGTGTCTATCACCTTGCTGCCCCCGTCAAATACCGCTAAGGGGAGCTGGATGTGGGAATAAAGCTGAGCCTTTGCCTGTTTTAAAATCTGCTGCTCCAGGGCCGAAAGTCCCTGCTGCCGGAAAGCCTTTTTCAGAATGCTGTCTGCGTTGGCCCGCTTCATGGCGGGGAGCCGCCCAGTCGCCACGGCCAGGTTTGCCGTCCGCTCCTCGGTGAGCCATTGCAGGAATACCTGGGCCGCCGCCTGCTTTTCCTTGCTGCTTTTGGTCAGCACAAGGCCCAGCGTCTCCTGCATGGTCACAGGGTTGCCGCCGGAAAAACCGGGCGCCGGGCGGATGGAGAGCTGCACAACGCCGGAGGCCCCGTTTTGGGAGGCAATGCGGTTGGAGATACTCCGCGCCTGGGTGGTGGAGGTCAGGCAGGCAATCGCCTTGCCGGAGGCAAAGGCCTCTTTGCAGGAATCCATGGCAAACGCGCCGTCCATCCAGCCGCTGCTCCAAAAGCTCCAGAAGGACCGCACCTTGCCCCGCTCAAAGCTGAACTGTACCGAATCCGGCCCCGAAACAAACATGTGCTTTCCCAGGCTTTCATATCCGGCCACCAGCAGCCGTCCCCAGGAATCGGTGCAGAAAAAGGTGGGGAATTCCTCCGAACCAGGGAGGATCGGTAATGCCGCCTCTTCCGCCTCATCCTCAGTTTCCTCTTTTTCCTCCCCTCCCTGGGAGGAGGCCGGGACGGATTCCCCCTCCGGTTCCAGAACCCATGTCCCATAGGCTTTGGCCGCTGCTCCGATGCCCTCCCAGGTGACCAGGTTCCGGTCGGAGAAGACCGCTTCCCCTTCCTCGGAAACCGTCTCCCGGCAGAACTCCGACCAGCGGCTTTCGTTTACCAGCAGAATATCGGTGTCGATACCGATGGGGAAAAGAACCATCGCTCCGTTTTCCCCAGGACAGGCCTCCGCCTGTACCGAATCCAAAAACATCCCCCGCTGTTCCTCTGTGAGGAATTCCTCCATATGTACCGCCCATCCCATCCGGTCCAGCAGATAGGCGGTGTCGTCCAGGGAGAAGAACAAATCGGGCAGACGGGGAAGGTCGTCGGTTTTTTCAGCCTCCTCCTGGGCGGCCTGGAATACTGCCTCCGCCACTGCGGGCAGGCTTTCGTAGCCTGTCAGCGTCAGCTGGACGCGGTTTTCCCTGCCGGAGGAAGCGTTGAATTCCTCTGCCAGCGCCTCCAAAGCCTCCTGCTCCCGGCCGGTAAACCCGTGCCAGAGGCGGAGCTCAATGGGGGCCTGGTTCTGTACAGCGGCGGCGGACAGCCGGGCATAGGCGTCCTGTATCCGGGAGCAGCCCGCCGTCATCACCGCGGCCGCGGCGCACACCGCCGAAAGTATCCACCTTTTCAGCCGTTTGGAAAGATTTGCTGTGGTTTTCCTTTGGGCTGTTCCCCGTCTATGGGTGTTTTTATGCAAGTTCATCACTCCACATGGAAATATTCAAAGTCGCAGCAGCCGTCTCCCTGGGTGTTATCCCCGTTGAGGCAGGCAATGGCCAGCTTGGCCCCGGTCCAGGCCCCCGCCCTGGCCTTTAGGGTGAGGCCTATATCGATAAACTCATCGCCGTCAAAGCTGAAGCCGAAGGAGTATTCCCCGTTCTGGTCCATACACACCTTCAGCCACATGGCGTCCGAGGCCGGGACCATGATGCGGCGCAGGATGGTTTCGACGGCTTCCCCGGTGTGCTCCTTGTCAGCCACGTCGCCCCGGACGCATTCTACCGAGAGATAGCCGGGCTCTCCCTCATACCGCAGGGAGATATAACCGTAGGTCAGCCCGGTGATGGCCAGCAGCGCCTTGTCCCCGGCCTGGTCAAACCGGGGGATGAGCTTTGCGGTGGCCTCAAAGGAGCGGGTCTGAATCAACTGGGTGAGGACGTTGGGGGCGTACCAGAGCAGATTGTCCCGGTCCGCCTCGTTGACCGCGGCGTACAGCCGCAGATTTCCGGGATTCTCGGTCAGGGAATACCACTCCTGACGGGGGTTGGCCTGCCAGGACCATTGCAGCCCCAGCTTGGGCTGGTCGAACTCGTCGCTGGTGGCGGGACGGCAGACGGGGTATTTATGGCCCACATCCGGCTTTTTCCAGACCTTTACCGGCTCGCCGATACCGTCGCCGTTCTGCTCCTGCCCCATAAAGGGCCAGTCCTGCTTCCAGATAACCGGCTGGAGGTGGACGATGCGTCCGTATTCATACACATCCTGGAAGTGAACAAACCAGCCCTCGCCGTTTTCCAGCTCCACATAACCGCCCTGGTGGGGGCCGTTGATATCGGTGTTGCCCTGGTGGAGAACGATGCGGTCCTCATAGGGGCCATAGACGTTTTTAGAGCGGAAGCAGACCTGCCAGCCCGGCTTTACGCCGCCTGCGGGGGCCATGATGTAGTAGTAGCCGTTGCGCTTATACATCTTGGGTCCCTCCAGGGTGGGATGGTCCTGGAGTCCGTTATAGACCATGGTTCCCTGGTCCAGGAGGCTTTTGCCGTCGGGGGTCATTTCACAGATATCCAGGCGGTTCTTGATGCCGCAGCGGCTGTTGGCAAAGCCGTGGACCAGATAGGCCTTGCCGTCGTCATCCCAGAAGGGGCAGGTATCGATCCAGCCCTTGCCCTCCCAGACGCAGTGGAGGGGGGACCATTCGCCGTAGGGGTCTGTGGTGCAGCTCATAAAGACACCCTCATCCGGCAGACCCACATAGACGTAGAAGGTGCCGTCGTGGTAGCGGATGGCCGGGGCCCAGGTGCCGCTGCCATGGTTGGGCTGGTCGTATTGGGGGAAGGGGATTTCCCGGACGACAAAGTTGATCAGCTCCCAGTTTACCAGATCCTTGGAATGGAGCAGGGGGATGCCGGGAATATAGGTAAAGCTGGACGAAATCATATAGAAGTCGTCACCGACGCGGATGGCATCCGGGTCGCTGTAATCGCCGTAGAGGATGGGGTTCTGATAGCGGCCGTCTCCCAGGTCCGCTATCCAGGCGTGGTTTTTGCAGTCCTTCATGATAGAATCCTCCTTTTAAGTTGGTATCTTTGCTTGACAAGGGAAAACTCGGCTTTCCCTTGTCAAGCAAAGTGTAGTTTGAGTTGTACACATTATACCATAATATAGTAAAAAAGCAAAGGGAAGTTTGAGAAGGGGAGAGAAAAACAAAAGATACATCCCTTGAGTAAGCGAGGGAAGATGGCGGATTGCGTCCTGCTTCCGTATCCTAAAACTATACTTTTCCGCATTTGTTTTCTGGTTCTTCTGGTTTTCCGTCTTTTGGAAAAGAAGCTAAATGGGGACTAGAGTTGTGAAGAAATCCTTAAAAGATAAAAGATGTGGGTTGCAATTTCTAAAGAGATATCCCGACGGATATTTTAATTAAGCTGGAGAATTTCTATCATACGAGTACGGATTATCTGCTTGGTCTAACTGACATAAGAGAACCTTATCCAAGAGCAATAAAATAATTTTATAGTATTGTAGGCATAAGTCGAGACTCAACCCCCATATACACAGCTTTTTGGCCCGACTTTTTATTTACTTTATTCAATATTTGACAAGGCCGGAAAAAGCCATTATAATAATGGAAAGAAAATTACTTTAAATCGAAAGGGGCAGATCAAAATGGGCGTAAGAAAAACACTTTCCGTAGAAAACGTTGACCGCATTGGCGGCGGCGTGGGCGTGACCGAGCTTCACCACCTGATGAGCAAAGACGAGTTTTACGGAACCGGCAAAATGTTCGCAAAGGTGGTCCTCCATCCGGGCAATACCATCGGCTGGCATGAGCACATTGACGAGGTGGAGTATTACTATATCCTCACCGGCGAAGGGGACTTCACCAATCCCGATAAAACCGTCACCCATGTGGGACCCGGCGATTTCTGCACCATGAACCCCAACCAGGGCCACGCCATTGCCAATACCGGCAAAGAGGACCTTGTTTTTATGGCGCTGATTTTATATGTGAAATGATTTCCTAAGTTTTTTCCTTTATTGAAAAGGACAGAAACGGATCGCTCTCCGGATCTGTCCTTTTTATTATTTGTAATACCTGCTGCGTGACAGCCCGCTCATGATAAATAGAGGGCGAAAGCACTTTTGGCTTTCACCCTCTTGATTACCACATAAGCAAGGACAGATGGACACTCAATCAAGCTTGTTCATTTTTTTCGACAGGTATCCACAGTTCACATTTGTATTGTGGAGACTGCATATTACCATCTGGATACACTTCAATATCAAGGTTTCCGCAAGGATGATACACGCTTGTAGGGAAAAATTCGGAATAAACTTTATACAAGAGGTTTTGAAAAGCCGTAGGCATAGGACCGACACTTTCAAAGATTGCCCATGTGTAGGCGGGTATATGTTCAACACTTAATTCATCCGTAATAGCA
>Ga0073906_1004021_pt1 | contig 15470 bp, 12 predicted proteins | sample Inofromicrocosms_FD_65485 | JGI IMG/M metagenome (GOLD analysis project Ga0073906, IMG submission 65485) | Mouse cecum microbial communities from Vienna, Austria - Inoculum for glucosamine and mucus D2O microcosms | ecosystem: Host-associated > Mammals > Digestive system > Large intestine >... | reverse complement strand
CGCCGTATGGGTGCCCGCGAACTCGAACAGCTTGCGCATGGCGGCCGACGTGGCGCGGATCACCTTGGCGCGGCCGCTCACGCCCACCGTCGTGTAGTCGACGCCGTCGACGGACAACACTTCGGTTATATTCATCGCGCCGTTCTCGTAACCCGCCGCAGCCAACGCCGCCGTCAGCTCCTCGTTGTCGGACGAGAAGGTCGCCGCGACGCTCGTCACCACAGCGTCGTCGGCAGGGGTGAGGATGAGTCCTATACGGTCGGTGCAGGTGCCCTCGTCGTCGAAGATCGCGCTGCTTATCAGGAACGGATCGGCTATGTCGTGGCGGTTGTCGAGCGTCAGGACGGGCGAATCGGGATCGCTCACCGCGCCGTCGTCGGGAATCGTCTCCTCGGCGCAGGCATAGAGCGACATGGCGTCCACCTCGATCGGCTCGTCGTCGACCCACGTGTCGACCTGCACCGAGAAGGTCACGTTACCCTCGTCCGACACCTGAATGGCGAAGGTGAGTTTGCGCCACTGGCCCGCGCGCACGTTGTCGACGGTCTGCGTCATGCTCACCACTTTGTATACGGGAGGCGCGCCCGCGTCCGAGGTGTTGTACTCGCCCGTGAGGGTCACCTCCAGATTGTTGACCGTCTGCAAGGCCTTGAAATAGCCCGTGCGGGTCTCGTTGCGGCCGAAGACCAGCTTGTTCTCGCCCAGCTTGGCCGTCACCTGCAACGGGTGCTCGGGCGTCTCGCGGAACTTCGATTTGAGCAGGTCGGTGAAGAACACCGAGGTCTTGATGTTGGCCAGCTTGCACACCACCGTGGGGGCCTGCGTGGTGATGTTCTTGGTCACGGTGGCCGTCACGCTGCCCGTGTAGGCGGGGCAGTCCCAATCCGCGAGGGCTATGTTGTCGGCGTTGGCCGACTTGGCCGTCACGCGGTACTGCCCGGGTTGCAGGGCGATTGGCTCGGTGCGGCGCTTGATCGCGCCGTAGGTCTCGGCCAGCACCGTCTCCTGCGACGAGGCGCGAGTTATCGTCACGCCGTAATCGTCGGGCGCCTCGACCGTCTTTTTATCCTCGGCGCGGCTTTCGATGGTCTCGGCGTCGGCGTTCACGTTGACGTTCATGCCCGACAACACCAACCACCCCGTCTCCGAATCGGGATTCTGCCCGCCGCCGAAGTCGATCTTCTCCTTCTCGCAGCCCGTCGCCAACACGGCGGCCGCGAGGGCGAAAGTTATGATTCCGTTGGTAAATTTCATATCTCGCAAATTTTATTTCGTTCAGGCCTCGGGGTTGAGTTCGATCTCCACGGGGGCCACTTCTATCATATCCTCCTCGGTGCCGAGCGAGAGGATCAACACGCCGCCGCCCGCCTTCGAGGCGTCGACGGTTATGGTGTGCAGCGCCGAAGCCGCGGCGGTGCCTATCGTATGCTCGGGGAACGTCACCTCGACGCCGTTCTGCGCCTTGACGGCCGAACCTTTGAGCTTCAGCGTCGTGCCCGCCTTGACGAATATGGTCTGGCCCGAGGTGGGCGTGAAGTGGAAACTGTTGCCCGAAGCGGTGGTCACGGTGAATTCGGCCGACGAGTAGTAGTTGTCGAACCACTCGGTCGTCGACAGCCGCACGGCCGAATTGGTGAGCTTGGGACACACCGTCACGGGCGTGGTGCGGTTGGCCGTCACCTTGAACGCGGTCGAGCCCTCGAAACAGTAGGCCGTGGAGTTCTCCGCGTCGGGATCGCCCAACGAGAAGGTGGCGACGTACTCGCCGTTCTTCATCAGGGGCTGGTCGTAATCCCTGAAATGCTCATACTCCTCGAAGTAGCTGCCGTCGGCGTTGGCGACCGTCAGTTTGAAATCGGCCGCGGCAGGCACCTCTATCGGCAGCTGCGCCGTGGCGCGGGTCATCTCCTCGACCGCGATATCGGGCAGGCAGGCGAAATCCGCCCGCCCCATGCCGTCGGCCTCGGCCTCTTTCGAGCATCCAGACAGAAAGGCTACCCCCCCCCACCAGATTGCGGCGATTAACGAATACTTTTTCACAAGCGTTATTGTTTATTGTTTCTGATTCTATTGAGCTATGCTTACGCGGATGTTGTCGATATAGAGATAATAATCTCCGAAATAGGCCGTCCATCCGCTTCTGTTATTGGAAACTTTCCACGATAAACGGTGTGCCGACGAACAGCCTTGTATGGTGAATGTTTTCGACTGTCCTATGCTTTCATACCCGTTAGTCTTGCTGAGTACTATTCCGCTCTCTATCTGGTGTTCGATGTCGCTGTTTCCGCCGAATCCTCCGCTTTGCGTCGTATAACCGTAAGCGTATGTCGGAGCCGTATCTTTGTCGGTACGCGTCGTCCCTCCGTCATAATCGTAAGTGACCTTTACGTTGACCGTCATTCCGGATCGTATACAACCGATCGGAGCTGAATCGATACGACCGTCGTAACGGCCGTAAGCCAATCCCGCGCCTTCGAAATGGCAACAGCAACGCACTGCTTTTCCGGCCGATGCGCCGACACGCGCTCCGGTCCAACCGGAAAGTCCGTATGTATCGAGAGAGATCGCCTGCGGATTGGTTGCATTGCTGCCCGAACCGTGGTTATCGTCGGCGTTGAAAGAGGCTACCCCGCCGAAGTCCTCGAAAAAGAGATACGGTGCCTTCACAGCCAAGGCGTTGCGGCCGTCGACGACGGGAGCGGCGGGCAACGTGGCGGTTCCCGCGACCACGGCGTGGGTCGAATCGTAACTCAAATCCACCCGCGCGCCCGCGAAGGCGTCGGGGTAGAACTTGGCGTAATAACCAACGCTGAATTTGCCGTCGGCCGAGGCGCGCACCGTCGCGCTGCGCATGTCGCCGCGGAAACGGGCGTTCTCGGGGGCCGTTACGGTCAGCAGGTTGACAGGCTCGCCGAGCTGCGTGTGGTCGACCGCGAAGTCGAACCACGTCACGGGCTGCTCCGTCTCGGAGATGGCGAGGTTGATCGGCGTCACGCGCCCCGCGGCGAATTCGCGGTCGACCGAAGCCGAGAGCGTCTCGGCGCAATAGCCGTCCTCGAACAGAGGCGTGAAAGAGATCTCGCCCTCTATCGGTCCCGCGGCGATGAACACCCAAACGTATCGCGGCGCGTCGTTCGCGCTCGCATCGAGAGGCGCGGCCGACAAATCCAGATCTATGGCCCTCTTACCGTCGGTAAGCGTAATATCGCCCGCCGAGCCCGCAGCGGGCAGGTCGAACGACATGTCGCCCGCGACCTCGCGCGGGAACTCCACCAAAAGACGCGTCACGGGCTTGCCCCAGCGGTTCTTGCCCTCGGGAACCCGTATCCGCAGAGCGTGGCAGCGATGGTGCATCGTCAGGCGCACGCCTCCGCCGCCCGAGACCTCCACGAGCTTTCCGCTGCTCGGATCCGACGACATGACGTCGAGTTCCGAACGGTATACGCCGTCCTGCACTGCGGGCAGGGTATATGTCACCCGTCGCCCCTCGACGCGATCGGGGACGGGATATACGGCCACGCACTCGTACTCGTCGGCCGCCACCTTCATGTTGCCAGTGAATCGGGCCGCGTTCTTGGCCGACTGGGTGTAGTATCTGAATATCTCGCCCGCGATGTCGCCGCCGCCCGAGGCGTTCGTGGCCCACAGAGCCACATTGTCGCCGTCGGTCCAGTGGACCGTGCGCATGTCGTCGCCCAGCGCGGCGCGGCTCTCGTTCTCCTCGGCCGCTGCCCGAGCGTCGGCGTCGAATCCGACCGATATGGGCTCGTCGTACGTGGCGAAACGGCTCTCGGGCGTCCGCTCGGCGATCTCTATGACGGCCGTGCGGTGAACGCTCGGCGTCGCGTCGCTCCGCTTCTCGGAGCAGGCCGCGAGGCCGACGAGGGCTAAAAGAATGTACGATATATTGACTCGCATCTGATTTTCGGCAATTTATAATCGGTGCAAAATTAAAAAACGCCCGCGTCGAAAAAAAACTTTTTCAACGAACCGAAATATTTTCATCACGAATGCAGCGTTTCCGTCGGTCGAAAGACGACATTATAATACTTATGTATTGCGACTCTGCGAGTCGCGCGGGCCGTTTCACATACGTCAACACACCGCTTTGCGGTGTTATCTTCGGCGGCTCGCGCTTTACGCGCGACCCCGCAGCCGCCGAAGATAAGTTTTGTCGATAACTTACATGCGTCAGCAAAATGCGGTTCTTTGAACCGCGCGGGCCGTAGGCTGCGGCCCGAATGAACGACGTTATTCCGCATTTTGCCGCCCGTCGCGTCCGATGGGAATAATTCCGACTTTTTTACTTATATTTGCAATAATAATCGAATTCGACACGTTGCGTAAGGTACGCAAGTTGCAAATCGCAGACGGAGAGATCCGTTCGCGACGCTTCGCGGCGACGGCGAAAGGGCCGCGCCGACGATGAAAGGGAGAGGCTGACAATACGAAACAATAACGAAATAACGACGCTCCGCCGTCGCGCCGTCGTGCGCGGCGGGCGGGCAAAGCAAAAAATTATGTTATGAGCGAAGTAATCAACATCAAGGAGCTTAACGAACGCATCGAGCGCGAGAGTGTCTTCGTCGACACGCTCCGCACCGAGATGGGCAAGGTGATAGTGGGCCAGAGCCATCTGGTCGACACGCTTTTGATAGGTCTGCTGTCTAACGGCCACATCCTGCTGGAGGGCGTGCCGGGCCTCGCCAAGACGCTGGCCATAACCACGCTGGCCAAGGCCGTGGACGCCGATTTCGCCCGCGTGCAGTTCACCCCCGACCTGCTGCCCGCCGATCTGGTGGGTACGCTGATCTATTCGCAGAAGAACGAGGAGTTCGTGGTGCGCAAGGGTCCCGTATTCGCCAACTTCGTGCTGGCCGACGAGATCAACCGCTCGCCCGCCAAGGTGCAGAGCGCGCTGCTGGAGGCGATGCAGGAGCGTCAGGTGACCATCGGCGACGAGACCTACCGCCTGCCCGAGCCGTTCCTCGTGCTGGCCACGCAGAACCCGCTGGAGCAGGAGGGAACCTATCCCCTGCCCGAGGCGCAGGTCGACCGTTTCATGCTCAAGGCCAAGATATCGTACCCCAAGAAGCAGGAGGAGCGCGAGATCGTGCGCATGAACCTCGCGGGCGGCGGCATGCCCGAGGTGGCGAAGGTCATCTCGCCCGACGACATAGTGAAGGCCCGCCGCGTGGTGGAGGACGTATACATGGACGAGAAGATCGAGAAGTACATCATCGACATCATCTTCGCCACGCGCGAACCCGCCGAATACAGTCTCGACAAGTTGCAGCCCCTGATCGCATACGGAGGTTCGCCGCGCGCCAGCATATCGCTCGCCAAGGCGGCCCGCGCCTACGCCTTCATCCGCCGCCGCGGCTACGTGATCCCCGAGGACGTGCGCGCCGTGTGCCACGACGTGCTGCGCCACCGCATAGGGCTCACCTATGAGGCCGAGGCCGAGAACATCTCGACCGAGCAGATCATAACCGAGATACTGAACAACGTAATAGTTCCCTAATGGCGATGCAGGAGACCGAGAACGATATCCTGAGGCGCGTTCGCAAGATCGAGATCAAGACCCGAGGCCTTTCGAACGAGATCTTCGCGGGAAAGTACCACACGGCTTTCCGCGGGCGAGGCATGTCGTTCTCCGAGGTGAGGGAGTATCGCGCGGGCGACGACGTGCGCGACATCGACTGGAACGTGACGGCGCGTTCGTCGAAGCCCCACATCAAGATATACGAGGAGGAGCGCGAATTGACGATGATGCTGTTGGTGGACGTGAGCGGCTCGCGCATGTTCGGCACCGCCGAGCGTCTGAAGAAGAGCGTCATGACCGAGATCGCGGCCGTGCTGGCCTTCTCCGCCGCGCAGAACAACGACAAGGTGGGGTGCATATTTTTCTCCGACCGCGTCGAGAAGTTCATCCCGCCCAAGAAGGGCCGCAGCCATATCCTCATGATAATCCGCGAGCTGGTGAAGTTCCGCCCCGAGTCGTCGCGCACGGCCATATCGGAGGCGGTGCGCTACCTCACCAACGTGAACAAGAAGCGTTGCACGGCCTTCATCCTCTCCGATTTCATGGACGCCCCCCGCGACCGCGCCGCATTGGACGACGCGCTGAAGATCGCGGGCGGCAAGCACGATCTGGTGGGGATCCGCGTGTGGGATCCGCGCGAGGCCGCGATGCCCGACGTGGGAATCGTGGAGTTGCAGGATGCCGAGACGGGGCGCAAGGCGTGGGTCGACACCTCGTCGGCGCGCGTGAGGGAGCACTATGCCGAGAGCTGGCGCGAACGCGACGAGGCGGTGGGCGACATGCTCCGCCGCAACCGTATCGACACGGCCATGATATCAACCGAGGGCGATTACGTGGCCGAACTCATTAAACTTTTCAAGCAGCGATGAGACACTTTACATATATGTCGGCGGCGGCCCTGCTCGCATTCGGAGCGGCCGCGGCGCAGACCGAGCAGGGGGCCGAGAGGCCCGCGCTGCCCGCCAACGCCCCCGTGGTGAGCGGCTCGATAGAGCCCGACTCGGTGGGCATAGGCGACAGATTCCTCTACTCGATCGAGGTGGAGAAGGATTTGGTGCAGAGCGTATTTTTCCCCTCGTTCGGCGGCGACGGCTCGGATTCGTACGAGCTCATAGAGGATCTGCCCATCGACACCCTTTCGCGCGAGGGGCGCAAGCTGAAGCTCCGCAAGAGCTATCGTCTGGCGGCTTTCGACGAGGGCATCCACCGCGTGGTGCCTCAGGTCATGTATGCCGACAAGAACATCGTGGACACCATCGGCGGCGCCGACACGCTCGAACTGCTGGTCACGACGATCGAGATCGACTCGACGTCGCACGCGATTTTCGACATCAAACCGCAAAAGACCCTGCCGTTCCGCTTGGGCGAGATCACGGGATATATGAAATGGACGCTCGTCGCGCTGCTCGCGCTGGCGGCGTTGGCCTATGCCGCGAAACGTATATTGGAGCGTTACGGCAAGCGTTTCTCGGACATGTTCCGTCCCGCGCCGCCGTTGCCGCCCCATGAAGCGGCCCTCGCGGCGTTGGAGAAGCTGCGCGCGCAGAGGCTCTGGCAGGAGGGCAAGCACAAGCTCTACTACTCGGCCCTGACCGACATACTCCGCACCTACATCGCGGGCCGTTACGGCGTGAGCGCGATGGAGATGACCTCCGACGAGATCGTGGAGGCGATGCGCGGCGTCGATCTTCCGCGCAAGAGCGCGATGGATCTGGCGCAGATACTTCGCGAGGCCGATCTGGTGAAGTTCGCCAAGGCCGCGCCCGAGGCCGACGAGAACGAGGCGGCGTATCGCGCCGCATGCGACTTCGTGGAGCAGACCAAGCCCGAGGAGCCCGCAGCGGACGACGATGCCGACGACGCGTCGACCGACGCGAAGAGGATGGACGACACAAAGAGTTAACATCATGAGACGACATGCAATAAATACGTTGTTGTGCGTCGCGGCGATCCTCTGCGTCGCGCAGGCCGCGGGGCAGAACATGCCCGAACGCTCGCTCGTGCGCAAGGGCAACCGCCACTTCGTCAAGGAGCGTTACGACCGAAGCGCCGACCTTTACAGACGCGCTCTGGAGTGCGATTCGGCCTCGTTCGAGGCGGCGTACGATCTGGCGGGCGCGATGATCCGCACCGAGCGTTACGACGAGGCCGAACGGCTGCTCGCTTCGGCGGCCGCCGACTCGCTCCGCAGCGACGCCGACCGCGCCGAGGCCTACTACAACCTCGGAAACGCGCAGTTCGCGCAGCAGAAGTTGCAGGAGGCTCTGCGCAGCTACCGCCGTTCGCTGACCCTCAACCCCGACGACTTGGAGGCGAAGTACAATTACGCCTACACCAAGAAGCTGCTGGAGAACCAAGACCGAAATCAGGATCAACAGCAGGATCAGAACCAAGATCAGGACCAAAACCAAGACGAGCGGAATCAAGGCGGAGGCGATAACGGCGGCGACCGAGACCAAAATCAAGACGAGGACAAGGATGGCGACGACGAGAACGACGGCGGAGCCGACGACAGCGACGGGCAGGGCGACAACGATAAAGACGACAAAAGCGACGAGTCCGAGGGTAAGGGCCGCCCGCGCAGCGGCATGAGCGAGCAGCAGCAACAGCAGTTGCTCGACGCCATACAGGCGCAGGAGGACAAGACGCAGGAGAAGCTCGACGAAAAGGCCAAGGGCGTCGTGGTTCGCGGCCGCAAGAACTGGTAGCCCGATTTAAGACAGCATACGATGAAATTCGCAAATCCATATCTTTTGTGGCTGCTGGCGCTTTTGGCGCCCATGACGGCCTACTACATCTACCGCGCGTTGCAGGGCGGCGCGGCGATCCGCATCTCGACCATCGAGGGGGTGCGGCGCGCCCCGCGCACGCTGCGTTACAGATTGCGCCATGCGCCGTTCGCGCTGCGCGCCGCGGCGTTCGCGCTGGCGGTGGTGGCTCTGGCCCGTCCGCAGGGCGTCGAGGAGCGGAGCCGCAGCGACGCCGAGGGTATCGACATCGTGCTGGCCGTCGACGTGTCGGGTTCGATGCTGGCGCGCGACTTCAAGCCCGACCGCATCACTGCCGCCAAGGAGGTGGCGGGGTCGTTCATCGCCGACCGCTTCGGCGACCGTATCGGCTTGGTGGCCTTCGCGGGCGAAGCCTTCACGCAGTCGCCTCTGACCACCGACCAAGGCACGTTGCAGACCATGCTGGGCCGCATCCGCAGCGGCGTCATAGAGGACGGCACGGCCATCGGCAACGGTCTGGCCACGGCGATAAACCGCCTGCGCGAGAGCGACTCGAAGAGCAAGGTGATAATCCTGCTCACCGACGGCGTGAACAACCGCGGCGAGATGGCTCCCCTCATGGCGGCCGACATAGCCGCCGACATGGGCATCAAGGTCTACACCATAGGCGTGGGCACGCGCGGCAAGGCGCCCTATCCCGTGGTCGACATGTTCGGCAACATGTCGTTTCAGCCCATGGACGTCGAGATCGACGAACAGACGCTCGAAAGCATCGCCGAGCGCACGGGCGGAAAGTATTTCCGCGCCACCGACAAGGAGAAGTTGCAGGCGATATACGACGAAATCAACACTCTGGAAAAGAGCAAGGTGGAGATTACCGACTTCACCGTCTATCACGAGGAGTTCCTCACGTGGCTGCTGGCCGCGATGGCGTTGTTGCTGCTGGAATTCCTAATGAGTAACGTAATACTAAAACGCATCCCCTGATATGTTCCGATTTGCAAACGGCGAATTGCTCTATCTGCTCATTCTGGCGCCCCTGCTGGCGGGCGTCTATGCCCTCGCGGCGCGGCGGCGCAGGCGTCTGGTGGCCCGTTTCGGCAACCCCGAACTCGTGCGGAGCCTCATGCCCGACTTTTCGCGGGGCCGCATCCGTCTGAAGGCCGCCCTGTTCATTGCGGCGTTCGCGCTGCTGGCGTTGGCCGCGGCGCGTCCGCAATTCGGCTCCAAACTGCGCGAGGAGAAGTCGCGCGGCGTGGAGATGATGCTCGCGGTGGACGTGTCGAACTCGATGCTGGCCGAAGATTTCGAGCCCAACCGACTCGAACGCACCAAATACGCCATCGGCAAGCTCTTCGACGGCTTGCAGCAGGAACGCGTAGGCTTGGTGGTCTTCGCGGGAGAACCCAAGGTGCAGTTGCCCATAACCTCCGATTACCGCATGGCGCAGGCCTTTGCCAAACGCATCTCGACCTCGCTCGTGGGCGAGCAGGGCACGGCCGTGGGCAAGGCGTTGCAGCAGGCTATGCTGGCCTTTTCGAGCCAAAGCGAAAAGAGCCGCGTGATAGTGCTCATCACCGACGGCGAGAACCACGAAGACGACGCCTTGGAGGCCGCGCGCATGGCCAAGGAGCAGGGCATACGTATCTACACCATCGGAATCGGCACCCCCGAGGGCGCGCCGATACGCATCGGCGGCGATTTCGTGAAGGACGAAAAGGGCGAGATGGTGGTGTCGAAGCTCGACGAACGCATGCTGGAGCAAATAGCCGCGATTACCGACGGCGCATACGTGCGCGCGACGAAGCAGTCGATAGGTCTGGACGAGATCGTGCGGAGCATCAACGACATGGAAAAGAGCGAACTCTCGACCGTGCGTTTCGAGGAGTACAACGAGCAATACCAATACTTGGTGGCGGCGGCGTTGCTGCTCCTGCTGCTCGAAACGGCAATCCTCGGCCGCCGCAATCCCCGCTTGCAGCGTTTCAACATCTTCCGCGAGGACCGCTCGCCCGACAACGCGTAACCCCTCCGCGCAGACGCAACGTCTGTTTTACGAATATATTATCGGCATTCGGGCCGCAGCCTGCGATCCGCCGTCGGAAATAATGATAAGATGTTTCGAAATTATTATTGTTATTCGGATAACAATACGCGATAAGCATTATATTTGCATCGGAAAACAAACATAAAAAACACGAAATTATGGCTTATCTGACAAACGAAAAACTGACCATCGTCGGCGCGGCCGGCATGATCGGTTCCAACATGGCGCAAACCGCCCTCATGATGCGTCTCACGCCCAATATCTGCCTTTACGATCCGTTCGGGCCCGCGTTGGAGGGTGTGGCCGAGGAGCTGTTCCACTGCGGATTCGAGGGCGCGAACATAACCTTCACCACCGACATCGCCGAGGCGTTCGCCGATGCCAAGTACATAGTTTCGTCGGGCGGCGCGGCTCGCAAGGCGGGCATGACGCGCGAAGATCTGCTCAAGGGCAACGCCCTGATAGCCGAGCAGCTGGGCAAGGACATCCGCGCCTACTGTCCCGACGTGAAGCATGTGGTGGTGATCTTCAACCCCGCCGACATAACGGGACTCATCACCCTCATCTATTCGGGTCTGAAGCCCTCGCAGGTAACCACGCTGGCCGCGCTGGACAGCACGCGTCTGCGCAGCGAGCTGTCGAAGTATTTCCGCATCTCGCCCGACGAGGTTCGCAACAGCCGCACCTACGGAGGCCACGGCGAGCAGATGGCCGTATTCGCCTCGACGACCACGGTCGAGGGCAAGCCCCTCACCGAGCTCATCGGCAGCGAGATCCCGCAGGAGGATTGGGACGCCATGCGTCAGCGTGTCATTCAGGGCGGCAAGAACATCATCGACCTGCGCGGCCGTTCGTCGTTCCAGAGCCCCGCATACATCTCGATCGAGATGATCGCCGCTGCGATGGGCGGTCCCGCGTTCCGCTGGCCGGCGGGCGTATATGTGTCGACGCCCGAGTTCAACCACATCATGATGGCTATGGAGACCTCGATCACCCGCGACGGCGTGTCGTACGAGGTGGTGGAGGGTCTGCCCGAGGAGCATGCGGCTCTGAAAAAGAGTTACGAGCACCTTTGCGCCATGCGCGACGAGGTGATCTCGCTCGGCGTGCTGCCTCCCGTTGAGAAGTGGGGCGAGATCAACCCGAATCTGAAGTAAATTCCGATCGCCTTACCCAAATAGAAACGGGCTGCCCGCGACTTGCAGGCAGCCCGTTTTGGCCATATGGCTTGAATTTACTTCGCGAAGCCCTTGCCGATGGCGAGGAAATCTTCAGCCTTCAGGGCCGCGCCGCCGATCAAACCGCCGTCGACATCCTCTTTGGCGAAGATCTCCGCAGCGTTCGAGGGCTTGCAGCTTCCGCCGTACAGAATGGGGCACTCGGCAGCCGCCGCACCGAACTTCTCGGCCAACACCTTGCGGATGTAGGCGTGGATCTCCTGCGCCTGCTCGGCCGTAGCGGTCTTGCCCGTACCGATGGCCCACACGGGCTCGTAAGCTATCACGAGCGAGGCGAACTGCTCGGGAGCGAGGTTGTAAACCACCTCCTCGATCTGGGCCTTAACCACGTCGAAGTGCTTCTCGGCCTCGCGCTCCTCCAGATTCTCGCCCACGCAGTAGATGGGTTTCAAACCGTTGGCGTAAGCCTGCTCCATCTTCTTGTTCAGCGTCTCCGAAGTCTCGCCGTAGTACTGGCGACGCTCCGAGTGGCCCAGAATGACGTACTCGCAGCCGAGCGCGGCGATCATCGAAGCCGCAACCTCGCCCGTGTAGGCGCCCTTGGCCTCGGCGGCGCAGTTCTGCGCGCCCACGGCGATATCCGAACCCTTAACGGCCTCCACGACCTGCGAGAGGTGGGTGAAGGGAGGGCATACGATGAAGTTCACGCACGAGCACACCTCGCCGCGACCTGCGACCACGTTCTTGGCCAACTCCACGCCCTCGGCGGGCAGAGTGTTCATTTTCCAGTTTCCTGCAACAATTTTCTTTCTCATCGTTCCAATAAAATTATTTATGTTAAAGATCATTCGAGATTCTCATCGCGATTCGTCAAGGTCTCTTCATATAATTTCTTAAGCTCATAACTTTTAATCGGATTACCAATTAACGTTACGTTATCTTCTTTATCAAGCATAAACGTATGGAAAATTTTTTCGCTCGGTAAGATATTTTTATTACCGTTTGCAAATAAATTATCCGTATCTATATATACAGGCCAAGGAAAGGGATATAAATTCAGATAGGTTCTTATCTCGTCTTCGTTTATTGTCGACGGAGAGAATATAAACAAACAATTCGCTTTCTCCCGAAGATCCTCATCCATAAAAGCTTTCCACTTCCATAATTCCGACAACTCGCAAGAGCTGCAAGTTACGGAGTCGTAATAAATTACTATGTTATATTCTTTATTGCGGGTATTTATGGGAACAATAGTGTCTCTACCGTTGTACACAGCCTCTTCTAATCGGGGAATGGCTATATTGCTTCCCATAAAAGCGTCAAACGATTTTTTAATTTTATAATTTGATGAATTACATGACGTAATGAACTGTATCGTCAAAAAAATATAAAGAATATATTTTATCATGTTAATCTGTTATCGATGCAAATATAATACATATTTTACAATAAAAAAAACTCTCTTTATTTGCATTAAGATTGAATTTGTTATATATTTGCAAATAACCCCTCATCAAATTGCAGTTATGAAAAAATCCGTATCGACAGCATTATTTTTATTACTCCTCGGTGGCATGATTTTTAATTTAATTTTCATGACGAAGGTAAATTCTCAAGCGACTTTATCGATGAGAAATTTGGAAGTTTTGACTCAAACAGAGAGTGGCGGGAATCAAGATCGCGGACTTCAAATATGTATTTGCGCCGATATATACAGTCCGAGCGGTTACTATGATTTCAGATATATGAAACGACATTGCCATGTCAGGACGGGATTGGGGTGTCAGGACGAGTATCCTTGTAACGCCTACTCGGGATTCAGTTGGGTAAAATGCGGTTCGTATTGATTTAAACCCTCTTAAAATTAAAAATATATGAAAAAGCTATTTACACTATTGGTTCCACTGAGTCTGCTGTCAGGCTATATGGGATGCACCAAATACGGCAATGATTTGAATATCTCGGAATACGATGCGGAGGCGGATACAAACAACCACTCTTTGGGAAGTTTGTTCAGACCGCTTGAAAACAAGTCGGCAGAATCTTTTGATGTTGACAATATCATAGAAGATATTAAAACGCTCGAATTAAAAACACCCATGCATTTAGGGTATTTCAATAAAATCGCATTGGGGTCCGACGGCGATGTATTCGCTATGAACGAAGAGGGCGTATACCGATTCTCGGCGCGGGGAGAGTTTAAGTATCAATGCGGCAAATCGGGGCGAAACGACGATGAATATTTCTCGCTGCAAGATATGGCCATAGACGAGGCGGCGGGGACGATTCTTATACTCGACGCCATGAATAAGGTTCTGTTTTTCGACTATAAATCGGGGCGTTTCGTAAAGTCGGTGACGCTCGACTGGAAAGGCGATGTCCTGCGTTCCGACGCTATAATGCCGAATGAGAGCGACGGCGGTTTTTACATCTTCTCGGCCAAGCTGACTAAAAAAGAGATAGATCTGAACAGATATTGCATCCATCAGTTCAATGAAAAAGGGGTGAAGGTCGCGCAAGGCCTGCCGTGCGACGACTTCGTGCTGGACGTTTGTCCCGTTACCCAATCTTTCCGCAACAGATACCTGATAAATCCCGTCGGCAAGGAGAGTACGGTGTGGGAAACGAAAGTCGGCGAGTTCAAAGCGTTGTACGGAATCGACTTCGGAAAAGGGAGTTTAAAATCGAAACTGGCGTACCAAACTCGGGGCGAGATAGATATCCATAATTTGCTGATGTCCGATTCGTACAAGATGATTACAAACGTGCGGGATACCGAGGATTACATCACGTTCGTCGTGTGCGGCCCCGAAGCCAAATCATACGAATATGTCTATTCGAAAAAGAACGGCAAAAACATCTGCCTCACGGCTCTCGACGGGTATGCGTTTCCCGTTTGGTTTCAAGCCTCCGACGATGACTATTTCTATACCATATATCGGCGGACCGACATGGAAGGCCTCGACGAGAGGGCATGCCCCGTGTCGAAATATCTGGCCGAGCGTTTAGGCGTCATACCCGAGAAGGATCGCCCGCTGTTGGTGGGCATAAAATTCAATTTCGACGACTTGCCTTAAACATACTCCCGCGTCGAGGCGCACCGCGGGGCTTACGACGGCGGCAGGAGTGCGCAAGTCCGAGCAAAGCCGCGGGTTCGCCGTTGCCTCGCGCCGCAAGCGACATATAAAACATTTCCGAGAGACAGCCGCACTTCGGCAATCTCTCGGAAATTATATGTCTGTCGACGCGGAAATCGCCGCGCCTCGCGCGCGGTCCGTTATTCGGCCGCGCCGTCTTCGCACCAGCTCTTGACATCCTCCATCGAGGGGGCCTTCAGGCCCAGCTTGTTCTTCTTGTTGAAGCCGCACAGGTCGTTGAAGAACTTGCCCGCCGAGAGCTTCTTCAGCGAGTCGACCGTGATGTATCCCATCTTTTGGATCACGGGCACCCACTCGGCGGGAACGCCGATGGCGGTGTACTTCTCCTCGTCGTCGGCCACCGCCTTCTTCTCGGGGCGCATGGTGGGAAAGAAGAGCACGTCCTGAATCGACGGCCGGTCGGTCATGAACATCGTCAGACGGTCGATGCCGATACCCATGCCCGAGCACGACGGCATGCCGTACTCCAGCGCGCGCACGAAGTCCATGTCGATGAACATCGCCTCGTCGTCGCCCTTCTCCGACAGACGCAGCTGCTCTTGGAAACGCTCCAGCTGGTCGATGGGGTCGTTCAGCTCCGAGTAGGCGTTGCACAGCTCCTTGCCGTTCACGAAGAGCTCGAAACGCTCGGTCAGATCGGCGTTGTCGCGGTGACGCTTGCACAGAGGCGACATCTCGCGCGGATAGTCGCACACGAAGGTGGGCTGTATGAGCTCGTCTTCGCAGTACTGTCCGAAGATGGCGTCTATGAGTTTGCCTTTACCCATCGTTGGGTCGGTCTCGACGCCCAGACGCGCGCAGGCCTCGCGGATC
>Ga0073906_1004019_pt1 | contig 15491 bp, 10 predicted proteins | sample Inofromicrocosms_FD_65485 | JGI IMG/M metagenome (GOLD analysis project Ga0073906, IMG submission 65485) | Mouse cecum microbial communities from Vienna, Austria - Inoculum for glucosamine and mucus D2O microcosms | ecosystem: Host-associated > Mammals > Digestive system > Large intestine >... | reverse complement strand
CCGTTGCCGCCACCCACGACGTTTGGTTTTACGAGGAAGCGAACGAGAGCAAGGGACTGTTCATTCTGCCCTACACCTACTATGTCAAAGTAATCAACGAGGGCGCTCCCTACTGCCTCGTGGAATATCAGGACGGCACGAACGGCTACAAGAAAATTACGGGGTATTGCCGTAAAGACGCCCTCACTTTCGTGGATTTCCAGCCCGAACGCCCCTTTCTCCGCAAGCAGATCAACCTTTCCTATACGATTGCGGGCGGCCCGATCACGGGCGGAGGCGGGCTCGGAAGCATGGAGCGCACCGTCTATTTTTACGGCACTTATTACGCGGGCACGGCGCAATACAACTACGTGTATGCCGACGGCGTTTTCGACTACGTTCCCGCCACCGAGCCCGTCAACTACGATTTGAATACCGACTATCTCTCTTCCGTCACCGTGGTAGACCCTCCCGCCGAAGATCCCGATAAAGCTTCGGGCGGATTGAACGCACTGCAAATCGCCGTCATCTGCTTGTTGTGCGTCGCCGCGGTCGTCGCCGCCTTGCTCGTTCTGCGGGGCAAACGCCCGCCCACGCTTCGGGAAGAACAGCGTTCGGATTTCTGATCGGCAGGCTTACGCCTTGCGCGCAACTCCTCTTCCTTCTTTACGGTATTGTAGAAAAGCGCGAAGGGGCGGAACTCACCGAACGCCGCAAAATAATCGCCCTCCGTCCAGCCTCGGCTTGCAAGCAAACCCGCCGTCCGTTTCAGCGCGCTCTCCCGCGCCCTGTAATACTGCCGAGGCGGAAATTCGCTCGCATACAGCCCCTTGCCCCGACGGAAATACTTATAGGCGATCATTTCCCGCTCCTCTTCGCCGAGCTCGGCGATCGCTTCTTTGATCGCGACGCGCACCGCAACGACGTTCTTTTGAATGACGATACTCTCCGCGAGCGCTTCCGCCGCAGAAAGCGCGTCTCCACGAAAGCGGTAAGAATTCACCGCCGCATTTTCCACGCTCTGCGACATCGCGTATTCGATTTCAGACAACTTGGGATAAAGATACAACAAAGCTTTTACGTAAGTATAATTCATAGCACCTCCGACTTCTTCCCGCAAAAATACTTCTTTGCTTTGCGGGAGCACACACTGTTACGTTTCACTTGTCCGCGCCGTTTCCCGAACGGAGGCAAAGCGCAAGAGCCCGCGAAAGGAAGCACACCGAACCCCTTCCGCGAAGCTCTTTTATTTTGCTTTCGCCGACGAAAACGACGCGTAAAAAACAAACACGAACGTTTGTTCGTCTTTATGATACCACATATTTTCCGAAAACGCATGCGTTTATGACAAACTTTTTTTCAAAAATTTAAAATTTTTTTTGTAACATTTTTTAAGAGGGACTTGGGAACAACTCACCCCTTATCACGCAAAGCGCAAAGCAACTTCTGTAAAATACTTGTTTTTTTCGCGCGCGCGTGCTATAATAAGAGTATGTTGACACAAAAGATAGCGGGGATATGCCTTTCCGCACTGGTGTTTGCGGGAATTTGCACGGGCGCGGCGGCGCCCCTTTCCGCGCGTGCGGACGAAGAACCCCTGCCCGAAGAGCCCGAACAAACCGTTTTATCCACAGAGAACGCCGAACTCTTTCTGCCCGAAACCTACGAGCAGTACCTTCCGCTCGTTAGCCCTTCTTACATGGCGATGAGCAATTCCTATATCGCCGTAGCCGACGGACAGGCGCTCTACCTCTATAACAAAACCGAACACAGATACACCACCTACGACGCTCCGCTCAAAGAGGAAAGCGACCGCATCACCAAAGTGCAGTTTTCCGACGACGGACGGCTGTTCTTTTCCGCAGGCGGTTTGTTTTACGAATATTCTTTTGAAACGAATGAAGCGAGAGAACACGAAGCGGCAACCTGCTCCACCTTCCTCGTGGTGGGCAGTTCGCTCTATACCGTGCGTTCGAGCGAGGGCACGGTCTATTTAAACCATTATTACCTCTCTGATATTTCGCGCGACGGGGAAACGAGGCTCACCGATTGGAACTCCTATATCGTTCCCCGCCTTTCCTATCAGGACGGTAAATTGTATATCGTACGCGAAAACTCCTATGTCCGGATTTACGACGTATCGACGCCGGACAAAGTGCAAATTATCGGCAACCCCGCGGATTTAGACAAAACGTACAACGGCGCGCAAATCGTAGGCTTTCAATTCGCCTGCGCTTACGGCGATTATCTCTACTACACCGTAAACGGCGAGGCGCAGAGCGTTAACGGGCTTTACCGCACCGATTTTACGGGCAACGCCGAATTGCTTTTCAAAGGCAGCGGCTTTTCCGCGATCAACTCTTACGACGGCAATTTATACTGCATTCGCGGTTCTTCCGTTTTGGGGCTGTCCGTGGGCGACGGCGCCGTGACCTATTCGGGTTACGAAATCGCCGCCTCTTCCGCTTCCGTCAACAGGCTTTCGGGCGCGACGGACACGGTGCGCGCAGGCAACCTGCTCGTCACGGCCGATTCCGCTAACAGCCGCGTTTCCGTGTACGATTTTTCCACCCAAAGCTACACGATCATCGACTGCGACTTTACGCCCCTCCTCGTCGCGACGGACGGCGGCACCATTGCAGTCGCCTCCGAAACGAGCATTTACGTGAGCTATCCCGACGAAAAAGGTCATTTCTCCGCCGAGCTCACGGAAGTATCCGTTTCCACGGGAATTTCGGGCACTACCGTGCGCGGACTCACCTGTATTTTCGGCAACGTCTATTACGTGCTCAATTCCGACCTCTTCGGGGTTGTCGGCGGCGAGAATATCCGCTCCGCCCGCCTCGACGAATCGGTTACGGGCATCACGAGCGACCTCTACGGAAGCATCTACGTATCCACGACAAGCGGGAGCGTGTATGCCTATTCGGAAGCCGATTTCCTTGAAAACGACAAGGCGGGCGTCAAGCTCCCCTACCGATTCCCCGAAGGGCACCGCTCCCTGCGCGCCGACTTCGAAGGAAACTTATATTGCATCGTCGGCGACGGCCTCTATAAAAACGGCGAGCTCTTCGCCACCGTTTCCCGCGGATTCGTGTACGAGCGCAGCCAAAGCGCATCGCTTTGCTCCTTTGCCCTCGGCTTCGAGGACAGCTCCGTTTATTTCCTCTTCGGCGACTTTACCGTCAAGACCAAGGGGGACGCGCTCGACATTCCCACCCTCGACAAAATTGCCGTGCAGGGCGCGGCGGAAGCTTGTTTTTCCGACCACGAGCCGACGGATCTGCTCGTAGACGTGCCCGAATACGTTATCGGTATCCAAACCGACCTCGCGGGATTGAAGGAAACTCTCTCCGAAAAGGGCGCTTACTTCCCCTACGAAACCTATTTCCGCACCTCGAAGGAAGAACGGGGCGTGCTCCTTGCTTCCACCGAAAAATACGCGCTTGTCCTGCTCGAAACGGGCGAAAAGCCCAATCGGGGCTATAAAGCTGCGCTCTTCCGTTCGGAAGCCCTCCGCCCCGTCGCCGAATATTACGAGGAAGCGGAAAATACCGCCTACCTTTCAAGCGCGGTTTCCTCCTATTTCGTGCCCGCCCTTTGCACCGATCTTACAAACGTCCGTTTATCCCGCGGTGCGCACGTTACCGTACACGGCTTTGTACACGCGCCCCACCGCGACTATGCGCGCATTTCCTACCAAACGGAGGAACGCGCCGAAGCGTACGGCTATATCCCCGCTTCCTTCCTCACGGAAATCAACCCGCTCTCCCCTCCCGCCACGAGTTTCACGGCGGGCTACGTCAAAAAGAACGACGACGGAATTTTATTTACGGCGGACGACGGGGAAACGGTCACGATCACCGAGCGTACCCGCGCCAAACTGTATGCCGACGGCGACGGATATCTCGCGCACGTGGAAATCGACGGCAAAATCTATCAGGCGCACGTCTTAAAAGATGACGTCGATTGGGGCTCTTCCGACGCTCTCCGCATCAGCCTCATCATCATTCTTACCGTGCTCGCGCTCATCATCATCGGCGCGTACGCGTATCTCCTGCCCCGCAAGAGCGCGGGAGCTCCGCGTAAGAAGTCCGACGGCGGGCAATCCAAAAAAAGTTAACTTGTCGTTAAAATAGTTTAATTTTTTCTCAAAAATATAGTTGACTTTCTCAAACGAATATAGTACAATATCGGCGATTCGCAACAAGTATAATTTTTCTTGGGAATCCCAATAATTTTTGTTGAAATAAGGAGTACGCTATATGGCTGAATATCAGTCCCCTCTCGCCGTCGGTCGCGCAGACCCCTATTTATACAAACATACGGACGGCAAGTACTATTTCACGGCGACTTGCCCGCAGTACGACCGCATCGAGATCCGCTGTGCGGACACCGTAAACGGGATTGCGACGGCGCGTGCGCGCGCGGTATGGAAAAAGCACGCCTTCGGAGAAATGGCAACGCACGTCTGGGCGCCCGAGATCCATTTTATTATGGGAAAATGGGTCATCTACTTTGCCGCGGGGCACAAGCCGGGCAAGTGGAAGATCCGCCCCTATACTCTCGTTTGCAAGGGCAACGACCCCATGAAAGACGAATGGGTGGAAGGAGGCATGATGAAGGCGGCGGTCGGCGACCCCTACTCTTTTACCGATTTTTCGCTTGACATGACGGTGTTCGAGCACCGCGGAAAGTGGTTTGCGATTTGGGCGCAGAAATTCGGCACGGAGGGTTCGGAAAAACCCGTTTCCAACCTCTATATCGCCGAGCTCGCTTCCCCCACCCAATTAAAGACGGTGCTCGTACAGCTCACCACGCCCGACTACGATTGGGAACGCGACGGCGGATTTTGGGTAAACGAAGGTCCTGCCGTCATGAAGAACGCGGGCAAAATTTACTGCACCTTTTCCGCTTCCGCCACGGGCGCGTGCTATTGCATGGGGCTTTTACGCGCCGACGAGGACGCCGATCTGCTCGATCCCCGTTCTTGGAGTAAGGATCGCTATCCCGTGCTGAAAACGGACGAGAGCAAGCGGGTTTACGGACCGGGGCACAACTGCTTCGTGCGGGGCGACGAGAACGAACCCCTCTGCATTCTGCACTTCCGCGACTATGAGAAAATCCACGGCGATCCGCTCAACGATCACAACCGCCACGCGCACGTGTTAAAAATTGCCTTCGGCGAGGACGGCGCGCCCCTTTTCGCGCTCGACGAAAACGTGCTCTACAACGTACCCTACGAAAACGAACGGCAGAAAAACATCAACGCATAGCAAAAGAAAAAACGGCGTACGCCGTTTTTTTTCACCCAATCTTCACCATACTATAATATACGTTCTACCCGAATGCGGGATAATTACGTTATACTTTTCATCATAATACCAATAGGAGCCGATATGAAAAAAATCAAACTCGTTGCAAGCGCCGCGGCTGTACTTTCGCTGTCCTGCGCACTGCTCGCGGGCTGCGGAAAGCAAGCCTACGTAACGTCTATCCTGCCTGCCCAAACCACGGAAGCGGGCACGAACTATACCGTTACCTATTCGGACGGCAGAACGGAAACCATCACTGTCGCCAACGGGAAAAACGGCTCGGACGGCGAGGACGGACTTGTTTCCATCGACGATATTTTCGAAAAATATCAAGAGATATACGGAGAAACCTCTTACGCCGACTTCTTGGAGCAGTACCTCTCGGTTTCCTCTTCGAACACCTCTACGGTCGCAAGATGCCTGCAATCCTCCATGAAAGTCCATACCACGTTCGTGGAATCCTCTTCCGTGATTCGTCCGGGAATCGGCGGTTGGTCGGAAGCGAAGAGCTACGGACTTTCGCACCATGCGGGCTCCGCCGTCATCTACAAGATCGAGGGAAACGACACCTATATTTTAACCAACTATCATGTGATTTACGATAAGAGCGCCGACGCGGAAGCCAACGGCGGTTATTTCCCCAAGGATATCTATTGCTACCTCTACGGAAGCGAAGCCGACCCCGTGCAGACCAAGCAGACGGACGAAACGTACGGCTATGCCCTGTACGACTTCGGCGAGTACGGTATTCCATGCACCTACGTGGGCGGTTCTATCAGCGCGGACATTGCGGTGTTAAAGGCAAAAACGAGCGACGTTGCCGCGATCAATTCGGATTTCCATGCCGTAAAGCCCGCAAGCGGGTACTGCGTGGGCGAAACTGCGATCGCGATCGGCAACCCCGAAGGCGAAGGTATCAGCGTAACCAAAGGCATCGTCAGCGTAGACAACGAGAATATAGCCCTTCAAATCGACGGCACGGGACGCTATTACAGATCGCTCCGCATCGACACTTCGCTGTACAGCGGGAATTCGGGCGGCGGGCTCTTTAACGAAAAGGGCGAGCTCATCGGCATCACCAACGCGGGCAATCAGGAAGATCAAAATATCAACTACGCGATCCCCGTCGAAATCGCCGTGGGCGTGGCGGACAATATCATCTATTACGACCGCGACGGAAACGACGCGACCTCAGGGGCATATAAAATCACCCTCGGCGTCACGGTGCAGGCAAAAAACATGAAATACGTCTACAACGAGGCGGCGGGACGCGGAGATATCCGCGAGGACGTCACGGTCGTAAGCGTTGCCGAAAGCTCGATTGCCGAAACAATCGGCATACAAGCAGACGATACGCTTATCGCATTCTGCATCGACGGAACGGAATACGAGCTTCTGCGCAACTTCAACGTATCCGATCTTTTATTAAAGGTGCGCGCGGGCGCGGAAATCAACTTCCGCTTCGTGCGGGACGGAGAAACCCGTTTCGGAACGCCCTACACCGTTCCCTCCTCCGCCCTCGTCCAAATGCCGTAACGTCCGCCTCATTCTGCCCCGACGACCTTCTACCGTCATTCTTAGCGCCACGGAGCGTAAGAATTCCCAAAACGAAGTCCATATAAAAAAACGGAGATTCCTCTCCGTTTTTTTGTTACGGTTAATAGCTCACGGAATTTTTCGTGCCGAAAAATTCGTGAACTTAGAACCTATCTCAGCGGGATACTCGCCGCCGCATTGAGCGTGAGCGGAGAAAAAAGCCCCGCTTTATACCGAATGAGCCCTTCCGCCGCAATCATCGCCGCGTTGTCGGTGCAGTGACGTTTTTCGGGCAGGACGAGCTTTAAGCCGTGCTCTTTGCACGCCGCCGCAAGCGCGTCGCGCAAAAACCCGTTTGCGATCACTCCGCCTCCCGCCGTCACCGTATGCACGCCCCGTTCCAAAGCGGCTTCCACCGTTTTTTGCACGAGAATATCGAGCGCGGCGTGCTGGAAAGAACAAGCCAAGTCCGCACGGCTCCAAGCTTCGCCCCGTTGCTCGGAATTATGCACGTAATTGATGACCGCCGTTTTGAGCCCGCTGTACGAAAAATCGTACCCGCCCTGTCCTTTCAGCATTTTGGGAAGCGCCACAGTCGGCTTTCCCTCCCGCGCCAACCGCTCCACGTGCGGCCCGCCGGGGTACGGCAGAGAGAGCACGCGCGCAACCTTGTCGAAGGCCTCGCCCGCCGCGTCGTCCCGCGTAGAGCCGAGCACCTCGCTCTCCGTTTCCGTCTTTACGTGAATGACCGCCGTGTGCCCCCCGCTCGCAAGCAGGGTGATAAAGGGCGGTTTCAGCGCTTCGTCCTCCAAATAGCTCGCCGCAAGATGTCCGCGGATATGATCGACCCCGACGAGCGGAATATTCAGCCCGTAGGCAAAGCCCTTGGCAAAGGACAGCCCCACGAGAAGCGCGCCCAAAAGCCCCGCTCCGTACGTGACCGCCACCGCGTCGATTTCGTGTTTGTCGATCCCCGCGTTTGCGATCGCCCGCCTCACCGCCTCGTCAACGGCGTCGGTATGAGCGCGAGAAGCGATTTCCGGCACTACCCCGCCGAATACAGCCTGTTGGGGCGCGGACGATAAAATTTCGTCGGACAACAGCTTTCGCCCGCGAATGACGGCGGCAGCCGTTTCATCGCAAGACGATTCGATTCCCAATATGATCGGATTATCTTTTAACGTATTCATTACGATTTCTTCAAATAGTCGATGATAAATCCCTGAATGTCGCCGTCCATGACCGCCTGCACGTCGCCCATTTCGAAACCCGTGCGGTGGTCTTTCACCAAGGTATAGGGGCAGAACACGTAGGAACGGATCTGCGAACCCCACTCGATTTTTTTCGTTTCGCCTTTGAGCGCCGCCTCGTCCGCCATGCGCTGTTCGATTTGCTTTTCCAAAAGCTTGGAACGCAGATATTTAAACGCCATTTCCTTGTTTTGGAGCTGACTGCGCTCGTTTTGGCAAGTCACCACGATCCCCGTCGGGAAGTGTGTAATACGGATCGCCGTTTCCGTCTTGTTAACCTTTTGTCCGCCCGCGCCCGAAGAACGGTAGACGTCGATACGGATATCTTCGTCCTTGATCTCGATTTCCCCGTCGTCCTCCACTTCGGGCATCACTTCGAGCGAAGCAAATGATGTTTGACGGCGTTTGTTGGCGTCGAAGGGCGAAATGCGCACCAAACGGTGAACGCCGATCTCCGCCTTCAAGTATCCGTAGGCGTTTTCCCCTTCCACTTTAAAATCGACCGATTTGAGCCCCGCGCTGTCGCCGGGAAGGCGATCGATCTCCGTCACTTTGAACCCGTTCGTTTCGGCATAACGGCAGTACATACGGTAGAGCATGGCGCACCAATCGCACGCCTCCGTACCCCCCGCGCCCGCGTGCAGCGCAAGCAGAGCGTTTGAGGAATCGTACTTTCCGCGAAGAAGAGCGCGAATGCGCATTTCCTCGATATCCTTCTCCGCACGCGCCATCATTTTATCGAGCTCGGGAACAAGCTCCTCTTCCTCCGTTTCCTCGATGAGATCGACGATCTCGTTCGCGTCGTCAAGCGCCTTTTTTCCCTTCTCGTAGGAGGCGATCTTGCTTTCTATGGAAGAGATCTCCCGCCCGATTTTTGCGGAACGCTCCAAATCCTGCCACACCTCGGGCTTTTCCTGCTCCTCGCGAAGCTCTTTGAGCCGCGCCGCGATATGTTCGATATCGAGCGCATATTTGGCTTCCCCGAGCGTTTCCCCGAGGTCTTTTATTTTCAATCTGTAATCGTCTGCTTTAAACATATATTTTCCTAACCGTTCCCCGCTTTCCCCGTCCCGTCAGGCGGGAATCTGCTATCAATTTCGATTTTTACAAAAATGCGGGGTAACGCGCATTGCGCTACCCTCGCTTCTTTCATACCCGCAAAATACCTACGTCTTTTTGCGGGACTATTTTACGGTTTCCCGCAGCACTTTTTGTATTTCAATCCGCTCCCGCAGGGGCAAAGATCGTTCGGGCCCGGTTTCTTTCCCTTCTTCACCGTGGCGGGATTAAACTTGGTATCCCCGCTCGTCTGCAACGCGTCTACGTTCACCTCTTTGGGCATCGCCATATCCGTTTGCAAAGTTTCGGCAGGCTTTTCCGCAGGTTGCTTGGCGTTTTCCGCAGGCGCGGACTGCTGTTCGGCGGATTTCTCCGCGGACTTTCCGGCAGGTTGATGCGCAGGCCCTTTCGGGAAAATACGCTGCACGGGTCTTGCTTCCGCGCGCACCACGCACTTTAACAGGAAGCGGACGGTGCGCTCTTGAATGCGCTCCACCATTTCGTCGAACATGGCGAAACCTTCCTGCTTGTAGGCGATCACGGGATCGCTCTGCCCTACGGCGCGAAGTCCGATGCCCTTACGAAGCTGATCCATTGCGTCGATATGATCGATCCAGTTGGAGTCCACTACGCGCAGGAGCATTCTGCGCTCCATTTCCGAAAAATCGAGATGGAGCTCGTCGCGGATCGTCGCGATTTTCTCCTCATAGCACTGAACGGTCTTGTCGGAAATTTTTTGGATCGCAACGTCGTAATCCCATTTTTCAAGCTTCTCGCGCGTGATATAGTTCGTGCCTTCGGGAATAAGGTACTGCTCGATCGCCGCGTTCAAGTCGTCCTCGCTCCACTTTTCGGGCATATCGTCGGTATTCACAGCTTCCCCGACAACCTTTTTCACGTAATCGGGAATATATTTAAGAATCTGATCGTGTACGTTTTCACCGCGAATGACCTTCATGCGCTCCGCGTACATGATCATACGCTGTTTGTTCATAACGTCGTCGTATTGAAGCACGTTTTTACGGATACCGAAGTTCCTGCCTTCGATCTGCTTCTGCGCATACTCGATGAGGCGTGAAAGAAGCTTGGATTCGAGGCTTTCGTCGTCATCCATTTTCGCCATGGTGTACATTTTCTTCATGTGCATCATTCGATCTCCGCCGAAACGCACCATCAAGTCGTCGTCTAAGGAAAGGAAGAAAATGGAAGTGCCCTTGTCGCCCTGACGGCCGGAACGTCCGCGGAGCTGGTTGTCGATACGGCGGGATTCATGCCGCTCGGTACCGATAATGCAAAGCCCGCCCGCTTCAATCACCTTTTCCTTTTCTTGGTCCGTCTTTTCCTTGTAGGAGGCAAGCAGGCTCTCGTAGCGCGCTTTGAGCTTTTGCTTCTCCTCGTCAAGTTCGCCGAAGCCCGTTATGAGCTCGATGTCCTCGTGCGAAACGCCCTCCTCGCGCATTCTCTTTTTGGCAAGATATTCGGGATTTCCGCCGAGCAGAATATCGGTACCGCGCCCCGCCATGTTGGTAGCGATGGTCACTGCGCCGAACCGTCCCGCCTGCGCGACGATTTCCGCCTCGCGCGCGTGGTTTTTCGCGTTCAAAATATTATGCTGTACGCCGTTGCGAATGAGCAAGCGGGAGATTTCCTCCGACTTGTCTACCGAAACCGTACCCACCAAAATGGGCTGTCCCTTCTCGTGCCGTTCCACGATCTCGCGTACGATCGCCTTTTTCTTGCCCTCCACGGAAGCGAAAATGCGGTCGTGCATATCCACGCGCTGTACGGGCTTGTTGGTGGGAATTTCGATCACGTCCAAAGAGTAAATGGTGCGGAATTCCCCTTCCTCCGTCTTGGCGGTACCCGTCATGCCCGAAAGCTTTTTGTAAAGACGGAAATAGTTTTGGAAGGTGATCGTTGCGTAGGTCTTGTTTTCCTCGCGGATCTTCACGCCCTCTTTGGCTTCGATCGCCTGATGCAAGCCGTCCGAATAACGGCGTCCGATCATCAAACGCCCCGTAAACTCGTCGACGATGACGATCTCGCCTTCGTTGATAATGTATTGCTCGTTGAGGTGGAACAGCTTGTGGGCTTTAAGCGCCTGTTGAATATGGTGGTTGAGGGCGGAGTGCGCAACGTCGGCGATGTTCTCCACGCCGAAGTATTTTTCCGCCTTCTCCGCGCCGAACTCGGTGAGCTGAACCTGTTTATCCTTGCGCTCGATGACGTAGTCCCAGTTGAGCTCCTCCGCCATTGCGACCTTCGCCGCGCCCGAAACCTTGTCCTTCCTCTTTTTGCGGCTTTCTTCCTCCGCTTCCTTCAAATCGTCGTCGAAGCCCCCTTCGAGAGTGCGCACGAACCTGTCCACCTGTTCGTACAGGGAGGAAGACTGCTCGCCCTTACCCGAAATGATGAGAGGCGTTCTTGCCTCGTCAACCAAAATGGAGTCCACTTCGTCGACGATCGCAAAATTGAGCTCGCGCTGAACCATGCTCTTCAAATCGGATTTGAGGTTGTCGCGCAAATAATCGAAACCGAACTCGTTGTTCGTTCCGTAGGTAATATCGCAAGCGTACGCCTTGCGTTTTTCTTCGTCGTCCATGCCGGGAACGACCACGCCCACGGTGAGCCCCATGAAGCGGTGGACTTTTCCCATCCATTCCGCGTCGCGGCGGGCAAGGTAATCGTTTACGGTTACGATGTGAACGCCCCGCCCCGAAAGCGCTTCGAGATATGCGGGCAGGGTCGCGACGAGCGTTTTTCCTTCACCCGTTTTCATTTCGGCGATACGCCCTTGGAAAAGGCAGATACCGCCCACGATCTGCACGTGGAAGTGACGCATTTTGAGCACGCGCGCGCTCGCTTCTCTCAAAGCCGCGAACGCCTCGGGCAAAATATCTTCGAGGGTTTCGCCATTTTTGAGCCGTTCCTTAAAGATTAAGGTCTGCCCCTGCAACTCGCTGTCGCTCATCTTTTCGTAGATCGGGGAAAGCGACTCCACCTTGGTAGCCGTTTTATTGAGCTTTTTAAGGCTTCTGCGGCTGTCGCCGCTCTTTAAATATTTGATCAATCCCATAACGCTGAATACTCCGCTTCGGCTTCCGTATGCGGAAGCCACCGTACTCTATTTTACAATATTTTTCCAAAAATTCAAAGCGTTTTTATGCGCATTTCGGGATTTTCCCGCCGAGAAAAAAACTTTCTTGCAAACCAAGCGCTTTTTGGGCTGATTTTCAGCGTTCGGGCACGGCGGAAACGGGCTTGGACGGAGCGGGACGGAGCGAATCGTACAGCTCTTTTACGACGCGGTCGGGCGTAACGGTCGTAGCGCGCAGCGCCCCTGCGCGGAGCATGGCGCGGAGCTGACCCGCGTTTTCCACGTTCGACGCGTCCACTCTGAGTTTATCCGCGCCCGCCTCGACCGCACGGGCGACGAGAGAGAGCTCTCCCCGCACGCAAACGCCGTGCGCTCCGCCCTCGCGCGCAGCTTTCACGCCGAGCGCAACGTCGTCCCCGCCGAGCGAACCGTCTTCGAGGGAAAGGGTCACGGCGCACTTCTTCACCGCCTTGCGCACCTTTTTAACTTCCTTTTTTAGATAGGCGAGATTCCCGCCCGCTAAGGCGGAATAGGCGGGCACAAGCCTGATTTCCGCCGCACCCTGACTGCGCGCCTTCTTCGCCTCCGCTCTCTTCAAAACGGGAAGACTTTCCCCCGTTCCGCCCACAAGGCAGATGATATGCACGTTGCTTCCCGCAAGTAAACGGCGGGCGGGCGCCACGTTGACGGGAGAAACGAGCAGTCCGCTCGCCCCGATCCGCTTCGCCCTCTCGCACGCGGTTTTGAGCACCCGTTTGTCCGTTTCTCTTCGGGAAGCGTCAACGATGAGCCTACGCACCGTAACGGCGATCTCCGCTTCCCTGCGGCTGCGCTTGAATTCTTCATACTCGGCGGCGTCGGAAGCCGTCAAAACTGTCGTATCCATATCAAAAGTTTTCCCCCGAAAAACGGAAAATATTCCCATATCCGCCAAATTATGACGGTAAATATATGCTATCATTTTCGCATGATCCTTCTTTCCGTACAGGGGCTGGGCGCGCTCTATTCCGCGCTTCTTTTCGTCCTCTGCGTATTGCTTGTACACGGGATAAAGTTGGCGTCCATCGGGTATCGCGTAGGCAAAAAGCTCCCGCCCTCTCCTCCGCCCAAGGAAGAGAAAAAGCCGGAGCCCGTCTATTTTTTGGTAGAGAAAAAAACAAAGCGCAAGAAAACGGAATACACCGCTCCCAAGCGCATCGATTTTCATGAGTAAATTGAAATTCGGCCCGTTATTCTCAACGCAGTGAGGAATCTTCCGATTCCTGCTCCAATACAAGGTTTCCGCTCGCGGTGTCTACCTCCGCGAGCACTTGCCCGTTACCGAAAACGTACGCCCTGTTTTGATAAGTCGCCGCAGTGGAGTTATTCACCTTCCCGCTCGCGCTTTCAAATTTCACGCGGAAACCGACCCCCTGCGAAAAAACAAGCTTGACGCCGCCGCTCGCCGTATCGCACTCCGCTTTGGAAAAAGCGCCGTAAATCTCGATATCGCCCGAAGCGGTATCCGCGCTTACGTCGTTTACCGACTTACAGCCGAGCGACACGCGGCCCGAAGCGGTATCCACGCTCAGCTCGGTTGCCGTAAGCCCGCTGACTGTAACGTTTGCGGACGCCGTGTCGATTTCCACTTCGGAAAAGCCGTGTCCCGCAGGATATTCGATCACGAGATCTTTGGAAAAATTCTCCCTTACCTCGGTATCCGAAGCTTGAAATTCGATTTTCAGCTCGCTCCCTTTGAGGTAATAATGCAACATATAGGCTTCGTCCGTTTCCTCCGTCGTTTCGGTGAAAACGATTCTGTCCCCTTCGCCCTCGCGCAGGATAACGTCGCCCGCGATCCAGTCCACGGAGATCCCGCGCACCGCGCCCGCCTCGAAAGAATTGCTTCCCGCAAGATAGCGCGAAGAATCGTCATAGCGGTATTTACCGCCGTCGATTTGAAGCCCGTGTCCTTCGCAACCCGCAAGCACGCAACCCGCAACCGCCGCGCAAATCGCGACGCATTTTTTTATGCTCTTCATCTCATGCCTCCTTGTCTAACGGTTTTCGGAAACGGCCGCACGGCACGCTGCTTTACGCCGTCAATCCTCGTATTTGGTCACGTTCCTGCCCGAATCCCAAAGCCGTTCCAAATAATAGAACAGACGGGATTCCTCGTTGAACACGTGAACAACCACGTCGCCGTAATCGAGAACGCCCCAGCGCCCCTCGCGGAATCCCTCTCCGCGAAGCGGTGCGATCGAACAACTCTTTTTGAGTTTTTCCTCCACGGCGTCGCCGAGCGCATGCACCTGCGTGGTGCTCCGCCCGCTTGCAATTACAAAATAACTGCACACGATGGTCTGCTCTCGCACGTCTACGATAACGATGTCCTGCGCCTTTTTCTCCGAAAGCGCCTTACAACATTCTTTTGCAAGTTCCAACGATTCCATACTCATTTATCCTCTTTTTCTTAATTTTAGCGATATAGTACCCGATTATGTCACGCATAGTACTCTTTTAACTGCCGTTTGGGGGCAATTCTTTCAGTTTAAAAGCCCTTTTGCCCATGTTAACGCCCGCTCCGAAAGGGGGTAGACGGGAATTTCCCGCTCGCGTAAAAATTCGATTTGGCGCGCAAGACAGGCAACCAGCCCTTCGTCAAGACTGCTATCCAAAGCGGAGCGAAGCTCGCCTACGCAGGGAAAATCGCGCCCGTCCTCCACCATATCGGCAACCAAAACAAGCTTTCCGAGCGCGCTCATACCTTCCTTCCCGCTCGTGTGATAACGAATGGCGTCGAGCACTTCCCCGTCCTCGATCCCGAACGCGTGCTCGGCAATGTACGCCCCCGTGTATTGGTGCAATACGGGTGCGGGAACACCCTCGGGGGGCGTAAAGCCCGCGAGCAAGGGCGAAGAGAGCGACACGTATTTTCCGCAGTCGTGCAGGGCGCAGGCCAGAATCGCGCGCGCTTCGGATATCCCCTCCCGCTTCGCGTATTTTACCGCCGTGAGCGCGGTGCGGAAGCTGTGCTCCCTTCGCTCCTCCTTTTCAAGAGCCAGCGCGGGCGCGATGGCAGGATGGGTATAAAGTCCCTTTCCCCGAATACGGGCAAGCACCGCCCCGTCAAGCCCCGCAGGCGCTTTCCCGAACGCAAGCTCCACCCGAATACGGGTAGACGAAATGTCCTCCCCCGTAAAAGGTACGAGAACGGGAGCTTCCCCGTAGAGGGCTTCCACCCGCCGTGCGTAGGCGCGGACATCTCCCTCCGCA
>Ga0073906_1004015_pt1 | contig 15519 bp, 12 predicted proteins | sample Inofromicrocosms_FD_65485 | JGI IMG/M metagenome (GOLD analysis project Ga0073906, IMG submission 65485) | Mouse cecum microbial communities from Vienna, Austria - Inoculum for glucosamine and mucus D2O microcosms | ecosystem: Host-associated > Mammals > Digestive system > Large intestine >... | reverse complement strand
TGATAATGAGCAGCGTGCCCGCGTCACTGGCGGTCTGCCGGATGGCCTGATACACCTGAATCTGGGAGGGGGAGGCAAACACATCGCCGCACACCGCCGCGTCCAGCATTCCCTTGCCCACGAAGCCGGCGTGGGCGGGCTCGTGGCCGCTGCCGCCGCCGCTGATGAGGGTCACCTTGCCCTTGTTCAGCTCCTTTTTGTGGATGACCTTGTATTTCACATCCATTTCCAGCTCCGGGTGGGCCAGCACAATGCCGGCGCACATCTCCCGGACTACCGTTGTGGGATCGTTAATCAGTTTCTTCATTTGGCACGCTCCCGCTTATAGGCGCGGCCGATCTGATCGGCGGCAACGATGGCGGCGGCGACGGTCTGGGCGTTCACCGGGAAGGGCATGGCGTGGGTGGACTCTTCGGGGATGCTGGCCTTTTCGGCCACCTGGCGCAGCTCCTCCGGGGAGATGCTCTCCACGCCGATGTCCGCCAGGCAAACAGGCAGGCCCACGTCCAGGCAGAAGTTCAGCACTTCATCCAGCTCCTCCGTGGGGGCGTTCTCCAGCATCATGTGGCAGAGGGTGCCGAAGGCCACCTCCTCCCCGTGCATATACTTGTGGGTGCCGGGGAGGATGGTCAGGCCGTCCACGATGCCGTGGGCCGCCGCCAGACCGCCGCTCTCAAAGCCCAGGCCGGACAGCAGAATGTTGGCCTCAATGATGTTCTCCAGGGCGGGGGTGACTATATTCATGTCGCAGGCCTGCTTGGCCTTCCGGCCGTCGGCCATCAGGGTTTTGTAGCACTGGGTTGCCAGGGCGAAGGCGGCGTTGGTGCCCATGCCGGGGGCGCACACGCCCTCCCGGGCGCCGCAGGGCAGGCTGGCGTTGACCCGGCTGAAGGACCGCACGTTGGCGCGGGCCTCAAAGTAGGTGGACAGCGCGTCGCCCATGCCGGACACCAGGAACCGGGTGGGCGCCTGGGCGACCACGGTGGTGTCCACCAGAACCACGCTGGGGCTCTGCTTGAAGTAGGCGTAATCGTCAAAGGACGCGTCCTCCGTGTACAGCACGGCGGAGTGGCTGGTGGGGGCGTCCGTGGCGGCGATGGTGGGGCAGATAATCACGCCGTCCCCCTGGCCCACGCACTTGGCGGTGTCAATGGCCTTCCCGCCGCCCAGACCGATGGTGCACGCGCAGTTATTTTCCTTGGCCACCTCCCGCAGGCGGGCCACCTCCTGCCGGGAGCACTGGCCCCGGAAGTTGCTCAGCACGAATTTCACGCCGAATTTCTCCGCCGTCGCGTCCAGCTTGGCCTGGACCCGGGTCACGTCGTCGGGGTTGGCGATCAGCAGCGCCGAGTCCCCGAAGGTCTTGACAAAATAGCCCAGGTTCAGCAGCTCGTCCTCGCCCTGCACATACTTTGTGGGACAGATAAACGCTTTTCTCATAAAAAAACCTCCTTATTATCGTGCAGACACATACTTATGCAGTGTATTGCGCACCGCGCCGGGGCCGGCGAACAGCTCCGCTGCCATGCCCTCAATCTGTCCGCCCAGGCCGGCCTCGTACAGGTCCAGGCCGAACACGTCCTTGCGGCTGTAGAGGGCCTTCAGGCAGCTCATATCCTGGGCGCCCTCCTTGACCTCCAGGGGAGCCACGATGGCCTGAAGCTCCGCCAGAAGGGGGTCGGGAGAGGGCTCGAAGGCCGCGCCGGTGTCGTCCACGCCCTTGAGATACCGGGCGTAGCCCGCCAGCACCAGGGGAATCAGAATCAGCTCGCCCATGTCCAGACCCCGGGCCTGATAGGCCTTGATGGTCTCACCGAAACGGATGGGCAGCTTTTGGGAGGTGTCGGTGGCGATGCGCTGGGGCGCGTCGGGCATGAAGGGGTTGGGCAGGCGCTTGGTCAGCACCGCGTTGATGAACTCGGAGGGACGCAGCACACCGGGGTCCACCACCACAGGCATGGCCTCCTGGTAGCCCATCTTGGTAATCAGCCCGCAGATATCCCCGTCCTTCATTTCGTCGGAAATCAGGGTGTAGCCCAGCAGGCAGCCGTAAATGGACATGGCGGTGTGCAGGGGGTTGAGGCAGGTGCAGACCTTCATGCGCTCCACGTTGTCCACAGTCTCCCGGTCCACATACAGCACGCCGCCCTTCTCCAGGGGGGGACGGCCGTTGGTGTACTTGTCCTCGATGACCAGGTACTCCGTCTCCTCCGCGTTGACAAAGGGGGCGGTGTAGGTGCGCTTCTCGGTGATGATGGTATAGTTGTCCTCAAACCCGTCCTTGGCCAGCAGATCCTGGACCTGGGCGTCGGGCCGGGGGGTGATCTTGTCGATCATGCTCCAGGGGAAGGTGATCTTGCTCTCGTCCTTCAGGTAGTCCAGGAAGCCCTGGTCCACCAGCCCGGCCTTGACCCAGGCTTCGGCGTAGGTAAAGGCGGCGGCCTTCACCTTGTCGCCGTTGTGGGAGCAGTTGTCCATGCTCTGCACGGTCAGGGGCAGAGCGCCGGCCTGGTAGCGCCGGTAGAGCAGCGCCGTGACCTTACCCATGATGAGGGCGGGGGTGAGGCCCCGCTCCAGGTCGGCGGGGGCCACGGAGTAGCCCTTTTCGGTGATGGTAAAGCTGACCATCTGGAGGGAGGGCTTTTGGAAAATCTCCTCCAGCCGGGCCCAGTCCTCGCCGAACTGGGGGTCGGCCTTCAGGCTCTCGGTGACGGAGGCCACCACTTTTTTCTCGATGGATCCGTCGGACTTCAGCACTACCAGCAGGCTCATATCCCCGTAGGGGCGGTATGCCTTGTCGATGATCTCAAAGTCAAAGCCCTCGGCCACGATCACGCCCCGGTCATAAGACCCGGTGTCCAGCACGTTCTGCAGCACCGCCGCCGGGAAGGCCCGGAAGATGTTGCCCGCGCCGAAGTGCAGCCAGGTGGGCTCGTCGTGGGTTTTCTGCCGGACAGCCTTCATGTCGAACTTGGGGAGCTGATAGCCCTTGTCCGCCCACTCCTGGGGGTTATAGGTTCCATTTTGAATATCAGAAAGCTTCATGCTGTTCCTCACTTTCCCTCTTTGTCCATCAGGTCCCACGCGCCAAGCATATACATGACGCCCAGAGCCCGGTCATACAGTCCATAGCCGGGGCGGCAGGTGCCGGGGCCCTCGCCCCACAAATGACGGCCGTGGTCGGGGCGGATATAGCCCTCAAAGCCGCAGTCGTGATACGCCCGCAGGATGTCCAGGATGCCGGTGTCGCCGTCGCAGTCCCGGTGGCTGGCCTCGGAGAAGTCGCCGTTGGGGAAGTGCTTTACGTTGCGGATGTGGGCGAAGGCGATGCGGTCGCAGTGCTTGCGGACGATGGAGGCCACGTTGTTCTCCGGGTTCGCGTTCAGGCTGCCGGAGCAGAGGGTAAGGCAGTTGTAGGGGTCGTCCACCATAGACAGGAAGCGGTCGATGGCCGGGCCGTCCACCAGCAGGCGGGGCAGGCCGAAGATGTCCCAGGGGGGATCGTCCATGTGAATGGCCATTTTGATGTCGCATTCGTGGCACACGGGCATCAGCTTTTCCAGGAAATATTTCAGGTTCTCCCAGAGCTTCTCCTTGGTGACCGGACGATAAGCCTCAAACAGCTCGTCCAGACGGGCCATGCGCTCCGGCTCCCAGCCGGGGAAGGTAAGGCCGTTCAGGTTTTTCAGGATATAATCCGCCATCACCTTGGGGTCGTCCTGAATCATGTCCTTTTGATAGAACAGCGCCGTGGAGCCGTCTCCGATGGGGTGGAACAGGTCGGTCCGGGTCCAGTCGAAGATGGGCATAAAGTTGTAGCAGATCACTTTTACGCCAAAATCCTTCAGGTTCCGGATGGTCTGAATATAGTTTTCGATATACCGGTCCCGGCTGGGCAGGCCGATCTTGATGTCGTCGTGGACGTTCACCGATTCCACCACGTCCATATTGAAGCCGTAGGGCTCCAGCTGCTTCTGGACCTGTGCGATCTCGTCCTTCTCCCAAATTTCACCGGGCTGCTTGTTGTGCAGGGCCCAGACAATGCTGGTTACGCCGGGGATCTGCTTGATATCGGCCAGAGAGACCTGGTCGTTTCCCTCACCGTACCAGCGAAAACCCATCTGCATAGGCATAATGCTTCACCTCTCAAAAAATTTTTGTCCCATTATTCTTTCTCGGCAACCTCGTCGGCCATACCGATCAAATCAAATTTCTCAGTGGAGACCACGAGATCGAAATCGTCCTTCTGGGGCTTGGCACACTTGACCCAGACCGTGCGGTCGGACAGGTTGTAGTACCAGCCTGCGTCCGCCTCCTCCCAGTTGTCCCGCACCAGGAACCGGGGGATGCGCTGGCCGTCCACGCTGACCCAGAACGCGCCCTTCTCCTTGCTGACCACTTTCAGAGTCAGGCGCTCCACCGTTCCGGCGTAGCTGCCCTCCTTGTGGAAGGAAATGGTCTTGCGGTCCCCTGCCTTGACCGAGATGGTGGTCTTGGCAAATACGCCCTTCCGGAAGTCCTGGGTGTGGCCGTCGTCGTCGTAGAACACAAAGCTGTTGTCCGTCTCGGCGCTGATGGTCAGATCAAGCTGCTTCATGGTGTCGCTGAGGATGTGGGTCACATCCTGACTGGTGCACAGAATGGCGCTGCCCCGGAGGAACATGGGGATGGAGTCCAGGGTCACCGGCACGGTGATGGTCTGACCGCCCTCGTATTCCCGCATGAAGTCGTTCATGTCGTACCACTTGCTTCCGACGGGCAGGTAGATGGTCCGCTCCGCGGCGCCCTTTTCCACCACGTTGGCCACCAGAAGGGCGGGGCCGAACATGAAGGTGAGGTTCTTGTCCCGGTAGCAGTTCACGTCCTCCGGGAACTCCAGGAACAGGGGGCGCATGGCGGGCATACCAGTCACGCTGGCCTCGTACATCAGGGAGTACAGGTAGGGCAGCAGCTTATAGCGCAGGGCATAGGCCGCCTGGACCTGGGGCAGCAGCTCCTCATACATCCAGGGCTGGGTGACGGTGTTGTCACTGTTGGCGGAGTTGATGGTGAACCGGGGCTGGAAGATGCCGCTCTGAATCCAGCGCAGCATCAGCTCGCCCTCCGGGGCGCCGCCGGCAAAGCCGCCGATGTCACAGCCCATGTTGGCGCAGCCGGACAGGCCCATGCCCATGATCGTCGCCAGGTTGAACTTCACGGTGTTCCAGTCGGTGAGGTTGTCGCCCCCCCACACCTGGGCGTAGCGCTGCACACCGGCGAAGCCCGCCCGGTTGATGACATAGGGCCGCTCGTTGGGGTAGGTCTCCTCCAGGGCCTTCCAGCCGATGTAGGCCATCATGTTGGAGTGGATGATTTTCAGCTCCGCCATGGTGCCTCCCTGGCCCTCAAAGTCACACTGGGCGGCCCGGTCCTCAATACCGTCCATCTCGCAGTTGTCGTTCCATACGGTCTTTGCGCCCTTGTTCAGAATCGTTTCCTTCAAAAGCTGCTTCCAGGCGTTCCGTCCGGCGGGGCCGGTGAAGTCAATGAACCGTCCCTCGCCGCCCCACCAGCGGCCCCGGTAATCGTCCTTGCCGTCGGCAGTCTTGATAAACGCGTTCCGGTCCTCGTAGTACTTGGCATAGGGGTGGTTTTGCAGCACGCCGGGCTTCAGGTTGGGAATGACGTTGATGCCCTTGGCGTTCATGGTCTCAAAAAACTTCTCCGGGTCGGGGAAGCGCTTATAGTTCCAGTTAAAGGTGTAGCGCAGGCCGTCCTCCTCACCGGAGGAGTAGCCGGAGGCCAGCCAGAAGTTGTCAATATAAATTTTCTCCTGGAGATGCTTGTCAATGACCTTATAGATCTCCTGGTCGCAGTCCTGCTCCAGCTCGGCGTAGTACATGGTGGAGGCGCAGAAGCCCAGAGACTGCTTGGTGGGCAGGGCGGTGCGGCCTGTGAGCCAGGTGTACCGGTTGATCACGTCGGCCATTTTGGGGCCGTTGATGAGGAACAGGTCAATGTCGCCGCCGTCGGCCTGCCAGTAGCAGTAGCGCTCCCAGTAGCCGCTGATCTCCTGGCCCATGTCGAACACGCAGTCGTAGGAGTTGTGATAGAACAGGCCCAGGGCGTGGAGATTGCTCTCACTGGTGCGGATATAGAAGGGGATGTGCTTGTACATGGGGTCGCCGTTTTCCGGGTCGTGGCCGATGGCGTCCTTGGGGCTCATGCGCAGGCGGCGGCCCTTCTTGTCCAGGTGGCCGGTCTTTTCGCCGAAGCCGAAGAAGTGGTCCTTCTCCCGGTCCATGCAGGAATAGTGGCTCAGACGGCCCAGCTGGTCCATCTCAAAGGCCCGCTCCGCCAGGTCCCGGTAAATGCACTTGCCCTGGGCGGTGTAGAGGGAGAAGGAGAAGGGCTCCTTTTTCAGCACCAGCTTCAGGGTGGCGGTACGGAACACCAGCGTATCCCCCGCGTCCTCGCAGGGGATATCCAGCGCGGTGATCCGGGTGCGCTCGCCCTCAAAGAGGGGGTCCAGACGGTCCTCCCAGGCGGTAGTCACCAGGGTGTAGGAGGCCTCGGGGAATGTTTTGCCGAAGGACACCCGCAGGCGGATCACGTCGTCGCTGAGGAACACCAGCATGGCATCCGCGCAGTCGCCGTGGATCAGATAGCCGTTCTGGAGCTTTTCAATGGACTCAAATTTCTTTAAAATCATAAATTTGCTCTCCCTTACATTCCAATCAGGTCAAAGTCCTCAAAGGAAACGGTGAGGGTAATCTGCATTCCGCTGCCGGTTTTGCTCTCCTGGGGCTGGCCGATGCCGGCAATGCCGTGGTTGATGTCCCGGCCGGGGTTGGGATACTTGACCAGCACGGCCTTTTTGGTCTGGCTGTAGTACCAGCCCTTGGCGGCGGCGTCGAACTTGCGGCGGTTGAGGAAATGCTCCAGCTTCTCGTCGCCCAGAGTCACCCAGAAGGGGCTGCGGTCCTTGCGGACCATCTCTACCTCCATGTCCTTCACGAAATCAGTGTACTCGCCCTCGGAGGAGAAGTCAACCTTTACCACGTCGGTGCCGGACATATGGATGGTGGTCTTGCGGCACAGGCCCTTCTTATAGTCGTTGGTTACGCCGTCGTCGTCATACAGCACATAGGTGCGCTCCTCGCCGGGGACCATGGTGATGTGCAGGCCGGTGGCGTGGTCCCGCTCCATGCTCATAAGCTGGTTGAGGGCCATGGGGACGATTGCCCCTTCCCGGAGGAACATGGGAATGGTCTCCAGGGTCACGGGGACCTCGATGGTCTGGCCGCCCTCGTAGCAGGTAAAGTTGTTGTTCCAGTCGTACCACTTGCAGCCCGCGGGCAGATAGACCTTCCGGGTGGCGGCGCCGGGCTCAATGACGTTGGCCACAAGAATGTCCCGGCCGTACAGGAACTCAAAGCTCTCGTCGTAGACATTGGGATCGTTCTGGAACTCGTAGACCAGGGCCCGCATAATGGGCGCGCCGGTCTGGCTGGCCTCATACTCGGCGGAGTACAGATAGGGGGCCAGGCGGTAGCGCAGCAGAATGGCATTGCGGATCAGGTCCGCGGAATCCCGGTACATCCAGGGCTCGGTGACGGTGTTGTCGTTGCTGGCGGAGTGGATGGAGAACCGGGGCTGGAACACGCCGTTCTGGACCCAGCGGACAAAGAGCTCTTCATCCGGAGCGGGGCCGGCAAAGCCGCCGATGTCTGCGCCCTCGTTGGGCTGGCCGGACAGGCCCATGCCGGTAATGATGGGAATGTTGTATTGCAGGGAGGTCCAGCTGGTGTAGTTGTCGCCGCACCAGTTCTGGGCGTACTTCTGGATGCCGGCGCTGCCGCTGCGGCACACCACATAGGGCCGGGCATTGGGGTCGTGCTCCACCACCGCGTCGCCGCCGATCTTACACATGATGGTGGACATGATGGGCTTGAGCTGGCCGATGGTGCCGCCCTTGCCGTCGAAGTCGCAGCGGCTGTCCTTGTCCAGCAGGCTGTCGTACTCGCAGTTGTCGTTCCAGACGGAGTTGGTGCCCACGCCAATGACGTTTTCGATCAGATATTCCTTCCAGATCTTCCGGGCGGACTCCTTGGTGTAGTCCCAGAAGGCGCCGTCGCCGCCCCACCACTTGCCGACGCTGTAGTGGTCGGACTCGGCCTCCTTCACGAACACGTCCTTGCCCTCAAACTCGCTGAACCAGGGGTGGCACAGCAAAATGCCGGGCTTCACGTTGGGCACGTTCTGGGCGCCCTTCTCGTTCATGGCGGCGAAGTAGCCCTTGGGGTCCTTGAAGCGGGTGGTGTTCCAGGTGAACACGCAGCGCTTGTTGTTGTAGCTGGTGTAGCCGGAGGACAGGTGGAAGCCGTCGATGGGGAAGCCCTCCTCCTTCACGGTGTCGATGAACTCCAGCACCGCGTCGTCACTGTCCTTCTCCAGCTCGGGGTAATACATGGAGGAGCCCTGATAGCCCAGCGCGCGCTTGGGCAGCAGGGCGGGACGGCCCGTCAGCAGGGTGTAGTTGTCCACAATCCGGGCCAGAGTGTCGCCGCCGATGAGGAACAGGTCGATGTCGCCGCCGTCGGCCTGCCAGTAGGTGTACCGGGGCCAATAGTTGCTCTTCTCCCGGCCCATGTTAAAGACAGACTCGTAGAAGTTGTGGTAAAACAGGCCCACGGCCTTCTTGGTCTGGCGGCTGAGGCGGATATAGAAGGGGATATGCTTGTACAGGGTGTCCATCTTGGTGGCGTCGTAGCCCAGGGCGTCGGTGGCGCGCTGGCGGATGAATTCTTTATTCTTGTTCAGCAGGCCGGTCTTTTCGCCGAAGCCGTAGAAGCAGTCGTCCTCCTCCATGCGGCTGTAGTGGACAACCCGGTGGTTGGAGTCCAGCACGAAGGGGTTGCCGGGCAGGTCGCTGTAGAGAAGCTCGCCCTCTCCGTTGTAGAGCTTGAAGGACAGGGGATTCTTGTCCACCACCAGGCGCAGCTTGGCGGTGGTGAAGGTGATGGAGTCCTTCTCGTCGGCCACAGCGGGCTGAACAGGCTGTACCCGGGTGCGCTCGCCCTCAAAGAGAGGGTCCAGACGGTCCTCCCAGGCGGTGGTGGCCAGCACGTAGGATTCCTCCGCCAGCTCCTTGTCGAAGGAGGCCCGCACCCGGACGATCTCGTCAGTGACAAAGCACACCTTCACATCCGCGCAGTTGGTGTGGAGCAGGAATGCGCCGTCCAGCCGCTCCATTGAAGTTACGGTGGTACAAATCTGCATATTGCATTTCTCCAATCCTAAATTATTTGAAAGCGGAATAGAAAAAAGGGCGGCTTACCGGCCGTTTCGCGGGAAGCGGGGCCGGAAAGCCGCCTTAGAAGCGCTCTCATTTCAGAAAAACGCCCCGGATTACTCTCAAGTCAGCCACCAGAAGCTGTCAACCTGGTTGGTCAGATAGGGGAGAATCAGCGAAATCGCGGGGATAAAGGTCACCAGGAACAGGGCGATCACCATGGCGACAAACATAGGCAGAATGTACTTGGTGACGCCTTCGATCTTCACCTTGCCCACGCCGCAGCCCACGAACAGGACAGAGCCCACAGGCGGGGTGACAGAGCCGATGACCAGATTCATGATGAACATCAGGCCGAAGTGGACGTCGCTCATGCCGATGCTCCGGGCGATGGGCAGGAAGATGGGGGTAAAGATCAGCACAGCAGGGGTCAGGTCCAGGAACATACCCATGACCAGCAGGAACACGTTCATGATAATCAGCAGAACATAGCGGTTGTCAGAGATGCTGATTAAGGCGCTGCTGATGGCGGCGGGGATGCCGGTGTAGGACATAACATAGGACATGATGGAGGAGGCGGCGATCAGGAACAGGATGGTCGCGGAACCCTTCATCGTATCCGCCAGCAGGTTATACAGAGTTTTCAGGTCCATCTCGCGGTAGAACACCGACAGCAGGCCGCAGTACAGGCACATAACCACGCCGGCCTCCGTGGCGGTGAACTTGCCGGTCATGATGCCGCCCATCACGATAATGACGGCCAGCAGAGCGGGAATCGCCTCCCACCAGATTTTCCAGGCGGGGTCCACTTCCTTGACGGAGGACTTGCGGTATCCCATTTTTACCGCCAGGATTACGGACACGATGGCCACGGCCACGCCCAGAGAGATACCCGTGAGATAACCGCCCATGAACAGGGCCGCCACGGAAACACCGCCGGCGGTGATGGAGTAGAGGATCAGGCCGCCGCTGGGGGGAATCAGCTGGCCGGTGGGAGCGGAACAGATGTTGACGGCGGCGGCGTAGTTGGGATCGTAGCCCTCTTCCGCCTCCAGGGGGCTCATGATGGTGCCCATAGCGGAGGCAGCGGCCACGGAGGAGCCGGAGACTGCGCCGAAGAACATATTGGCCAGCACGTTTGTGGCGCCCAGATAGCCGGGCACCCAGCCCACCAGCAGGCGGGCCAGCCGGATCAGACGGCGGGCAATGCCGCCCTTATTCATCAGGTTGCCGCCCAGGGAAAAGAAGGGCAGGGCCAGCAGGGAAAAGGAGTCCAGGCCGGAGAAACACCGCTGGGCTGCCATGGGGGCGAAAACGGCGGGGTCCATGCCGCTGAACACAGCGGTGGCCACCGATGCGATGCCGATTCCGGCGGAGATGGGTACGCCGGCGAAGAGCATCACGAAGAAGGTGGAGAAAAGAACAATAACTGCCTGTGTTACCATTACGCCTTACCCTCCTTTTTCTCAAAGAGCAGATCCAGATACTTCAGAATCCGGCCCAGAACAATGAGTACGCCGGAAATGGGCATGACAGAATAGAGGAACTTGAACGGGATGCGCATAACGGAGGAGGCGTTGTTGGCGCTCACCGTCATCCGGATGCCGCCGTAGATAAAGACATAGATAACGAAGAACAGCACGGCCGCCTCAATGAAAATGGTCAGGGCGATGGCCACAGGACCCTTTACCCGATCCTTTACCAAGTCCAGCGACAAATGCTCGTCCCGGTAGAAGCAGTAAGCCGAGCCGATCATGGAAGCCCAGATCAGGATATAACGCAGAAACTCGTCCACAAAGGTAGCGTTTGCCCCAATCAGACGGGCAACGACCTGATAGGTGCCGCCCACCACCAGGGCGCCCATGGCCAGCGCCATCAAAAAGCGCATGACCATATTCAAAATGTTATCAACTTGTTTCAAGGTTTCATCTCCTTCTTTAAAAGCAATTCCGAAAATTGCATTGGCGCTCTCCTAACAAAACAAGTACAGCCCAGGGAGTTATAGAAATCCCCGGGCTGTACCACTTCCGGTCAGTGATCCGGGAAAGAAGCCAGACTTTTTAGCGTGACAGCCGTTAGCCGGCGGCCTGGATGCGCTCCACGTAGGCGTACACAGCGGGGTCGCTGGTCTGAAGGTTGGTGTAGATGGGCTGGCAGGCCTCCTGGAAGGCGGCGGTATCCACGTCGCGGATCAGCTCCACGGGGTTGGAGCCGCTGGTGGCAGCCTCCAGGACCTCGTTCTCAAAGTCGGCCCATGCGGTCTTGTAGTCCTCGGTCATCTTGGCGGCAGTGTCCTGCATGATCTGCTTCTGATTGTCGGACATCTTGTTCCAGATGTTGCTGGAGATCACGATGATGTCGGGGATGCGGGTGTGCTCGTCGAAGCAGTAGTACTGGGTCACGTCGGCGTGGTCGCGCAGAGCGGTGACGTTGTTCTCCGCGCCGTTGATTACGCCGGTCTGCATACCGGAGTAGATATCGCTGTAGCCCATAACCTGAGCGGAGCCGCCCAGAGCGTCCATCATATCAATGGCCATCTGGGAGTCCATGGTGCGGATCTTCAGACCGTTCAGGTCGGCGGGGGTGCGGATGGGGGTATTGGCGGTGTAGAAGGAGCGGGCGCCGGACTCCAGCCAGGTCAGGCCGATGAAGCCGTCCTTCTCGGTCAGGCCATACAGGTCCTGGGCGATCTCGCCGTCCATCACCTTGTAGAAGTGATCCTTGTCATTGAACACGTAGGGAACCGAGACCACGTTCCACTCAGGCTCGAAGTTGCCCAGCACAGAGGCGGAAACCTTCGCCATGTCCAGGGCGCCCATGGTGATGGAGTTCAGGCAGTCGGTTTCGCTGCCCAGGGTGCCGTTGGGGACGATCTCAATGTTGATGGTGCCGTTGGACTGGGTCTTGACTTCCTCCGCCCAGGCGGTCATGGCGATGTGTACCGCGTGGTCCTCCGCCAGACCGTGGGCCAGCTTCATGTTGAAGGTCTGCTCGGTTCCATCGCCGGAGGTGCCGGAAGAGCCGGAAGCGGTAGGAGCGCTGGGCGTATTGTCGCCACCGCAGCCGGTAAGCAGGGACAGAGAGAGTGCGGCGCACATGACGCCGGCCAGGAGCTTTTTGATTTTCATTTTGGTTCCTCCTTATGTTTTTTTCGGCAGCTCTTCTGCCGGGTTATTGGTATTTTAATATATTAGAATATCATTTTCAACTGGGATTACATCCAAAATTTGAGAAATTTTTTGTGCATAAACACGAAGCAATTGGAATTAACTGATTGGATTGACCATATTATACCTGGTTATACTTGGAGAATTTTGCAAAAAAAGAGTATGTCCTGTGGACATACTCTTTTGGAAATTTTTTGTTATTCCTTGAAATAATAGGGGTACTGCCTGCGGATGGGCAGCAGATCATCCAGATAGCGCTTTAAATGCTTTTCCAGCAGCTGCTGGAGGCCCTGCACGTCCCGCTGGAACAGGAGCTGAATGAACTGCTCGTGGTCATCCACCACACGGGTGGCGATGTTCAGCTGCAGGCTCAGAAGCCGGATGCGCTCAACGTGCTGGAAGTATTTCACCATCCAGTCAAAATAGGCCCCCCGGTCAATAATGTCGAAGGCAATGCGGTGAAACGCATTGTCCAGTTCAAACATACGCCGGTTCCGGTCAGGGCTTGGGGAGGTGGAATACAGCTGATACAGCTGGAGATTTTCCTCATACAGCGGCCGGTGAGCGTCCAGAACCTGCGCACAGGCCAGTCTGGTAATTTCCTTTTCCAGCGCATAGCGGTTAAACTGCTCAATATTCACCAGCTTTAAGTCAATCGGAGCAACAGATGTACTGCTCTGGGGACGGACCACCACCAAATGCTCCAGACTCAGCATGATAATTGCCTCATGGATGGGGGTGCGGCTCATGCCCATTTCTTCCACCAGCTGCTTCTCGTTCAGTATGTCGTTGGGCTTCAGATCCAGGTTGATAATACGGCTGCGGATCATTTGGTATGCGGTTTCCCGTGCGTTTCTGCCTGCTTGATGGCCTGCCATCTCTACCTTCTCTCCTTTGATTTCAGTCATTGTTCAGCGGGCCCGGCGGTCCCGCACAGCCTGGCGCAGATCCGCCAGATTCATGGTGAGCAGAGAGCGGTTCCGCTGCCAGGACAGGCCGGTGCGCTGGGCGACAAACGCTTTGAGCTCCTCCGGGCTGCCCCCCTCCACGCCGTCCTTTTCCACCATGCAGACCGATTGTCGGCCCAAAAACAGATAGAGATAGCTCTCGTCCTCAATCAAGCGCTGGAATTTTTGATAATCCAGGCGCATGGAACCCTCTCCGGTCAGCTCCACCCGGTCCTCGAAAAAGGAGCAGATATGCATGGGAAGGGCCGCCTTGCGGGCGTCCAGCGCCCGGTCGGCCCGGACGGCGGCAGGGAAGTCCTTGCTCACAATAAGCCAGCACCCCGCCAGAAGCAGCGGGATCTGCACCACCCGGGGGAGGGCCATCATCAGCCCGCCCACAATCAGCGCGGCGCCCAGCAGAAAGCGGGAGAGGATGCGAAGGGTGTCGTAGGTATAGTATTCCGTTTTATACAGCAGCTGAATTGTATCGGGGGTGTGCTGTACGCTTCCGATAAAGCTCGCCGTCTCTGCCATAACTGCCTCCTGCGCCGTGTGGGTGTTATAGTGATATTCTAATACATTAGATTGATGGAAGTCAACCCTGCATTTTAGAAAAATAAGGCAAAAATCCAGAAAACAGGCCCTCAATCGAAAATAAATATTTCTTCAATGGGCGCTTCCACCGCTCTTGCAATGTCGATGGCCAATTTCAGGGCGGGATTGTACTGGGCCTTTTCCAGCCGCACGACGGTTTCTCTTCGCACGCCCACCCGCACGGCCAGCTGCTCCTGGGTCAAAGCCTTCAGCAGGAGGAACAGGGCAATCACGCAGCCGCAGAAGGGCGGCGAGGATAATCTTGGAATTTCAAAGAGTGGTGGGTATCGTTTTATGGGCTTGTATGGACGAAAGCCGTCCGGGATTTTTACTGCTGCGCCGCCCAAACCCAAACCGCCACCAACAGCAAGGTCGGGTTTCCCGCGATGCCCAGCACACTGCACCCCAGTCCCAGCAGCAGCGCACAGCACAGGGTATCCAGAGCACGGGCCGCCCGCCCGGCCGTTTCTTCTCCCGCCAGCAGACACAGCCCGCACCGCAAAGCCCGTCCTCCGTCCATCCCGCTCACTGGGGCCAGATTCAGCAGCGCCAGCGCCAAATTGATTCCTGCAAACAGCGTTCCCCAGGGAAAAACGCAAAAAAATGCCGCCAAGAGCAGATTTGCCGCAGGCCCTGCCAAGGCGCAGATCCATTCCCGCTGATAGGACAGTTCCCCCTCCACCCTCATTTCCGCTCCGGCAGCGGTGAACTGGATGTACCGCACGCTTCCGCCCAGACGGCGGACCGCCAGATAATGCCCAGCCTCATGCAATGCGCAGGCCAGAAAAGCCATAGGGACAACCCCCTGGCTGTCCAGGTAGTTCATCCAGGCGGCAAGCAGAAAAAAGCCTCCGCTGAAACGCCAAAAGCCGGCGGGTTTCATGATGCGTTTGTCTCAATATACTGGGTGGGATCCAGGTGCATACCATCCAGCTTCAGCTCCAGATGCAGGTGGGGACCGGTGGCGTTTCCGGTGGAACCCACCTCCGCAACCTTTTCCCCCATTGCCACAAGCTGGCCCTTGGACACGCACAGCTTGCTGCAATGGGCATAAAAGGACTTGATTCCATTTCCGTGGTCCAGCTGGAGATACATACCATAGGAGTCATCCTGCCCGATATAGTCCACTTTTCCATCCGCAAAGGCCTTGATGCTCTCTCCCTCCTGGCCGCCGATGTCTGCTCCGCCGTGGAACTGATAAACGCCGTTAATCGGGTGGTCCCGATAGCCATAGGTGGAGTGGAGCGTCCCTACCAGGGGGGTCGTGGTTTCCAGTTCCCCCAGAGAATAATGGTCCATTGTGTAGTTTTCCGGCAGCGCCGGACCATCGTAGCCGGCCCGGGAGAGCAGCGTCCCCACCGCCGCCATAGCGGGCTCTGAAGCCGGTTCAAGCGCCTGATCCGGTTCTGACTCCGGTTCCCCGGCCGGGACGCGGGGAAATGGGATTGACTGGGGCAAAAATTCCAGACTGCCGGACCGGCTGGCCTGAAAGACCATCGCCGCTGCCTGGTATTCCCCGTTTTCCTGCAGCGTATCG